>Ga0307513_10010096_pt1 | contig 11887 bp, 19 predicted proteins | sample 15_EM_MG_FD_202174 | JGI IMG/M metagenome (GOLD analysis project Ga0307513, IMG submission 202174) | Populus trichocarpa ectomycorrhiza microbial communities from riparian zone in the Pacific Northwest, United States - 15_EM | ecosystem: Host-associated > Plants > Roots > Unclassified | place... | reverse complement strand
ACAAGAAGAGGATGAGGAGGAAGAAGATGGACCGGCTTTAATTAGCACCATAGTCGAAGGCGCACCTCCTGGTGTCGGTGGTCGTTCACCATTCATCGCCGTTCGACGACCTGCGACGATGCGGAGCGGACCCAGCCTAGTCAAGAAAAACTTTTTCATAGAGCTGCTGAACCTCCAGCGGGCAACCGACGATGACGTTCTCAATCCCCCCCGCTCGTCCAACCGGCCGCGTCTGATATACATCCGTGATTTTGCCCTCTTGGCCGATACCGTACCTCACTGGTACGCCCATTTCATTGCTGCTGTGCGCGCAAGGCGTATGGGCCCAATGTCACGACCCACGGCCACGGTTCTCAATCCTACAGTGGTCATCCAGGGTGTCTCCCCATCCATCATCACACCACGCCCCACTGTTAACGGGGGCAATGGCCCGCATCAACCCATCGTTAGTATGCTTGTAGCCCGACGGAACCCCGTTCAACGTCGTCCTTCGCCTGCTGGTCCATCACCGAAAAAAGCAGAATGGGATGAGAGTCCATCGGCACAAAAGCAGCGAGAGAAGAGGTTGCAAGAGCGGCTACAGCGATGGGACAAGGGAGATGCCAGCGTCTTTCGAGCCGAATTGCCGCCGTTGTCTTTGGCCGACCGAGAGGATGGACCTACGAGAGGAGTTCTGTCACAGATATTCATAGCGATGCAAGAAGGCGGCCCGCCAAATGCTGGGGAGGACGACGCTGAAAAAGGGAAAGTGGGTGATTATTCAAGGTATGTTCGTACGAATGATTGTAGATATTGACCTGACTGCTTTTTTACATTAGACTCACTGTACTCCTGCCACGGGAACGCAATGCGGAGCAGGAAGTCAAAAGTAGGGTTGAGCGCCGGGTGCAAATTAACGAACTCAACATGCGCACTGCAATCGGATCTATTGGAGGTACTCTAACGAAATCCCTGGACACTTCAATTGGTTATCTCGGCGCGGAGCTAGAAACATCGGATCCGAGGTCCTTTGAAGCCATGCTTCACGATTGGGGTCAACGTGTGGAGACATGGGCGAAGACGAAATCTGTCGCTGATCGAGCTATTGGTTCTCTCGTAGCCGAAAAGGTACGCCATCGACGTTTCCAGTCCCAACATGCAGCGAAAATTCATTAGCTTTTATAGATGAGAGAGGCCGCTGATGGGATGAAAGTCACTCTCGACCAAACTCATGTACCGTGGTCTACCGTCGTGCAAAGCTGGGTCCAAGAACGAGACAGTCGTAACGACCGCAAGGCCTTCCTCACTGCATTCCGCTCCACCAAGCTGCCAATATTACGTCCGAAAGTATCCCTGCCACCCAAAGGAGACGAGCCAGCCGCAGCAGAGGATAAAGATGAAGCAGATGATGAAGAGAACGATATTCCATCCCTGATTGAATCTCTCAAGCAGTCCAACCTCGACCCACACGAAGAACGACTCCTATCGTGCATAGTCAATCCCGCGACTATGCCAACGACTTTCGCTCAAGTCCACTTGCCTGACGCCACGATCGATTCGATACGGACCATCGTTTCGCTCCCACTGCTGCACCCTGCCGCATTTAAGCATGGTATACTGAAGCAACATTCGATGACAGGCGCACTACTATTTGGTGCTCCAGGAACAGGCAAGACCCTAAGTGTCCGGGCGTTGGCGAGGGAGAGTGGGGCGCGAATGATGATCGTCAAACCTTCTGACGTCATGGATATGGTATTGTTCCCTTCGATATTCTGCTAACCCATTTATTCATTAATCGCCTTTGTTTAGTATGTTGGTGAGGGTGAAAAGCTCGTGCGAGCCGTCTTCAGTCTGGCCCGCAAAATTTCTCCGTGTGTGGTCTTTATCGATGAGATCGACTCGTTACTGGGTGCTCGACATACCTCTCGAACCGGTAGCGACACAGCGCATACAGGTGTTGTCACGGAGTTCATGCAGGTACGTACGCCGCACGTCTGCGTTTCATGTCGCTCACACCAAATTTTATTTAGGAAATGGATGGCTTGAAGAGCGATCGTAGCTCCAACGTCATAGTGATTGGCGCCACGAACCGTCCTTTCGATTTGGATGACGCCGTCTTACGAAGGTTACCGAGACGATTGCTCATCGACCTACCTGGGGAGAAAGAACGAGCGGGTTTGTCTCATCTAGAGTACTTCCTTCCATCGGCTGACCTGCCCTTAGCTATCCTCCGGATTCTCCTTGCTGATGAGCAGCTGGAGTCTGATGTTGAGGTCGAGGGACTCGCCAAGCGCACGGAGAGTTTCTCTGGATCAGATCTGAAGCGTGAGTTATCTTTATTGGCAAGTTAATGCGCTGTTTTTTTTTATCTTTACATCTTCAGACCTGTGTGTCGCAGCCGCGCTAGACGCCGTCAAAGAAAATGCACAACTCCCATGGAGTGTACCAACCGGACATCGTCCATCACCGACCATCGCCGTGCAATCGGTTGTGAGCGCTCAGGGTTCACCTCCTATACGACCTTCAACCATCGAACGTATATCTGAAAAGGTCCAGGAGCGGGACGAGGCTCCGTTCGAGGTAGTAGAACCCGATGCCACTGATAAAAAACCATCACCCCCGCGTATACTACGAGCCTATCATTTCGAGAAGGCTCTGAAGGAAATTACACCGTCTGCATCAGAAGCAATGGGCACGCTGGCCGACTTGCGGAAGTGGAACGACGAATTCGGAGAAGGTGGGAAGAAACGCGGGAAGAGGATATGGGGCGGGAAATTCGGCTTCGTGCTCAATTCTCAAGGAGACGGGAATGAAGGAAGAGTCCAAAACACTCAGTCGTAACGGCCACTGGGGATACACTGTTACATGCAATGCTTCGTGCTAATCGCGTATCTTCATGCTAGCGGTAATAGAACGGGACCAAATACAAGAAGATATCATTCCGGACGTACCAGTCGGGCGCCATTAGTTATCGGGCGCGTTGTTTCCCCTTGGCCTTTGCAGAGAGAGGTTGGTTGTCTTCCTCTCCATCCAAATCCATGGATCGCGACGGTTGCTCGTCTTCATCGGCATCCAAACCTTGTGTCCGCCTGGTTTAAAGGTTATTATCACAGTTCGCAGTACAGGACCAATAGTAGGCGTACTGTGTCAGTTGCGATTTGCTAACGAGTCGCCTTTTACGCTTTGGCCTGCTCGCTTGTGAGGGCTCACCATCCACTTCCTCTTCGCTACTCTCGGCCTCGGGTTCATCGTTGGCCTCCGATTGGCCCCTCCTTCTCCTCAAATTATCGTCAAATCCGTCCATTACACCCTCCTCCCCGATATGCCGTACCCCACTCTGTTTGCTCCAGTCAATGTCACACCCGAGACACTTGGCCGAGTTCTGTCGATGTGATGCGAAGCAGTGTTTGTGTATACGAGTGTCGCATGGTTTCTGTGCCGGGTGGTTGGGGTGGTTAGAGGCACAAGTATACCCAAGTGTAAGGAGTTGCTCGCAGAGCGCACAGTCGATGACCTCGTCCTGGAATGTTCGCCGAATGTAGAGTTCCAACTCAAGGAGGGACCGTGTAGAGAGGGTGTAACGTCCACGCCTGGGCGCAAAAAATCAATTTTAATGACATGAAAAAACAACTCAAAACGGACGGAGTCTTGTAGAGCCACCCCTTAGCTACAAGGTTGGCCAGAGTATTCTCTGCTGCAGATTTGGTCATCTTACTGCTCATATTGTTCACTTCTCGGACAGCAGCTAGCGAGGATACGCAATATGCATTCGAAGGTGCGGTCATAATCAGCTCGATCTGTGGACCAATATTAGTGTTTTCCCTTCATGACTGTGAGGGAGCGTCTTTACAATTTGCTTGAAGTACGCGATTTCGCCTGGACTATATTCAGTCGCGATCTGCGCAATTTCGCCATCTACCGTATTGACCTACATAAAGACCCGTCAGAAGTGTGTATCGGATGATCTTTGGACGCGTCAAACGCGTGAAAAGGCACGCACCATGGCCCAAATCTTCTTTCCAGTGACCTCGTCATTCCGCGCCTTGAACTCGAGCGACAGAGGCTTCAAAGTCTCGTTTATCTCGCCCATGTATACATGTACTTCTTCTGCGGAGTATTGAGCCACTATTTCCTCGTTCAACGCTGTTCACCTTGTGTCAGCAGGCTCCGACTTGCAGAACTCACTCACCCCGTGCAGCCTCCTCGCATTTCTTCCACAGCACTCCTGCAAGGTCCTCCGTTAGATAACGACGCGACACAAGTGCTTGCTTGAAGAGCTTATGGACGTCTCGCGCTTTCACGCCCATAGTGGTAGGGTAAAAGTAAATGAAAAAGAAACTGATTATTGGCATGCATGCAACAAGCGAAGAGGTTATATTCGTCAGATAGCTACAGAGGTCGTATGTGCTAGATCAAGTGCTTATGATTAAAATCCCAAAGTATCCGAACTCGAACCTTCATGGCTTTGGTACACGGAGCGTCTTGCTAACCATAGCCGCGGCCCATGCACCAAAGATAAGGCTAGCGATGTGGACATCCCCACTATGTTCGCTGTCCTTCCACAATGTGATCACACCCCACGGGACGCCCTCTTCGCCTTCTATCCAGCCCTTCTTCGTCCAAAAAGCTAGCATGGCAACGAGGACAAGGCTAGTAGGAGTAGGGAGACCCTCAAAGTATTTTGTCTTGCCCGTCGCATCCTTTGGGACGATTGCGGCGGTCACGTTGAAACGGGCAAGGCGAGCGAGGCCAGAGCAGGTGAAGCAAGCGAGGATGACCGTGTCCAACCATGTTCGTAAGCCTACTGCAAACGCAAGCACAGCAGGCGCGACACAAAAGGAAATCTACGGATGTTAAGGTGTTAGCGAGTTGAGGCCCGAACTAAACGGAGAGATTAAGGCGCACGAGATCAGCAAGACTGTCAAGTTCTTGCCCCAGTAAGCTAGCACTGTTCCTCCACCTTGCAACCTTGCCATCGAGGAAGTCGAAGAAGAGACCTCCAAGGGGGAACCAGGCTGCAGACCACAAATGATCCTTGTCGTTGGAGACGAGGTAGCGAGCAGTGGAAAAAAGGGAGAATACACCACAGAAACCATTCATGATTGTCACTAAGTCTGCGAGCCGAAAGTTGCTGCCATTGTCCACGTCGATGTCAGCCACAGGCCCTACGAGTGCCGACACGACCCAACGCACCGTGCAAGCGAGAAGTGTCCATTCGTATCTTGGTACTGATGAAGTGCAAGTTGTACAGTGGCCTTGCTGTCCTTTTTTGAACTCATGATGAAGGTGGACGAGTTCGGGAACTGTGGAGATATACCAAATACGAGAAGTCTTAAGCCGCAAATCTGGAAAAAATCTGGATCAAATCCTCTTGCAAAGCTCTATAGCTAGTTTACAGCCTCCTTCTATTACAGTTGTCAATAGGGCATGCTGAGGTGCTCGTTGTGAATGGTGAACAACTGCTGCGTCCAGATGTTCCAACTCGTCATCACGCAGCTCCACTATCACCTTGCGTAGCAACTCTATACTTGGGTGTATCTTCTCCATTGGTTCAAGGTCCTTCAGTTGGCTGGAAAGAGAGTCAACGTCGACGCACGACGAAGAGAAACAGTACCGACTCGTCGTAATGCTCGCCAATGGCCGTCTCGACAGCCTCAGTACACGCCATGGCTGCCTCTTTGCCCATGAGTGCAGTCACTACACCTAGGCCAAAGCCCGCAACTTGTGCCATTGGAGTGAGCAGAGTTGGCCGTACGGAGTGCTGTACCTGCAGACGATTCATAACCTCTAGGTGTTTCTTCTCCTGGTCCCACATTTCCTGGACACTATTGTTAGACCGTACGCAGGTGCCAGGCAGAAGGTTACTTGCTTGAATAACGGGACCAGCAACCGCATCCTTGCCCAGTATAGCCATCTGCCCGCGGTATATCCAATTGGCAGCAACTTCTCCAGCTTGGTCCACACGTATGGTACTAGCTAAAGTCTCCCGTTGGGCGGTGCTCAGCTGTTCAGGTGTGCCCATCGTAGACTCATTATCTACTCTCGTCGCGGCCATATATATTGCAGAAGGTGGGACCCGCGCCATACTTGACGCACATCGTCTCGTCATTGCGCATGCACGCGTGCGGACGAGGACTGCCACCATTCCTGAACAATGATCAAGGTTCAAGGGAGAAAACAAAGAACGGTTCGGCACCGAACGATGTAAACGTTTAAATATGCTTCGACCCCGACAACGGTCTTCAGAAACCCATCTCTTCGTCAACAATACTACGAAAGATGCTTCCATTGTATTCTGGAAACTCGGTGAACGTGCTCGTTTCTGCTTGCTTGATCGCCAAGGCGAGGCTCCTACAAGTGGAATGAGCAACCACGATCACCAAGAGCACTAGAGGGCGTACAATATGGTCGAGGATACCAAGTACCCTTCAGCATCGAGAGCTTCTGCGAGTTCAGCCTGATGATCATGTAGGAGCGTCGGATTGGGCACAGCGACCACTTTCTTGCCCATCCTCATGGCCTCTAGGAGGGTACCGGAGCCTAAGACGTCGTGTTAGTCACGTACAGTTCATAATTGTTTCCAGCAAAAACTCACCCGCGTGGCATATCACCAAATCAGCACTTCGAAAGTCGATCTCAAGGCTGGGTTTGAACCGCCAAATCTCCGCATCCAAACCTTTTACATTTACTCTCCATATTTCAATTCCATCATTGGATGTTGAAGCAGTTGCGTTCTCGATGTGAATCGGACTCTTTCCCGCTTGGACGACTAAACGCGTAAAATTCTGCTCTCGAAGCACTTGAGTGACTTCACTCCCTAGGACCGCAGCCACAAGTGCATCAAACTGGGTCGTCCCCACAGTGACAAACGCAATCTTTTCCATCAACACGCGACGTGGTTCAATCCAAGGGTATTTCTCAATACCCCGTTCCTTCCGCTGGTGTAGATTGCCATTGCAGTACAGTAGTGTGATATAGGTACAATGCACAAGCACAAGAGACAACACGACGGCCAACTTAATGTCCACAGCAATGATGCCACGTTCATTTCCCGGATATGAGCAACGCTCTAAGGTCTTCGCTGATAATAGGAAGCTTGCTAACTGGGATAGAATCCGATTGCCCTCCCGCTGGTCCCTTTCCAGCTCGCCGGCGAATACCAGACCCTTCGGGTCCCTGCTCAGCGGCTCTACGGTCGATATCTGCGACCATTTGGTGGAAGGAGAGGAAGAGGACCTCTGCTTGGGCCAGTGTCGAGTCGAGTTCGATTGTCATTGAGAGTTCATTGCAGTACTATGGTCGTCTCAGCTTCGTGCCACTATAGGGATTGGAAAGGTACCATACCTTGAGTATCTCGTCGAATTCCACCAAATACCGCATGATCACGTCTCGATGAGACTCCATCACGGCCAGTGCGACGAACAGGACGAAGCCCTTCGAGTAATAGTCCGTCCATAGTATCTGGAGGTATCGTTAAGGACGGTTTGTATCGAAGATAAAGTCACCGACCTCCCATAGACGGAGGACGTCGTCGAAAGGGAATTCCCGTTTGAAAGAGATGAGAACCCATCTATCACGGACGAATGTTAGCAAATTGTTAGAATAAGCAACTTGAGTTGATACCGGAAGCAGAAGAACAGGTTCAAGCTATCCGTTTTCTCTGCAAGAATCCAGCCTTAGCCACCCAATGTTTAATGCTATCTCAAACGTACCTAAGTGCCTGTACAGCACGGGATCCATGACAACAAGAAGTTGCTGAAGAGTGGCTAGTTGCTTCTTCATTCCACTCTGGTCCCTTAAGAAGTTTTGTTTCTACATACTGTTATCAGTACGTCAATCCATACACAGCTAGCTAAGGGACCCACCATTCTCTCCATCACGGAAACAAAACACCAAAATGTCATGACTTCGTCTGCACCAGTGACGATATAAATCGGAGCGCAAAGGTCGCTCATGCCTTGTACATATCCTTCATCGCGTTTCGCTCCATGTAAGAATCACAAACGGTTGGAGAAGATGATAGGAGTTGGAGCAAGAGCATGACAATCCACGTTGGGATGTTCATTCTAGCTTCCAAGACCAGAGACGGTGCTCACCTAACTTCTTCTCGTACAAATCGTACGTCAGCAGAATTTCGCAAAGCTTCTCGACGTGCTCGTTGGTTTGAGATTGAGCACCGATTTCGTCGTTCGTGGGAGAGAACCTTGATCGGTGAGCGGTTTGAGAAGGGCCAGGTGTGCCATCGAGCGTGGATGGACTAGGGGAGGAAGCAATGAAAAGTGGTTGCGTTCGATCTGTTCTTCGACAGTCAACGTCAATCCGGTGTCGCTCCTTATCACAATTATCAGCAATAACACTAAACAAGGATGAGTGACGCACTTCGAGGATATCCTCTCTATTAAAGATTTCATCAACACCAAACCAATCTGCTTTGAGGTCTCTATACTGTATTTTGCGTTGGGACCAGATGATCTCTCGTTCTCGCTCGTCCGCATCCCAGGGTAAAACATCAAGGATGAACGGCCAGGCCTTCTTCCTAACACTGGGTTCTAGTCCCTGTAGGTACTCTATTAACACAACATAATCTGAGTATTGAGGGTGGACTCACCCTCCGGAACACCTCTTGCCGCATGTACTCTTTGGTGACAAGCGGCCGTCCATCACCGGCAAACCAGTTGCTCCAGGCCTCCTTATTGATAGGGTTCTTAGGATTCCGCGTACTCTTCGGCGTAGGGAGATTCGCGCTCTGTTTGAGCACCTCGAACACTCCCAGCCCCCCGTCTTCCTCTTCCTCTCCTGACATACCCATGGTGCGTACCTCTCGTTGCCTGGCCCTCTCTCCTTCCTCGGCGACGATACGCGCCCAACGTGCCAGATAAACTCGTGCAGATTCGAACTCTCCGACTCCTCCCTTCTCCACCCAACTTGCCCATTCTCCGTTGGCACTCACGAGGGACTTGACGGGGTCTGGTAAGTGAGGTACAATAGGCTTGGCAAGTGGGTGAGAGAGGATACGCTGAGCCGTACTCCGAGCTCCCTTGGTGATTTGTGAGAACCCTTGGAGAAACGCCAACCGCGCTTGTGAGCCAGGACTCGGGGGCGCGAGCGTCTGGTGTAGGACGCTAGTTCGCCTGTTATGGCCGCTTCCTCCTGGCAAGCGGCGGTTCCGGGGTAATGACGTAGAGGGATTGAGAATCTCATCCACAGCGTCATCGGCGTAGAGGATCGTCGTGTGCGTCTCTATGTCCGCACGGGAAGGGTTGACGAGGAACAGGCTCGACTGGAGTGAGGAGCGAAGAAGGTTGGCATACATTCGAATGCGTTGGAGAAGAGCCTCGCCTCCCCATGTTGAGTGCTGCTGCCGGGGTGATCCCGGGGAGGTACCTGTGAACGAACTTGATTCGTCGTCGTGAAAGTAGAGAGTTGGTAGTGTCTCGCCGGCTGAGAGGTGGATTGCAATGGAGCCGTCTGCGGAACACGTCGATACACGTCAATACACGTGGCGGAGATTTGGTATGATCATACTTACACCAAGAAGAGAATGAGGGAGGATAAACCAAAAGACTGTAGATCGCAGAGATGGGCACGGAGAAGGCATATGACTCGCCGTGTCTCTCTGGCAGATCGACCAGAACAGCGTCGTCGTCCTCCGTTGGCGATGCACCTTCTACTTTGTGAAACTTGTCCCATTCTTCTTGACCGCGCTGCTCGAGTAGGCTCTCGGGGATCCAGGCGACGTAGTACTGTGGCTGGACGGCGGCCTTGCGGACAATGGCAACGAAACCGGGAATATTGTCTCTCGCATATGCAGTAGGGTGTATGTATACCTGTATAGAAGATAGAGAAGGCCATGTGCGTTAGCTTGCACAACATCGCAGGGAAAGCGCCGCTCGGCTTGCCTTTGACTTTGAGTAGAGGAGCATATACCTGCGATCCTCCTGCTCGAGGATAGTCTGATCGTCGGATTGAGCGTGTTCGATAGCGACCATGGATTCGATCTGCGTGCCAGAGTCAGCCTCAGCACTCGGCAACGGCGGGGGGAGTTTGGAGCAGACCGAGTGGGTGGAAATGTCCTCGTAGTTTCCGCCTCCCATGACTGATAAATGTCGTACGTGGTCAAGTTCCAATGACAGAGCCGACGGCGGCTGCGGTCAAACAAGCGAGGTCCCAAAACAAACCCGGGCAACCTCCAACGTTGACGCGGGTATCACCATGAGCGGACTCGGAGCCCTCAAGTCATACGCAAAGAAGTCACTTCCGTCTCCAGACTTGCCCCCCTCAGTCCTTTTCTCATATACCAACGAGACAATGACGGTATTCGACTTGTACCCGAAAGTAGGCGCACAATTCACTCCAATCTCCATTCCCTCTCATCGACACCAGCATTAGGCTGTATTCCACTTTCTCGTCCTCCCGCGTCTCAAGCCCGGCATGGATCACACCCAACATTCTAGCTTGAGGTCTCTCCTTCGAGCGGACAAGGCGAAAGCAAAGGAGTGTATAGAGATGCTCAAAAGAGACGCGTCAACAGTCAAGGCGCTCATCGAGGAGGAGATGATGGACAAGTATGGATGCAAGTGGAAGGTTTGTCGCCACCGTTCTCCTCGACTCCTGATATGACTGACGCAATCCCCAGGTCAATATGGGCTTCCATGCTGTCCCTAGTATGGAGTATGTTTCCTTATTCTTATCTCATGGCCCCAATTGATGCTCCTCAGGCATATCCACCTCCATGTAATGTCGTCAGACCTCTGCTCACCCTCGCTAAAGACCAAGAAACACTACAACAGTTTCCATCCCGAGCATGGCTTCTTCCTCCACATCGACGAAGTCCTCGAATGGTTCGACGCTGACGATTCCTACTATCAAACCGTATGCCTTCTCTCCCATGACTTAGGAGCTGAGTTTGGGAGCTGACAGGTAGCATGGCTAGATATCCGCTCTTCCGAAGACCCAATATGAATCGGTCCTTGGCTCACCACTCTCATGTTGGAGGTGCGGAAAGGCTGTGAATAATATTCCTACTCTCAAGCAGCATCTACGAGTAGAGTGGGACCTGGAGAAGGAGCGGGAAAAGAAAAGAGCAAACGCGAAAATGGAGAAACGGAAAAGAGAAGAAGTTGACACCGAGAGGATGGAGCCACAGCCCGCCTCTAAGCGAATACGGAAGGACTCTCCGCCAGACAAGACATCAGAGGCGATAAAATTCGAAGATTGAGTAGTATAGGGGTTTTGAGAAAGTCATTTGGTTGTTGCCTCTTGGCGACTTTAGTTCCTTGTAATAAGATAGACAAGTTGGTGCTGGAACTAATTAGGGTATCTAGAATGCCTTATTCTCCGTACTACACACAGTGCGTATCTTGCCTTCCTCCCTTTTCGTTCCTGAAAATTACAATGCCCAGACGACCAAGGCCAGTGTCTCGTCAACCACCCAAGAACTCTATACCAGCACAAGAGAAATCAAGGCAGAGACCATTACCTCCCAAACAGGTAGCTAAGCTAAAACCAAGAGTGGAGAACCCTTCGGGATCGTCCTCAGAGGAAGATGAGGACGAAGAGGATCACCCAGAAGTCATAGGAGAAGAGCGTGACGACGGCAGCGATGAAGAGGACACAGCTGCTCCCCGGATATCCCAGTGGATGGACGATGAGGATTTATACGAACATGTCAATGATGAGCCAGTACGCTTTTCCGTTCATCGTAGCACCTACGAGTACCTAATATCCATGCAGAGACCGATTGAAGAAGGTAGCTGCTCTTCAATTCACGACTATTCAGGTCCTGACTCTCAACACGCCACTAGACCTGGCATTGGTACCTTTTGGCGTCCTATTGAAAGCAAGGCGCACATTAGATAGACAGGAAGCGGATGAACGAAGTGGGAGCAGCTTGTCCTCACCTGGTTCA
>Ga0307513_10010095_pt1 | contig 11887 bp, 6 predicted proteins | sample 15_EM_MG_FD_202174 | JGI IMG/M metagenome (GOLD analysis project Ga0307513, IMG submission 202174) | Populus trichocarpa ectomycorrhiza microbial communities from riparian zone in the Pacific Northwest, United States - 15_EM | ecosystem: Host-associated > Plants > Roots > Unclassified | place... | reverse complement strand
TACCTGACTTATCACTCTTCAATCACAAAGAGTGTGGCGTCGAAATCCTAGATTGATCTTTGTGGCGTCCAAATCGACTTATCAAAGTATCATTCTAGTTTATCCTCCATCTTATTTACCTTGAAATCACTATAATCCAGCCTAAACACCAAAAGAAAGACAACACAACCAGACCCATCCTTCATCCATTTTCGTCAGATTCATTGTTGCCGATTTTCGAATCATTCACGGCACATCAATAATTGAGAGAGAAATTCTGTATGAAAAATATCAAGAACATGTTCTTTATTTGTAAGTGCAATTCCACGATACTACACTAATAGGAAATAAGCAGTGAAGACTTTGCCTGCTCAGTAATGCTAAATAATCAGTGAAGGCACTTTATTCTAGCTTTCTTTATTTACTTAAGGATGTGCTAGATTTTGTAATAAAATACGATGATAAATATAAACAAAATAAAACTCAAGGCGTGCATAAATATTGTTTTTAAAAATATTTCCTCAACATAAGGCTATCTTCCAGAATTCAACAAGCTCCTCCTATAAAATGAGGATTACAGAAATAGTTGGATTAATTAATCGAAAGGAAATATCAGCAAGCTTTGCATACACAAGAAAAAACTATGGTTTTTTAGCACATTTTGATTGTAAGAGTTCATGGTATATATAGGTTGTTAACATGGAATAACTATGCAAAAAATAAAATTAAAAATTAAAAAGCTGATATAACATTTCAAAAAATAAAAGAGCTGTAAAGTAGTTAAAAAATTATAGCTATTAAAAAAGTTTTAAAATAAAAAGTTTTTAGGATTTGGTAACTATTAGAAAATTAATTCCAAGTGTTTAAAAAATTATGGTTTCAGTTCAAGAGTCAGAAACAAATTATTGTTGAAAACAAAAGATTCAAAAAGTATAAACATTGCTTCACGCGCTGGAGAGCAATATTTAAAGGTTTTCCTCTTGCTTGGTTAAACCTTATACACGTGAGCCCACTATCTTTTCCTTATTGGTTACTATCTATATTAAAGTTCACTATATAAACACTTGATAAATGTTTTATTTTTTCAATATGGAATAGAAAACTCTATATATATTCTATGTTCAAAAGAAATAAATTGTATTTTTCTAACTTGGAATAAAAACCTTTTAAAATAGTTTCATTATTTACCTAGATTCTATAATAAGGGGCAATCAATTGAGATCTCAAGGATATGAACATATGGTTGTCCTTAGAAGCATTCTGGACATTGTACCTCTCAATCCCAATATTATAGTACAAACAGTTAAGTTATGGTTTTCCGTTTTGTTAATAATAGGAAAATAGATTCTGATACCACTTCATAGGTTCATATACTCACAATTTTTAACATTTTTTTTATACTGGGACAAGATATATCGTTTTATATGCGTCAAATTCCTCAGGACTTCCTTTGAGAGACCATTTTCTTGGAGGGGTACTCTGAACAAATTTCAGTTCTATGTGATAACAGAACAGAAAAAGAACACTCTCTCGGATAGGACCCATTTGTGGCAGTTTCATGTCATCAAAAGATCACTAGAAGCCGATGCTTGCAATCTTTATGTTTCAGAAGCAATAATATTCTTTTTAATATGTAGAGAAGGCAAAGGCAGTGGGATGCTGAGGAAGTAAAATGAAATATGGTGGAAGTTAAAGCACATCTCATTGCATTTAATAGTAGAGATTCATATCATACACAAAAGTTAGTGAAAAGAATCCGCATCATGTTTGATGGGTCCTATTTATAATGAAGGATTGGAAAAGATCAAGAAAAGCTTTATACTCAGAGCTTTTCCCCCTTCCCTTTTTTCCGCAAAGACATGTAAAGCATCAAAGGGAGGCCTACTAATCTCATTCTCATGGGAGAATAAGATCTTTTTACTAGATACACTTGCTCACAGAGCTATGAACGAGGTGCTAGTTTTAACTAGAAGTGCATGACTGGATTCGGTCTAACTGATAAATTCTCTGAGTTTTACTGCAATCCTAACTTTATAGGAATTGGAGTTCTGCTGCCTTTAACAATCCATTCCTTTCAAGTTAGGTATGTTTCCAAGTATGTCTGTTATGTGATAACCCAAATTCATTGTGGAAGACAACAAAATGATGGAAGTTAAATCTTCATAGATTCCCAACAATATATCTTGTATTCTTTAATACTTGATTCCTTATAATCTGTTTTTTTATTTTTATTTTTTGCTTTAACTGATCTTGATTCTCTCCGAAATTTGATATCTTTATTCCTTACTCTAGTTAACTTCAGTAACATGACATAATCAATGTGACGCAACCTGACCACCTCATCCAAACAAGAAATCCGAATAATCGAGAAAGTTTTGGGTCAAAATCCGAATAAACAAGATTAAACCCCAATATTCAAGGAATAATAGAGAATGGAATTTTGGTCAAAAAGTTGCCTCAGATTCTATTTTGACATAGACAAATTGATCATATAATAATCATAAATATAATTGTGTATAATAATAATAATAATAATATATTGAGATTTCAGATTAACTGAGCTAAAGGTGACATTTTGGTTTGGGTTAAAGGAAGTCTCTTGATTGAGATTTCAGGTTAACTGAGCTGAAGAAAACATTTTTGTTATGGTTAAAGGGAATCATCTGGTTAAATAGGGTCACTAGATTGAGATTTTAGGTTAACTGAGTTGAAGGTAACATTTTGGTTATGGTTAAAAGGAATCGCTAGATTAGGATTTCAAGTTGGCCGAGCCAGAGACAAAGACAAAGGTTCTGGTTAAAGGGGGTCTCTAGAATGATATTTCAGGGTAACCAAGCTGAAGGCGACATCGTGGTTCTGGTTAAAGGGAATCACCAGATTGAGATTTCAGGTTGACCAAGCTAAAGACATTGACCAAAGTTCTGGTTAAATGGGGTCTTTAAATTAAGATTTCAGGTTAACCAAGTTAAAGGTAACATTTTGGTTCTAGTTGAAGGGAATCACAAGAATGAGATTTTAGGTCGGCCAAGCTGAACTCAAAGACCAAGATTCTATTTAAAGGGGGTCTCAGGATTGAGATTTCAGGTTAATTGAGCTACAAACGACATTTTGTTTGTTGTTAAAGGGAATCGCCGGATTGGGATCTCAGGTTGACCTAGCTAAAAAAAAGGCCAAGGTTCTTGTTAAATTGGGTCTCTAGATTGAGATTTGAGGTTAACTAAGTTGAAGGTAACATTTTGGTTCTAGTTAAATAGGATAGCCGTATTGGGATCACAAGTTGACCGAGCTAAAGACAAAAACCAAGATTTTAGTTAAAGGGCGTCTCTAGATTGAGATTTCAGGTTAACCAAGCTGAAGGCAACATTTTAGTTTTGGTTAAAAGAAATTGCCAGATTGGGATTTCAAGTTGGCTGAGTCGTAGACAAATACCAAGGTTCTCGTTAAAGGGGATCTCTAAAATGAGATTTAAGGTTAACCAAGTTGAAGGTAATATTTGATTCTGGTTAAATAGGATCGTCGGATTGGGATCACAAGTTGACCGAGCTAAAGACAAAGACCAAGGTTTTGGTTAAAAGGCGTCTCTAGATTGATATTTCAATGCTGGCAGCGACAACCCTATCATCACTAGTAGCTTCAGTCACCCACGATGTCTCCAATAGCCACCACAAGTTGAAATTTGTGTTTTTTTTCACTAACCACCAAGTTGAGAATAATTAGGAGGCTTAACCTATTGGTTAGCCAACCTTTTCTATATATATATATATATATATATATAAGTAGCACCTAGATTATCACACTAAATAGTAGGAGTAGAGGTAGAATGAATCTACAGATCTCTCAATAAATAGTGAAGCAAAATAACCTCAGTAGTGCCATTTTCCAAGGCTTTATACTCAGCCTCGGTGGAGGAGCGAGCAACTATGCGTTGCTTGCTTGATTTCCATGAAACCGGCGTCTGACCAAAGAATACAAAATAACCACACTTAGACTGTGATAATCAGTACTACCTGCCTAATCTGCATCTATAAAGCCATGTAGAGCAAAGGAGGAACTATGAGTGATATGTAAGCCATAGGTGGTTGTACCCCGTAGATAACGCAGAATGCATTTAACGGCACCCCAATGAGAATCTGTAAGAGCATTCATAAACTAACAAACTCTGTTAACAGTAAAGCAAATATTTGGTCTCGTAAAGGTGAGATATTGACAAGCACCTACAATTTAATGAAACTGTATAGGATTAGAAAACAAGGGATCTGGCAATATGGTAACTTTGAAAGTAGAGATAGGAGTATCAACCAGTTTGCAAGAAGTCATACCAACTCGAGTGAAGATGTCAAGAATATATTTATGTTGTCATAACATCAGACCCATAGTAGTGGACTGAACCTCACTGCCTAAAAAATAATTAACAGCGCCGCCTAAGTCACGAAGCTTGAACTTTGAACTAAGTAAATGTATTAGATGGTGAAGCATAGTAAAGTTGCTACCCGTAAACAGAATGTCATCAATATAAACCAGAAGATAAAAGATATTAGCACCAACAAACAAGATAAATAAGTAGGTGTCAACCTTGGAAGCATAAAAGACAATAGAAAGTAGAAAATCACTCAGACGAGTGTACCATGCTTGTGAGGCCTATTTTAAACCATATAAAGACTTATGCAACCGGCACACATGAGAGGGAAAAGCAGAGTTGACAAAACCTAGAGGTTATTTCATGTAGACCTCTTCGACAAGAACACCATTGAGGAAGGCATTATGAATATCAAGTTGATGAATCCTCCAATTACGCGAGACCGTAATGGAGAAGACTAATATGATGGTCGCTTGCTTAACAACTGGACTGAAAGTTTCAGAATAATCAATGCCTTCTTGCTAACTAAAGCCTCTAGCAACAAAACACGCCTTATATCACTCAACACTGCCATCCACACAACATTTATCCTATACACCCACCGACTACCAATAACATTCATCGAAGGATGAAAAGGAACTAAGGACCAGGTGTTATTAAAGTGTAAGGCCTGGATTTTATCGTGCATAACACCATGTCACATGTCATACCTATCAGCATTGGAGAATGCAATGGGCTTAGAGGTAGGAGAGGACATTACCTGAGAGATAGGTGCAACAGAGGAGGCTACAGACGCTATGAGAAGGGTAGTTTTCGACAACCGTAGGTGAAGAATCATCGGATGCTGCCGAGCGGTAGACCGAGGGGGAGAAGAATATGAATTGGGAAGTTGCTAAAAAGGATAAGATGAGAGATCAGCAAAGAGTTACAGACTTGCAGGACAATATGTCAAATGACTTGAGCTTGCAGCAACAGATGTAGGAGAGCCTGCCGCATAATCAGTGTTGGATGCAATTCTAAAGGAGGAGAACCTATTCCTGCATAATGATCATCAAAGAAACATGCAGATGGTGACAAGAGGGCAGGGTTGGATGATGGTGGTATAGTGGCAGACAAGGTTAGGGAATGGGGGGGTGTTTGTGTGAAGCTGGAGGTGCGACAGAACTACTGGTTGTTGTGATTGGCGGGTCAGCTGGGTGAAAATTGAGGAGGTAATCTAGGTGGGTAAGTGTGTAAGCTTGGAAAAAATGGTTGTGGGTTGAGCTATCTATTCAAAAAATGATTTTGCAAATGGAAACACACCTTCATGAAAACAAACATGACGAGAGACATATATGTTGAGACAAAGACACACAAATATACGTAGAAAATCATATTCAGGAGTATGATGAAACAAACATTTAAAAGGAGACTAAATTTGGAGGACAAGAGTAGGCATATGATTGATGAGATATACTGATGATTCAAACACATAATTCCAAAATCATTATGGAGCATTGCATTGTCCTAGAAGGGTAATACCTATTTCGATAATATGACGATGGCAACGCTCAACGCTGCCATTTTGCTCATGTGTATGAGGACAAATTAACCTGTGATGAATACCAATAGTTTGAAAGAAACTGTTTAACTTACAATATTCACCACCCTAATCATTTTGAACAGATTTAAATTTACAGGAAAACTAACGCTCAACAAGCACTTAAAAACATTGGAATATAGAAAACACATCGGATTTGGCAACAAGAAGATAATACCATAAATATTTTGTATGCGCATCGATTAAGATAACAAAGTAACAAAAACCATCAGAGAAAAACATAGAAGCAGGGCTCCAAACATCAATGAATATTAAATCAAGTGGAGCAATAGTTTTATGACCCGTAGGTCACAATGATAAATGCAAAGACTTGCCAAGCGGACAAGCTAGCTTGACATTGAACAAGAGAGCCTCTAGAAGCATACGTTATTTTATTTTTGGAAACTAACAAATTGAAAATACAAGAAGTAGGATGACCCAATTGACAATGCCACAAATCAGCAATTGCAAAGATGCAAGGAGACCAATAAGCTTGAGGAATAGTGGTGGTAGAAGACTCAAAGAGAACATATAGACTATCATTGCTTTCATCGGAAAGGAGCACTACTTTAGTAGTGAGATCCTTTACATAAAATATAGAGGCATGAAATTCAAAATAAAAATTATTATCACGATAAAATTTTTGAACATGTAGCAATGGTTTGGTAATATGAGGAACATGGAGAACGTTAGATAATGTAAAGGTGCATTTAGGGGAACGTAACATGGTATGCCCAATATGGGATATAGAATGACCCTTACCGTCACCAACATGTAAGTGATCATTACAAGATCAGGTGTAACGTGTTGGTTCGCACCAGTATTCGAGAACCAAGTAGGGGCAGAAATGGAGCCAACAATAAGAGGAGCAGAGGGCTGGTGGCCACTGCTGCAAAAATGAGCACATTGTGAGGCGGTATGGCCGAAGGAGAAGCACAAAAACAGAAATTGCTAATCTGGGTTTTTTGTTTGTTTATCAAAGTGAATGAAAAATGGGCTCTTTTTACTCGGAGTTATTTGCATTACTAATTTTGTTCTGTGTGGGTGGCAATCTTTTCAACATGGAGGGTTTTGAAACTTGCAAGGTTAAAAAGATGATTTTGATGATGAATTGTAGTTAGTGAAAGCTAGGTTTTAAAAGTCTGGTATTTGGCTGCCGCCTCCCTGCTTCCCCCCTCTTTTGCCAGTAAATGGGTTGTTTTAGTTCTAAAGTAGCAAGACAGTTCCCTAGACACGAGGCCACTGTTCAAAACTAGCAGGTCGTCTAGTCTGCTACTAGTTACCCTGCTTCCAGTCTACAGGAACAAAGGAATGAAAATAATGAAAATCAAACATGTGTTAACTGTTATGCCAGATGTTGTTGGGGTGCTAGTTGTTGCGAGAATGACCTTTATTATGATTGAAATTGGGGTTGTGCTAATGTTGGGCAAGATGAGTAGAGGGCAGGAGAGATGGTGTGGGCAGTGGAGGTGGATTTGAAGCCATGAATGAAAGGGAAGTCTTATTCAGAAACTCATGAGTAGGAAGATGGCTATAAAGGTCAATGTATGATAGCGGTTCTGCCTTGTTCACAAGACTAGGTACCAAGTCTTTAAACTTACCATGAAGACCATGAAATATATAGAGGTTGAAGTCTTCAAGAGAAAGGGGTCAGCCAACAGCAACCAATTCATCAAATAATGACTTGTTGTGCTGCACATATTGAGCAACTGAGGCATCGCATTGTCGAAGATCTTGAAAAGACCCATGAAGTTGAATGATACGAGAATTCGATGGAGAAGCGAGCATTTTCTCAAGAGTGCGCCAAATACAAGAAGAAGTTTGACATTCTACCATAAGGTGCAGTACATTAATGGAGAGAGAGGGGAGTAACGTGTTTAAAATAAGCTAATCATATTGCTTCCAGTGAAGAAAGGAGGGGTTGATTGCTAAAGAGGAACCATCAGAACTATAAAAAACATGAGAGGGAGGACACGACATTGAGCCATCGACAAAGCAAAAAACACCTTGACTAAGAAGATATGGCTTCATCTGCATTCGCCAATAGAGATAATTGGTGTTTGTAAGCTTCAATGAAACCACTTGCTGAGTGTTGGACAATGCAATGATAAAAGTAGTTGATGTCCCCATGATGTGAAGAGGGACAACATAAACATGGGAGAAGGAACAATGGTGCTGCTTTATAGGTGAGGGCTGCTGCTGGTGTGAGAAAGAACCATCAGCAATAGCTTTTGATTGGCTGGCTAGCTAGGCTGCACCTTCGGTGTGGTGGGGGGAGAAGGTGGTAGCAGCAGTAGAGTCCATAGGGAGAGGGAAGAAAGAGTTCTGATTGCAGAAGGCTCTAATACCAAGTTGAGAATAATTAGGAGGCTTAACCTATTGGTTAGCCAACTTTTCTATATATATATGTGTGTGTGTGTATGGCAATATACAATAGTAATGGTGGAGATTACAACATAAGAGTAAGCCAATAATATTTCCTATATAAGTATATTCTATAATACACAACTAGACCATTATCCCTTAAATCCTGCTCCTCTTAACCCATTTCAACCACCACCACCCGTTAAATAAAAAAAACAACCAACCATCATTTTGTCTTCACTAAATCAAAGAAATAGACCCATTTCCTCATCTCTCTCGATCTCCATGCTACCAACCATCATGAACACCAGCAGCTCCAACCAATAACAACCACTTCCAAGACTCCTCACTGTTAAAATCCAACACCAGTAGCCTTCAACCTCTTCTTCATTTTGTTTTTCTCAAACACAAGTGCACTTGAAACCACCAAAAAAGGTATTAACTCCTCATGGCAACACCCAACCTCCTTCATCTATGATAACAGCAGCAACCACCTGAAGAAGAAAAGAAAAGGCAAACTGAGACGAAGAAAGAATGAGATCTAAAAAAAGAAATAAAAGTAAAAGCTATTGTTTGTGCATTTTTTTTTTTCTGTCTTGCAGGTAAGGTGACACTCACTGTTGGCACAAGATGGAAGAGAAGAAGATTCTGCTTCAGATCCACCTTGTTTTCCATCTCTCCAGCAGCATCAGCGCGTGGTTTCATGCATTGCTAGTGGAAATGGCACCTCGATACATGCGTCGTCACTATTCCTCCAACACTTAAATCTTCTAGCACTATTTCCGAGCTCCAACTTCTCCAAATTATTTTTGACCTCTGAAGGTTCTATTTTGCAATTTTTTAAAATTATTGTTAGAAATTTGATTTTTTGGTGTTTTAAACATGTGTGATTTTTAGATGTGCAAGTAAAAAAAGAGAATGTATGTTTGTTGCATTTGTTTTATTACTTATTTTCATTTTGTGATTGAACAAATAAAAAGTTGAAATTTTTTTTTTCAAAATATTTTAATTGCATATGAACAAGTTCCTCAAAAATAAAAAAAAATCATGTTTTTGCTTAAAAAGTATATATATAAATACATGTGTTTTAGCAATTTTTTACAAAATATATATTTACACATATTTTGAATTTAATAACTAGTTTACTGAATCCATGAGAATGTGGTTAATATTTCAATAACTTTTAAAATTTTAATTCATGAGAATTAATGGTCAATATTGTGGAATAAACGTTCGACTTGCAAGTAGACTGATAATTAAATATCAGGAATTGACTAGAAAATTCTCAGAATTATTTTGATTATTCATCAATTTTAATTGCGAGTATTTTTCACCACAATGCATGAATTATGGAAAAGCCTTCCGCTTTTTAGGATAGATGAACCCTGTTAGGGCACCTACATGAATCCTTTCTAAAAGAATTCATTTGGGTACACGAGCTCATAATAAATTTGAAACGCCAGATTTATTCACATAAATAATCCCCATCCTAAAACATAAACAGACCATCGGTTAGGAACCTATCCAAATCTTTAAACCATATTTAAACCACACAATGCAACTTACCTTAGGTAGAGTGCCCAAGAGGTGCGAATGTCTTCTTTAGCCACTACCAATCTCTTACCCTTAGAATCTCTTATAAGACCAGTATACTCGGGTTTCACAGCGACCCTAAACCAAATTACTAGGTGGCAACTCCTTGACCCCGACACAATCATAGCACAGAGACTTACTTGTGGCTTTCCCTTTAGTTAATAACAATAGGAAAATAGGTTCTGATCCCACTTCATGGCTACACTTGATGAGATTAAGATTTATCGTTTTTATGATCTTGGGACGATATATATCTCATATTATATGCCTCAGATTCCTCAGGACTTTCTATGATAGACCATTTTCTTTCAGGGGTACCCTAAAGAGGACTTAAAGATTTCAGTTGTATATATTCGATAACAGAGCAGAGAAAGAAAAGTCTCTCGGATACCACACCCAATTTGTGGCAGTTTCATGTCATCAAAAGTTCACCGAAAGGCGATGCATGCAATCGTTATGTTTCAGAAGCAATAATATTCTTGTTTATCCTTCTAGGCTAAGATGAAATATGGAGGAGGTTAAAGCACATCTCATGTTTGATGGGTCCCATTTATAATGAAGGATTGGAAAACATCAAGAAAAGGTATATACTCAGAGCATTTCCCATGTTTTCCCTTTTTCTGTAAAAGATATGTGTAAAGCAATGCTTCAAAGGGAGGCTTACCATCCTCATTTTCATAGGAGATAAGATATTTCTACTAGATACACTTGCTCACATAGCTCGGATTGGGAATCATGCTTTTCCTTAACTCTTCATCGACTATCAGCTTAGTTAAAGATTTGTGAAGGAAATTTTGGTTATAGAATTCACAAATGATCCAATCATGGTCATGATCGCTGATATTCTTAGATATATTGTAAATTTCTATACTTTTTTTTCCTAAGCTATTGTTTTACCTTAAACTCCGTTTATTCTTTCTTAATCCAAGACGCTCCCCACGGCTCATCATTTAATCCTTGTGCTCAGGACAATTCCAAAATGAGGTGATAATTCTAAACTCGAAATTATTCAGTGAAATCACACCTTGAAGAGCTTCAAAGCATTTGAACCGCAAATTAATTATGTATTTTCTGTAAACTGACTATATATATGACCTAACACATATTTTCATGTACTAGTGAGACATGTTTTGGCCCAAGAAAAAGCATGATCGCACAAGACCAGAGTAGTGTCCTAAAATAACAATAACAGGAGATTTAATTGTTGGATCAGATTCAAATTTTTACAGGTAATTCTACAGGTTGTTTTCCCATTAAAAACCACTTTGTAGTTATGAAGCATTGGATCTCCAAAAATTAAGCTCATGAGTTATTATTTGGGATAATTTTGTTATTTGTTTTTTAATTTTTGCAGATTTTATGTTATTTTCTGTTATGTTTTGGGATTTTGATTTTGTTTCCAATCTTGGTCCATTTTTCTAGCCTATAATAGGGATTGTAAACCTGTTTAGGAGATAGACTTGATCACATTAACATTTTAGAAATAAAATAAGTTTTGGGATTCTTTTGTGTTTTAACATTATTTCAGTTTATCTTCTGTCTTTGCATGCTTGCAGCTATATTGTTGTGCTTCCAACTGCATTAATCTTTCAATATTTCATTCTAAGTAATAGGTGAATAAAGTGACAATCAGGGAAGCAGAGAGATATTTATGACAATGCATACTTGACCAGCCAAATAGAAAATTATGATATATAAATCACAGAAATTTTATTTTAAGTAAGAAGAAGCTCCTGACTCGAGTTCTAGCAACCTCTCCTCGTCTACGTTAAGCAGAGGGAGAATATCGTACAGGACTAAACGTAACACAACTGGAGGAGGTTATGCATACAAGAAAGCTAAGTGATTAATCAATAGGTCTTTAAAACGGAACTGGTTTACCCTTAGTGTAATCGATATAAACCCTCCCATTGTAGCGTTGAGCTGCCTCGTTGCTGTCGATAAGTATTGTTGCAGGAATTTGGTTTGCCTGATGAACGTAGTAATATGTCGGATGAGCATAGGGAACCTTCATA
>Ga0307513_10010094_pt1 | contig 11887 bp, 7 predicted proteins | sample 15_EM_MG_FD_202174 | JGI IMG/M metagenome (GOLD analysis project Ga0307513, IMG submission 202174) | Populus trichocarpa ectomycorrhiza microbial communities from riparian zone in the Pacific Northwest, United States - 15_EM | ecosystem: Host-associated > Plants > Roots > Unclassified | place... | reverse complement strand
CCAAATCCTCCATGATTTCATGTGACTATCACTTAAGCCAGGGCCGACCTGTCTGTGAACTGAAGAAGAAGAAGAAGAAGAAGAAGAAGAGTATAATAAGCCACGCTTCTCTTTTCTTCTTCTTATTCTTCTAAACCACTTTTCAATTTTTTAAATACCTATCAATTGAATCATTTTTTGAGGGAAAAAAATGATAAATACAAAGAAAAAAAATTCAAGAAAATCTTATTTTTTATAATTTAATATTAATATGATTATAATTTTAATATGAAACTTAATGATAGGTCCCACAAACATAATAACTCAAATGTGTTCTAAAAAAAATCTTGTATTTTTTTTTAATTATTAATGTGTATCATCATTTTCATAAAAAAAAAAGTCTCAAGTATCTAAGTCATATAGCTAGAGAAATTTATTCATGGAAAACACATCAATAGCTAGTCTAGTACTAATTTCATGAGATAATTAATCTTAAGAGAGACAAATTATGTCTCATTATTTGACTTTTAAGATTTACAATACTATTTATTTTTTTTTATTAAATTTCTTTGAATATCCTAAATTCATATAAAAAATGAGTTCTTAAAATTACCTCGTGGATGAATGTTGTATAAATTACCTCGTGGATGAATGTTGTATAAATTACATGTAAATCTAGAGGTATACTTGTAGCATATTAGCATGCCATCAGGCTTCTGAATCCGACACTCAAAATACCAGTGAAGGAATTAGAACGTCTGATGTCAATATACCATTGTAGCCAAAACTAGTTACTTTCTCTCTTCTCTTCTGTATGTTGATTGATAGACATAGTTATTCATCACAAATGGCTAGATAAAATACCATGTTGTCATGCACTTTTTTCCCCTCCAATTTGAGATGATGGAGAGGCTTGGCGTTATGATCAGTATATGTCTATGTTGCCACTAATCAGGACATTGGCCCCGAGTTGGCTGTAACACATGGGTTCAGGCCTGGTGTTATGATTAATCTTCTTTTTTTTTTGCTGTAACACATGGGTTTAGGCCTGCGTTTTCCAGTTTTATTGATTTTCAGCAATATTTAAAAGATTATAAATAATTTTTTTATATGTCAGCTTGCACGTACCTTGACTAATCTCATGGACCATGAAGTTAACGACCACGTAAATTTCCAGTAGCCATCATATTAGCAACCACAAGGCTCGAACCTAAAACTACAGGAGGAGCAAATCTCTTAGTTCCAAGCTCTTATCACTGAACCACCTACTAGATGATAGATATATTTTAAAGTTTAGCATAAAAATGGTGTTTTTATGAAATAGCTTCTACGTTACCAATCACCAAAATGGTGTTTTTATGAAATAGCTTCTACGTTACCGATCACCGATCAGGTCCCAAAATTCATGGTACGAAAATCCAGATTGCGACATTACTGTTGCCAAATTTGATTTTTTTCTCAAGTTGAAGTCAATCAATGAAACAAAGTAAATATCGATGGCTTGCAAGGAATCTTCCTGCCTTGGTAAATAAGCAATGCTGTTTTATCGATGACCCCTGCCTTGGTTCTTTCCTATAATTTTCTGTTCAGTGGTGCCCTGGTATTGACCTAAGTTCAAAAACATGATAATTTCTTGGTTTTTGCACGCATTATTATCATCATGATTGACAGCTGATGGAAAAATTGACTCTTTGCTGCGTTCTCTAGACAAGTTGGGCTATGATTGATACTATTAATTTAGATTCTGATATGCTAATTTGTTGAGAAAACTTTGATTTAATAAATTTTAAATGGAAATAATTCTTAACTTTATTCTAAAAAGAATATCATATAAAATTATTTAAATAGTAGTTAAAGCTGGCCCAGTTAATGAATGTATCTTTAGATTTCGATAACTAGGCAGCCGTGGAGAGCATATCTTCTCAAATCGATTTAAATTAAATCTAAATAAAATAAAATTAAAAAACTGAATTAAAAAAAATTAATTTAAAAATAACTAGAAAAATAAATTATGTCAAATGGTGGAAAGAGAGACTTTTTTTTCCACTGTTTAACAAGGAAAGTAACAGAAAAAAACAACTAATATAGAATTTTATTAAATAGGATTATTACACAAAAACACTAACTTAAAATTTTATTACCAAATATATCTTCAAATAATTTGCTAAAATCAACACTAAAAAACACTATTTACATTAATTTTAAGCCTAAACTAAATAGGAAGAATAAAAACACCATAAAAAATTATTTTTTAAAACTAAATAAAAATAATAATTTTCCCCTAAAAATAACTCTTCTCACCTCAAGTTGCAAAAAACTAGTAGTCCTTGAGTTCAAATATTCACTTCAAATGTATAATAATTTTAAATATCAATTTTAATCCCTTTCACTTTTAATCTCTTTCACGTTAAATTTTACATAAAAAAACATTAATTAACAAATAATTTCTTTTTCACTGACTTCTAAAATAATAAAGAATTACTAACCTCAAACTTTTTTTTTTTTTTTATAGGATCACAAGGCTTACCTTAGGAAGAGAAAGAGTAGCTCACCAAAAGGATTAGTTCATCCGAGGAGAAAACGTACTAACTAGCTTGAGAGAATGGCAGTGTTAATTAACCCAGTAAGATTTGTTTTCTTGGAGGTGATTGTTTTTTCATAGGCCAGTCTATAAAAAGAGATGGTGCTGTGTTCATACGGTGTTGTTAGAATTTGTACATTTGTTTTATGTGCCAGCGTGGGATTCAGCCTAATTGTTGGACTAAACTAGGGGCGAAGTCTCCCCCAAGGTCTGACCCAAACGCCGGTGAGGGAAGTCCTTGACGCTTGAGCTAGGCCCAAGCACAAGGGAAGGTTTTCTTTTCCCATTGCTGCTAATTGAGAAAAGTTAATATTAAAGCCTAGTAGTGTAATGTATCCCATGCTCATCGAGAATTAGCAATTAGAAATTATGGGACTTGGCAGAGGCAAAATTTCAGTAGCTCTGCTTCTCTTAACATCTTCTTTTTGCGTAGAGATTATCACTGCCATAGATACCATCACATCAACCCAATTCCTGAAGGATCCAGAGGCTATAGTCTCTAATGGAAATATATACACACTGGGATTTTTCAGCCCTGTTAATTCCACCGATCGATATGTAGGAATTTGGTTTAATGAAGTTCCTGTAGTGACAGCCATATGGGTAGCTAATAGAAACAACCCTCTAAATGACTCATCTGGGATTCTGGCCATATCGAAAGATGGCGCTCTTGTAGTTTTGAATGGGCAGCAAGAGATTCTTTGGTCAACTAATGTGTCGAATTTTGTTTCAAATTCAAGTGCACAGCTCTCGGACACCGGAAACCTTGTTTTGCGAGATAACAACAACGAAGAAATCATGTGGGAGAGCTTCCAATATCCTTCCGATACATTCTTTTCGAATATGAAATTAAGCGCCAATAAAAGAACAGGTGGGAAGACACTTATAACATCATGGAAAAGTGCTACTGATCCATCCATTGGAAGCTTCTCTGCGGGTCTTAATCACCTAGACATACCTGAGATATTCATATGGAAGGATAATTATCCGTATTTTCGGAGTGGTCCATGGAACCGTCTTGTCTTTATTGGAGTTCCTTATATGAATTCTGCTGCTGTTGATGGGCTCAATCTTGTAGATGATGGAGAAGGTACTATTGATCTAACTTTCTCTTATGCTAATCAGTCTATTATGTCGAGCTTTGTTTTGACCTCACAAGGACAACTAGAACAAACACGTTGGGAGCATGGCATGGAGGATCGGATTGTTCTATGGAGTGTTCCAATGTTTGATTGTGAATTTTACGGCAGATGTGGCCTTTTTGGAAGCTGTAATGCACAGGCATCGCCTATCTGCAGCTGTTTAAGAGGGTTTGAGCCAAACAATCCAGAGGAATGGTACGTAGGAAACTGGACTGGTGGTTGTATCAGGAGGAAATCATTGCAGTGTGAGAGAGTAAAGAGCGAGAGTGAAGCTGCAGGAAAAAATGATGTCTTTTTGAAGCTAGGTAATATGAAGGTGCCTGACTTAGCACAATGGTCTCGTTTGACTGAAATTGAATGCAAAGACAAGTGCTTGACAAATTGTTCTTGCATAGCATATGCGTATGACTCTGGTATTGGTTGCATGTCATGGATTGGAGATCTAATTGATGTACAGGAGTTTCCCACAGGTGGTGCAGATCTTTACATTCGAATGGCGTATTCCGAATTAGGTAGATCTTTTTGTTGTCTTCCTGATTTCCTAGCAATCTTACAATGGTTTAAAAGTATTTAGTTAATTGAAAGATTTCTGACTTGCAGATGGAAACCATAGGAAAAAAGTGATTGTCATCGTAAGTGCCGTTATAGGAACAATCACCAGTGCCATGATCTGTGCTCTTTTGACATGGAGGTTCATGTCTAAACATAGAGGTAATATACAAATTCTCATAAATCAAATTAATAGATTGGAAAAACATGCAATTTGAACTAAGACTTGTGTCTTGAATCTAACTCAGCGAGAAAGGAAGGAGGAGAGAAGTTGCATTCTGATACGAATGAAAAACATCCATCATTTTTGGATAGAGACATGGCTGGAGACAGCATGGACCATGTTAAACTGCAGGAGCTACCACTATTCAGTTTAGAGAGTCTGACAGCTGCAACAGACGGTTTTGATCTTTCAAATAAGCTTGGCCAGGGTGGTTTCGGTCCAGTGTACAAGGTAATGCTGTTCCTCTAGTGGAGTTTTTATGGTTATTGAATAAAATTGAACAACTTGATAAAATATGATGTGATTATCAAGGGAAAATTGTCAGATGGAAAGGAAATAGCAGTGAAAAGACTCTCAAGAGCATCTGGGCAAGGGCTCAAAGAATTTATGAATGAGGTTGAGGTGATTTCTAAACTGCAACATAGGAATCTTGTAAGACTTCTTGGTTGCTGTGTTGAAGGAGAAGAAAAGCTGTTGGTCTATGAGTACATGCCAAACAAAAGCTTGGATGCATTTCTCTATGGTTAGAGCTGATTGCCCTATCTCAAGTAAATATAAATAAGAGATTTCTGTCTTTGATCTAGTCATTTATTTACCCTCTCACACTTTTTTTCTGGTCTGCAATTTGTCTAGATCCTCTCAGAAAACAACTTCTGGATTGGAAAAAGCGCTTCAACATTATCGAAGGAATCTGCCGAGGTCTCCTTTATCTCCACAGGGATTCTAGACTAAGAATTATTCATCGAGATCTAAAGGCAAGCAACATTTTGTTGGACCCAGAACTTAAGCCAAAAATCTCAGATTTCGGAGCGGCCAGGATATTTGGAGGAGATGAAGATCAAGCCAATACCATAAGAGTTGTTGGAACCTAGTAAGCATCCTTACCTTTCTGAAATTCCAGTCATTTTACAGAATCACGTTATTATCTCAAAAATGTCTCTCATATTTCAATGTTGCTGATATGCAGTGGCTATATATCCCCTGAATATGCAATGGAAGGTAGATTTTCTGAGAAATCAGATGTCTACAGCTTTGGAGTTTTGCTGTTAGAGATTGTAAGCGGGAGAAGAAATACTAGTTTCTATGGGAATGAGCAAGCTTTGAGTCTTTTAGGATTTGTATGTCCATAAAACTCAACGCAGCAGTCATATGTAATGCTTGGATTTCATTTCTGACAACATTTAAATTGCTATTTTCTTATTTGTGCTACTACTTTCACTTCGCAGGCATGGAAACTGTGGAATGAAGGCAACATTTCAGCTCTAGTAGATCCAGCAATATCTGATCCGAGTTCGCAGGTGGAAATATTTAGATGCATACATGTGGGCCTATTGTGTGTTCAAGAATTTCCAGAAGATAGGCCAACAGCTTCTACTGTCGTTTCAATGCTGAATAGTGAAATTTCTTATCTTGCAACTCCAAAGCAACCGCCATTTGCTGAAAGGAAATACCACTTCAATGAAGAAAGACCCCATCAAAACGAAGAAAAGTGTTCCATCAATTACGTGACAGTCACAGTTGTTGATGCCAGATAATGAGTTCCCGTTCAAGATTATTTTTCTTGTAACATGTACTAGTAGACAATGGATTATCAAAGCTAAAATGTGCAAATGCTAAATATTTTTTATAGTTCCATTCTATTAAACCTAGTATGGCCTTACAAGTTGATCTGATAAGCTACTGACTCAAAGCTCGGTCTGAATTAGGTTTTATTTCGAAGGCATAAACGGTAGAATCCTGGTGAGACTTGGCTGGGTCAGCTCTAAATTTTTTCTTTATTTAAAATAGTTTTATTTAACTTGAATTAAACTAGTAAACCTGGAAGTTGAGCCTTGGATGACCCTGTAATCTGCTCATCATTTTTGAGTTGTTCAGTTGGATGGTGAGAGGTAGACTATGTTAAAATGCTAAAATTTAATTTAGCAGGATTTTGGTTTCCGTAATTTAAGACTTTCCAACATCAGTCCTATAGTTTTCAAGAATTCCAATATAACCTCATGTCGATAATTCTTGATGAAATTAAGCTAACAGTGAGCACATTTGCACATCACCTTTCGGAGTTCTTTTGTTTCTAAGATCTTTTTTGGGAGATTATTGCATGAAAAAGAGTTGGGAAGAAAAGGACGAGAGAAAAAACATGAAATGAGACAAAAAGGATGGAAAAATAGGCACACACTGTGCATTGTTTGATTTTGGTGATTGCTTACTAAGTGTAACACACAGAGATTCATGTATTAGAGGCTAAACTTATTCCCACTATTACATTCATGTCTTTTTATGGGTTACACACTGCTCTACTAGGAGAAGATACCATGATGATTCTAACAACAAAGTGAAAAAGGAATTTTTGACCATTGAAAGACATTGTATTTATTGTTAGATAACAATGGGCATCTCATACTGACACATGTGTTGCATATTCAATTCAATTTTCTATTTAATAAATATTTTACATTGTTTATTTAACATCCACTATATATTTTTGTTTCTTAATCATTCTTAATTTTAGAAAAATCAAATTTCATTTTCTAATCATTTTTTTCTCTTACAAATTGGAGACCAAGCCAGTAGCTAATTTTAAAGACCTGTTTATTTTTGCATTTCAAAAACACTTTTTAATCGATGGATCAATGCACTAGTCTGGAAGATAAAAAATTATTAGTAAGAATAATAACAATAATATTTTTTTCGTACATAAATTAGTTTGAGTAAGAACTTAATCATGGGACATTAGTTTTTTTTGTTTTATTATTCCATGATAAGAGTGTTTTTTTAGTTAATTTATACAACAGTACTTCACGACGAGGTAATTTTAAGAGCTCAGTTCAGTATATTTAAAGAAATTTAATTAAAAAAATAAATATTAACCATAAATTGTAAATCTTAAAAGTCAAATAATGAGACATATATAATTTGTCTATCTCTTAAGATTAATTATCTCATGAAATTAGTACTAGACTAGCTATTGATGTGTTTTCCTCTTCTTATCGATGAATAAATTTCTCAAGCTAGTTATATGACTTAGATACTTAAGACTTTTTTTTATGAAAATGATGATACACATTAATAATTAAAAAAACAAAAAGATTTTTTTTAGAACACATTTGAGTTATTAGGTTTGTGGGACCTATCATTAAGTTTCATATTAGAATTATAATCTAATGCTACACGATTTTCTTGAATTTTTTTAATTTCTTTTTTATTTATCATTTTTTTCCCTCAAAAAATGATTCAATTGATAGGTATTCAAAAAATTGATAAGTGGTTTAGAAGAATAAGAAGAAGAAAAGACAAGCATGGCTTATTATCCTCCTCCTCCTCCTCCTTCTCTTCTTCTTCTTCTTCAGTTCACTGACAGGTCGGCCCCGGCTTATGTGATAGTCACATGAAATTATGGAGGGACCAAATTGTGTGATTATTGCTTATTTACCAAGGCAGGAAGATTCCTTGCAAGCCATCGATATTTACTTTGTTTCATTGATTGACTTCAACTTGAGAAAAAAAATCAAATTTGGCAACAGTAATGTCACAATCTGGATTTTCGTACCATGAATTTTGGGACCATGATCGGTGATCGGCAACGTAGAAGCTATTTCATAAAAACACCACTCTTACACTAAACTTTAAAATATACCTATCATAAAACAAATATATAAAAAATTTATTTATAATCTTTTAAATATTACTCAAAATCAATAAAACTGGAAAACGCAGGCCTAAACCCATGTGTTACAGCCAAAAAAAAGATTAATCATAACACCAGGCCTGAACCCATGTGTTACAGCCAACTCGGGGCCAATGTCCTGATTAGTGGCAGCATAGTGTGAAGATTCAACAAAACTAAGAACACTGAATTTTATTCAAAGTGAATACTGTCACTATTACAGAAACTTAAGAACCAGAAAGAGTAATTCAAGAACGTATTTGGAATTCAAAACTAGTCTTAATGATGAAAAACAGAAATTGGAATTGGACTTGGATAGGATGGGAGCAAATTCACCCGAATTTCTCTCTTCACACACACAATGCGTATTCTTCTTCTCTACATGCTTCATTCTGTTTCAGTGCATTATATGCATGCAAGGTGCTCGTCCTGAGTAGTAGGAGTGACAGGTTTCTTACACGTGTCTATTGACACATTACTAATTAAACAAATGAAACGGTGCGTTTGGTGATTTTGAAGTTTGTCGCTATGGCTATGTTCAAAATCATTCCCCTGCCTTGTTCATGACTCATTGTTAGAGGTGTTTAGAGTTTGCACATGTAACAAATCTTTCCCCATCAAAACCACCTTGTCCTCAAGGTGGAAATCAGGAAAGCGTGCTGCGATTTCATCCACAATTTCCCATGTGGCATCGGCAGGTGGGAGCCCTTTCCAATTATAGCTTGTGGTTGCAATTCTTGTGTTTGAGGCATTCAATGAGATGTGGGGTATGATTTCCTCTTCCTGGACCTCCTCCCCGTTAGTTTCTTCCTCCTCCTCTAGAATACTCCGGGAATATAATCGTTTATTCTTGCACCTATGGCCCGGCACGAATTTGTCATCACACCAAAAACATAATCCTTTCAGCCTACGTTCTTCAAACTCCTGGTTCTTTATAGATTTGGTGGGCTTATTGGTAGTTCTGTTAAATGAGTTTTGGAAACTGTTTTGCCAGGAAGGGCTTTTAACTGGTGGTATGTTGCTTGCTGTGGAAAAGGTAGTTGTAGTAAGATTTGGCTGGTGTATGGGTTTTGATGGAAGGCTATGAGATGTTGTGGACAATGAGTGTTTTGGTATATATCCCAGATTTTGTCTGTGAGTTAGAGTGTTTGCCTGCAACCTAGCAAGATTGAAGGCTTGCCTAAGGTCTTTTGGTTCAAATATTTTTACAGTATTCTTAATTTCCAGCTCCAACCCACCTAAAAAAATAACTAAGGCTTGCCTCTCCCCAATGCCAGTCTTATTCCATAGAACATCAAAATCATGGATATAATCCTCCAGTGTCCCTACCTGTTTCAAATCTATCAGGTCTTCCATTGGATCCTTTTGCCCCCCGAACCTATAACAAAGAGCTTCTATATACTCCCCCCAGCTCACTTTCTGATTGTTTTGGTTCTTCATAAAATTTTGGTGCCAGTAAAGGGCTATGCCGTCTAGGTAATAGGAAGCTAGTTTCAGTTTATCTGATTCATCAATGTCCTCTATATCAAAGTATTGGTTGCATTTGTACAACCATTTATGCACATCTTCACCCTCAAACTCTGGAAAATGATGTTTAGGTCGGTGTACCTTGTAAGCCGCTGGCCTTCCTTCAGTTGAGTAGCTAGGCCTGAATGAAGATTCATTTTGATAAGCAGCATGATTATCTTTGCTTTGACTGGATTCCCCTGAGAGGGAAGGAAACCTTTGCATAACTGATTCCAGTTGTTGTGTCAACCCGTGGAACAGATCTTTAATTCCCCCGATTTGAGCTTCATGATTATTGGTAATGTGATCCCACCTTTGACCTTGGTCCTTCATAAGATTAACTAGCTGATCATACTTGGTGTTGGCCTCTCTTTTTGCTGATTCAATAGAATCTTCAAGTCTTTTGATCTCTGCGGTTCTTGTATCAGGTGCCATGTTCGCAGTCCAAGGAAGGAGAGCTCTGATACCACTTGTGACGATTCAACAAAACTAAGAACACTAAATTTTATTCAAAGTGAATACTGTCACTATTACAGAAACTTAAGAACCAGAAAGAGTAATTCAAGAACATATTTGGAATTCAAAACTAGTCTTAATGATGGAAAACAGAAATTGAAATTGGACTTGGATAGGATGGGAGCAAATTCACCCGAATTTCTCTCTTCACACACACAATGCGTATTCTTTTTCTCTACCTGCTTCATTCTGTTTCAGTGCATTATATGCATGCAAGGTGCTCGTCCTGAATAGTAGGAGTGACAGGTTTCTTACACGTGTCTATTGACACATTACTAATTAAACAAATGAAACGGTGTGTTTGGTGATTTTGAAGTTTCTCGCTATGGCTATTGTCGCACGTCGGAAAACACCCCGCGCGGCGTCCCCGTCCTGGCGATGGCGGTTTTTCTCTCTGTTATTGAAATTGATTTTGTTAGGAGTCGCCACCTAGTATTTAATTGAGGGTTACTAGGAAACCCAAGTTGACTGGTCTTATCAGAGATTCGCGGGTAAGGGACTGATTGTGGTTAGGGAAGGTATTAGCACCCCTAACACACCCTACCTGAGGTAAGCTGCTTCATGGCTGTGAGTTTGTACTTCTACACCGTGATCCGATCAAAATATTAAATCCTTCTTTATTCTTTTGTTGTCTTATCATGAAAAGATCCCTGAAATAAATACAAACATGCATTTTTTATTTTTTTGTTTTTCTTTTTATAATTCAATAACATAATAAAAAAAATACAAACACAAACACACATTTTTTATTATATTATATTTTTTCTTCTTTTTCTTTTTCTTTTTTTTTCTTTTTTTTTTCATCCACAATACAAATTACAATATTCAAAAATAAATAAAAATTATATAAAATAATTTCAAATTCACAAAATGGTCCTTAAAACTCCAGAAATTGCCAGGGAAATGCTTCAGGAACTGCAGAAATTCGTGCAGGAACGCTGGCGGCGCGTGTTCCAACGCGCCACCGTCCCTGGCGGTGGCGTGGCTTCACGCGCCGCCGCTGATGCCGGAAGCAGGCGGATCTGCCCTGCTTTCTCCTTCTCTTCCCTTCCCTGCCGGCTGTGAGGAGCACCACTACCTGCAAAACACAAAAAACGCAAGCAACAGTCTTTTGGTTTTGTTTTCCTTAGATCCGGTTCCTTCGGGTCTGTCACGGTTGGGTCTGCTTCACTGCAGATCGGTTTCCTCCGGTCATCTTCTTCTTCAAGTGGCCGGTCGCTGGACCATGGAGCTGCTGGTCTGTGGGCGCTGGTTGAAGGAGACGGCGAGGTGGCTTGCTGGGAGGAGCTGCTACAGGTGTGGGTTTCTCCGGGTGTGGCCGGCTGCTGTTGATGGAGACGAACTGCCGCCAAGAGGAGGAGAAGGAAGTGTTTCCTGGGCGCAGGGAGCAACCGCGGGTCTGTGGGCACAGCCGTGTGTGGGTCGGAGCTGAGGAAGAAGGGAGCCGCTGTGGAGGCTGTTGGGTGGAGCAACCGGGTCTGCTGGAGGAAGACGGACTGCTGCTGGCCGGTGAGGGAGACGCTGCTGCGGAGAAGGAGAAGAACGGGACCTGCGGCTGAAAAGAAGAAGGAAATGGGGGCGCCGGCTGGAATGGGAAGAAGAAGGTGCTGGAACAAGGCTTAGGGAGGTGACGAGGGAGAAGATTGTGTCAGTTTTGGGAGAGAAAATGGAGTGGGGAGCAGCTGTGGAGAGGGGAAGGAAAATGGTGAAATGGCGTGGAGGAAAGG
>Ga0307513_10010093_pt1 | contig 11887 bp, 15 predicted proteins | sample 15_EM_MG_FD_202174 | JGI IMG/M metagenome (GOLD analysis project Ga0307513, IMG submission 202174) | Populus trichocarpa ectomycorrhiza microbial communities from riparian zone in the Pacific Northwest, United States - 15_EM | ecosystem: Host-associated > Plants > Roots > Unclassified | place... | reverse complement strand
CAGGGTCCTATCTAACCAAACAGCGGTTCCAGTACTCTTAGAGAACTTGACCCCAGAGGGGTTGGTTAATAGTGGGGTAGTGATCCCATAGACTTTGTCTCGAGCCTCTGGCCCCTGCTCCGAATCGGCGATGCGATTGATGAGATCTACGCCTGCTAATATGTTTCCCCATTGGTCAGCCCCGCCCACTTGGATAGTACACCCCAGCGATCGATAGAGCTCCTGGAAGTCGTACGCCTGTAGGAGCTGATACGTGAATTCGGTAAAAGATATACCCTCTTTAGAGTCTAGACGAGCCCTGACACTACAAACGACTGTAGATGTGAACATGAAACGCGCTAGTGGAAAATCAAATTGGAGGAAACGAACCTCTCGCGACCCAACATCGTGTTGACCCTGGAGTGGTACCCCGCAACCCTTAAGAACCCCAATAGGTTGATATCTTTGTACCATTGGAAATTATCCAATATATTCGGGACACCGACATTGACGTCTAAGCATCTTACGCGTGTTGTGGCGTACGTCAATGATCCCTGGAAAAATCTAGTGACTGCGGATGCCAAGGTCGAGGCGTTATCCTCTACAGAGGAGGTGGAAAGTAAGGGGCGTTCGGAAAGTCGCCCTGATGGGTCCCCAATCCGTGCGGTTGCTCCTCCAATCTAGGACGAATGGAACACTCAACAATTGAATTGCTTACGACACAAATAAAGGATGCGTACGAGTGGTATAACGTGGTGGCCTCGCAAGTGGAAATGTAAAAGAACCATCATGGGAATGAGGTGTCCGACATGAAGTGCATTGCTGGTGGGGTCAATCCCGCTGTATATTATTTGGGGCGAACGCAGATGCTGGCGAAGCGCGTCGGGACTTGGAAAGAGATTTGAGCGTCAGCAGAAGAGGTAGGGGTTGTCGGCTACTCACCGAGTGACTTGGTCAACGAGCCCTCTATTCACAAGTTCATCGAGCAGTCCGGACTCTGTGTGGTGCGGCCGCCCCATGTGACCGGCAATCACACTTCTGGCGCGGGGGACGCGGCGTAGGGTAGCTCTCAACAGATGTGCCCTCATACTTCCGACCCTAACGATGGGTATACGTCGCCCGGAGCTGGCCGTCGGAATTGGCGGAAGAACGGAAAGGATGAGAGGGCTGGCACTCCGCGGGTCGGGGTCGATCAAAAATGAGGATGCCGCTGATCTCAATTTCCCACACCTTCAACGCCTTCCTTTTTCGACCTTTGTCTCATCCTCACCACTCCCACGCCTCCGTCACTTTCGTTAGAGTTTAAAGGATGCAGTTCGAAGTGCTCGCGACATGCCATACGACCCGAGCGCGTGTGTCCAGGATGAAACTTGCTCGTGGGTCTTTTAATAGGTCCATCATGCTCGCCGCCGAAGCGTTTCAAATATCCCAGATGGAGTTACCTTGCTACCCACATTCATGCCGGTAGCTACTCAGGCGGCTATCAAGGGTCTGACCGCGCAGCAGATGGAGTCACTCGGAGTTACCCTGATCCTCAACAACACCTATCACCTCAATCTTCGCCCCGGAATCAAGATCCTCAACGAGGTAGGCGGAGCGCACAAATTTCAGGGATGGAACAGAAATCTACTGACGGTAATTCCACAATGTCTCTGCGAGGAATTGGGCTCAGTCTCGTAGGACAGCGGTGGCTTTCAACTCGTTTCTTTGAACAAATTCACGACGATCACTGAGGAAGGTGCACGGTTTCAGGATCCGTTCACCGGTGAACCCACCATGTTGACGGTAAGCCTGATCCGAGCGGGATCGTCCACCTTAACAAACCCCTCGCCCAGCCAGAGGAAAGCATGTCGATCCAGCACGCCATCGGCGGCGACATCATGATGCAATTGGATGACGTGGTCTCAAGTCTCACGACTGGTCCACGAGTCGGCGAGGCCATGCAACGTAGTGTTCGCTGGCTCGACCGGTGCATAGAATTCCACCAAAGGTCTGGAAGGGATAAGTTCCAAAATCTCTTCGCGATCGTTCAGGGTGGACTAGACCCCGAATTGCGGGAACAGTGTCTTGAACAAATGATCCAACGTAAGGACAGAGTCGCGGGATTCGCGATTGGCGGCTTGAGTGGGGGGGAAGCAAAAGGTGGGAACTTCCATCACTACACATATGAATTTGCTTTCCCGCACACGTCTAACTGGTCCTAAGATATTTTCTGGAGAATGTAGGCGGCATCGCGGAGTTGCGTGAGACCAATCTAACGGACGTATAGCATCAAACAGTGCGCCGATGGTCTACCCACAGATCGTAATTATGTTTCTTCCCATCGGCATGGCTTATCTGCTTACGTTCAACGTATTTCAGGTCCGAGATATGCGATGGGTATCGGTTTCGCTGAGGGTGGGTCATCGATCAGACAAACCCCAACCCTGTGGCCCTGATCCGTAATTCCGCAGACCTGCTGGTCTGTGTAGCCTTGGGAGTCGACATGGTGCGCGCCTACGATATATTTTCCCCGATAAAATACCTAAATCTCCACCCTCAGGCCGACTGCGTCTTCCCAACTCGCACAGCCCGCTTTGGCGTCGCCCTGACATTCGCCGGGCCGCTCAATCTCAGTGAGTTCCGACCTCAGATTTCCCGGCGGACCTGACGTCCGACTAACCTGTTTCCCTCTGGATATACTTATCGGAAAAAGAATTAAAAAAACATTCACATGATCTGAAACCGATCGAGGAGGGTTGCCCATGCCCAACTTGCTCCAGCGGGATGTCCCGAGCGCTGCTTCATCACACAATCACGATTGAAACCGCAGCGGCTCACGGTAAGCAGGCGGTTAACTTGAGATATGCCGCCAGCGAGTCGCTCACCCCACGTAACCGTCCGTGATTATGTATGTAGCCGTGACCATGCACAATCTCGTGTTCCAAGCCCGGCTGATGGGTGGCGCGAGAGATGCGATCTTGGCGGGGACATTCCCTGAATACCTCAAGAAATTCTTTGCGGATTATTTCGGCGGTAATGGGTATCCGGAATGGTGCTGCGAGGCTTTGAAAAGCGTCGGGGTAGATCTCTTAGAAGGGTTGAACGACCCCAAGGTGGTTCAAGGTGATGGAGCCCGGTGGGAGTATGCGGTAGATCCGTAAACGCGTCGGCAGGTTGTAGGGAGCAAGCAATCACAGGTGTACTAACGGCGCCCCCTGGCTTTACCCTTATGGCTTGGTCGAGCGTTCTTTGCCTTCCGGTGCTCAGCCACCTTCCTCGCCTTTCTGATCTGATCCACTGTTTTGAGTTCCGTCTTGACCCTGCCGACCGTCTTCCCACCATACCTCTTCCCAAGTACAGCCTTCTTGCCCCCCTTCCTCGACTGCTGCCGTGAATCATCGCCTTCGCCACTCGCCTCAGTTTCCTTCTCCTTCCGCTGCCTCGACTTCCTCTCAAAGCTCACATGAGCCTTATCCAACTGCTTCGGCTCTGAAACCTTCTTGTGTAGGTACCTCTTCCCGGCCTGCCCTGCTCGACTGTTCTCAGTCTCGCCAATCCGTGGAAGACTCTTCTTATTCTTCGACTTCCACTCCTCAAATCGACCACTGCGATACGTAGCTGGGAGTTTGACACCGCTCTCAGTTTTTACGAGCTTGACGTTGTCAGCCCCAACGCCATCGCCTTGGACGAACTTCTTCTTTTTCTTGTCCCAAGTCATCTGTTTTCGTTTCCTCTGGTCCAGGAGCGCTTCGTCGCCCGTGAGGTCAAACGTGGCGTTCCGAGCTTGTTCGACGAACGAAGCACCGTCCCTAAGGGAGTACCTGGATAGATGTGAGATCGGATACAGGAACAATATGTTCTACCATGCCAACCTACCCTTTCTCTGTGTCGGCGTCCTTCTGGACGTAAGAAATGTAGTACTCCGAGTCCTTGTAGTCGTGGTTCCCTTTCTTGTCTTTCTTCGAAAATGAAGCATCGAATACCTCCTACAGGTGCATTGTGTGGGTAACAGAAACGGAGGAAAGATTCAGCACAACATACAGCAATATCATCCTCGTCAGCCATCGCGACCACTCTGCTAGTAGGTTCTTCCTCATCCTCTTCTTCAGGTTCCTTCGAGACGGCCGCAAGCGCGGCCCGATCCACAGCCTTCTTCAAAGCCTTCCTCCGTTCCTTCATCAGCGCAGCCGTAGTTTCCGTACCCTTCCCCTTGCGAGCTTTATGGGCAACCTCGAACACCGTTTCCGCAGGGGCGAACGAATTAATGACCTTGAGCAACGCGGCCCGTTTCTCTTCCTCAGCTTGGTCCTCCGCAGCCTTGACCGGAGAAGCACCTTTTCCCGACTTGTGAAAGAGGACGGGGTGGATCGGTGTCGATGTGCTGACCAACCCGTATGATGCGGGATCCTTGGACATCTCCTTAGCCCGTTTGTAGCTCGCTTGGCTGGCCTTTCCCTTGCTCCTCTCGTACATTCCATGGCCCTTCCGCATGATCTCTCGAAGGGACTGGATCGAGCTATCCTCAGCGTCCAAGCTCTTGATCGACTCCAGTTCCTGGTCAATCGCGTCACGAGGGAACGGTCCCAAGACCAAGGAATCGCTCCATGCCCTTGCATCCCCGAGAGAAACGCGGTGCTTAAGAGGCCGACCGAGGAAGAGCTGAAGGTCAAGGAGGTACGGAAGTTCCGGTGTCGTAATGAATGACCACGCCCAACCTGTCCTTCCCGCCCTCGCTGTCCTACCAACCCGATGAACGAACACCCTCGCGCCAGTGGGGAAATCGTAGTTCACGACGTTTTCTAGGACCGGAATATCGATACCACGGGCTGCAACATCCGTTACAACCAAGACGTTGGTTATCCCTCGCCTGAACCTGTCCATTTGGATCGAGCGAGCGGTCTGATCGAGAGTGCCGTAGATCTGAGAGACGGAATAGCCGGCGGTGGTGAGAAGAACGGTGAGGTATTCGACGTGATGTTTTGTAGCGACGAAGATGAGGGTTTGGTGAGGTGCAGCATATTGGCTGATTGCCTTTTTCTTCCCCTTCCCTTCGGGAACTTCATCCGGCTGATTGGATCCCATTGGCACGCCGATCACATCTCGAAGTAGGACGAGAAGACACGCGTCTTTCTCAGCCTGTTTGACGGAGAAGAAAGACATCTTGAGGTCGGTACTGATCTTTCCCTCAGCGTCGAGGCGGACGAGTTTGGGAGCCTGGAGACCGGCTCTAGCAAACTCTACAAGAGATTTTGGGAGTGTGGCGGAAAAGAGAAGGGTTTGTCGGGTGGAAGGAAGACGGTGGATAATCTCCGTCAGTGCAGTCTCGAAGCCCATATCGAAAAGTCGATCGGCCTCGTCAAAGACAACATATTGAACAGATTTGAGGTCCAGATTCATCTCGACGATGAGGTGCAATAGTCGTCCCGGCGTCGCGATTATACTGTAGAGAATTAGAAATAGGGGCGGATTACTTGTTGTCGTGGAAAACTCACACGTCTGGGTTGTTCGAGATCATCTCAAATTGCTCATCCATGCCTTCACCACCAACTACCAGTCCCCAACGAAGACTCTGACTCTTAGAACTCCCTGCTTCGGCCTGGTTATCTCCCGCATGATCTCCCTCTCCAGAGTGCCATTTCCTAACGAGCTCCTTCCCGACTTTTAAAATTTGCAAAGCCAATTCCCTTGTTGGTAGCAAGATCAAAGCACCTGCACCGAAGGCAGTAGAATGTCTTCCTCCCAGACGTTGAGCGAGGGGTATCATGTATGCGAGGGATTTTCCGGAACCCGTGCGAGCCATTCCGACAAGATCCTGGGGAGGATCAGCGAGGAGTAGGGGAATCGATAATCGCTGGATAGGCGTTGGTACTCTGAATCCTTGGAGTGTCAGGGAACGCAACAGAGATGGGTGTAGACCTAGGTGGAACATCTCAGTCCAAAAGGAAAGCGCAGACCGATTGGACTCACCCATGCTTTGAAAGCTCCCTCCGCCCACTTCACCTTTGGTAACTTTGGTCTTTCCCTTAGTTTTCTTAATCACCTGCGTGCCCTCCCTCACGTCGCGTTTCGTCGTAGCCTGACGAATGATCTCCTGTAAATCTTCATCATCATCTTCGCTCTCCAGAATCTTTTCTTCGGACCCAAAAATCCGTCGTTTCTTCTGGCCCGTCAAGGCAGCAAAAATATCAGGGTCCCGGTCATCAGAAGGGGGTTCAGAGAGCGAGTCCTCTTCCTCGTCCGTCAGATCCGGTCGAGGGCGTTTCAGCATCCAGGCGGAATGTTTTGAGAGGAAGGGTGATTTTTCGATCGGCGTTCCCACGTCCGCTGACTTCTGGTTACTAGTCGATCGTTACTTGTCCCCAAGTGGTGGTAACTGACCCGACTGTACAGGCAAGAGCCGCTTTCTCGACCACCCCGCCCACCAAAGCCCGCACAGACGTACAAGGGCGAATAACGGCCTTTGTGCGTTCTCGGTTATACCCGGCTCCAAACTCGGAACGGAGACCCGTGATTGGTGACCCTGCGTCACACTCCCCACGTCCCCGGATCGCTCGCCGATACCTCGCTGTCAACATGGCTGTCGAGTTCCCCCAAGAAATCATAGATGAAATCCTCGATTGCCTCGCCGACGATAAAGCGACAAGAGCCGCATCCCTCCAAGACTGCTCCTTGGTTTCTTCGAAATGGCTGTATCGCAGCCAAAAGCACCTCTTCCAGAAGATGTGGTTCACAGATACCACCCTCTCGAAATGGTGTGAAGAGATTCAGCCAGGAGACGACGGGCCTTCCCCCCATGTCACCATCCTGCGTTACCATGCCAACTTCACAGAAGCGGGTCACCTCGTTAAACACCATCGCCATTTTTCTTCCTTCACCAACCTTCAGAAGCTCCACCTTCGTGCAACACCGATCCATGGCTTCACCGACGACGAACTCTCGATGTGTTTCGAGCAGATGGGGACCAGCGTTCGTTCACTCTCCCTCCGAGCTTGTAAGATGACCATCAACGATCTTGTGTCGCTCGTTCGTCATTTCGTCAAGCTTGAACGACTGTCAATCATCGATCCCATTGTGTACAATTCCATCCTCGACGATTCGGTAGAGTTTCCCATTCTCACTGGGGTCCTGGAACTGCGGTACATGTTCGTCGGTCGGGACATTTGGGATTTTATTCATCAACTGTCTCTCCTACCGCTCGCTTTCCATACCGTGGTGTTGGAGGGCATTCACATCAGCTTGTTGGGACCGGTCAACGAGCTGCTAGCTACCTGCCGTGAGACCCTTACAAGGATCGACATTCGTGACCGTGGGTTCAGTTACTACTGGCATTCGCGTAAGAACGACCGGTACTGACTCGTTGATGCAACACTTTAGATTTCGTCCGGAACATCAGCCTCGCCGGTTGCAACACCCTCCAAGAGATGCACCTCAACACAGAGGTCATCAACCACCTACCGTCCATCATACAAACGGTGACTTCGCCGAAACTCAAGGAAATCAGATTCATCCTCTCGGATCCATCGCTTGAAAAGCATTACGATTCCCAGGATGAGTGGGAGTTGATTGACACCGAGATATGTTCTCTCGTTGATCGAATTCGACCAACTGGCCAAGAGAATTGGAGGTTATCACTGAGGTTTGTCATCACTTCAGCCATTGATACCAGTGTGGTTGGGAAGTCTGCGGCGCAGCTACTCTCAGCCTCCAGCAAACACAAACACATCACCATCTCTATGGATCGCACAGGGTTACCTTAGATGGGCGTCGAATACTACACAATTTCTTGGACAAGTGCGTAGATGGGTTTAATAGCGATAGATCCTGTGGGTATTTCAAGGATCGGTTGCTACCGCTGGGAAAGAGTAAGATCTCCGCGATCGCTGCTAATATCAAATTGGGTTCAAAGATACAAGTTCACTCTTTCTCGAAAGCTGGTGCAGTCTGTCAGTCAGCGTCCAATCGTTTGAAGTGCCAGTGGAACCCGGATCGGGAAGTCTGGTCCACCCGTATAACTTCTCCATCGTTGGGACTACGATACCAAGTCTCGGATTCCGGCAGCGATAGCACAAACAGCTGCAGCCAAAATCAGAGAAAGAGAGGATACCGGGGGGGTGAGCCAGAGCGCGGGATCGCCCCGAGCCCACTGTCACCCTGCGGGTTTTTTCCTCTCTCCCCCTCGGTTTCCTCCCTCCCCTGTCGTTTTTTATTGCTATATTTATCTCGTTCTGCTATTACCATCGGACCTATGCTGGACCTAATAACCATCTATATGTACACTCTCAAATACCATCACTCGATCACGCAGAAGTCGTGCACCCCCCACCATGAGGACATTCCAATACTTATTCCTCGAATATGTCTCCGGATGAGCTACTCGAATAGGACATCCGAGGCTGGTGATGAGATTGCGAGGATTTGCTGGAAATGGTTCTTGCCGGATGAGATTATCTTCTGGAGAGGGTAACACCGCGGAGGGAATTCTCATACAAGGGTTCCAGGAGTTACACGCTCACTGGGCCAGGGGTCCGTCTCGCAGGTGGGCGACGGGCGCGATGGGGACATTGAAGCTGTCCCGAGGTGATCCCCTACCCTGTGCTCGTACCAATCCCCGGGGCTGATACCCCTCCTAGACCGTGGTATCGAGTCCGATGGTGAGGATAAAACTGATCCAGATATCACAGCGCTCGCCCCCTTGGAAAGAAGGGACGAAATATGCAACACGAGATGGTGCCTGGCAGGGATAAATCTGTTGGGTCACGAAGATGCGAGAAAGCTGGCATGCCACCCCACGTGATCACGTTTATCCACCCTTCTCCACGACCATCATGGGCGTGCCCCTCCCCCAAGAACTCGCAGACAAAATCATCGACGAAGTCGCGAAAGACCCAGTGCTAAGGACCCTAATCATATCCCTCCGAGCGTGTTCCCTAGTGTCGCGTGCATGGGTCCACCGGAGCCAGAAACACCTCTTCTCGAAGGTGGTCTTCGAAGGCACTAATTTTGATTACTGGTGCTCGGACGTTCGACCGGGAAAAGATGGACCGTCTCGCCATGTTACTCACCTCCATTGTGACGCTGGCTACCCGGATGTGTATCCAGATGTGTTTGTCGATCATGGCGAGTACTTTTCCTATTTCACCAATCTCCGGACACTCCACCTGTCTGGTGCCGGATTACACCAGGTCGAATACGTCTTCACTTTCATGCGGCTGCGATCCACCGTTCGTTCCTTGGCGTTGGAGAAGTGCAAGATGGACATCAACGATCTCGTCACATTCCTTCGTCCTTTCACCAACCTCGAAAGTCTCTCAATCTGGGATCCCCTCGTTCCACATACCAAGAAACTCGAAAAACGGGTGAGACTCCCCACGTTGGGGGGGAAGTTAGACCTCAAGTTAGTCCCGCATCCGGGTGTCTCATCGTTCCTACGCGAGCTGTTGCTTCTGCCGTTGGCTTTTTGTGATATCGCCTTGCGGGATCACATTGGCCTGGCGGGGGAAGTCAACCAGTTGGTGACAGCCTCCCGTAAGACACTGACTACGCTCAGGTTTCTCAGCTGTGAGTTTACTTCATTACACTAAGTGCATGGCCCACCCTTCTCAACCACAATCTGGATTCCAGACTACCCCAATTTCATTGACCTAACGAACCTCGACGCTCTCGAGGCACTGGAACTTAATGCATCCCATGTTCATTATATCCCTCCAATTCTACGGACGATCACCTCCAGCAACTTCGTGGCCATTCTCCTCACGTTTTCAGACGGGGACCTCGAACGTCACCTCAAGAATCCGCTGGAATGGACACAACTCGACTTGGAACTTTGTGCCCTCGTTGATCGCATCCGGACATCACACATATCCTCAGAGAGTGAGGATAGCTGGTGTTTTTGGGTGAAATTTTTTGTAACTTCACCTGTATCCGATCGCGATTTTTGCGAATGTGCAAGACGTCTTCTCCCAAAGTTTAGCGAATACGAGCACGCAGAGATATACGGAGAACTTGATTGGTAGATGGCAGGGAGGGTTTCTATGGATGCAGGAGCTCAGTATAGGCTAGCGGAGGTGTAGTTTTAGGTCAAGTCGAGTGCGTCGATACGTGGCCATTGCGATAAATAACGAATTTAGTGAATTGCACACCCCCGCTCTTCGACAGGAGAATCAGAAGTCGTGCGATGAATAACTTTACGCCGTGATACTGATCATGCAAGCACTTGGAGGAATCAGAATCGGTCGCTCGGGGCCGCGGTGGATTGGAGGCGGGAACTTCCGGACCGTCAGATCTTGTTTAAGTACACAAATTCCGGCACGGGCGTTAGCAGTCCCCTTCACTGCAACGACCATTGCGAACTTGGGTTCGTTGCTCAATATCCCCGAGGAACGAGCTGTCATCGAATTTCTCTCATCGCTCAAGCTAAGGAAGGCCTGGACCAAAGATTTAAATGATCTTGCACCGTTTTGTCCGCTCATGGGAACGCAGGCACCTCCGCGACAAGGGTTCTCGTGCACGGGCGCACCATCCTTTCCTCGTTCGGCTCTGTCAGCTGACGTAAGGTCACCTTGCGCACAGAGGTGCTGATGTTGACCGGCCTAATGTCAGGACTCGGCACTCTGCGCTCGCCCCATCATATCTTCTGTTCCTTGCGCCACTACATTCTCCCTTGGAACCTACCCTGATGGCCCCTGTGTCGAATGGGTGCCTCTGCAGTAGGATGACACGTCAAGTGAATGATTCCTGCCCAGTGGTGAAGCCGTTGGGTGGAGGATGTACAGTTGTTCAGAACCGATCCCTTACCGCTGTCCAATGCTTACGTCACAAACAACACCACGTCCTTTCTGGTTGTGCATAAGACCGCCTCTTCACTGGTTCGCTATTGATACCAACATGAGCGGCCGCGCCTTCTTGTTCACCCGAAACTCCCTCTTCTGTGCAACCCTGGCTGACGGGGCCAACTGGCCAAGCCGTGCACGAGATAGACGCACCTCGAAAGTTCTCACATGAGCCGCCCGCGATGAAGATCAGAAAGTCCGACCCCCCAGCTTAACCTCCCTTCCATTGGAACGATGGAGATGATGACAACGATTCCGACGAGGATGATGTTGACGGAAGAGGGGCCGTCCATGGGAACGGAGGTGAGCCAGAGATGATGGGACTCCTTGAGACTAGCGATGAGATGGCGATGATCTACTGGGAATGGGTCCCGCCGATAATAAGATCACTTTTCGCGGAAAGACAGACACTCAGTGAGTTCTTACCCGCTGCTGGGAAATTGTGTGGGTAGGTCATCCCGCCTCATACCTGGCTAATATCTGACCCGAACCCACTTCTGGTGCTAGGAGCTGGGCCTTTTCTGGATCGGATAGCGTTCAGTGCAGGTGGACGATGGGTGCAATGGGAATGGGTTACCCCAAGGTGCACCCCTTTTCGCTTCATGTGAAGTCTCGGCGCTGAAGCGCTGAAGTTTTATCCAATTGCATTATGTACCAAGTTGGTCACTGCAGGCAGGAAGAAGACCGTGACCGCTCAATTTCACCGAGCACACCACACCATCAAGAAACGAAAGGCACGACCCGAGGTACAACTGGCAAGGATTCATTTGTTAGACTACACCGTCTTGGCGTTCGTGATCATCGGGCGCGGGCGTAGAGAGCAGGCGGGGTGGTTGCTCTTTCCGCAAGATTCAGCGCCAGTGTCAACGCCAGTGTCAATTAAGAATGACCAATGGATCATTTTTATCCGCGTCGCCCCATTGGTACAGGAAGTAAAGTATAGGAAGTATAGGATAGGGTAGGATAGGAATGGGTGACTATCCGTAAGACTAGGGATATATATATCCGTTGTAGAAGGGTGCCACTAGCCGAGGTCTATTGGTGATTATCCGGGTGCTGTCCGTAGGACTTTCAATGAATAGAGTATTGTGTGACTC
>Ga0307513_10010092_pt1 | contig 11888 bp, 15 predicted proteins | sample 15_EM_MG_FD_202174 | JGI IMG/M metagenome (GOLD analysis project Ga0307513, IMG submission 202174) | Populus trichocarpa ectomycorrhiza microbial communities from riparian zone in the Pacific Northwest, United States - 15_EM | ecosystem: Host-associated > Plants > Roots > Unclassified | place... | reverse complement strand
CTCTCCTTTCTCCATTCTCGATCAGTCAATCGAGAAAGGCGGAGAATATGACCTCCTCTAACTTTCCTCCGTTATCTCAGGGGTGGTGTCCGTCCCATAAATGTTCCGTACGTACAACCATCATTATTGTGAGCTCTAGCTTAGTAATGTGCTATGCAACAAATCTCCCGATGATACAACATTGCGAAGGTACCCTAGTTAGGAATACAAAATTAAAATCCAGGTGACGAGGAAACTAATGAAACGAGTGAAAATGCGATGCAATGTCCATGTCATGATGCCGCTAGTGATGAGACGAGAGAATGAACGAGAGGAAGGCACGATGGTGTGGGAATTAGGCTGGATAATACACTACATGATGAAAATGCCGAAATCCAAGATGCGATGAGACCAGAATATGCAAAATCATAGTGCGTGGGTAGTAAGATAGGTGTGCGAAATGAGGGTGAATGCAGGAGTGAGATAGAGACGTAAAGTGAGGGAGTATGCAATGGGTGTTCGATCGGGAACTAAAACGGTAGTGAGGCGGGGGTCCGCCGTGTATTAGGGTAGGTGATGATTAGCCTATGATCTCCTGTCGTCCGGCCTCTTCTTCACACTGCCGGACTGCGCTCGGGACTCCCAGATGATGGGACCCTCGCCCTCGACCCACGTACCAGTAATGGGATCACGTTCAAAGTCTCCATCTTTGTACCCGTATCTCTGCTTCAAAAGCTTCAACAACGGGTTCCGGAGAGCAGGGTCCATGCGAACGTTCTCGCCAGGATGGTAGCTTCCGACACCGTGGCGTGCGAGGCTCTCTTCGAACAGAGCCTCTTCGAAGGTGCAGCCACAGTTGAGATGACCAGGGGGCGCCATACGAGGAGGATAAGCTCGACGCTCACGCCTTGAGTCGTGCCAAGCGCACAAGGCGTTTCCAGCACGATTTAGGGAGCAGAAGGTGCGAATGCGAGCGTTGGTACGAGCGTCCCAAGACTCTTGGAAAGCGTCCATATTAGGGGGGTTCGGAGCAGGGGAGGGGAGACCACTGGGGTGGATACCCGTTTGCGGGTAACCGGTGCCCATAGCAGCGTGAAGGTCGCGCACGCGGCGGTTGGCCGTTTCCTTCTCGATTTCGAGCTCCCTGATCCTGTTTCGGAGGACCCTGAGTTCCTCATCCATAGTCTCCTTGCGCACGGAGCCGCGCACAGGAGCAGAATGTGGACCGGTCAATGGAAGAGACGTAGAGGGAGGGACAATATCGGGAGGGGTGGTGGTGGTGGGACCGGAACGGGAGGAGAATTCGGTGTAGGGGGTAGAGGGCATAAAGGATCCGGACTGTTCGTAAAGGTCGGGCGTATTATACGGATTATAAGTCGGGTAATGTAAGTTAGGGTTCGCAGACGAATGAGCGGATGGGGTCGTAGGAGAAGCGTAATATGAGGTAGGGATGCCGGCGGCAACGACGATGTTCCCAGGTTGAGGGACATCAGAGTGCCAGTCCATGGAGGTGGACTGGACATGTGAAGGCTGTGATGGATCGTGGAACGACCGATCACTCGAAGGAGAAGAATGAGCCGACAAAGTGGGTTCACCCATGGCTCCGGTGAGACTCGAAGAAGTCACCGATCCCGAAGAATTCGGGCGGATGTCTGGGCGGTAGCGACCCGCAGTGTTATCCTGGCAAAGCGACGCGTATCAGTACCCTGCCTTTGATCTGTGCAAAAATGCTCACCGAGGCGAAGTAGTACCGAGATTGTTGGTCGCCATCAGAGGACCTTCGCTGCACATGCGAGAGATCTCCCGAAGGGTACTCGGATTCCTCGTACTTCACAGGGTTGGATGGCCAGTTTCCGTAGTGAGGGGCAGACATTGTAGAAGAATTTTGGCGACGTCCGGAGCTAACGCGGGGCGGGGGGTGGGTGTAGGGGTTGACAGAACGCTTCTTACGGATGGCGGGTGTGGTTGCGCGGCCGGAAGTGAATGAGGGAATATGAGTGAATGAAGAGATCGGTTGGCTAGAAGGAGGGGATGGAGAAGGACACCAGAGATCTAAAGGCGAGTGTCGTTCTAGTTTAACAAGGGAGTCAGGAAGGAGAGAATCGGGACCGGAGAGGGGAGATGGCTCGTCGGGAGAGCCAGCACTGTGTGGAACGATGTCCTGCATTGGGGGGAAAAGTGAGGGATGGTTTTATAAGCGAGACTAGTTAAACGCTTCGAGGTGCTTTCGTCGCTTGAGATCCATGGGAATATCAGCGTCGCGAAGGACGACGACTGCAGATGCGGTGCAAGGATAGTGGAGACCACTACCTCCAACAAACCACGAATCGACAACGGGGCTCTGCAGATCATCAGGGCCCTGGCTCGTTCGGTGTCGGTTTCAACCTATGGCCGGAGTGTGGGTGATCACAGATCAGCGAGTGATATAGGATCTGCGGCCCAGACGCTCGATGGCTGAAGCGCTGACCCACCGTCCTCCCGTATGCCTCCGCCTCCATGACGACGGATGAATAGAACACATATTGTAATCATCACATCCACGGTATTTCCCCATTTTCTGTATGTCAAGCCCAGATCCTCCGGTCGCGCCTTCGTCTACGCCCTCCCCGACGTTATTGCGTACAGGCTTTCCGGGGCGGTTCCACTGATAGTGACGGACCTTAGCGCGCACGTTGATCCCGTTCACTCGGACCCTGCCCATGAAGGAGCACGATATACAGCCTCGAGGTCAATAGCGCTTTCACTGGTGCCACTCGCCATCTCCGCTATCTGGATGAAATCAATCTGCCGCAATTATGACAGATCAGACCCCTGGCAACCGGACGGAGCACCAGATTAGGTGGGAGCCAACATTAAAAAAAGAACGATACCCAATCCGGACGGCGTCGAGCTGGGGTTGCCCTGCGTCTAGGTCCTCAGGCTCCCCGGCGGATGCCAGCTCAGCCTTGCAAACACCGTGGAGGCCGTGGGGTTTGATCACCTCCCGGCGGGTAGAAACTTCAGCATCACGGTGGTAGAGGAAGACATGTAGACTCAAACGCTTGGCGGAGAAAGCCGCAACTACGATTCTTCTCGCAACGAGAAACGTAACCAAGCCCCAAGCTTCAGGCCAAGGAAAACGTGAGGTGCTCGAAACTCACACACGTAACAACGTATGTTGCAAAAACGAAACACAAACCCCAATAAGGGGGTCCAGCCGGATCCGAGGGGATCAAAGTCGGGGAGAGGATTCTTGAACCTGACCGAGGCGTGATCGGTCTGCGGCCGCCCACAGAACGAAAAGATAAGGTGAGAGTCACCAGTATCCCTCCCCCAGACAATGAAATCATCAACCATCTCTCATCGAAAGAACAGGATATATAACAATCGGTCTCTCCGGAACGCTTTTGGCGGTGCCACGCCAGCTATGGGCGACGAGGGCACTCACTCGCATGATGCCTGTAGTACGTAGGCGGGATCCCTACTCGCGTCCTGCTAGTTCTCTCCCACCCCACTACCTGTGCATCGCTATCCCAGAACAAAGGCTGCAGACGAAATTTGGGCGCCCTTCGTACCAGTAAACTTATCTCTTCCCAGAGTCACGACTTGATGTTGCCTACGCCCCGCTCTCCCGTCCCCCCAATGGGATGCAACGGAAAAGGAAGGGGACATAAATGCCAATACAATTTCCAACCTTCATGTTTCAAAAAACGGTCGCATCCTAGGAGTACAGTCCACCCGTTTATCCAACCAGACCGATGATGCAGTGCCGCAGGTCCAACGGCACCATAAAGAGCCAGACCCTGTAGAGATCAGAAAACTCCCGTTGCGGTCATCACACCCCACATCCGCAAAGAAACGGGGCATCCAGGACACAAACTGAATGGAGATCATCATCCAAAGTTAGTTCAGTTACGAAGAACAAACCAACCAGAGCCCACAGCCGGCGTTTGATCCCACGAATAGACGGTGGCACCCTTCTGGAAACGCTTACACGCGCCACCCATGATTTCACGGGGATCGCGCCATTCAATAATCACACCGGGGGGCGCGGTGCAAAGCGGTCTCTCGGGTACCGACTCATCAAACCCTGAACGTGGAACCTGTAGATCACAAGCCACTAGTCACTTTCCGTCATTGAGCCGCGCAGAAACGGCAGCATATGTCCGCCCAGTGGCAGTACTGAGTGGTGATCTGTTATCGATGAACCCACCCACGGGGTCTCACCACGGTGGCTACGCGTTTATCTTCGGGGTGGGTCCGTAACGGACGTTCGTGACCAGCTCTTCACGGCCAGGGCGGGTGGGCACCCATGTCTAAAGGTGTTTCAAGAGTATACTTGGACACATGGACCGAGCCAAGAGGCTAGAACAGCGTCACTTTAAGGCGGTACATGATCATGATATCTCAGCTCTAGGGCGTGGACAGTCGGATCAACAACCCACCGCTAGCAACATACGGGGAAAGACCAGAAAATATATCAAATGTTTTCGGGCATCCCGCTGCGATCCTTGATACAAGCAATCATGAAGGTTTTTGGCCGGAAACTTTTCCCGATAAAGCCCGACCCTGCAAGAACACTTAACTTCCTCATGGGGGCTCCGAAAACCTCGAATAATCGACAGGTATCGCGACGGTAGGTAAGACCGAGGGTCGGTGAGGACACCAGGGTCGGGGTGGGCGTCGAGGAGCAAATGAGCCTGGTCGAGGCTATTTGCTTTGAAAAAAATGATCATCATGGCATCACTCTTCCAAGGTGTGAGTTCGGGACCGCGATGATTTCACAAGTGAAATAGTATGACCATCAACGGCTTATATAGGCAGCGCCAGACATGTTCGAGTTACAAAAGGTTCGGTTTACAAGCATTCAACAAACGAGGCAACAAAATCCTTCTCAAGGCGGCTAGCCCCAACGACGTGCGCACTATCGCCTTCAACGACCAGTAGCGCCATAGTTGGTAACAGGAGGGGGGAGAGAATGTCCTTCAGCGGGCTCATAGTTCCCACTTCCAATATCTGAAATCGCGCAAGAAACGGGGTCAGCGATCCACCTCATCAACAGCGCCAGCCATCCCGAGGCAGAAAAACTCACATCGGTATCCTCCTTCTCCATACAACTCCTCCGCCCTCATCTTCTTGTAAATGAGCCAGAAGGCATGCTAGAAGATCAAGGGTCAGACGACACAATCCCAAATCCCCCCCCTCACGCGTCCAACGGAGATAACGTACCAAAAGTCCAGGGAAGAATCCCAAGCTAGGTTCGACGTAAATCGATGTGAGTTTCGTGAAATGCCAACCAGCACGCCGCTAGGGAGACGCTTACAAGGTGAGTAGGATGTTGATCAACAGATCACATCCACAGCCGGTTACGAAGAAGGCCCCGGCGGGCGGGAAGATGATAGTGACGAGGATGACGATAACGTCTGAAGCTCTGACTGCCATGTCGTGTGTGTACGGGGTGTGAGGGTGTGGTGCAAGGGTGTTGGGCCGCGAGTTCGTTCAGGTTGCTGTGGTGGCTGCGGAAATCACCGCAGCATGATCGGCGCTCCAAGCTCCAAGGGCGAAACATCCACGTTGAGATTTGCAACCAGAAGTAACAGTCCAGCCATCTAGATCGACTACCACACTACGTATGGGCTCAAATGGGGGTGTATTCACACACTCTGTCGGAACAGAAAAGAAAACGAAAGTTTGTCGTGTGCTAATAATAAAAAAAAGAAAAGGCTCGCAAGGAAACAAGAATAATTTACGCGTAAAACCTCAAGGCGACCAGGGAGTGGAATGGAAATGGTCAATACACTTTACAGAAGGCCTCCGCCCTTGAGGTTTTGCAGAACGACGTCATCCTGGACTGTGAAAATAAACATTGCAAGTTCAAACACTCAAGAATATACAATTGACCCGGGAGGGGGACTCACCGTGTCTAAGGATCTCGGCTGTAGTGCTATCCTGTGAACACGCGGGGAATGGTTTAACAAAGGGCAAGGAGAGAATGAAATAGAAAATTTACAGTAACGGAAGTAAAGTGGCAATGGAATGGCCGTGGTTTTGGAGACCTTTCTTTATGGATGCCGGCAAATTTCTTTCGTAGGTCTGAATGAAAGATGTAGGCGGTTGTCATTAAGGTACGGTCGGGTCAGCTTGGGGTGTCACTCACAGTTGCTGCACCCCTCGAATGTGTTTGGCCTGTCGGCGAAGCTGATGATATGCTTGGCGAAGTGCGAGCCAGCCTCGATTTTGGCCTTCAATAAGTCGCATTTGTTGAGGAACAAAACGAGCGGGGTGTCCGCCAACAGTTTGTTCGAGACGATTGATGTCCACAACTGGACTGAATCAGCCTGTAGAGAGAATCAGCGGATACAGGACGGACATGGGACACAGAGAACAATTACGAGGCGGTTGACGTTTGGATCTTCCGCAAGGACCTGGTCGAAACAAGAGATGGGAGCGAGAAATATGATGGCGTTCATATCGTCGAAAAAGGGGACCCAGGCAGCTGCCAAAAAAAAGTGACACATTACAAGTCAAATTGAGGACCGCTGCGAAACCACTGGTCCTCGTACCTCGCTATTTGAACAAGGGATTGGTAAATTAAAGCTTGCATTAGCAACGGTGACAAATCTCACCATCGAGCGATGTCCGCCGACGTCGTAGACGTGCCAACCAGCGCTGAGGGAGGCACCGGGACCAAACTTGCTCAGAAACTCGGACTTGTTGAGGTCAAACCGAAACTCGGTCACTCCAACGGTCTTCAACCTTGCCCGAAGAATGTCATCTGATCGCGAACGGGTTAGTCCGGCGCCAAGATGCATACATGGTTAATTTAAACAGGATCACCTACCGTTTGTCGGGATATACTTGTCCGCAGCCACCCTTGGCAGATCATCCAGGTAGCTGTGCGATATGTGTGAATCAGCAAAACTGATCAACAAGTAGAGAAAAGGGAGAAAAGGTAGGATATCGCACTCACAAGCCACCTTGATCCTGAGGTCTAACTCTGGCAATATCTAATATCTGTCGCACGACGGGATCGGCCCAGAGAGCAACCATATCGTCCTTGCACGCGAACAACACGCGGCCCGGATCCGTGGGATCATCAAAGTCGATCTCCTCAACTCCGCCTTTGGCCCATCTCTTGAACGCATTTTTCCAGGCCGAGCGGGAGTTTACAGTGAGTTCGGTCCGAATGGGAACAGCTGGCGCTTCTGGGGCGTTGGAGGCGTCGTTGAAGACTGGATCCGTTGACTCGCCCTTGATGTGGTGTTGGGAGTTTGGAGCGAGCTTCTGAACCAAAACGTCTTCCATGCGAAGGAGAGGGGAAAGCTTCATCTTGAGCTTGAGCTGTTCTGGACTTAGAGGGGGATATTCCTCGCTGGCTTGGTGGGCCATGGTGATGGTGTCCAAAATCAAGCGTACGGAGCGGACGACGTTTAGTTGGATGACGGCTCTCCATGATGGAAGCTCAGCACGGAAAGCCTGGTAAGCGAGAGGCGGTTAATTTGAGTTTCGAGAAGCGGACACGAGCAATAGATAGAACCTTGGGGCTGGTCATCAACTGGAAGTCTGGCAACAGTGAATTGGGGCGATTAGGCGCGGGATTCGCGGAGGTGAACAAGCGTAAACTCACTCTTCAGGGTTGTCGACTTCCCTGGAGTGGAGAGAACACACGGGTTGAGCCTACAATAGAGCAACATCCGGCGGGTGCATACACATACCTGATTCGCTTTGGCCTAGCGCGCGGGCGACACCGTCAGCGATCTGAGAGCGGGCACGCGAGGACGGAAGCAAAACGGGAGGCTTACCCAGGAGCAGGATCTTCACCGGCTTGGAGTTCCTACGCGCGATTCGTTGCCTGTTGATCTCCTCATCTATAGCGTCAGACCGCTTCTTCGCTTCCTGTTCGGCCCTGATCCTGTTCTCCTTGTCGTACGGGGACTCGTTGGGAGGAGGGGCGAAGACGTGGGCGAGGGGGTCGTCGGTGGAGGACCTTGGAGCAGAGAGCATGCTCGAGGGTGGCCGGTGGGTTGAATGAAGGTGGTTGAAGGGAAAGAAGAAGGGAGACTAACCAGTCACGGAAGTGGGAGGCCCTCGTCAAATAAACATTCTGTAATGGTGATGCGAATCGGCACTAACGAGGTTCTCTCTGTCCCTCCTCCTGGGGCTTACTGAAGGAGCCTCTGCCCTGAGTGGACGATCAAATATGCGGTGACACTCCAATCAATGCCTTGACGGAGCACGGCAACGAACAAGGCGCGCAGAATCTTCTCTCGCTTCCCCTTGGATTTCATACCGCCGTCTTCACGACCCAGAGGGCGCCCGCCCTCCCGTGCGCCCCCGCTCGCCAGGTGTCGTAAGCCTTATTGTGTCCCAAAGTCACGGCGGACTCGCCTGGCCGTTGGAACTGAATTTCGAAACTCGGACTTGTTGGCCGCCTGCGGTCCTTGTAGCTCTTAATCAATCAGCCTCATGCGGTCCAGAACTTCCTCAAAGGAGGGAATGATCCACGCGAGTCCCCCAAAGAACTTTATGTATGCGGGTGGAAAGCCACTTCCACGGGAACCCCCTTGCACACCGATCGCAAACCAGGGACCATCTAATACACCCGAAGAGAACCGTTGTGTCATTGTCCCAGTGATGGATACAGAGTAACGGAGCGCGAGCGCAAGAAATGAGTCCGCAAAACAATCTATTTACGTGGACCAGCCAAACATAACAACCCTCGCAAGCGACAGTGAATCTAAAATATTGACAGCAACGGGCCTCACAGCCTTCACCACAAGCCGCAGAGCAGTGGTAAACTCGCGAGGACCCCGAGTGAAAGCAACCGCGGAGGTCGGAAATAAGAAGATACCCCCGCGTTCTGTTCGGAAGGGAGCGCCGATGATCCAACGTTGTTAGCTCCTCCGGTCGGTGTTGGGGCGGGTGTCGTGTACGCCCGCAAGTAGTTGACCTCGAAATACGCGTCGTCGTACTTCGGGCTTCCTGGTCCGACAACGTTGTCTGGGTACTGTCAAACCCCAACATCGGTTGCAGACAATGTCGTTGCAAGGTTCAAGAGATCAGCGAACAAAGAAGCAAAGAAGACGACCACGTAATATTTATGAACTCTTTCAATTGATAGGAAAAAAAAAGACGCACACATTGCCCCGTGGGTCCGGCCCCGCTACAAGTGGGAAGGTAGTTTATGTCTTCTCCAGCCCTATTCCACCAGGATCAGTGCATGTGAAGACTGTCGGAGGGCCGATGCACGAACCAAACTCCGCAAAGGGTGATGTCGAAAACAAGTCTACAGGAGCGAACCATCAGTTTAGCTGCGAGGATAAAATCGACTCAGACTTCACCGTTGAGCACCAAAGAACTCCGTGATGTCGCAGGAAGTCATGGGGTAACTAGCTGACGGCGGACCCCAAGTGCTCACGTCAACGGTCGAGGGCGCTCTCGTTGGCGTGACTGAGGCCGGGGTGTTGTTCCTCTGGTGGAATAAAAAATTCCACAGTCAGCTTCCCAACACAGGCGGGAGAGATCGAGTGCTTACTGTCCAAAACCAAATACTGGAAGTTGGATGAGCAAATCAGCACGGTGTATGAAGCCGGTTTTCACAGGTGGAGATTGAGTGTGACGCACTAGATGCCGCTCACGTCAAATTGAGTTGCCCAGACACCGCCGCCCACGTCGTTGAACCCGGTTCCGAAACTGTTGGGGGTGCTCTCGCGAACGACACACCCCGAGGGGGTGGAACAGTCGAGGTTGCTCTCTGCGCCTCCCTGGTCCAGGGGGCCGGAGCGGTCGCACCCAGGTAATGTATGCAACGCCATCTGATTCGCTGTCTGCAAGTTGATCGCCTCTGAAGCACGGAAAGTCAATCACCAATCATCAGAGAAAAGGGTGCGCCTACCCAAGATGTCGATCTCCCCATCGTCGGGCCATTTCTCGCCTGTTTGAACAAAGACGTTGGGAGACAGGTGAGCGAAACAAGGGGTGCCATTTCTGATACCACGCGGCTCGCGTGACAACTCACCATACGTCCAAAATGCGGGCCAAACCTAAAACAGTCCTAATTTCAGAAGAGAACAGTGACATGGGTTGTACACGAGGACTCACGGAACACCCATATGGGACATGCGCGATATCGACGATCCAGAGACTTCCGACGCCGTACCAATCACGGCTTTCTATGCGGACCGAGTTTCGTTTTTCGTTGAGGGGGACATTTGTAGAGTTGTCGACTTTCATCACGACTTGGTTCCTTTCGTTTACGTATGCCAGTCGTTGAGCGGAGGCGTCGGATCTATTCACCCACCAAACATCGCCCCTGTCCGTGTCGGTGTCCAAACCCAAAAGTATTTGCCGGGGGGATTGAATTTAGCGTTGCGGGTTAAAAGCGATCAGAAGCTGAAGCGAACGCACAGAGTGAGGTTATCCCAGGAGCCGTAAAAGTCCCAGAGAGGGTTCCCCTGCCTGTCGTCGAAGAAGTTTGCACCGCTGTAGTCTCTGACGAGGGTGTAGCCAAGTGCGGCGGAAGAGAGAGAGAGTAAGCAAGAAAGCGAGAGCAAGCGCGGCATCGCGAACGATAGCGTCCGTGGGTTCGTAAGAGCGAGTTATAGATACAGTCTAGATGGATACGCGCGTAAAAAGGGAGGGAAACGGCAGGGGAACCCACACTGGGGGCGCAGGGAAGAGGGTGGAAAGGCCAACTCGGTTCAGCATTCCTGTTTTCTCAAGTTTGATGAGGGCATCGAGCCTCATGTTCGGATTCGGACCACGTGCGGTGGGAACTGACTGAATGGTGTTCTCAGCGACAGTCAGCAACTCCTTCCTTTGGGGGATCCTGCGCGTCGGAACGTGGCCAAGAGATGAACGGAAAGGGGATGAAGCGGACGCGGCGGACAGGGTGACGGCAGTCGGACACAGCATATATCGCTAGTCTGGACGTAAAGACCGCTTTCACATCTCCCTCTCCTAGGGTTGAATTTGAGAGAGCGAAACCCCCCAGCCGGAATCAACAATGGGCCGATCCGGTCCAACTCCTTCCGTCCTCCGTCACCTCCGGGTCCGCCGCTTTTCCGTCATCACCTCTGTTTCACCCACCGCCGACTCCTGGCCCTCTCCCCCAGCGGCAAAGAGCCAGCGAGCGAGATGGGTGCAGATCCCGACCGTCTTGGCCAGCCAGATGCTCGGTCTGCCGCGTTCCGTGCCGTGAAAGACATCTCCTTCGGAAGTGTGAGTCGAGTCTCAATCCACCTCCCCAACGACAAAGGTGGACCGGTTGGCCCGAAACTTCCGTTCTTCTAGATCGCAGGCATTGTATCGAAATTCTTCGAGCATCCGTTCGACCTGTGCAAAGTCCGTCTGCAAACCCAAGTGCTCGATCAGACGGCAAGGTTCAACGGACCAATAGACTGCCTAACCAAAACCTGGAAGCATGAAGGTCTCCGTGGTTTATATCGGGTACGACACATTTCCGTCACTCATTCGTCCGCATATGTGTCTCTCCGCCACGTCGATTTCTTTTTTTGCTTCACGTTCTGACGGGATCTATGCATTCATTTTTTCGGCTGTAGGGTTTACCAGCGCCAATAGTTGGGGCAATGGCAGAAAACTCATGCCTCTTTTTGTCATACAATGAACTTCAGGATTTGATCCGGTGGACGAACCAGATACCACAATACCAGGACCTAAACCTCCCGCAGATGATCCTGGCCGGAGCAGGTGCCGGTGCGCTCACAAGTTTTGCCCTGTCCGTTCATTTTCCCCTTCTCTTCGGAGAATCCTCCAAAGAAGTGATCTGAAGCTCACGAATGTTCGATTTGTTCCATCTGTTGCGTTGCATTTTCTTTCTCAGAACTCCCATTGAGCTGGTGAAATGCAAGATGCAAGTCCAAATGCTCTTAGCCCCTCCTCCTTCCGTCTCCTCCATACCCGCCGTGCAG
>Ga0307513_10010091_pt1 | contig 11890 bp, 5 predicted proteins | sample 15_EM_MG_FD_202174 | JGI IMG/M metagenome (GOLD analysis project Ga0307513, IMG submission 202174) | Populus trichocarpa ectomycorrhiza microbial communities from riparian zone in the Pacific Northwest, United States - 15_EM | ecosystem: Host-associated > Plants > Roots > Unclassified | place... | reverse complement strand
ATTTGACACGTTTTATTTTGAATACAAATCCTAGAAATAAATAATATTTTATGTGGTCGGGCCCAAGTCTCCCGAGGGGCATTTGCTCTCTCTACCAACGACAGTTTGAAGCATAGTTAATTTGGGCCCAGTCGGTGAATCGTTCATTCCTATGACTGGAAAGGCTATCATGCGTAAAGCCCAAGTTTATTTCCATTCTTAAGAAACAACTTTTTTTTTTTTTTAAGAAGCAATTGGTTTGTATGCCCCTATTATACTGCGGGGAACCAATTTTTTTAAAATATAAAAAAATATAGGTTTTAATTTTTTTATATATTATTATTGAACTTGTATAATATTTTTAACTGAAATCATTGTTTTTATTGGAATAATATTTTATAATTGTTAAAGCAAGTTAATAAACAACCTTAAAATAATAAATACATATTTTGTGTGATGAGAAACAAAAAAATATCATAAATTTGATAAAATTATAGTACAAATAAATTCAAAAAATTTAATAATAAAAAATCAAATTGAGTTTTCACGAATAATTTGTTATTAGTATTATTATTTTTATATCAATGCATAATAATTGAGAAAAAATTACTAAAATTTAAAGAAAAATTTATAATAACATTTAAAAATCATGTTAAAATTAAAAAGTAAATAAATTTGGTAATTTTTTCACAAAATGTCAAAAAATAAAGAAAAAAAATAAGAAATTTTTTCACAAAATTAAAAAAATGTTTTTTTAAAAAATAACCTTTGATATTTTCTTTTCTATTAAGCTATCCTGATCTCATAACTTGAGGCACAGACTTGACAGGTCAATCTGGGTTGGCTCGATCCTTATTACTCGAGTTAAAGGTTTATCATGTTAACCTAGGTTAAAGCAAGTTTTTTTTTATTACTATTATTTATCCAATTTCGTCATTCCATATTTAATCAAATGAGAATAGAGTTACATTTTTTTTTCCTTTTCAGTAATTTTTTTTCCAAGTTATCGTGATCATTTTTTTTTTGAATTTAGCACATTTGTTATAGTTGCTTATTTTTTCTATTATCTAATTAAAATAAAACCGACTTATTTGTCTCGGCCAAGACTATAATCGGAGTCGTGGATTTTGTTTCTTGTTTTAAGACGGATTTTGTTTCTTGTTTTAAGACATGTTTGTGGCACTTGAACATTGTTTTTTATGTAAAAAAACCAACCTCACAACATAACATGGGTAGTATAACCCTATTTTGTTTTGCTTTCTCTGGCATTTTAAGAATTTAACCAAAAAAATAATATACATACATTGTGAATTTGTTTTACAATATTATTTAAAAAATTAGTTAAAATTGGAAAGTTGATGTGTACATTTAACAAAATAATTGAAAATTATACGAGTCAATGAATAAAAAAAAATGTTAATGCTAATTAAAATTTAAAGTGGAAAGTTAAAAGATAAATGAACATAAAGATATTGCATCTTGTGTTACATAAGGCTCTTCAATTTTTTATTTAATTATATGGAACTAAAAATAGATTTTTATAAGTACAGTAATAATATAAATTCTGTAGAAAAATATAAATTTTTAGTATAAATTCCCCTTGTATTTTTAATATATTTTTTAACAAAAACAAATATGTATCCTTTTTTTAGCTATGTTGTTTATTGCTTAAAAATTGAATATATTACTTTAGTATAAATTCCCATTTTATTTTTAATACATTTTTTAAACAAAAAACATGTATCCTTTTTTAGCTATATTGTTTATTGTATAAAAATTGAAAGTAATTAAAATAAATAAAAAAACTTTAACAATTTGCAATAAGAATAAAAAAGGAAACTCTTTAATAATAAAAAAAACCCTCCTCTTATTGATGCAATCTCTCTCTCTCTCTCTTTCTTTTAATGAAGAGTTGTTTTTTAAATTATAACTTACCCTAATCTTGATTTTTTTAAATAAAAATAAAAATTGATAATTTTAACGTAAATGTATTAAAAACTATATGAATAATAAACCTGAAAAAAAGTAAAAGAAATTTTTTTTTTAACCATAGATAATTTCTACTTTTGTAATTATTATGCGTAGCATAACTCATTTCATTTATATTTTCTCATAAAAAATAATTATTTTATTTTATTTGTTACTAATTTTATGTGTTCATGTCACTTATATATAGTTTTTTAAAAAAATTTCATTCAATTTAAAGTAATTTGCCTTGAAAAAAAAACTCATTTTAAAAAAAACTCAATTCACTACTGGTTTTAGTTATTTTAGTGTTAAGGTTTACATTGTATAGTAAATTAGCAAAATACTCATGCTAGTCTAATCATTTGTTTTTGTTGTTGACACTTGACAACAACATATGAGGGCATTTTTTTTATTAATCATGAGTGTTTATGCTAATTTATACACATTTTAATTAATCTTTCAAAACTCTAAAATTAACAATTATATAAATTTACAGTGATTCTAAAGTTTGTGACAGCATATGATGGCATTATTATTGGTTATTATTGGTCATTGTGTGCGTGTGTGCGTGCAGAGAAAGAGGGAAATGATTAAAAAAATAAAAAATAAATAAATATAATATTGTGTTGATAGATAATTAAAAAAACATTAAAAAAACAAAAAAAAAATTGAAAGACATTTGAACATGATAGTCCTATCACAGTATTATTATGTGTAAATTAAGTTACCAAAAGAGAAAGAAAAAAGACATTAACAATGAACTAAAAAAAAAAAAAGTTTTTGGACAATATAGCTCCAAGTAATGGAGGAGCATGTGTTGCGTGAAAAGCGTGTTTTTTCCCCCTGACATGCATGGTGGATCCCATGACAACTCGGTAGCAGGATAATTGAAAGGACATGTCACCCCGTATGTTTTTATTTATTTATTATTTTCTGGATTTTTTTATATTATTTTTTTTAAAAAAACTAGTCTAATATGAGATTTGTGATTCACACTCTCAATAAATACACTTCCAATTAACTGAGTTTATAAAATTTAATCCCCCCACCCGATTCAATTTTTTTTAAAAAAATTCTGTGACTCGATATTATCTATAATATTTATATTATTTAATTTTAATAAATTAAGTCATTAAATAATATAAATATTAAATATAGACTATTTTTCAAACACCCCTGCTAACTATCCATCCTGGATTCCCATGTCAATTAAAAGTAAAAACTCAAATACACTCTAATTACAACATCCCAAAACTTATTTATAAATATTGATTAAGTTAAATTAGAAAAAAAATCCTTAATTATATTTGTCTTAAACTCCTAAGATCACATCCTCTTAAATATTGATTAAGTTAAATCAGAAAAAAAATCCTTAATTATATTTGTCGTAAACTCCTAAGATCACATCCTCTCGTTTTGCAAATTTTTAGATATAATGAAAAATTAATAATTTATGCACATTCACGTATGTTCCATGATACATTTTCATTAGACATGTATAAGAGATTGTGTCTTTTAGTCATACCTTTTAAGTTAATAATGCCTATAAATAATACAACTTTTCTTTTCCTTTTATTTTATTAAAACCATAGTTTCCAGACCCGACCCGGTCCAAGGCCCGGATTCCGGGTTTTGACCGGGTCATCCGGGTCAATTTTTTTAAATCAAAACGACGTTGTTTTAGTAAAAAAAAAAAAGAATTAACCTGGACGACCCGGTCAAAACCTGGAACCCAGGTCTTGGACCGGGTCGGGTTTATTAAAACCATAGTTTCCAGACCCGACCCGGTCCAAGGCCCGGGTTCCGAGTTTTGACCGGGTCACCCGGGTCAATTTTTTTTTTAAAAAAATCAAAACGATGTCATTTTGATTTTAAAAAAAAATTAAAAGTCAACGGGTTGCAACCGGCTCACACCGGATTTTTTTTTCCTCTATTTTTTCTTTAACCTGGCTCGGTTCCAGCCCCGAATCGACCCGCTGGGCCGGGCTGGTTTTCAAAACTATGATTAAAACATATCAAACATATTTCTTCGTATATATATATTTTTTTCAACTAACAATCTTGTCTTTTATATCAAAAGCAATGTACTTTTTTTCATCATATTCTAAGAACGGTAGATCTCACCAATAGTCACCACTATGATTTTTCATTACATATAAATGCATCTTTAATATTGTTTATAAATTCTACTTTTTCCTCACTTTTTTTTTGAAGAATTCACATCTTATTATATTAAAGACTATTAATTGTATCTCTTTATATTTTTATATTCTCTTATGAATAATAATATCTCTTGCATTAAAAGGCAATGTATTTTTCATTATAATTATTAATTTAAAAGATTACAATTATTGTTAAATATTACAACCCTACCCTGCCAATAATTACCACAATGATTTCTTATGGCACGTTTATTAAAAAAAAAAAAAAATCTTCTAGCAACATCTTTTAAATCAACTTCTCATAAATCATACATATTTAATTTTTGTTGTTTCAAATCTAATTAAAAATTTTAATTTTTTAAACCAATCTTAAATATTGTGATTAACACAAAAACTATTGTTGATATGCCATATACAATAAATTTTGACATTGACATGATATCTTAAATTTAAGGAGAAATTGGAAAATGCATCTTTGATATACTTGTTCACGCGCATACATAAAACTTTGATAATAACACAATTGTATCATTATAAAGATTTCAATGAAAAAACTCCAACGACACCAAGATGATGACACCATCAATATCGTTTAAAAGATCTCGATGAAACGAGTCAAGCGACACTAGAAAAGATCACAAACGATGGACGAATTGGATCATACGAGCCGTCCAAAGATGTTGGGGTTTACTTGTCTTTGGGTCGCTGGTATGGCCCACTGCGGTCACCGTTTGTGACCTTTTTTGATGTCGTTGGAATCGTCTAATCGATGTCTTTTCAATAATACTAATGACATCATCATCGAAGTTTTGGTGTGCTTCTATAATTTTTTTCTTTCTGTCTTTTTTTTTTTATATCAAATCACATATATTACATTCAACTTTGTAAAAGTATAATATTTTTTTAAATATGTTTCGCACTAGATTATTTTATCAATTTTTTTTTAGCATGCTAGAATAAAAAAATAATCGAGAGGAGCATGCGATGTGGACACCGTGACAGCTTATTGCTGCCACTGGCATCACAGTCCAATTGGCGAATTTGATCAATTAATTTAAATGAAGGTAACATATTAAAAGTTCAAATATTATTTGGCAAGCATTTTTTTTTAATTTCTTACGTGTTCATTTCCCAGTGCTGCATAATCTGCCTTATAAGTTTAATTATATACAGGCATCCGAAAAAAAAGAGGAAATAGTATATGTAAGTGTTAGAAACTTAGATTACTAATATAATGGAACTTTATGTTTTACAAATAAATACAATCTAGTTTTTTTTTATAATATTAAGAAAATAAAAATATTTTTATTTCCTTTAGATTAATGGAAATTTATGTTTTACAAATAAATACAATCATTTTAATTTAATATAAATGGAAGGATTGAAAATAATATTATTTTTTTTATTGATACAATTGAAAACAAGACAACCTTAAAAACATCTCAAAGTCATAAATATGTTACAATTGTCAACTTTTTTTTTTTCACCTTGTAGAACACCTTCCAAATTAAGCCTAGGTTTCCTTGTTCACTCTAGATAAATAGGGAATGTCTTAAAAAATCAAATATTTATTACCATAGTTATTAAATTTTACCAGGTTCAATAAGATGATTAAAAAAATACATAATTTAAAGGTAAATTTTGAATTGAGTTAAAAAATAAATTTACTTGTAAAACTAGGAGTTTGATTTAATCAGTTTTTTAATAACTTGATTAAACTTGATTTATTAATGCTAATTTATTTTTTAAAATAAAAATTACATAATTGATTAAGGTAATAAACCTGTATTGATATCATGATCTGTAAATTAATTAAATAATTTAATAACCTTTTCTGAATTTGTTTCTGAACCGAAACTGAAAGCTGTGATTATTGCATCAAACAGGGAAATAACATGCAGAACATTTCCCCACGTGACACTTCCAAATTTCTCTCCGTTTCCGTTATTTTCCAAATCAAGCAGCAGGTTCATTCTCCAAACCTCAGCCTCGGACTTCCCACACCTCTCAACGGTCCAGATTCCACCTCTCCATCCATTACTCACACACAAAAAAAGTGTGTGGCTCAGATCTCACTCTCATAATAAAACTCAAAAACTTGGAAAACAGTATATATATACATAATCACATGCAAAAAAACGAGCACACACATACACTCAAAGATCCATCCATGGCGGAGCACGAAGGGCAGCGTGAATCAGCGGCTGAATCACTGGTGGATAAGATAACAGAGAAGATCAGCGGTCATGATTCATCTTCGTCGTCTGATTCCGACAACGAAAAGTTTGATGCTGTTAAATCGAAAATCTTTCGGCTTTTTGGTAGAGAGAAACCCGTCCACAAAGTATTAGGCGGTGGAAAACGTAAACAAACACTGACATTCTCTCTTTCATTTATTTATTTTATGGAACATATTATAAAAAACACTTGTGTTTTTAATTCTTTGATTCAAAGTTTAAATATTGCTGCTTTCTTTAGTAGAAATTGGCATTAAATGGCATTTTTTTCTTGGGATTGTTTCAAAGATTTGATTTACGAAACCATGGAATATATATTTAGAGAAAATGGAAGAGAACCCTTCTTTGTTCTTTGTTTCTGTTATCTGATAGAGATATCTGTTTGTTGCTTGAAGATGGTAGCATTGGATCACTGGATTCTGTATCTTTTTTTTATTTGTTATTCGAAAATAGAGAAGAAGAAATTTCTGCATTTCCACCTTTATATGATTGAGCATTGTATTGTATTGGTGACTAGGGAAGCAAATTTGGGATACATTTGTTTTTGTTAGATGGGACATGGAAATGCAGAAGAATGATTGATTTCTGTTCTTGAAACTGTTTGTTTTTCCCTAACAGATGGTTTTTTTTTTGGTTTCTTGCAGCTGCTGACGTTTTCCTGTGGAGGAACACGAAAATCTCTGCTGGGGTGCTTGGTGGTGCAACTACAGCCTGGGTTCTATTTGAATTGCTTGGATATCATTTAATAACTTTAGTTTGCTATTTATCAATATTTTCTCTGGCTGTTCTTTTCCTGTGGTCCAATACATCCAATTTCTTGAACAAGTAAGGATTTTTAGATACTCTTTATGTCACTTCGGATTTGGTGATGTGTTATTCTTCTTATGGTGTTGATTTTCAATTTTTTTTATGCATTAGGCCCCCGCCTAAAATCCCTGAAGTTGTGCTTCCTGAAAAATGTGTTCGTGAAGTTGCTTCTGTGCTGAGAATTGAAATCAACCGAGGATTTGCTGTCCTGCGCGATATTGCATCTGGGAGAGATTTGAAGAAGGTTCTTGCTGTAAGTGATCTCTTCATATCGTTGGTATAGCGTTTGATCTTTGGCTGGGGAATGCCGTCTCTTATTGATTGTATTTGTTAACTCCTTGGTGATTTCTACTGTTTCATTGGCATGTTAATGCATCAAAGTTGCAATGATGCATCCTTATATGTGCCAACCTATGCTGGGTTTATAGCACCATTGATCAGTTGTTGCTCATTTGGCTGTCAGGTAATTGCTGGCTTGTGGGTTCTGTCACTTATTGGGAGTTGCATTAACATCCTGACCTTGCTCTACATATGTAAGAGATTCAGATGTCCATTACTTTCTATTAAGATGCTAGATGGATTTTTATTGACAGACTGATTTTTACTTGATTTCTTCGAAACAGCCTTTGTTTTGCTGCACACCGTGCCAGTGCTGTATGAGAAGCACGAGGACCAGATTGATGCATATTCTGAAAAGGCATGGATTGAGATCAAGAAGCAGTATGCAGTGTTTGATGAAAAATATTTAAGCAAAATTCCAAAGGGGGCATTGAAGGGAGAGAAGAAGGATTAGAGAGAGGGAGAGAGAGACCAGCTCTAGTGTTCACTGGGTTGAATTTTGACTCTCATAAATGGTCAATTCCATTCTTTCATGGTTAGGTTTTGAGGGGTTACAAGTTACGAGTCTAGACTTATCATCAGCCAGCCCTTGTTGTCAATTGTGTTGATGTTTGATCTTATCAGTGTTGTCGATTTTAACATTGTTCATTGTGTCATTCCAGTAGTGTTTTTCATCAGCATATTCATGCTAGATTTTAACTCTATTACAAATTATTTTACATTCCATTTTGGAGAAGGAAAAAAATAAAGCGATTCCTGCCTTTGGAGAGATAGATATGAATGTTGATATTTAATATCATTGATAACAGACTTAATTATATTTAATAATGTTATTTCCAATGTATTATATAATAAAATGATAATAAAACAAACATTTATAGAAAATTAATTGAATGAAATCAAATGAGAGAAAAAAAAGTTAAGTAGGGCTACTTATAAAGAATCCCTCCTAACATTAGAAAAGAAATTTTAAAGAATAAAATTAAAATAAAAAAATAAAAAAATAGATAAAAAAAACCCATACATGTGGACTTTTCAACCAAGGCTTGCACGCTTAGGTCTATTATCTCAAGTAATGGAAAGGAAAAAAAAATCTAAATAAAACTTTTTTTATTAAATAAAATTCGTTAACATCAAAATTAATTTTTTGTGTGGCCAGAATCAATGTTAGCCAAAAACTTTTTCTATTATCGGAATCTGACCACCACTTTCTCTACTTTCTGAAATCATAATCTAAAAAATAAAAAATAAAGTTTTACATCACAATTTAATTTTTAAAATATTGAAAGACTGAAAAATTATCATTTAAAAAATGAGAGGACCCAAGTGAACTTCTCGCTCCATTCTTGAAATTGTTGTCACCTGTTTTCTTCTTGTTTCATACTAAGTCCCCTTTGTCTTAATTTTGTTTCTCCTTAAAAGTTTTTAACAAATCGATCATAAATTTGAACATTGAATTTGAAGAGACAAGATTTGAGAACTAAATTGATAAAAAGCACTGTAAAAACCCCAGATCGTGTAGAGTTTTCTATAATGCATAAATACAAATAAAATTGCTTCTCCTTTTGATCTAGTGTACATACACAAAAGTACTTCTCATTATTAATTGCATGGTAGGATTTTTGTAACCAGGCAAAAACATCATCCCAGTCTTCGAAAGCGGTAACTCATAATCCTATTTCATTTCATGAGCAAGACGCAATTTCACATTCAGATGTGCTCCATTCAGCTGCAATGATCCTCGCATGTATATCACAAAAAAATGGGACCATTCCCATTAAGAGGCGTTAAATTCCACAACAAACATATATATACATACAATCTACGAGTTATCTCCTTCGGTGTTCTCATGATAAAGACATTCAATGGATAGATAACGTTCTTGTAAGACATTCTACAACTAATAAATGATTCTGAGTCCCTGCTGAAAGGGGTGAAACAATCCATGCTTTGTTCCTAAGTAAGTTTTTATCCTGGCCTGTACTGATTCAGTGGGTGTGCCCATAACTTGGGAATGTACCATTCATCAAAGCAATCATCCAAGTCACTATCACTGTCCGAGGACATCATAGATGAAGAGCCATCTAATAGATACTCAACAACCTAAAAATCATGAGCGCATAGGAGAATGTCAGTCAAAAAGTACAAAATTTTAGGAAAGTGCTTCAGTCAGGTCGGGGACAAAACAAGGTTTGTGATGAAAATTGAATCGACAGAACCCTCCCACCATCCCCACAACCTAAAAGAACACAGCATCCACATAAAGACTATACCTGCTCAGATGATTTGGGAACAATTGGCTGCATTTTAGGCTGCGGTCCGCATTTTCCACTACCACATTTCAGGCCATCAAGCCACACTATCATATCACAGTACAAACAGTAGCCTCTACTAGTTGTTAGTCTCTTCGATGAATTGTCTGAAATCCAGACAACAATATTAATGAGAAATGAATCTTAGGGAGAAACTAACAGAAACAATTATATTCAGTAGATAAGCATACCTATATATGCTCTTTTAAAGGCCTCTCTCCAATCAACACTGTTGTTATCCTTATTATCCTCACCTCGCCTGCCATTCAGCAAATCCTTAGCATTCGAGGAATTATGGTCACTTGCAAAAATCGTGGCATATAGGGATTGCCACAGATGGTTATTACAAGCTGCAGCATTCCATGATCTTCACAAAAAGCAAGAAGAAACATTAAACTCAAACGAAGAATTAACTGCTCAGGGAATAATACTCAAGGAACCCAAGATAATCTGTTATGCACTAGAGCAATCAGGAAAGCAACTAAAAACTAGATGATTTGGTTTGTAATTTCATTACCGGGAGACTAGTGAGGCAGAAACTAATGACCGTGTGTCGAGCAAACTGAAGATGTCTACAAGAACATCCTGTGTCAATTCAGTATGACCTGAAATTACCCATAAAACCATAGTCATAAATTACATGGCACACCAAACGTTCTAACATAAGACTATAAATTCTCTAAATTATAGTAGTACTACTAACATTCTTGCATCCGACACGCTTTACCACGCCTTTTAGAAGCAACCATTGCTTGTTTGAATTCTTTTGTAGCAACATTCTTCTTCTGCTTGGGCAATGTAGCCTCAGCACTCTGAACTAGGAGATGCGCTGCTGAAACAGCATTGTTTGTCCACATTCTAAGATTAAAAATACCAACAAAACAATCATGAGAAGTTTGACAAGAACAATAATCCATAGTAATTAGTGCAAGAAACCCAAATTGTCTCATTGGCCATATATCAAAAGCCGTGAAATTGGGTAATTGCTTTCATTCAATTATCACCAACGCAATCAACTGTTCAACAATACCATCCAATTTCAATTACAGAAATGAATTCTTGTACAAACATTAAAATTGGAGCAGCATATTCTTATTCATTTTCGTTTTCAAAACCCCAAAAATCAAGATCAATAAAAAGCATGTTTCTTTAACCAATTCTTGATTCAATCAAATCCATCAAAATTACAAAAAGGGTCCTAACAATTCACAAAAACAACAACAAAGACGACAAGCAAACAAGAAATTGAAAGACTTACTGAGGAAGGAGTTTGAAGGAAGAAAGGGTGTCTTGAAAGACGAGAGATTGAAGATTCTTGGGGAGTTTGCTATAAGCTTCTCGTAGAATCAAGCTTAGTTCTTTACAAGCTACAGGGTAATGGTGGGTTCTTGTTAGAGCCTCCTTGTAACCAAGAATTTGGTATCTTTCCACTTGGTCTGACATTTTCGAGATTGTGATGAAAAAAAGTGGGAGCAGAGACCGAATTTTGGGAGGAAGAAGGGATGAGTTAAAGGCAACTAGCAGGCCTGCTGTCGGTTTTGCGGTTTCTCTATTCACCGTACATGAAAAGAAAAGTAGTATATTATTATTATTATTATTATTATTATTATTATTTTCTTTTTAAGTCTAATTTCACTAGGAAAATTGATTTCTAAGCAGAAAAAATCTTGTTAGAAATTATAATAGACAAATATGAAAGAGGTATTCTATTGAAAATGGCCTTATCTAAAGTTCAAAATATTAATCTATATTCTTTTCTGAAGATATTTCCAACCTCAACTGCGTTTTTGATAGTGAATATATATTTGTATATAGCAATTAGATTATTGTTTGATAATGTGTAGTAAGATATTTTTAAAAAATATTTATTAATTAAAAATATATTAAAAAAATATTTTTTTTATATTTTTAATTTTTAATATAAGCATATTAATATTATTAAAAAATAACTATAAAAATATTAATTTAATATTTTTTCAAGTGAAAAATAATTTTAAAAAACTTTGAAGTACAAAAGCTACTATAGTGTCAAATAAATGTTCTGTTTGTTTTTGTGGTGTTGAGTTTTTTAAAAAAATTAAATTTT
>Ga0307513_10010090_pt1 | contig 11891 bp, 16 predicted proteins | sample 15_EM_MG_FD_202174 | JGI IMG/M metagenome (GOLD analysis project Ga0307513, IMG submission 202174) | Populus trichocarpa ectomycorrhiza microbial communities from riparian zone in the Pacific Northwest, United States - 15_EM | ecosystem: Host-associated > Plants > Roots > Unclassified | place... | reverse complement strand
GTTGCACCTAGCAATACACGATTCCAATGGGCACATTATTCACTATTTCTGCTTTTACACAAGAACGAGGTATACTACAATGACCCACGGGCACACCTGGCCCCAAATTAGGCGCTGTCAATGCGTTTGAATTCGAGGTTCTGTGAATAGAAGCAGCAATCCAGCGAGAATGTCTTCGGGGAAGTCCATACTCCGTGTACTTGTCAGTAAAGGCTTTGTCCGCTGACTGGAGCTGCGATTCACAGGTGGTCGAAATGAAGTGACGCACTTGAGCCATGTCACGGACAGCGAGAATCGGTTTCAGTGGCTGGTTAGTAGAGCTTCTGAACCCTGAGCTGGCCATCAACTCTATCAACAAGAATAAAAGCACTCCATGGATGGAGACGGTGCCTCATTCAGAGGCTCAAAATGGATTCCTTGTGTGTTTCACATACGGGTCCCTCTGGCAGCCTAAGACGCCTCTCGGCCGTCTTCGCCTGGCCAGTGACAGATAGAAGCCTGCCACTGCGAGCCTGAGTCGACAAAGGTACGCTTAACCTAGGCCCGAAGTATTTCAGCTCTGCATCGCGGGGAGTGAAGCCAGGAACCAGCCCCCATGGCGTCCAATCCAAATTCACCTTTCTCAACAGTCCCTATTAGTGATTCTCTCGATGAGTTCCTGCCAGCGCAAGGGACGGGGTTCTCTAATGGTGTCATCAAACGCCGGGAACTACTCGAGCTCGTCAAGCGTCTTGAGTTAGTCAACCCAGAGAGGACTATGGGCTATTCGTTTCTATGGTACTGATCTCAACCTCCCCCCTGTGGCGTATACAGTGGAAAGCCCGAGCCTGGGTTGCCTCGGGTAGTAGCCGTTGGCTCTCAGTATGTTGGGAAGAGCTCTCTAATCGAGGCCATCTCCGGTGTACGTCTAGATCTGAGCGGTGCGCGATTTAGCTTAACCTTCTCGTGGTAGATAACCCTCCCTCGCGACAGTGGCACATGCACCAGGTAGGAGAAGGTACTACCAGTGAGAGAGAAATGCGATTCTAACGTACCCTATAGTTGCCCACTGGAGGACGGAAGTAGAGGTAGTGGTCAAAAGAAAAGAAAAGAAAAAGAGAAAAAGAAAGAAACCAGGAAGTGACTTAGAACTGTGTAGTACTCACCACAACATTTGGGTTTTCGAGAGTGATAAGATTCCCGGTCTTTTTGTGATATATACCGCAACCGCTCGGCCTCAGGGAGTACTTACAGCCAGCCATAAAACCCGCGAACATGTTCTATCGTTGTGTGACTCTAAGCCCATCTGACCAGCGTCGGACCGCGGCGACGTAAAGTAGAGACTATCACTCTGTTTTAGGCTCCCACAAGAGTATCCCATTAGCGCCGTTCAGTAATATTACATTTTGACTTTGTGTGAGCGGTGAGGGACGGGAGCTGACTACGTAGATTTTGTTTTAATTAGCTTGAGACCGCAACCTCTGCGCTGTGTTCTCTGTGCATGTGCGTGTGCATGTGCGTGCGGCAAGTCCCGAAGCTGAATCGTTCGAGGAGCTGTTGGAATTTGGGATTTCAGATGCGAGCGCTCAGTCTCCGGTTGTCAGGGGTGGTGATTGTTTTGGAAACCGAGTTCGGATGGTCACATCACGGGTATATAAGAGCGTCGTATTCTCGTTATTAGCGGGCCCCAACAAACACGGTTATTCTGTCATATTATCGGCTGTGCGGGAATTCTAACAGGGGCTGAAGGACGTCGGTGGGCGTATCCCATGCCCCGTCGATCTGCGAGGAACGGAGTGTACGACTCCGCTTATCCGTCTGACATGTGCGCTTCTCACGGTTGTCGACTCCACCTGAACCGCACACCTAGCCGCTCGTGGGCGAAAAGAAGCGAGAGAGAACACCCGAAAGCCTTGGAGGAAAGGACTTGGGTTCATCCATCGTATTAATCGTTGATTCAATGTTCGGAGTGCAAGCCATCGAGTGCCGAACGTGATAGCATATTTACCCTGAACCGGGTGACCTCCTTCACGTACCAGCAACGCGTTTTTACATACTTTGGTTTCGCTACTTGAATCCCAACCGTTGGCTGGTTGGGACCACACATTAACAGTCCTCATCCACCACTCTTGCACGCATATCCTAGGGCTCTTATCCTGCACGTACCCGCCTTTTGCTCAAGAAATAGCATGCCCCATAGCAATATTGGACGTTCTGATATTCGCCCTGCATTGCATCTCCCTCACCCTGTCCCATGCTGCCTAGCCTTCCTTCAACCGCCTGCCTCGCACACTCCTTGATGAACCGCATCAGAAAATGGAATCGGCCGCTATATTTCCCAGGACCTGCAATACGATCACGTCAGGGCGTTCCCAACTACCCATTCGTCAGTTCGGCCAGGTGTGAAGCAAGCCATACCAGGCAGTCCCGACTAAAAACGTCAAGAATGCGACGACTCGACGAGTTGCCCTTGCTTCTTCGCTTCAGCGACAGTAACTCGCTATCTTCTATGGATCGCGTGTAGCTCGGGCCATCCTTCTCATGTCCGGGAGAACGAAACTAGCCCTGTGAGGGCGAGGTGTTCAATCTGTGCCTGTAAGAAACGACGTGAAAACGGAAGTGAAGGAGAATACCTCGTGAATGGAACGAGAGAACGGAGGTATTCAAAAGCGTGCGAGCGCTTCAGATAGACAGAAAAGAGAGAAAATCTGAAAGAATAGTTCATCGAGGAGAACTTCAAGTGCCAATGGGACAGGGTGCGGACGACCTACGCGGAGGGATAAGATTCAAAATGCGCCGCCTTTCGAGTAAGTACTCGCCAATACAAGGGGACAGGTGCTGATATTATCACTGTAGGACAACGATAGAGCCGTGTTTCGAATACTACGCAGCAGCCGAGAGAATAAGTCTTACACCGCAGCAAGGGTACGGGAAATTCAAAAAGCAGATAAATTTGGAGCCCCTAGAAGCGTATTCGAACTACGACGGTGCTACATGAGATATGTTGATCTCGCGAAAAATCCAATCACCGTGGCGTATGTGGCTCAACAGACAGTCTAGAGCAAACCCAAACGGTACATTTGACGGAGCAAGAAGCGGGGTCGTGAAACAACCCGACTCGGGGGGCGTCCAGGGGTGCAGAAAGACCACAGAGGGATAGTAAGGACCGTCGTCAGGTTGAAACGGTCCAGATCGACTTGAGTTCCCGCCGAGCTTTCTCCAACAGAGCACGCTGTGACTCCAACTCTTTCCGTTTTGCCAAGATGTCTTCAGACGGACGCAATAGCGCTTCGCATTCGGCTGTTGCGTTTGGTCCAGATATCGGGAGCGTCGCATTCAGCGCGCGCGGAAGCGCCTCTTCCAGCGCAAGCACAAGCGATTGGTCCAGGATCATTGGCACAGTATCTGTATACCTGTGCATTGCCACTGTGAGGAGAAACCCGCTCAGTGTCGTCCAGCGGAGCGGCTTCGTTACTTACGATCATAGTAGCTTCGCACCTCGGCCATAATCTTCAATGCCTCACTGGTCTGATACCCCGCGGGGTCATTCTTCATTCGTACAATCTCCAAAATATCCTGACGGTTCGGCAGAGACGTTCTCTCAGGACCATTGCCTAGCCCTAGCTCCTCCATCTTCTTCTCAAAGAAGTCTCCCACCATGTCGCCAAGCGTGGAGAGGGGATCGTCGGATGCGATGTATCGCTCGTACATCACCGCGTAATGTTGTTTGTAGATATCTCTGTACGCTTCGAATCGACGAACTTGAAGGGTCGCCGTGATCGACTTCTCGCGGTCGAAGGCCTCGCGGATTCGATGGAGACAGGTGTCCCTCAGCTCGTCAAGGCATTCATCGACGGTGCTCCTATCGGCAAAATAAGTTGCTGACACGGGCAAGGGACGATCGACCTACCCGACACGAGCGTGGAGACCACCCGGGATGTAATTCTTGAAGGTCTCATAGACGATTGCGGAGAGCTGGTTGCGAAGATTGCTGTCCATGCAATACACAATGTCCTCGGAAGGCACCCACCAACCGTTGATATATTCTCGAATTATATCGGCCTTGACTTGATACGGACAGTTCCCAGGGAGCTCACGAGTGACGCCACTGTTTTATCGAGTTAGTGTAGGCTTACGGTGCGGCGGTGGAAGACTTACTCTCGAAGTCGGGTGGAGATCTCGTCCAAGTAGACGATGTGGGACTGCAACTTGTCCTCTGCCACCTCTCTCGGCCCTAGTTTATCAGGGTACTCAGGAAAGGGATCGTGAGTGCTTGATCCCGAACGTGGCCACGGACGAAAGCGTGGAGTCATACGACCGATGTCTTCGATGAATTGACTATATTCCTTGTTGGCGGTTTGGATCATTCTAGTCGGATCGCTGGATGTTCCTTTGACGACGGTGTCATGGATACGAATTTGGAATTGGCTAAGGAGGGCATGGACCTCAATCAGAGGGTCACTTGGGACCTTATATTGCAAAGCGTCCAGGGCAGTATGGATATCCTTGAGGCTTCGATGGAGCTCACTCTCCACTTCAGGAAGGCTAAGAGGGAACTGAACAACGGGAAAGATAGAGTGGAGGAATTAGCAAACCGTCTTGCAATGACTTCGAATAACTTCTGTCCCAACGCCTTCGACAGAGCCTTAGTACCAAGGCGCGCTCGCAGCTCAGGTTCCGTGTGAGACCAAGGGCGGGTCGTCTCGAAGAATTGAAGTTCGTTCTCCCTTGCTTGTTCGGGCGTGATCCGGTCCCGAAGCTGGTCGAAGCCCGGCTGCCTGACACAAAACCAGCCGTGCTTGAAACGCTCCGTACGATTCCGGAGCATATCCAGCCATTTACCCTCGTCACCAGGTTCAATCCGATCGGGCTTTGTCAAGACCGGAATGGTTCGCTCTCCCGTCTGGTCGAATTGACGAACCAATTGACGGGCCCGTTGGTTTTCAGGATCGGCTACGGGGACACATCAACAATCATACTGAGACCCAAAAGGATTGCACCGACTTTCGCAGCTTATTGCAAGAAGAATGAGGCAATGGGGATCCCTGATGAAGTCGCACACTAGCTCTTCAACTTCGGCAATGTCACTTTCCACTCCGTCTGGACCGACACTGACAATGACACCTGCATGGAGGGTGCAATCAGCAACATGAGGTACCCACTTGACACTTTTGTACCCACCTGGTAGGTCCACAAATGCCAAATCGTCGACACCAGGGCCCTTGATTTCGACGACAATGGAGTTACGAGTAAATCGCAGTGGGCTGGCTCTCGACGCGCCGCGCGGTTGCAAGAACATTTCCATATCCGCATCGGGATCGAGGAGCGCCTGCTGAGCCTGACGGATGCGCATCTCGACGTCAACGCGATTGTCAATCGGAGGGCCAAATGGTACTAGGCTTGGTTGGTCAAGGCGCCTGCCATCGCGATCAACGATGCGGCGGATGCTGACGACTGCCCGCCAGGGAGTTGGGGAGGTAGACATATGACATTCGATCGGGCATCTACGGGGTGCATTAAAACCGTGTTCCGCTCTCACTGGTAGCTGTTGCTCACCTGGTGCATGTGCCCCTGTCGCGAGGGAGGGTGATCTACAACGAGAAAATGAGAGATAAATCTTGGACGGCTTAGATCGAGACGTACACCGGAGATTTTCTCGATTAGAGAGCTCTTCCCAACAGACTGAGAGCCAACGGCTAGGATCCGAGGCAACCCAAGACCGAACGTTCCCCTGTATACGGCACATGGGGGCCGCTGAGGTCAGTATCATAGAAATTAATAGCCCAGGAACCTGTCTGTGTCGGCTCACCCAAGGCGCTTTACGAGCTCGAGTAGTTTCCGACGTTTGATGACACCGGCGCACGTAGGATCAGAGAGCCCCGCCCCTTGCGCAAACAGGTAGTCGTCGAGGGATTCATTACTAGGGAGTGACGAAAATGCGGAATACGGACTGGATGCCATGGGGGCTGGTTCCTAGCTGCACTCCCTGCGATGCAGCGCTGAAATACTTCGGGCCTAGGTTAAGCATACCTCTGTCGACTCAGGCTCGCAGTGCTAGGCTTCTATTTGTAACCGGCCAGCTGAGGATGGCCGAGACGCGTCTGAGCCTGCCAAAGGGACCCGTATGTGAATTCCCAATGATAGCCATTGAATGGGGCGCCAACTCCATCAATAAGGTGCTTTGATTCTTATTGTTAGAGTTGATGACCGTGTCGGGGTTCAGAATCCCTACTAGCCAATCACGGAAACCGATTCAGGCTGTCCATGACACGGCTCAGGAGCGCCACTTCATTTCGGCCACCTGTGAAACGCGCCGGCGGACAAAGCCTTCACTGACAGGTACAGAGAGTGTGGACATTCCGAAGACGTTCTCCCTGGACTGCGGCTTCCTTTCACAGAACCTCGAACTTTTCCGTTCAAAACGCATTAATGGCGCCTAATTTGGGTCCAGGTGTGGGCAGGGGGCATTGCAGTATATCTCGTGCTTGTATTTAAAGACATTCCCGTTTTCTAAAAAGAGTGGAGAGGTGGACGCGGTCAAAGGAGAGGGAGCGCTCCCACGCAAAGACGAGCTGTGAAGCCGTGAAAAGGGTTCGGAGCCTGACAAGAAACCGGGATTCGATCACGTCAAGGCGGGCTCCTGAGACAGTAATATAGAAAACATGGCACATGGATGCGGTGCTTCTGGTAAAAATCAGCTTCAGGCGCTACCTCGAATACATTAGCCGAAGCGATCCTTGGCGAGGGCCTTGAACGTGTCCATGGTAGCTTTGAATTTTTTACGCATTGTAGTGATCATCTCACGCGCCTCTAATGCCCCCTCTTCCCGTTGCAGTTGAATTTTTTTCTGCTTCGTGGCGTGCCGTTGAACGACCCTGAAGCGAGACACCAGCATCACACACACATACGTGCACTTGATGGATGCACCGTGACTTGAGGCTATCACGGCTCATGAGGAAATAAGTTATCGGAAACGTTGTCATTCTCTCTTCTTGTTCATTTGGCGTTACGTACGCCCTCGCGGCCTACCGATTTCGGACCAACCACGTCTTCTATCCGTTTATTCTTCTCCTCGCGAGCTCTCTTCCGTGAAGCCCGTCGTTCCAGAACCAGTCGTTCGGCGTCCAATCGCCAATCACTACTGAGACACTAGCAGCCTGGAAGTGAAGGACCCAAACCTGCAATTTTGCAACACACAATACTTTATGCAATCGTAGATGTACTCTAGGTGTTTTTGACCCTTCTCACTGTTTGTTATGATCGCAAGCTTGGGTCATCAAACAAATGGGCAGAGCGCCTAGGTACTGCAACAACTGCACCCTGTAGTGCATGGAGTGAATTCCTGCCCTTCCTTCTGGTATTCCCCAATGCCATCTTTGCTGGCTGCAGTACTTGCACAGTGGTCACAGCCGGCTTTGCTTGTTTTGTGGACGGGTTCTGGAGACAACTGGAGCATCTCCAATTGAGGCTTGCACATGTCCCGCCGATTCAGGCTGAGTTTGATGTGTGCGAGGGTCGGCAGGAGGGGCTGGTGCTCCACCTCTTGTATCCTGCATGTTGAACATGTGCAAGGTCAAGGTCTCTGTAGTGTATCTAGTGAATAATTAGCTACTTATGTACACTTCTCATGAGTCCCGCTCTCATTCAGCTTATGGTTCTCTTGGCTTGATTATGCAGGGTGTAAGGCACCTAAAGTCCTGAAAAGGACAATTTGCAATATCATTACATTTATCATTGTTTAATATTTATTGAATACAAGTACAGCACTGCTGCATATTGTGGCAGATCGGAGGTGGTGTGAGTCGGCAGGTGGTGAGACACAGTACTGATTGCGCTGGCCATCGAGCCTCGTAGACCCCTTCACGTCCAAGTCGCAGATCCTTCGAATTTACTTGTAGATTGCTTGTGAAAGACCATTTATCACTGGTACTTGCTCAGGAAGGGTTGTCCGCGGTTGAACGCCCTCATGATACGTCTTCGGTAACCGTTGACGAAAATCGTGGGTGGGCTTCCTTGTCCTATTCGTAACTCTGAGGACCCACTAAATATATCGTGCACTTCAAACCAGACATCGAGTCCATGACAGAGCAGCACGCTAGCCAACAGTCCATCAGAAGTATAGCACGCGGAGGCTATGTCACCTTGCCTCCAAAAATCAGACAATCAGATGCATAGCAAGCAGGCCCAGCAATCCGGGCATAGCGGGCATGGGTGATGAAAGGTTTTGCTCCAAATTCCTGACCCCTGACAACCTTCCACGATTTCAGGCTTTGAAAAACCACCAGAAGTAGCTGTATACGTCAGTAAAGAGTTGAAAATCGAGGAACGATTGGTCAACCTTCCTACGCAAGTCGCTAAAATTGATACTGCGTGTCAGGACTCCCCCGGTGTTTCTCTTTATTCAGATCAGTCTACTTTATATAGGACGAAGTACGTCATCCGGAATCTCACTGAGCAGAACTCATAAGGATGGCACCTCCCCCAAACCAAAATCAACATGTACAGAATAGAAATGCAAACAGGACAACGTTTAGACGTAGACGAGCGAGAAATCGATGAATCATTCGGCAAGGGACTATGAATTTACTAGGACCCCCGTCAGACACCTTCTTTTCTGGAACAAGCTCCAAGCCTCAATGTATCGGCGGTTTGCGCAAGCACCTGACCAGCAGAGTAATCGAGGGGTTTCTCCTCCTTCCTCCCTGTCCACATTATCCACGCAAATGACACCCCGAGGACCACCAAGGTGAGCGGAATAGTGATAGCGAGATAAATCCACCCTTGGCGGGAGAGCTCAATTTGGTCCTGATCAATATTGAAAAACCCCATGCTAAAGACTGTCTGGAAGAGAAAAACTAGGTAAGCAGTGAAATTCCAGAGGCGAGATCGGACGTACAGAGAGAAAAGTGGCCGGAAGAAAAACGAGAGTGGCAACGGTGATTACCTTCATGACTTCACTGTCACGCTTGGTGTCGTATGCAAGAACAGCCATCGATTGTGCCTGTCGTGCACCCTGCGCTGCCTGTTGTCGATTCACCTCTGCGAGCTCTGCCAGCCTCCTTGTGGCCTCTGCGCTCTGTTCCGTGATCCTGTGGTTCAACTCCGCCAGCTCCTTTATCCGTTTCGTGCCTCCGCATTTTGCTCGGAGACACTCTTCATCTTTTCGACCATCCGGATGTTGGTGTAATTCAGCAGCTGTAGAATTTTTGAATTAAGCACTGATTGGAATGAGGATAGAGACGCCATACCACGTTCAGAAATCGGTCATAACGAGTGACAATATTGTCAACAAGATGACTGGTCACCTCGCAGTGATTCGCAGTGATTCTTTTGCTCGGTGATTAGCTCACCTAATGACTCTGTGGTTTTGAGATCAAGATTCATCGTGTCCCCTAAGCCTTGGAAATATCTCTCCAATGATATGAGTGCAGATTGAAAAGCCCTAAAGTCGCCCTTCATCTCATCTGCAAAAGTGGTAATGCGTTCAACTGCGCGCACACGTTCCTCGTGACCAGCCGTGCTGCCCAAGGTATGTGACGGCATTTCCTGTTAGGGGGGTGGGTAAGCGCATGAAGCGGGTGTGAACGGAGGCCTGCTGCAACATACTCCCTCAGCCATCGTATCCAACTGCACTGCTGCTGTTGCAAAGCGTTCCTGCACCACTGCAAAGCATTGGATGAACAATCTCCTCTGGCGGGCTGGACGTTCCGGACAACGCCATGAGGTGCTGAATCATAGACAGGTGCAATTGATTCAGTTCTGTTGTCACAACTGTATTTACTTGAGTCCTGGCATTGTACGAGACGTATAGCTTTGGGTAGACAGTTACGGCCGCGGGATGCAGTTTCACGTGTGATTTATAAGGCTCGGACAGCAAGTGCAAGCCGTCTTGAGTGTGAGTGTGTACCCAATGGAGTCGGAGAGTCACCCACCCATCTTGAATCAAATGTCAACATTGTACAGACCGAAAGGTAGAGTACTTGCGGAAGACAGTATTTCCATCGCGGGTGTCGGCGAAAGAATGAATGGAGGAATGACTTTGGAGGAATGTTGTCCATACAGCGGCAGGTGCTCCGCAGGCAGAAAGAATGCGTCGAGTATAGGTCGAGTAGATTGCTGGGGCAGATCTCTGGGAGGTTGCGAACCTGAAGTCGATCAGACTGCGGTAATGATACAGAATCATTGCTCGTCGCTCACAATAGTCTGAACCGACTCTCAGGGTGTGGCTCCTAATGAAAGGTAAGAGGTAAGCTGCCACAGACACTCGATGCTCACTGACTTCCAACCGAGTGGCCAGCTCCGGTTCCGTGACGTGCCCGACAAATATTTCTAGATGGATTATCATTAATTCAGGCCGACTTACGATACACATCGAACTCACCCTGACCAGCGAAGAAAATTCAGCAACATGAAAGACCTTTCCTTCGGTTCGTGAGGGTTCGTTGCGTTCCTGATCGTGATTATGAAACAGACCCATCACATGCGGTATCTGTCCACCAGATACAAGTGGCCCAGGGCGACCAGTTGGCCATGATCCCCAGTCCACAGGGTCACCGTTCCATTTACGTTTGACTCTCGTAGGATTCGGGATATCCCCTGGTGTAGGCGGGCGCCTAGGACACTTGCTGGTTGTCTTCACCCTTCGAGGTGGAAGTCTGTTCGTCTGGGTCACCCGTCGGCTGTACACGTTCTCACTGGACATATTCAAGGTCGAGCAAAAATTGGTTGCAGTGGCGTGGCAGCTGATGTGGGGGAGAGACATGGTCGTCCTTCCTGTATAGCAGAGTCTCTTGGATATGAGAGGCATACTTAGTCACGCCTCAAAGGCCCATTTAGATGTATACGCATTTGGAAATATAAGGTCATGACACGGAGACGGTATGACGGTTTGGCATTTTCGCGCTTCCGACTGAGGCTTGGATTGCTGCGCAAGTCTGTGGATGGAAGGACTCGCTTCGCTCTCCATGTACTCCAGGTGTTTGTAGCGGATCCCAAGTCTTGCCTTATCAGGAAAACCGGCCGTGAAGTTCTGCCAATGGGGGTTGTAAATGATAATAGATGGAGACGTGCGACGGTGTAATATTGTAGACTGGACCTCGGTCAAGTGGAGAGAGTGAGGTGGTAAGCACCTGGGCCAAAGGATTTCCTTATATCACCACCCATCGGCGGCCGACGAACAACCCGTCACCCGTCACACTAAATCAGAAGCCAAACTATGCCTTCAGTTCCCGCCCCTCGCCGTTCGCACAAAGGCAAAATGTGATGCTATTGTTAGGGTGACCTTGTGGGAGCCTAAAAGAGAGTTAAACACTCCACTTACGCGGTTGTCCAATGTAGGTCAAATGGTCAAATGGACTAGGGTCACACGTCGATAGAAACATGTTCACAGGCTCATGTGGCTGGCTGTGGCCTGTTGCTGGCTGTGGCAAAGCGAGCTTCGCTCGACACCCCAAGTATTATGGTAGTGGTAAGTACAACACAGTCCTAAGCCTTTTCAACTCCTGGTCCCTTTTCTTTTCTTTTCTTCTCACAACCGCGACTTCCCCCTACCCCGATCGGCAGGCCGGAACTCGCCATTTCTCGTCCAGCTAGCGCCTCCCGTGCCACCTCACTACTGCGCAATAAATGGAACGAATATCTATCGAAACCATTTTTTGTCGATTATTCCTGAAAGGGTTTGCCCCAAATTCCTGATTCCTGACAACCTCCCACGATTTCAGGCTCTGAAAAACCACCAGAGGTAGCTGTACACAATGTCATGAGCCAGCAAAGAGCTGAAATCGAGGGACAATTGGTCAACCTTCCGACACAAATCGCTAAAATTAATGCTGCGTGTTAGGACTTCCCCGGTGTTTCTTTTTATTCAGATCAGTCTACTTTATATAGGACAAATTACGTCATCCGGAGTCTTA
>Ga0307513_10010089_pt1 | contig 11892 bp, 10 predicted proteins | sample 15_EM_MG_FD_202174 | JGI IMG/M metagenome (GOLD analysis project Ga0307513, IMG submission 202174) | Populus trichocarpa ectomycorrhiza microbial communities from riparian zone in the Pacific Northwest, United States - 15_EM | ecosystem: Host-associated > Plants > Roots > Unclassified | place... | reverse complement strand
AAGGGCGGCGTTAGTTCGGACACACCAACACCCCTCCGTCGTGCTACGCACGCCACCTCTCCTCAAAGGGGAGGATTGACGGATGGCCGCGATCCAGGTGCGATTGCCCTGTGATCCTGTCCAAGGCCACTTGAGCATCGGGCGCGAAACGCCGACAACGCCGCCATGGCCGAACTCCAGATCCAACTCGTGCCCGCAGCGGGCCCCGTTCCGCGCGAACTGCCCCAGAATGTCGAGGCGGAGGCCGCGCTGCTGGGTGCGATGATGATCGACAACCGAGTCGCCGAAGACGTGATGCAGAAGCTGCGCTCGGATCATTTCTTCGAGCCGCTGCACGGCCGCATCTACGACGCGATCATGAAATTGCTCAAGAACGGCACGATCGCCAATCCGGTGACGCTCAAGCCGATGTTCGACGGCGACGAGGCGATGCGCGAACTCGGCGGCCCCGCCTATCTCGCGCAACTGACCGGCGGCGGCGCGGCCCTGATCGGCGCGCGCGACTTCGCCAACCAGATCTACGATCTCGCCTTGCTGCGCGCGCTGGTCGACGTCGGCCGCGATCTCGTCGATTCGGCGATGGACACCAGCGAGGCGGTCGATCCCAAGGGCCAGATCGAGATCGCCGAGATGCGGCTCTACAAGGTGGCCGAAGAGGGCGGCGAGACCGGCAGCACCAAGACCTTCGTCCAGGCAACGACGATGGCGGTCGAACTCGCGGAGAAGGCGCAGAATTCGGGCGGCAGGATCTCGGGCGTGACGACCGGGCTCGAGTCGATCAACGCCAAGACCGGCGGTCTGCAGCACAGCGATCTGCTGATCCTCGCCGGCCGCCCGGGCATGGGCAAGACCGCGCTCGCCACCAACATCGCGTTCAATGCCGCGCGCCGCTATCTGCGCGACATGGAAGACGGCATCCCGCACGCGAAGACGCTGGGTGCCAAGGTCGCCTTCTTCAGCCTCGAAATGTCCGCCGACCAGCTCGCGACGCGCATTCTCGCCGAGCAATCGGGGGTGATCGGCCACAAGATCCGCTCCGGCGCGCTCAGCCGCGAGGATTTCAACAAATTCGCGCGCGCCGCCGCCGACCTCGAGAAACTGCCCTTGTTCATCGACGACACCGCCGGCCTGACGATCGCTGCGCTGACGACGCGCGCCCGCCGGCTCAAGCGGCGCCACGAGATCGGGCTGGTGATCGTCGACTATCTCCAGCTGCTGCAGGGATCGGGCAAGAACAGCGACGGCAATCGCGTGCAGGAAATCTCCGAGATCAGCCGCGGCCTCAAGACGCTGGCGAAGGAATTGAGCGTGCCGGTGCTGGCGCTGTCGCAGCTCAGCCGCGCGGTCGAAAGTCGCGAGGACAAGCGGCCGCAGCTCTCGGATCTGCGCGAATCGGGCTCGATCGAGCAGGACGCCGACATCGTGATGTTCGTGTTCCGCGAGGAATATTATATCCAGGCGAGCGAGCCCAAGCATCCGGGACCCGAGGACGACGCCAAGATCCATGAGGCCTATAATGAATGGGGCCGCAAGATGGCGATGGTCGCCGGCACCGCCGAACTGATCGTCGCCAAGCAGCGCCACGGCTCGACCGGCAAGGTGAAGATGCGCTTCGAAAGCCACATCACCAAATTCAGCGACTATATCGAAGATGCCTATCTGCCGGAGCAGACGCGGTAAAAAATCCTCCCCGGAACGGGGAGGGGGACCGGCGAAGCCGGTGGAGGGGCAGGGGCAGGGCTGGATGTTTCCGCCACTTCACCTTCCCCTCCACCGCTGCGCGGCGGTCCCCCTCCCCGTTCCGGGGAGGATTTTATGCCAGTCTTTTCCGTCGGCTCAGGAACACGGCTACTGCCGCGATCGTCAGCGCCAGCACCAGCCACGGCGCATAGGCCAGCCCTTCGTCGATCGTCGTCGCAAGCACGTTGGTCGCGCCGAACAGCCGCTCGACCAGCCACGCCGTTGCCGCGATGAAGGCGAACGCCGCGCCGGTGATCCGCACCGGCGTATAAGCGCGCGCGCGTGCCAGCATCATCAGCGCGGGCATGACGCAGACGACGACGAGCAGCTGGACCAGCTCGATGCCAAGGTTGAAGCCGAGGATCGATTGCGCCTTCTGCCACGGATCGAGGCCGTAATTGCCGATCACGGTCGCAAAGGCGAGGCCGTGGATCAGGCCGAAGCCGGCAGCGACGACGCCCTCGCGGCCCGGGAAGATCGGCCGATAGGCGTGGATCGCCGAGATTAGGATCGACAGCGCGATCATCGCCTCGACCGGCTGCGCGGGCAGCTTCCAGTTGAAGAAGGCGCCGCCGATCAGCGTGATCGAATGGCCGATCGTGAACGAGGTGACGACGCGAACGAGGCTGCGGCCGGCCGCGTGAACGCCGGCATAGCCGGTCCAGCGCCGGCCGGTGGCGATCACCGGGGCCGGCAGCAGCAGAGCGAGCAGGAACAGCAGATGGTCGTGGCCTTCGGCGATGTGCTGCATGCCGAGTCCGATCGAGGCGGCGAAGCCCTTGAGCGCGCTGCCGTCGCCGCGATCGACCTTCAGCACCGTCGCCTGGCCGCGCAAGCCGCCGAGCAGTTCGGGATCGTGGCTGATCGCGCCGCCGGCATAGTCGCTGCGCACCAGCACGAGCACGAAATGGCTGGGAACGGTGTCGATCACGCCGCGATAGTCGAGGTCGAACTTGCGTGGGGAAACGCCGGCCGGCGGGGCTGCCGCATAGGCCAGATGGACGTCATATTGTCCGGCATTGTCGACGAGAAATGTGCTGCGCGGCGTCAGCAGCCAGGTCTTGCCCGCCGACGCGAAGGCGAGCCTGCGGGTGATATAGCCGGTTACGCCGGCCGCATCGGCGCCGAGCTTGCCATCCGGCGTCACCGCCAGCTTGCGGCCCATCGCATATTCGAGTTCGGTCAGCGGAATCGCGATCTCGGCGACGACCTCGCGCTGGCCGATCTCGAGCTGGATCTCGGAATTGGGCGTCAGATGGGCGCTGGCGGGCGCGGCAAAGGCGAGCAGCGCGCCGAGCGTGACGATGAACCTGGTGATCCAGCCGGCCGACATCAACGCTCACCTTCCCGACAGATCACCCTAATGATCGAACCATAGCAATGCCGGGTTGCGATCGGAACTGTGCGGATCGATTTCGCGGGCGTCGGCGCGCTGTTTCTCGGCCTCGGCGCCACGCCCCAGCATCGCCAGCGCCTGTGCCGAGAGCAGATGCTGTTCGGCGGTGACCCAACCGGAGGCCTGGACGCGATCGAGCATCGCCAGCGCTTCGACCGGCTGGCCGTTCGCGAGCAGCGCCGATGCGAGCGCGATGCCGGTCTCGCCGAACGGGCGAGCGGCAAATGCGGCGCGCGCGAGCGTCAGCGCGCGGGCAGGGTCGCCGAAGGCGAGCAGATGGTCGATCGCATGGAGCGCATAGGCGTCGGGAAAGACCCTGAGCCGTTCCTCCCACAGCACCGCCGCGCGCGCCGACCACAGGCGCGAACGCGCGACGTCGCCCGACGCGCGGTAGAGCGCGGCCAGTGCGTCCATCGGCTCGGGCTGGTGCGTGCTCGCGGCCAGCGCCGTGAACCGGCGGATGGCGCCCGGCATGTCGCCGCGCAACGCCATCATCGCCGCGCTCTGCTGCTCTGCGGGCCACCAGCCCGGAAAGATCTTCAGCGCCGACGCGAAGTGGCGGGTCGCGGCGTCCCAGTCGCCGCGACTGCGTTCGACCATGCCGCGCTGGAGCGCGATCCGCGCGGCCAGCTGCGGCGCGATCATCGGTCCGTAATGTTCGGCGCGGTCGAGATAGACGAGCGCCTCGTCGGCCTTGCCCAGCCGCATCGCGCGCGTCGCGAAGCGCAGGTCGATGCCCGGATTGGCGGCGATCGTCTCGGCATCGCCATAGAGGCGCCGGGCGCCCTCATAGTCGCCGCGATAGAAAGCGATGTCGCCGCGCATCGCCACGATCTCCGCGCGCTCGCCGTCCTCGGGCGGGACCGCATAATGATCGAGCGCGTCGAGATCGGGCACCGCGGCGGCGAGCCGGTGGACGCCGAGCGAGAATTCGGCGCGGCTCAGATGCGGGCCGATACCGGGTTCGAGGCCGGCGAAGGCGCGCGTGAAACTGTCGTCGGCGCCGGCATAGCTGGCGAGATCGCCGGTCAGCCGCGCGCGCGCGAATTGCGCGCGGCCCAGCGATTCGAGCGGCAGCCAGTCGCCGGCCTGCGCCTTCACACGCACGGCTGCGCCCTCGACGGCGTCGTCGGCGCGGGCGATGGCCTCGGCATAGGACTGCGCGACGCCGCTGCTCATCAGCTTCGGCGGAGGGGCGGGAACAGGCTGGGGCGGTTGCAGCAGCAGTCGGGTCAGGAAGAACAGCAGCAGGGCGACGATGGTCGCCGGCACCAGAACCTTGAGCGCTGGCTTCAGCGCAGACGCTTGCGGAGCGGTGGTTGCGGTCATTGGTTGGGAATCTGGCCGATCGGTGGTCGTGATCATCGGGGCGGGACGTGTCGCACCGTCGGGGGCACCGTCAGGCATAAGCGTTCACGGCCGGCATCCGGGATCGGACGCCGGCCGCGAATTCAGCCGGTTCAGGCCGGATCGGCACAGGGCGTGAGCCCTGCTCCGACCAGATCGTCGGCCAGCGCGTTGGTGAGGGCGGTCAACTGGGCGGTGAACTCGCCGGCATATTTGCCGCCACCCTGCACGTCGTCACTCGGGCTGTCGTCGTTGAACGCGTTCTTCATCGACGACCCGACCAGTGCCGTCGCGACCGCCGGCATGCCCATGCGATCGACCCGGACATAGGCCGATTCCGGATCGGTCCGGAAGTCGAAGCCCGAACCGGTCGTCGGGGACAGCGGCGGCGTTCCCTGCGGCGGCGCGAGATAGGGGAAGTCGGCGCGGAACGGCACGTCGTTCGCCGGCGGCCCCAACGGTATGTTGAACAAGGTCAGCGGACTGTGGACCGTCAGGTCGAGGAAGATCACCGCCAGCGTCACGTCGATCACCGGATCGGGCAGGCGACGGCCGTTGGGGAAGCCCGACGGCTTCGACATGTCGACCTGGATCGTGTCGGGGATGACGAGGCTTGCCACCGTCCGCCCGGTGCCCGGCACGATCTGCGTCAGGCAGGGCGTGACGTTGAACCCGGCCGGCGTCGGCGTCGGCGTGGGGGTCGGCGTCGGCGTCGGCGTCGGCGTTGCGGCCGGCGTCGGGGCGACGATCGGCGTACCGCCCTGCTTGCAGGCGGCGAGCACCGTCAGCAGCGCGACGGAGACGACGATCGGCAGGGCTTTTCTGATGTTACGCATTACAGCTGCCCTCCGAAGCGCGAGGTCGCGGCCCAGACGTCGACCGGATTGGTGCCGTTGCCCAGCACCGAACGTGGTATCTCGATGACGATCGCGGTGTCGTTCTGGCCGGCGAAGAAATTGCGATCGTTCTTGAACTTCAGCGTGCCCGACGAGCGCGTCTCGCGGAAACCCTGGAGATCGAAGGCGAACGGATCGTCGAACAGCCCTGCGCGCGCCTGGATGCCGTTCGGGGCGGCGAGGTTGGTCTCGACCGAACCCTGGAGCGCGCCGGTCACGCCGGGCAGGCCGGAGAATTGCACGCCATTGCCGCCGCCGCCCTGGCCGAAGCGGATGCGGATGGGAATTTCGACCGTATCGCGCACGCCATCGGTGGACAGGTTGATCTGATAGAGCACGTTGCGGTCATAGAAAGCGGCACGGTTGGGTGGCTGCGGACCTGCGAAGGTGATCGCGACGACGAACTTGGTGTCGCTATGCCAAGTGTAGACGTCGGCGATGTCGGCCGGCGTATCGGGCGTCGCGTCGACTTGCGGATCGGTGCGGCCCGGGGAGTCGAGGTGATCGGCGGCCGGGCTGAGATATTGGGCGGAAAAGAAAAGTGCCGGTGCAGCGAGCGCGCAAGCGCCTGCCACCGACAGAGTACGCTTTATACGACTCATGGATCCGTGCTCCTGTTGAACGTCTGCGGTCTGTTTTCGTCTGTTCTTTTTTCAGCAGCCCGAGATGGATACGTGCTGCGGAGCGACCCGGATGCGTTTTCCTGAACACAGGATGACTCAATGAGCGGTCGAGTTCCAGCCCAAAAGCAAATTAGTTCGCGAGCAATTACTCGCGTTGTTCATGTCAGGGTGAGAATCGTCACCCCGAACCCCTCGGACAAATAGCTGTTTCGGATCAGAAAACCGGCTGGTTCGCCGGGTCTTCGGGATCGGCGACGGGCACATGGATGCCGCATTCCACCTTGTTCCAGCCGCGCCAGCGACCGGCGCGCGGATCTTCGCCCGCCTGCACCTTGCTGGTGCAGGGCGCGCAGCCGATCGACGGATAGCCGTCGACGACCAAAGGATGGCGCGGCAGGTCGTGCGCTTCGAAATAAGCGTCGATATCCGCGGCGCTCCAGCTCGCGAGCGGATTGACCTTCAGACGGTCGCCCTCGAGCTCGAAGCGCGGCAAGCCGGCGCGCGTGCGCGACTGGAAGCCCTTGCGGCCGGTGATGGTCGCGTCGAAGCCTTCGAGGCCCTTTTCCAGCGGCTTGACCTTGCGGATCTCGCAGCATCCGTCGGGATCATAGGACCAGCGCAGGCCGGTCTCGTCGCGTTTCGCCAGTTCGGCGGCGTCGGGCCTGAGCACGCGCAGGTCGGTCAGCCCCAGCCGCGCCGACAGTGCATCGGCATAGGCCAGGGTCTCGGGGAAATGCTTGCCGGTGTCGAGGAACAGGACCGGCGTCGCGGGATCGATCGAGGCGATCAGGTGCAGCAGCACCGCCGATTCCGCGCCGAACGAAGACACCACGGCGACTTCGCCGACCAGTCTCTCGGTGAGAACGGTCTTCAGCATCGTCTGCGTGTCGCTGTCGCCGAACTGGGTGTTGAGCCGGATCGCATCGGCCGCGGTGAACCGCGGACCGACGTCGATCAGGTCGCGCTGACGGGCCAATGCGGGTTCACCCATGACGCCGTTTCCAGACCGGCACGGCGCCGTCGGCCGCGCCCTGATAAACATCGTCGTAGCGGGCCAGGCTCGCTTCGACGACCGCTTCGTCGAGCGGCGCATCGGGCGCAAAGCTGTCGAAACCGCAGCGCCGCATGAAGGCGATCTGATCGACCAGCACGTCGCCCGAGGCGCGCAACTCGCCCTTGAAGCCAGCCTCGCGCAGGATGCGCGCGGACGAATAGCCGCGGCCGTCGCGATATTTCGGAAAGCTGACGTCGATCAGCGCGAGCCGGTCGAGATGCGGAATCAACGCGCGCGCGTCGTCACCCGGCTCGATTCGCACCGCGGTGGCGTTCGACTGGTCGAAGAAGGAATCGAGCGTGACGGCGGGCTCGTCGTGCGTCGCGTCGTCGCGAAAGCGCAGCTCACCCATAAATAGCCTCCTTGAACGGGTCCATGCCGACGCGGCGATAGGTATCGAGGAAGCGCTCGCCGTCGGTGCGCAGCGTCCGGTATTTCTCCACCGTGCGCTCGATCGCGTCGACCACGCCGTCCTCGTCGAAGCCGGGGCCGGTGATCTTGCCGAGGCTGGCATCCTCGGCGCCCGATCCGCCGAGCAGCAGCTGGTAATTCTCCGTGCCCTTCCGGTCGACGCCGAGGATGCCGATGTGGCCGGCATGATGGTGGCCGCAGGCATTGATGCAGCCCGAGATCTTGAGCTTCAGCTCGCCGATGTCGCGCTGACGCTCGGGCGAGGCGAAGCGCGCCGCGATCTTCTGCGCCACCGGGATCGAGCGCGCATTGGCAAGGCTGCAATAATCGAGGCCGGGGCAGGCGATGATGTCGCTGATCAGGTCGAGATTGGCCTCGGCGAGCCCGGCGCCGGTCAGCGCCGTCCAGATCGCGTGGAGATCGGCCTTGCGGACGTGCGGCAGCACGATGTTCTGCGCGTGGGTGACGCGCAGCTCGTCGAAGCTGTAGCGCTCGGCGAGGTCGGCCATCAGGTCGATCTGCGCCGAACTGGCGTCGCCGGGAATGCCGCCGGCCGGCTTCAGGCTGATCGTGACGATCGCATGGCCCGGCTGCTTGTGCGCGGCGACGTTCTGGTCGACCCAGAGGGCGAAATCGGGATCGCTGCGGTCGATCGTGTCGGGCGCATCGGCAGCGAAGGCCGGCGGCGCGAAGAAGGCGGCGATGCGATCATATTCGGCCGCGGGCGGATCGAGGCCCAGCGTCTTGACGTGCGCGAACTCCGCCTCGACCTGGCGGCGATATTCGTCGGCGCCCAGTTCGTGGATCAGGATCTTGATCCGCGCCTTGTAGATATTGTCGCGGCGGCCGTGGCGATTATAGACCCTGAGGCAGGCCTCCAGATAGGAGAGCAGGTCGGCGCTGGTGACGAAGTCCTTGATCTCGGGCGCGATCATCGGCGTGCGGCCCATGCCGCCGCCCACGAAGATGCGTCCGCCGAGCTGGCCGTCGCGCTCGACCATCTCGATGCCGATGTCGTGCAGCCGCATCGCCGCGCGGTCGGTGGGCGAGGCGATCACCGCGATCTTGAACTTGCGCGGCAGATAGCTGAACTCGGGATGGAAGGTCGACCATTGCCGCAGCAGTTCCGCCCACGGCCGCGGATCGGTGACCTCGTCGGCAGCGGCGCCGGCATATTGATCCGAACTGATGTTGCGGATGCAATTGCCGCTGGTCTGGATCGCGTGCATCTCCACCGTCGCCAGGTCGGCGAGGATGTCGGCCGCGTCCTCGAGCTTGATCCAGTTGTACTGGATGTTCTGGCGCGTGGTGAAATGGCCGTAATCGCGATCATATTTGCGCGCGATATGCGCGAGCATCCGCATCTGCCGGCCATCGAGCGTGCCATAGGGAATGGCGACGCGCAGCATATAGGCATGGAGCTGCAGATAGAGGCCGTTCATCAGCCGCAGCGGCTTGAACTGGTCCTCGGTCATGTCGCCGGCGATGCGGCGGCGGACCTGATCGCGGAACTCCTCGACGCGGGCGTCGACGATGGCCTGGTCGTAATGGTCGTATTTATACATTGGTGGTTCCCGAGTTCCGTCCGCCCAGAGGCTTCAGGTCAAAACGCTTCCGCACAGCCTCAGCCGTCATGGCTGATTTGGATTGGCCAATCGCGGACATCAAATCACCCACTCGCCCACGGCAGGATCGGCCGGCTTGAGCGTCAGGTCGAGCCGAACGGTCGGTCCGAGCGCGCGGATGCGATCCTTGATGTGCGCGGGGCGGGGGCCTTCGGCGGTCGCTTGCGCCGCGATCACATAGGGCGCGTTGACACGGCGCGCGCCTTCCTCGGCGGTGGCGATCGACTCGCCATGCTCGCCGACGTCGGCCGCGTCCTCGACATGGATCGACCAGCCCTCGCCGGTCCACCAGGTGACGGCCCCGGTCTTCAAATCATTTCCGGTCAATATCTTCACGAATTCAGCTCCGCCTGTTTGGCAAGTGTTGCGAGCCGGTCGCTCGCATCGGCATGAGCGGCGACCTCGCCGACGACGATGATCGCCGGGCTGGCCACAGCCTCGCGCGTGACCATGCCGCCGAGATCGGCGAGCAGGGTGCGCAGCGCGCGCCGGTCGGCGCGGCCGCCTTTCTCCAGCACCGCGACCGGGATCGCGGGGGAGACGCCGTCGGCGATCAGCTTGTCGGCGATCGCGTCCGCGGTCGCGACACCCATGTAGATCACCAGCGTGCGGCCAGCTCCGGCGAGACCGGACCAGTCTTGTTCGGACAACCCCTTGCACTGGCCGGCGACGAAGCTGACCGCGCTCGCCGCGTCGCGATGCGTGAGCGGCAGCAGCGCCTCGGCCGCGCAGCCGATCGCCGCCGAGATGCCGGGCACGACTTCAATGGGCACGCCGGCATCGCGACAGGCCTGCACTTCCTCGCCGCCGCGGCCGAAGACGAATGGATCGCCGCCCTTCAACCGCAGCACCTCGCGCCCGGCCAGCGCCTCGCGCACCAGCAGCGCGTTGATCTCGTCCTGCGGCATGGTGTGGCGGCTGCGGCTTTTCGCGACCGACACAAGTTCGGCATTCGGCGCGGCCAGCGCCAGGATGCGGGCATCGACCAGCCCGTCATGGACGATCAGCGTTGCCGCCCGAATCAGCCGCGCCGCACGCACGGTGAGCAGATCGGGATCACCCGGACCCGCGCCCACCAGCCAGACTTTACCGATCGAGGGAGTTTCCATGATGCGCAAATGGCCCTGCCACCGCCGAGCGACAATCGAGACTTTGTTGCGTTTGGCCTAGTTGGGCTATTCCAGATTGCGCAGATAGGGAATGCGTCGATGTGTTCCCCTCCCTGCAAGGGAGGGGCTAGGGGTGGGTGCGAGGCGGAGCCGAGCTTGCCGCGTCAGCGGCAAAACAGCGCCCGAGCCGGCATCGAGCCGGCCCGTGCGCTCGACCCACCCCCTGCCCCTCCCTTCCAGGGAGGGGAGGTAAAGGAGGAGCCTGGATTATCCCGTCCTCTCAATCGTCCCGCAATCCGATCCCGATCGAGGCGCGGAGCTGTTCGGTCTCGGACGACACCACCGGATAGGCGCAGGAGTCGGCGGCATAAAAAGCGCCAGGGCGATTGTTGCCAGACCAGCCCTGGCCGCCGAACGGCGCATTGGCTGGTGCGCCGTTGGTCGGCCGGTTCCAGTTGACGACGCCGGCACGGATGTTCGCCCAGAATTTGTCGTAGAGCTGCGGCGTGTTGCTGAGCAGCGAGGCGCATAGGCCGAAGCGGGTGTTGTTGGCCTCGGCGATCGCGCTGTCGAAATCGAGCACGCGGATCACCTGCAGCAGCGGACCGAACAGTTCGACGTCGGGCCGCTGTGCGACCTCGGTCACGTCGATCAGCGCGGGCGCGAGAAAGGGCAGGCCCTCGTTCGGGCGCTGGAGATGCCGGATCGGCCGCGCGCCCTTCATCATCAGCGACAGGAAGCTTTCGGTCAGCCCGTCGGCGGCGTCGTTGTCGATCACCGGCCCCATGAACGGGGCCGGGCTGTCATGCGGCGCGCCGATGATCAGCCGGTCGACGATGCGCAGGATCTGCGCGATCAGCGGCTCATGCTCGCCGTCGCGGACGATCAGCCGGCGCGCCGCGGTGCAGCGCTGGCCGGCGCTGGTGAAGGCGGATTGGATGACGATCGTGGCGGCCGCGTAGATGTCGGGCGTGTCCCAGACCACGATCGGGTTGTTGCCGCCCATCTCCAGCGCCAGAATCTTCTCGGGGCTCGCGGCGAACTGGCGGTTGAGCGCGAGTCCTGTCGAGGCCGAGCCGGTAAACAGCAGCCCGTCTATATCCGGGTGGCCGGCCAGCGCCTTGCCCTCGGCCGGCCCGCCCTGGACGAGGCGGACGACACCCTTGGGGATACCGGCCGCGTGGAAGCACTCGACCAGCATCGCCGCCACCGCCGGGGTCTTCTCGCTTGGCTTGAGCACCACGGCATTGCCGGCGACCAGCGCCGGCACGATGTGGCTGTTGGGCACATCAGCCGGGAAATTATAGGGTCCGATCACCACGAGCACGCCGTGCGGCTTGTGCCTCAGCGCGGTGCGAAGCCCCAGCGAGCCGTCGATCCGGCGCTGCGACGTCCGCTCCGAATAGGCGGCGACCGAGATTTCGACCCTGGCGATAACCGACTCGACTTCGGTGCGTGCCTCCCACAACGGCTTGCCGGTTTCGCGCGCGATCAGATCGGCGAAGGGCTCGGCCTTGCCGCGCACGACATTGGCATAGCGACGCAGCGCCTCGATCCGGAAGCTGAGCGAGCGCGACGCCCAGGATGCCCAATTGGCGCGTGCGACCGCAACCTCGACGTCGACATCGCCGACCGGGCCTTCCCACAGGCTGGTGCCGGTCGCCGGTTCGGTGGAGATAAGTTGCTGCGCT
>Ga0307513_10010088_pt1 | contig 11892 bp, 10 predicted proteins | sample 15_EM_MG_FD_202174 | JGI IMG/M metagenome (GOLD analysis project Ga0307513, IMG submission 202174) | Populus trichocarpa ectomycorrhiza microbial communities from riparian zone in the Pacific Northwest, United States - 15_EM | ecosystem: Host-associated > Plants > Roots > Unclassified | place... | reverse complement strand
TCTATCGCCTGTTCGCCGACGAGAGCGGGGTTCACGCCTATATCACGCGGCGTCGGCTCGAATGTGTCGCCGCCACCTTGAGCGACCCGCTCGATCACGACCGGATCGCCGATATCGCCGAGCGTTGGGGCTTTTGCGATGCGGCCTATCTGGGGCGGCTGTTCCGGGAACGCTTCGGGATGACCCCGTCGGATTATCGCGCGTTCAGTCGCGGTCGTCCGGAGCCGTTCGCCAGCCCGTTGCACCACGCAGCTTGAACAGATCGGTGCCGCAGCGCTTGCATTGCGCGCGGTAGCCATTGCCCTCGTGCCAGACGCGCTGCGAGCGATGGTGGCCAAAAAATCGGCAAATCAACTGATTGGTTTCGGGCGCGAAAGGCATGTACGCGATCTAGAACGGCTGACGCTGGCATGAAGCCGATCAGCGTCCCATGCGCTATTGACTGTGTTCCAATCGCAGCGGAACGTCAGCCCTGTGACGCGTTGCCGGCCGACAAAGCCTCGTACGCGAGCTGGCGCGCGCGCTCGCGCGGCAGTCCGAGCGCGCGCGAAAGCGGGGCACCGAACAGCGCGTCGCCCAGCGCCATGATGACCAACTGCAAGGTCTCATCCTCTATAGGATGATCCTGCTTGGAATGGCCTTCGGTCAGTTCGTCGACCAGGTCGTGGAGCGCCTTGAAGATCGGGTCGAGCGCATCCTCGTTGCCCGACAGGATCATCCAACTGGCCAGCGCGCCGGCGCCGCCGGTGTCGAACGCATCGAACGCCAGATCGACCACTTCGCGCGGATTTTGGTTGCTCGCGCGCTGGCGGAACACGGTTTCGCGGATGGTGGTCGAGATGAACTCCGCCATCCGCTCGATCAGCGCCTTTTGCAGCCCCGCGGCCGAGCCGAAATGGTGGAGCAGATTGGCGTGCGTCCGGCCGACGCGTGCGGCGACTGCCTTCAGCGTCACTGCTTGTGGACCCAGCTCGACCAGCAGGACGCGCGCCGCGTCCAGCGCCGCATCGCGCGATTCTTCGGGGCTCAGGCGGCGGCGGATCGGAAGTGGGGTTACGGACATGGCCGACCTGTCGGCGCTTTGCGGGACGAAATCAATCCGCCGCCCGGCGCGGATCCGGGCGGCGGCGGATGGTCAGGCCGCGATCGACATTCGACATGCCGGATCGGCGGCGTCGAGCGCGAGTTCGAGGGTGGCGCAGTCGACCTCGCAGCCGCGCGCCAGACAGAACAGACTGCCGCGCCCGGTTGGCCGGAAGCCAAGCTTTTTGAGGACGTTGGCCGACGCTGGATTGTCGAGGAAATAGCGCGACCGCAGGGTCTTCAACCCCATCGCGTAGCGCGCGATGCCGAGCATGGCGCCCCCCGCCTCGGTCGCATAGCCGCGGCCCCAGGCATCGGGGGTCAGCCAATAGCCGATTTCGTATCCGTCCAGGCCGTCGGCCGGATGAATGCCGATCCCGCCGACCAGCCGCGGCGTCGCTTCCTCATGCGCCAGGATCGACAGCGACACATTGTCCCCGGCACGCGGCGTCGCCAGCCATTCGGCGGCTTGCGCCTCGCTATAGGGCCAGGGGACGCGCGACAGCTTGGTCACAACTTCCTCATGGCCGATCGCCCGGGCGATGGCGGCGGCGTCCTCGGGCCAGCCGGGGCGCAATGTCAGTCTCTTGGTCCGCGCGAACATCTCACTCTCCGTATCGAGCCGGCCGCTGGCACGCCGATGTGACGTGCCCGCGACGCGGTTGTGGAGGGAGCATGAAAAAAGGGAGCCGGGGCGACCCGTCTCCCTTGTTCGGTCTCTGGTTAGCCCGAGACCCGGGTCGCCCTGGTGGGCAACCCGTGCGGTTGCCCGTTATTCTGCGGCTTGCGCCATAATGTCTACCGAGCAGAACTTTCGGCCGAGCTTGCCTTCGTGGAAGGTCACGCGACCGTCGGTAAGCGCGAAAAGCGTATGGTCCTTGCCCATGCCGACATTGCGGCCGGCGTAGAATTTGGTCCCGCGCTGACGCACGATGATGTTGCCGGCGACGACTTCCTGTCCGCCGAACTTCTTCACACCGAGGCGACGGCCAGCCGAATCGCGACCGTTGCGCGACGAACCGCCTGCTTTCTTATGTGCCATCTCTACTCTTCCCGATCTTAAGCTTCGGCAGCCGGGGCTTCAGCGCCGGCCTCTTCGGTCTTGGCAGCGGCCTTTTTCGGCGCGGCCTTTTTCTCGGCGGCGCCGATCGACACGATCTTCAGGATCGTGTGGTTCTGGCGGTGGCCGTTGCGACGACGATAATTGTGACGACGACGCTTTTTGAAGACGATGACCTTCTCGCCCTTCGCCTGCGCGATGATCTCGGCGGCGACGGTCAGGCCGTCGGTCGACTGCAGCTCCGAGCCTTCGCCGGCGAGCAGGACGTCGCCCAGCGTGACCGAGCTACCGGCTTCACCGTCGATCTTCTCGACGACGATCTTGTCTCCGGCGGCGACGCGATATTGCTTGCCGCCCGTGCGCACGACTGCGAACATGGCCCTATTTCTCTTTCAAATCCGTATGCCCGCGAAGGCCGAAGCCCCACGGTTGAAGGGGCGCGCCTAAGGTAGCGAGGTGATTCTGTCAACCGGGGGCGGCGCGGTTTTGTGGCCGCGCCGCCGTGGCTTGATCGTTCTTTACCAGTTAAAGCCGACGCGCGCGTAGAGATAGCGCCCGTTGAACCCGAATGGCGAGTAATAGGGGAAGCCCACCACGCCGGTGCTGTTGAGCGATGCCCCCGCGCTGGTCAGCTTGAGCGAGGTCTTGTCCGGATAGATATCGAACAAATTGTTCACGCCCAAAGCGATCTGCGCGCCCTTCTTGGGCTGATAGCGCAGTTCGAAGTCGGTGATCGCCTTCTGTCCGGTATGGATGTCGCCCGTGCCGTCATTCAGCGTGCCCGGCTGGTTGACGTCGCCATAATAAGTCACGCGGGCGGTGGCGCCGATCTTGTCGAGCGACCAGTCGATCGATCCGGTGATCTTCTCGCCCGGTGTGCCGTCCTCGAGCGTCAGGATACGGCTGCGCGCAAACAGGACCGGGGCGGGGTTCAGCGCCGACGTGGTCGTCGGGACCTTGGTCACGTCGGTCTTGTTGATGTTGCCGGCCAGGGTGAAATCGAACGTTCCGGCGCTTTCCGACTTCAGTCGGTAATGCGCGACGGCGTCGATGCCCTGGGTGGTTGAGGCGAGGCCATTGATGAAGAACCGCGCTGCCGAGACACCGAGCGGGTTGAGCAAATTGGCCACGGCGGGGCTGAAGCTCGCCTGGATGTTCTCCGACAAGCCGATCTGATCGCGGATCTTGATATAGTAACCGTCAACGGTCAGGTCGAACCCACCCGCACGGATGACCGTGCCGGCCGAGAAGTTGGTCGACTTTTCGGGCTTGAGCGGGAGGCCGCCCAAAGCTTTCGCCACCGGATCGGTCGATGGATACAGCCCGGTCAGCAACGGCGATCCATTCTGGATGACCGAGGCGACCGACGTGAAATATTGCTGCTGCAGCGCCGGAGCGCGGAAGCCGGTCGAGGCAGTGCCGCGCAACGCGAACCAGGGCGCGAAATCATAGCGCAGAGACACCTTGCCGGTGCCGGTCGTGCCGAAATCCGAGTAATCCTCGCCACGCCCGGCGATGCCGACCAGGAACTTGTCGGTGACCTGCGCCTCGAGGTCGAGATAGATCGAACCGTTCTGGCGATGACGCTTGATCGCGTTCAGCGGGGCGAAGCCGCCAAAGCCCTGCGCTCCTGCTTGCGCGTTCGGGAAGACGGTGCCCGCATTGTAAGAGGCTGGCTCGCCCGCGGTGATCTGGAATCCCTCGCGGCGGCCTTCGACGCCGAATGCCACGTTCAGCGACTGGAAGACGTCGAGCTTCTTCGAGACGTCGAGCCCACCCACCAGCTGATCGTAGATCAATGCGCCGTCGGAGAAGCTGGTCTGCGTCGACGCGCCATAGGTGTAATTGGCCGAATTGAGCGTCCGGAAACCGATCTTGTTGCGGCCGTAACTGACGTTCAGATCGACGTCCCAGCCCGCGACATCACCCTTCAGCCCAAGCGCGGTGTTGAGGTCGCGCGATTTCGTATTGATCAGCGGGAGGAAGCCGTTGGGATATTGCGCCAGCGTATTGCCTACGGTCGCGGCACCCGAAATCACGACGCTGGCGAGGCGCGGGAACGCCGCACTGCGGGTGTCGCGATCCTGATAGCCGGCCCAGCCATAAAGTTTCCAGTTGCCGCCGATCGACGTGCCGAAATTGGCGAAGAGGCTGTATTGCGTGACAAGGGGGTCGCCGAAGCGGCCGGTCACGACGCTGGGCGTCACGCGCGGGTCAAAATCGGCGCGATTGGTCGGCTGGCGGTTAACGAACTCGCCGGAGATGGTCAGGTATCCGTCCGACCCGAAGCCGATCCCCTGCCAACCCGACACCGACACGGTGTGCTCGCCATTAACGTGGCGGTCGCCGCGGGCGGTGTCGACGTCAGTATTGTAGAAGCCATAGGTGGTCGAGACGCCGCCGCCCGAGCGCGCTTCACGTAGGCGCAAATTGACCACGCCCGCGATCGCGTCCGAGCCATATTGCGCCGAGGCGCCATCGCGCAGCACTTCGATCCGATCGAGTGCCACGGTCGGAATGGTATTGAGGTCGGTCGCCGCCGCGCCGCGCCCGACCGATCCGTTGATGTTGAGCAGCGCGGAGGTGTGCGAACGGACGTTGTTGATCAGCACCAGCGTCTGGTCGGGCGACAAGCCACGCAACGTCGCGGGACGGATCGCGTCGGTGCCGTCGACAGCAGAGGGGCGCGGGAAATCGATCGAGGGCGCGACCGCGGCGAGCGCGGCGCCCAGTTCGGTGGTGCCCTGCTGGCGCAGGCTGTTGCCGCTCAGCACATCGACCGGCGACGCGGTGTCGAGCTTGGTCCGGCCCGCGACGCGCGTGCCGGTGACGATGATCTCGCTGCCCGGCGCGGCCGACTGGTCGTCAGCGGGGGCATCGGTCTGGGAAGTGGCGGTCGCCGGCGGAGTTTCCTGCGCGAACGCGGCATGGCTCGTCGCCAGCGCTACGACAGACGCTGCCAGGCACAGCGCATTGCGGTTCAGCTTCATGATATTCCCCTTTACGACACGTCGGACTTTTGTCCGGTTACAAGCCTGCGGCGAGGGCTGTCGTCACAGAACTGTCACGTAGGTAGGCGCCGCCTTTCCGAATTGAAGCCAAGAAAATCTTGCGGCGCAGCAAAAGATCAAGCTGCGGCAAAACCGCAACACTTTCGCACGTGGCTGCCCGTCGCCGGCAGCAGCGACGCTCAAATTTTTGGATGCGCGGCAACAATTTTGACGTCGAGCGTTGAGCGAAACGATGTTCCCGTGCACGCTCGCGGCGACACATAGGCTGGTGCCCTGATAAAAGGATCCGATCGTTGATGACTGACGACTGCCGGATATCCAGAAGAGGTGTGATCGCGGCCAGCGCCGCTACGGTCGCGCTTGCTACCGTACCGCCCAGCGAAGGCCAGCCCCAGCCCGTCCAGCTCGGCCCTGACAATAGCCCGGAATCGTTGAAGGTGTCGCTGGAGGTCAATGGAACGCGGCATGACGTCGACGTCGACACGCGCACCACGTTGCTCGACCTGTTGCGCGAGCATCTGGCGCTGACCGGCACCAAGAAAGGCTGCGACCACGGCCAGTGCGGGGCTTGCACCGTCCTGGTCGACGGCGTCAGGATCAACTCCTGCCTGACCCTGGCGGTCATGCATCAGGGCGACAGGATCACCACGATCGAGGGGCTGGGCCAGCCCGGCAAGCTCCATCCGATGCAGGCGGCGTTCGTCAAGCATGACGGCTTTCAATGCGGCTATTGCACGCCCGGCCAGATCTGCTCGGCGGTCGGGATGCTCGACGAAGTCCGTCGCGGCGTTCCCAGCCACGTGTCGACCGATCTCGTTTCGCGGATGCGGCCAACCAATGCAGAATTGCGCGAGCGGATGAGCGGCAACATTTGCCGCTGCGGTGCCTATTCGAACATCGCCGAAGCCATCGGCGAGATTGCGGGGAACAAGGCATGAAGCCGTTCACCTACGAGCGCCCCAAGACGCCCGCCGAAGCGGCCGCAGCGGTGGTCAGGCCCGGCGCCAAGTTCATCGCGGGCGGCACCAACCTGCTCGACCTGATGAAGCTGCAGATCGAGACGCCACGCCATCTGGTCGACGTGCAGGACATCGGGCTCGACCGGATCGAGGCGACTCCTGACGGCGGGCTGCGCGTCGGCGCGCTCGTCACCAACACCAACCTCGCCGCCGATCCGCGTGTCCGTCGCGATTATGCCGTGCTGTCGCGCGCGATCGTCGCCGGGGCCAGTGGCCAGCTTCGCAACAAGGCGACGACCGCCGGCAATTTGCTCCAGCGCACACGCTGCCCGTATTTCTATGACCCCAATCAGCCGTGCAACAAGCGCGCGCCGGGGACCGGCTGCGCGGCGATCGGAGGGGTCAGCCGGCAGCTCGGTGTGATCGGCACCAGCGAGGCTTGTATCGCCACTTATCCCGGCGACATGGCGGTCGCGCTTCGTGTGCTCGATGCGCAGGTCGAGACGATCGACGCGAACGGTGGGACGCGGCGGATTCCGATCGGCGATTTCCACCGCCTGCCGGGCGACACGCCGCAGGTCGACAGCGCGCTGGCGCCCGGCGAGCTGATCACAGCGGTAACCTTGCCCGCGCCGATCGGCGGACGGCATTTCTACCACAAGGTCCGCGACCGCGCGTCTTACGCGTTCGCGCTCGTGTCGGTCGCGGCGGTCATCGGCAAGGACGGTACCGGGCGCGTCGCGGTCGGCGGCGTCGCGCCACGGCCCTGGCGCGTCGAGGCGGCGGACGCCGCGCTGCCGCGGGGATCGAAAGCGGTCGCCGATGGGCTGCTGGCCGGGGCCCGCCCGACTCGCGACAATGCGTTCAAGCTGTCCCTGGTCGAGCGCACGCTCGCCGCGGTGATGTACGAAGCGAGGTCCGCATGAAATTCGAGACGCCGGCGGGGCAGAACCCCATCGACCAGATGAAGGTGATCGGCCGCGCGCACGATCGTGTCGATGGGCCGCTCAAGGTGACCGGAGCCGCGCCTTATGCCTATGAACGGCACGACGTGGCACCCAACGCCGCTTATGGCTATCCGGTCTGCAGCGCGATCGCGAAGGGACGGATCAACCGCATCGATATCGCCCAGGCCAAGGCCGCGCCTGGTGTATTGGCGATCGTGACGACGCTCGACATGGCGCGGCTGACCAAGGGCAATCTGAATATTGCATCGCTGTTCGGCGGACCCGACGTTCAGCATTATCATCAGGCGATCGCGGTGGTCGTGGCGGAGACGTTCGAACAGGCGCGCGCGGCGGCCGCGCTGGTCCGCGTCGACTATGCGCGCGGTGCGGGACGGTTCGATCTGGCGGCGCTGGCCGGAACCGCCCCCGACGCGGGGGGCAAGGGCAACCCCTCGCTCGCGCGGGTGGGGGATTTCGACGCGGCGTTCGCGTCGGCGCCGGTCACACTCGACCAGACCTATACGACTCCCGACCAAAGCCATGCGATGATGGAGCCGCACGCGACGATCGCGGCGTGGCAAGGCGACAAGCTGACGATCTGGACGTCGAATCAGATGATCGCCTGGAACAAACGCGACCTGGCCATGACGCTGGGGCTCGATCCTGCCAACGTACGGGTGGACTCTCCTTATGTCGGCGGCGGGTTCGGATCGAAGCTGTTCCTGCGCGCCGACGCCGTGCTCGCCGCGCTTGGCGCGAAAGCAGCGGACCGGCCGGTCAAGCTCGCGCTGCCGCGCCCGCTGGTCTTTAACAACACGACGCACCGCGCCGCGACGATCCAGCGCGTCCGGCTCGGGGCGACCCGCGACGGACGGTTGACCGCGATTGCCCACGAAAGCGCGTCGGGAAACCTGGCTGACGGCAAGCCCGAAACCGCAGTCAGCCAAAGTAAATTGCTCTATGCCGGCGCCAATCGCCTGACGATGATGCGGCTGGCGCAACTCGACCTGCCCGAAGGCAATGCGATGCGCGCGCCGGGCGAGGCCCCGGGGTTGATGGTGCTCGAGATCGCGATGGACGAGATGGCGGAAAAGCTGGGCATGGACCCGGTGGAATTCCGCGTCGTCAACGATACGCAGGTCGATCCTGCCAAACCCGATCGTCCCTTCTCGCAGCGTCAGCTCGTCCAATGCTTGCGAACCGGTGCCGATCGGTTCGGCTGGTCGAAACGCAACGCCCGCCCGGCGCAGGTTCGCGACGGGCGCTGGCTGATCGGGATGGGCATGGCGGCCGGGTTCCGCAACAACAGCAACCAGAAATCGGCGGCGCGCGCTCGCCTCGACGGACGCGGCGTGGTCACGGTCGAAACCGACATGACCGATATCGGCACCGGCAGCTACACGATCATCGCGCAGACCGCGGCCGAAATGATGGGCGTGCCGATCGATCGCGTGGTGGTGAAGCTCGGCGATTCGGCCTTTCCGGTATCGTCGGGTTCGGGCGGGCAGTTCGGCGGCAACAGCTCGACCGCCGGCGTCTATGCCGCTTGTGTTGAACTGCGCAACGCGGTGGCGCAGCGGCTGGGGATCGATCCGGCCAAGGCGACGTTCACGGGCGGTAAAATTGTCTCAGGCAAGCGCCGTGTCGCGCTCGCCGACGCCGCGCGGGATGGGGAGATCGTGGCCGACGGCGTGATGGAATATGGCGATCTCGCCAAGCAATATCAGCAATCGACCTTTGCCGGGCATTTTGTCGAAGTCGCCGTCGACAGCTTCACCGGCGAGACGCGCCTCCGCCGCATGCTGGCGGTGTGCGCGGCCGGCCGCATCCTCAATCCCAAGACCGCGCGCAGCCAGGTGATCGGGGCGATGACGATGGGGGCAGGGGCCGCGCTGATGGAGGAACTCGCGGTCGACAAGAGGTTCGGCTATTTCGTCAACCACGACCTCGCGGGATATGAAGTGCCGGTGCACGCCGACATCCCGCATCTCGACGTCATCTTCATCGACGAGGTCGACGACAAGAGTTCGCCGATGAAGGCAAAGGGCGTCGGCGAACTGGGGATATGCGGTGTCGGCGCCGCGATCGCCAACGCGATCTACAATGCGACGGGCGTGCGCGTTCGCGATTATCCCGTCACGCTCGACAAGCATCTCGACAAACTGCCCCAGATCGCCTGAGAGTCCGGCGCCGCCGATATCGGCAAGCCGAGAACGATCCTAGTGGCGGTGTTCCCGGCGCAGATTGTAGCGGCCGTCGGCGAAGCCGGTGAATAGGCCATCGATCGCCGGATGGTCGACCGGCTCCTCGCTGTCGTCGTGCAGCAAATTCTGCTGGCTGACATAAGCGACGTAGCTCGATTCGCCGTTCTCGGCGAGCAGGTGATAAAACGGCTGCTCCTTGGACGGGCGCATGTCCTCTGGAATCGATTCGTACCATTCGTCGCTGTTGGCGAAGACCGGGTCGATATCGAAGATCACGCCGCGAAAATCGAACATCCGGTGGCGAACCACGTCGCCGATCGTGAACCGCGCAGTCGCGACGGCCGGCATCGGGACACCGGACTGCGAGAGCACATCATGGGGTTCGGAACGAGTCATGACCACAATGTAGAGTTTCTTCGGCGCTGCACAAGCGGACCGCTTGCGCGCACCCACCACCTGCGTTAGACGCGCCGCCTTCGACCAGCACCCGCACCGTTCAGACAGTGCATAAGGGTGCGGAACTCCCAGTGCGGAGAGGTGCCAGAGTGGTCGATTGGGACGGTCTCGAAAACCGTTGTGCCGCAAGGTACCGTGGGTTCGAATCCCACCCTCTCCGCCACTGACTGTTCCACAGCGGTCCTTATTGGACCACTGAAGTTGACTTTTCTTCCCAAAATATCGACACTTAGCTGATCAGCTCGGCCATGGCCGTTCATAGCCGTCCACGCCCATCCGGCGAATCGGATGAGACTCAAACATGATACCGACAGCCGGCGATCACCGACCTCGCGGCACTCAGGAAGATGATCCTTGTTCGTTTTCCGGTACTGGGCTTGGTCGAAGCCAAGTGATACTTCATCTTCTTGGGTAACAATCGTCATAGATTGTGCGCGCCATAGCGCGCTGCAGCGCGTCGTATTGCACGGCTTCCTTCTTCTCTCGGACCCCACCCGGGGGAAAATCCTAAAAGAATCTTTAGTCAGATTAGCGTCACGGCTGTCCGCTAGCGGAAGCGCGACAACTGATCCGCGGCGGATTGCCGCGAAAGGTCGAGGATAAAGACTCATGCTGTTGAAGACCGGGGCCCGCCGCATGATCGCGGCGGCGCTCGTTTCCGTCGCGCCTGCCGCACTCGATGTCGACGCCGTCGCGCCGGCAAATCGCGGTCGGCGGTAACCCGAGCACTTTCCTTCTTCCCGAGGCCGAGCGCCTGGGCCGGTGACGATGCCGGCTCAGCCCAGCGTCATGTCCGGACCACCCGAAAGCAGCGAGAATAGCCATGCATTTCCCAAAATCTTCGGTCCTGCGCCGCAACCAGGTGTTGCTGTTGCTCTCGACCACGCTCCTGTCGAGCTACGGCGTGTCGACCGCCTCTGCCCAGACCGCAGGTTCATCCGCGATCGCGCCACAAGCGCAACTGGATGACACAGGCGACTCCGATCGTTCATCGGCGAGCGCGCAGCCGGTCGACGAGCGGTCGGACATCGTGATCACGGCATCCGGCCCCCAGGGCGCGCCGAGGTCGCCCGAACAGGCGCGTTTGATGCAGAAGATGGCGCCGAACATCGTCAACATCGCGTCCCAGGACCAGATCAAGGAAATGCCCAATTTCGTGCTGGGCGACGCGGCGCGCCGGCTTCCCGGCGCCTCGGTGATCAACAAGAGCGGCGAGGCTCGTTCCCTCCAGATCCGCGGGATCGACCCGAACCTTAACGGCATCACCTATGAAGGCGTGCTCCTGCCAGCCGGTTCGATCAATTCCGCGGGCCGGGCCGTGCCGCTGGACGCCATCCCCGCCGCTCTTGTCGGCGGATTGGAGCTCATCAAGACCAACGCGCCTGCGCAGGAAGCCATCGCGCTCGGCGGTCAGCTCAACATCCTGTCGCGTGATATCGGGCCCGACGACAAACCCTATCTCGAGATCATTGCCGGCGGCGGCTTTCGCTCGCCGCACGCGGCCGGGCTTGTCCAGGGCACGATCAGCGGCGGCATCCGCTTTGGCCTCGACAGCAATCCATTTGACGGCGGTTCCACCGCGAGAAAGCCGTTCAGCCTGTCCTTCTTTGCCACCGACCTGAGCGACCGGATGAAGCTGGACAACATCCAGCAGACCTTCGCCAACAAGGGCACGCTGCCATCGAACACGCTGAGCAAGGCGCAGCGCAGCCAACTTGTCCAGAGCAAGGATCGCCGCGGCTATGGCGGCGCCTTCACGTGGGACGTCAACGACAATACCAAGCTCTATTTCAAGGGCTTTGCGTCGGGGGTCGATTACCACCCGGTCAAATATTCGCTCGGCTATGCCTTTTCTAACCAGACCTTCGGGCTGATGAACCCAAACACCTACAACGCGGCGACGACGCTTACCGAAGGCGTGAACGACAATCTGGTGCACGACGATGAGCGGCTCTACAAATTCGGCGGTGTCAGCACGTTCGGCCGGGTCACGCTCGACTATTACGGTGCCTATGCCAGCAACCGGCTCTATTCGCCTTATTCCTACACCGGAACGCTGACCAGCCCGACTGCGGTGCCGATGTTCGTAGACAACGTCACCACACCGCTGCTGCCGACGATGACGTCAACGAACGGTGCGAATATCACCGATTATTCCGCTTACAAGCTCAC
>Ga0307513_10010087_pt1 | contig 11893 bp, 9 predicted proteins | sample 15_EM_MG_FD_202174 | JGI IMG/M metagenome (GOLD analysis project Ga0307513, IMG submission 202174) | Populus trichocarpa ectomycorrhiza microbial communities from riparian zone in the Pacific Northwest, United States - 15_EM | ecosystem: Host-associated > Plants > Roots > Unclassified | place... | reverse complement strand
CAAGGACGAAATGCGCAAGATGCTCACCCCCGAGCAGATCCTGGAGAATATGGAGAGCCTGAAGCTGACCTTCGCGCGCTTCATGCGCTTCGGCTCGGGGCCGCACGACGCGCTGATGGTCAACAACGACGAGTGGCTGGCCGGGCTGAACTACATCGACATGCTGCGCGAGGTCGGCCGGCATTTCTCCGTCAACCGCATGCTGACGATGGACACGGTCCGCAGCCGGCTTGAGCGCGAGCAGGAGCTGTCGTTCCTGGAATTCAACTACATGGTGCTCCAGGCCTATGATTTCGTCGCGCTCGCCCGCAATTACGACTGCGTCCTGCAAATGGGCGGCTCCGACCAGTGGGGCAACATCATCATGGGCGTGGACCTTGGCCGGCGGCTCGGCACGCAGCAGCTTTACGCGCTGACCAGTCCGCTGATCACCAAAGCCGACGGCTCGAAGATGGGCAAGACCGCTTCCGGCGCGGTGTGGCTCAACGCCGACATGCTCAGCCCCTACGACTACTGGCAGTTCTGGCGCAACGCCGCCGACGCTGACGTGGGCAAGTTCCTGAAGCTGTTCACCACCATGCCGCTCGCCGAGATCGCCAGGCTTGAGGCGCTGCAAGGCGTGGAGATGAACGAGGCCAAGAAGGTGCTCGCCACCGAGGTGACCGCGTTGCTCCATGGGGCTGAGGCAGCGGAACAGGCGGCCGAGACCGCCCGCGTCACCTTCGAGGAGGGCCAGACAGCCGCGACACTGCCGTCCATCACCGTGCCGCGCGCGCGCATCGAGGCGGGGCTGGGCGTGCTCGACGCCTTTGTCGAGGCGGGGCTTGTCGCATCGACCAGCGAAGCACGGCGGCAGATCAAGGGCGGGGGGCTCCGCGTCAATGACGAGCGGCTGGACGACGTGGCGGCCACGCTGACGGCGAAAGACCTCAGCGCGGACGGCGCGATCAAGCTGTCGCTGGGCCGCAAGAAGCATGTGCTGATCCGGCCGGCTTAACACCGGTTATTGTCGGCCAGAACAGGTCTCGCCCCCCTTCGCCATCCTCCCGGACGGCCGAAGCCGCGCCGGCAACCTGCCGTGTTTCAACCCGCATTTGCGTGCCGCACGGCAGGTGGCCGCCGGATAATGCCTGCACTCGGAATGGACTGAGCCGAGCCGCGGTGGCTCTCCGGCCTCATGCCGCCAAGGCAGGCCGGCGAGATGGCATGGTCATCGCCGCCACGCCGGCCACAACGAAGCAGAGGCCGATCCAGGCGTTTGCCGTCAGGCTCTCGCCGAGAAACAGCGCGCCGATTCCCACGCCGATCGGCACCCGCAAATAGGCCTGCGCCGTGGTTCCGACCGAACCCAGCGTGTTGACCAGCCGGAAATAGATCGCGAAGGCAAGCGCTGTCGAGAAAACCGCCAAGCCGAGGAGCGCCAAGACGGCCGCATATGACGGCGTCAGTGTCCACGGCCGGTCGATCGCGAGGCTGAGCGGCAGAAGGACAACCGCACCGCATAAAAGCGAGCCAGCCGCCGGCACCATCGGATCGAGCCCCTGGAAGTTGCGTCCGAAGATCGCCGCGCCGGCAAAGCAAAGGCTGGCCGCGACCACCGCGAGTTGCGCGCCGGTCTCGCGGCCCAATCCGCTCAGCGCTTCCGGACCGATGATAACGCAGACGCCCGCGATACCGAGCGTCACGCCGACGAGCTTGCGCATCGTGACCGGTTCATGCCGCGTGATCAGGGCCGTGACGAGGAAGGCGAAGATCGGCGTCGTGGCGTTCAGGATGACCGCCACCCCCGCATCCACCGTGTGCTCCGCCCAAGCGATCAGCGTGAACGGCACCACGGCGTTGAGCCCAGCCTGAACAGCGAAGCGCCCCCAGATCGCGACATCGCGCGGCAACCGCACGCCTCGCCAGCGCATCACCGCAAGCAGCAGCGCTCCGGCGATCATCGTGCGCGCGGCGATCAGCGTCAGCGGCGGGATGGTTTCGATAGCCACCTTGATGAAGCTGTATGATGCCCCCCAAAGCGTCGCCAGCAACAGCAGCAGAGCCAGTTCCAGCCTTATCGTGGTGTTGCGTGACGCCATGTCTCCCCGCTCTTTGGAATGTGCAATGTGCCTGTTTCAATGCCGCGAAGCAAAGGACGCGAACTTGCTTAGAGCGGCGGACCTTTAATCGGAATCGGAAGCGCCGCTCTATTCCTTTGTTTTGGCATCGGATTTATCCGAAAACCGCTTCGCACTTTTCGGTCCGATGCTAGCGCGCGAGAGGCAAAGGATGCTTCGGTCGCGGCCGAAGCATGGAGCGCTGACGAAGGCCAGCCAGGGGGCTATGCTTCCTTCATGACAAATGTCGTTTCCGGAAACACCATAGCCGAGATCGGGGCGCTGGTCGGCGATACCGCCCGGGCCAACATTCTCCTCGCGTTGATGGGGGGCCGCGCGCTGACGGCGGGGGAACTTGCGTTCCATGCCGGCGTCACCGCGCAGACCACCAGCGGCCATCTCGCCAAGCTCACCCAATACGGCCTGCTCGGCGTGGAGAAGCAAGGACGTCACCGCTATTACCGGCTGGCGTCCCGCGAGGTTGCCGCTGCCGTCGAGGCGCTGATGGCCGTCGCGGCCGTGGGACCGAAGCGCCACCGGCCAACGGGACCGAAGGACGAAGCCATGCGCCTCGCGCGGACGTGTTACGACCATCTGGCCGGGCGGCTGGGCGTGGCTCTTGCCGGTGCGCTGTGCGAGCGCGGGCATATGGCGCTGTCCGACGGCGCGGGGCTCGTGACCGAGAGCGGCCGGCGCTTCCTCGCCGAATTCGGCATCGCGCTTGAGGCGGCGCAGTCGGCAAAACGCCCGCTATGCCGGACGTGTCTCGATTGGAGCGAGCGCCGGCCGCATTTGGCGGGTTGGCTCGGAGCCGCGCTCCTCGACCGGACGCTGGCGCTGAAATGGGTCGAGCGCGCGCCGTCCAGCCGCGCAATCCGCATCACACCGGCCGGCACCAGCGGATTTGCGCGGATTTTCGGCATTGGTATCGAGCGGTTGAGGGACGATCCCGCCACCTATGGCGCCGCCGCCCCCCACACCCTCGTTTCGTGACGCAATTGGAGCGCGATCTGGAAAAGTGGGCACCGGTTTTCCTGAAAAATCGCGCGACCAGCAAAGACTCTGGAGCGGCCACGGAACTGTGGTGCTTCCACAGGAAGTGATCCCGCTCCAGAGCGCGATCAGGAAAAGTGGGTACCGGTTTTCCTGTAAAATCGCGCGACCAACAAAGACCCTGGAGCGGCCACCGAACTGTGTGTGGCCACCGGAAGTGATCCCGCTCCAGAGCAGGGTTTCCCAAAAGTGGACACCGGTTTTGGGATAAAAACCCTGCTCAAACAAAGGACTCTAAGCAGGTCATTCGTTGGCCTGCCAATGGGAGACCTGCTTAGTCGCTGGAGCGGATCGCCCGGTCAACGCTGATGGAACCACCGCCAGCAGTCGCAAGGTAGAGGAACACAAAGCAATACAGCACCGCGAGTTCGCCCCCGTTCAGCAGCGGAATGCCGCCACGCGGAGCATGGGCATAAAAATAGGCCACCGCCGTCATGCCGGACGCGATGAACGCGACAGGCCGCGTGAAAAGGCCGAGGATAAGCAGCACGCCGCCAACCAGTTCGATCAGCCCGGCAGCCCCGCCCATGGTGAGCGGTGAAGCGTTATTCATCGGCCCTTCAGGAAAATTCAGATATTTGGTCGAGCCGTGCTGGAGCAGCAGAAGCCCGGACATGAATCGCAGCAGGCTCAAAGTCACCGACTGGTAAGCTTTCAGAAAGTCCATCGAATTTCCCCCTTTGGAATAGTCACCCCGTGCTCCGTGACATAAGCAAACTTCCTGATATCACACATCTCACGTTGTTGGGAGAGCCCACCAACTGCGCCGCACTGTTGCGAGGAAGCCGCTGTGCCGGTGGCAGTGGCGCGAGCGGGCAAGCGCGGTTAAAATGCCAGCCGGAAGCGGGACGCCATGCGAGGCGGCTCGTCCGTGACGGCTAGAGCGGCGAACCTTCAATTGGAATCGGAAGCGCCGCTCTATCTTGTTGTTTGAGCATCGGACCGAAAACCGCTTCGCACTTTTCGGTCCGATGCTCTAAGCAGTCATCTGTTGGTTGCCCGACGAAAGAATGCCTGCTTAGAGTCCTTTGTTTGAGCAGGGTTTTTATCCCAAAACCGATGTCCACTTTTGGGAAACCCTGCCTAGAACACGGGCATACCCCAAGGCCACGAACCCATGCTGCGGATAATCGCCATCGTCTTCGTTGTCGCGGTGGTAGCCGTAATGGCGGGGGGGCTTGAGCGCGTCTGGTCGTTTTTCGGCCCGGCCGACCTGGGGCCGGTGGCGTTCGAGACGCTCCAGCGGCGGACCGCTCCGAACGACGCGCTGGCCTGCCCCACCGGCCTGTGCGCCGCCAATCGTGACGTCACGCCGCCCGTTTACCGCGTCGGCGCGGACGGGCTGCGGCAGGCCATGGCCCGCGTGATCGCCTCCGAGCCGGACGTGACGCAGGTAGACAGCGCCGCCCTCACGGACCGCTATGTCCAGCGCACGAAATGGATGCGCTTCCCCGACACCATCGTCGTGCGCTACATCCCGCTGGACGACAGCCACGCCACCATCGCGCTGTATTCCCGCTCGCAGCTCGGCAACGGCGATTTCGGCGTCAACAAAGCGCGTGTCGCTCGCTGGCTGGACAAGCTGTCGCGCGATGTACCCGTGGCGCAATGACCGCCGCCGCGCCGTGCAAGAATTTTTCGCGGGCCCAACCCAAGGAAATTGCCAGCCGCCGCGTCTCATGCGTAATGGCTAAGCAGAGTTCCCAAAAGCATGTCCCCGCGAAGGCGGGGATGGTCTTCCCGATTTTGGGAAAAAACGCTGCGAAAACAAAGGAATCCGGTACATCGGTCCAAATGGAGGCGACAGCCGGAGTTTGGTAAAATCGATGCACCAACAAAAGAGCTAGTGCGCTGGCGCACTAGCAGGCATTCGTTGGGCGACCGGGGAAGGTCTGCTTAGCGCGAGGTGATGCGGGTGGCGGGTTAGGCGCATGGACGATCAGGCGCTGGCGGTGAAGGCAGCGGGCGGATGCCGCGTATCGTTCGCGGCGCTGGTTGCGCGCTATTACGACCGCATCTACCGGCTGGCCTGGCGTCAATGCGGCTCGCGCGCCCAGGCCGAGGACGTTGCGCAGGATGTCTGCGTCAAGCTGGCCACCGCGATCGCGAGCTTTCGCGGCGAGGCGGCGTTCTCCACCTGGGTCTGGCGCATCACCTTCACCACGGCCAGCGACAGGCTGCGGGCGGGCCGCCGGCTCACCACGCTGGAGCCGTCGCGCATCGTCGCGCTGATGGATGCGGGAGAGGCGCGCGAGCCCTCGCCCGAGGACGCGGTGATTGGCGCGGAGATCTGGGACGCGGTGCGCGCGCTTCCGGATCAACAGCGTGACGCGGTGCTCCTGGTCTACGGCGAGGAGATGAGCCATGCCGAGGCGGCCGTCGTGATGGGATGCCGGGAGAAAACCGTTTCCTGGCATCTGCATGAGGCGAAGAAGCGCCTCAAAACCCAATTGCAGACAGCGGTTTGATTGCCATGACTGAAGATGAGCTGAAAGCCCTGGCCGATCACGCTCCGCCGCCACCCCGCGCCGAGGCGAAGGCCGCCGCGTTCGCCGCCGCGATGGCCGCGTTCGATGCCGCCGCCGCTGACGAGCCGTCCGGAAAAAATACCCCCGACGCCCCCCAAGGAAACGCAGCCGCCCCCCGTCCTATCCACGCATCCCAAGCGGACAGGAGACGGACAATGCGTACCCCCATGCTTTACAAGATCGCGGCCGGCATCGCGATCGTTGTCGTGGCGACACCCACGGCGGTTTATTTCGTGGATCGGCTCTCGGAGCCCAGACTTGGCGGCATTGTGGGTCAGGAGCCGCTCCCGCGCGCTGACAGGCATGTCGCGGAGAGTAAGCAAGATGAGCGCGAATTCCCAGCCGGCAAGAAGCTGATCTATGACGAACGCCCGAATGGGATAGGTGGCGAAAGCGACAGGTCCGCGCCTCAGCCGGCACCCGACGTCGCGGGGACGGAGAAGACCGATCAAAGCCCCGTCGCTGCCGGCCGCACGCTTGAGGAGCGCATAAAGGAGGCTCTCAAGGGTGGCCGTGAAACGGGGGGCACGCCTCCCGCAGAGAGCAGGCCGGCCCCATCGCCGGAAACCGCCGGGCCCCTCCCGGGTGACGGCAAGCTGCTTTACGACCGCCTGGACGGCACCGCCAAGGGAGTAGGCGCCGCTCCCCCTGTCGAGCCCAACGCACCGGCAAAGCCTGACGTCGGAGTGGCCAAAACAGATAGGCAGGTGCTGCAAGCGCTTCGTGATGCTGGGAAAATCTCGCGGGACCGAGCTGACAGTTCCAACGGTCACGAGCGTTTGCTACCGGAGCCGCCCGTCGGCAGAGATGTGGCTGGAGTGGCCGGAGACGTTGATTTCCGAACGCAAGCCCCTTCTACTCCAAATAATGCACCGTCTGGCGGCGCCCTCAGCGGCAAGGTTATTCAAGGAACCGAAAGGCACCGCTTTTCGCAGAACGGCGAGAATGCCGCAAGCGGCAGACTTGATCCGGCGGCAAAGCCTGAGGGGAAGGTCGCCGGGCAGTTCGGCGAAACCCGTCTGGACACCACCCTTGATGCGGGAAAACACCGTGGCTCGCTTATGGGCGACGACGCGCCGACGTTGAATGCCCCGAACTGGAACGCCGCCGCCGACAAGCTTCTCGACGGCAAACCCGAGCCCAGCATTGCCCCACCGTCTCCGCCACCTGCCGACCAACGCGTCATCGTCGAGCAGGAGGAGAACCGCGACCAATTCAAGGCGACCGCGCCGAACCCAGTCAAACAGGTGGCGGCCGAGCCGGTCTCGACCTTCTCCGTCGATGTGGACACCGCGTCCTATTCCTTCGTGCGGCGCGCGCTGAACGAGGGCCGCCTGCCGCCGAAGGACGCGGTACGCGTCGAGGAGATGATCAACTACTTTCCCTATGACTATCCGCGCCCGACCAGCAGGCAAGACCCGTTCGCGCCGACCGTCACCGTGATGCCCGCGCCGTGGAAGCCGACCAACAAGCTGATCCATATCGGCATCAAGGGGTATGACATCGTGCCCGCCGAGCGTCCGCGCGCCAATATCGTGCTGCTGATCGACATCTCCGGCTCGATGATGCCCGCTGATCGGCTGCCGCTGGTCAAGAACGCCTTCCGCATGCTGGTGGACGAATTGAAGCCGGACGACACGGTCGGCATCGTCACCTATGCGTCAGGCTCGGGCGTCGCGCTGGAGCCGACCAGGGTGGCGAACAAGGCCCGGATCATCGCCGCCATCGATGCGCTGGGCGCGGGCGGCTCGACGGCGGGCGCGCAGGGCATCAGCGACGCCTACCGTCTCGCGGAGGCGCATTTCGACAAAACCGGCGTCAACCGCATCATCCTGGCGACGGACGGTGATTTCAATGTCGGCATTTCCAACCCCGACGAGTTGAAGGGCTTCATCGAGAGGAAGCGCAAGGCGGGCATCTTCCTGTCGATCCTGGGCGTCGGCCGGGGCAATTACAATGACAGCCTGATGCAGACGCTGGCGCAGAACGGCAACGGCACCGCCGCCTATGTCGATACGCTGAACGAGGCGCGCAAGGTACTGGTGGACGAGGCGTCATCCACGCTGTTCACCATCGCCAAGGATGTGAAGATCCAGATGGAGTTCAACCCCGCCGCAGTCTCGGAATACCGGCTGATCGGCTACGAGACGCGCGCGCTGCGCCGCGAGGACTTCAACAACGACAAGGTGGATGCCGGCGACATCGGCTCCGGGCACACGGTGACCGCCATCTATGAAGTGACGCCGGTCGGCGTGCCGAAGCTGGTGGACGACCTGCGCTACGGCCAGCCGAGGGGCGACGCGCCCGCCGCCGAGCCGGCCACGGCCAATCCGCATGTCGAACTGGGCTTCCTCAAGCTGCGCTACAAGCTGCCGAAGGAGGATACCTCCCAGTTGCTGACCGCGGTGCTTCCCTGGTCGATGGAGACGCCGGACATCGCCTCGGCGCCCGACGATGTGCGTTTCTCCGTGGCGGTGGCGGGTTTTGGCCAGATGCTGCGCGGCCTGCCCTATGTCAGCGGCTATGGCTATGACGATGTGCTGGCTCTCGCGCAGACCGCGCGCGGCCCCGACCCGTTCGGCTATCGCGCGGAGTTCCTGAATCTGGTGCGGCTGGCGAAGTCCGCTCGCCCCTGAATGTGGGGTCGCTCGCGTCATGTCCAGGCGGCGCACCAGCGGCTAAGCAGGGTTTCCCAAAAGTGGACACCGGTTTTGGGATAAAAACCCTGCTAAAATAAAGGAATCTAAGCAGCCATTCGTTGGCGAAGCCAGGAATGTCTGCTTAGTGCATTTCTACATTTCGGTGTGTTCGGCAACGGCCCATCCTCATACTTGGTCGCTCGGGATAAACCCTCGCTCCTGACGTCATTCCCGCGAAAGCTGGAACCCAGTACGCCGCAGCGATTCTGGTGGTTACTGGGTCCCCGCTTTCGCGGGGATGACGGCTGTGGGTGAGGCTGCCTCGTGCCACCGAAACACAGAATCCGTTAGCGCATCAGAGTGCGATTTAATGTCCGCAGCTACAAGCATCCCCGGCAAGAGTGGCCGTCCAATTTTCGCAGATGATGCGAAAACAAAAAGCGAAGCAGGTCTTCCGTTGGCTTGCCAGCACCGCTGGATCAGAACCGATCCGGCCGCAGCGCCTCGATAACGTTGCTGCGGCGTCCGCCGACGAGTTCGGAGACCATCTCCGCCGTCACCGCGCCAAGCGTCAGGCCGAGATGGGCGTGGCCGAAAGCGCAGATGATGCGCGGGTTCTTCGGCGTGCGGCCGACCATGGGCAGCGAATCCGGGGTGGAGGGACGCGCGCCCATCCAGCGCGTGGCGGTCGCCTGGCCGTCCATCTCGGGAAACAGCCGCTGCGCCATGGGGAGCAGGTTGTCCGAGCGCCGCCAGTCGGCCGGGGCATCGACATCGGCGAATTCAGCGGTGCCCGCCAGCCGGATGCCCTTGGCCATCGGCGTGATGACGAACTTGTCGTCGCCCGCGCCGATCGGGCGCCGCAGCGTAACGTCCGGCCGGGTCAGCATCAGGTGATAGCCGCGTTCGGCGGCGAGCATCGGCCGGACGCCGAACGGCTTCACCAGCCTTGGCGACCGTATCCCCGCCGCCACGACCACCTCGTCCACCACCGTCTCGCCATCCGCCGTGACGACCCGCACGCCCTGCGAACTGGGTTGCAGCTCCTTCACCGCGGCGCGCCGCACCTCGCCGCCCGCCTGGCGGTAGGCACTGAAGAGCGCGGCCGACAGGGCCGCCGGATCGGTGCAATGGGCGTTTTCAGGGTAGAGGATGCCACCGGCCAGCCCCGGCGCCAGCGCGGGCTCCATTTGCCGCAATTCCTCAGGGGGAATGATCTCGCCGGGAATGCCGTAGCGCTGGCGAAACGCCAGTTCCTTCTTCGCGGCAAGGAAATTGCGGCGCTCGCGGTACACGTAGAGTATGCCGTCCTGGCGGAACAGGCGCGCGCTTTCATGGGCGCCGACCAGCGTCTGCCAGCTTTCCAGCGACCGGCTGACCAGCGGCGTCAGCACATCGGCGATGGCCTCATAGCGGCTCCGGCGGCTATTGCCGAGAAACCGCATGAACCAGGGCGCAAGCCGCGGAAAATGCTGCCAGCGCATCACCAGCGGACCGTCCTTGTCGCGCAACATGCCCGGTAGCTTGCGCCACAGGCCCGGCGTCGACAGCGGGCCGTTCTGCGCGGTCATGATGAGACCGGCATTGCCGAACGAGGCCTGGCTGCCGGGGTTCTCCGGGTCGACAAGCGTGACGCGATAGCCCTCCCTCCGCAAGCGCACGGCCGTCGCTAAACCGACGACCCCCGCCCCAACGACGGCGATATGTTTTCCAAATCTCATAATCGTATCTCTCGCTCCGCCTTACTCAGCAGGCGGATTGGGCTCTGGAAAGAACCTTGTTGTCACACCCCTGCACAGGCAGGGCAAATCCCCGTTTCAAGACTTCTGTTTATTTTTTGTTGTGTGATAATTTATGTGCGCCTCGCCTCACGCGCCGCAAGATCACGGAGCGAGGATGCGTAAATCTGCTTATGCCACAACGATAACACGGCGCTTGGGAAGGAAACGGATATGCCAGCACTATCTCTGGAGGTGAACGGCCGGAAAGTGTCGGGAGAGGTTCCGCCGCATATGCTGCTGGTGGATTTTCTCCGCACCCAGCTTGGTCATTCCGGCACCCATGTCGGTTGCGATACGTCTCAATGCGGCGCCTGCGTGGTGCATATCGACGGCAATTCGGTCAAATCCTGCACCGTGCTCGCGCTTCAGACGCAGGGCACAAAGGTGACGACCATAGAGGGGCTGTCGTCCGGCGCCGACCTGCATCCGCTCCAGGCGGCCTTCCGTGAAACGCACGCGCTGCAATGCGGCTTCTGCACGCCCGGCATGATCATGTCGGCGGCGGACCTGCTGTCGAAGAACCCCGACCCATCCGAAGCCGAGATACGAAGCTGGCTCAAAGGCAATATCTGCCGCTGCACCGGCTATAACAACATCGTCAAGGCCGTGCAGGTCGCGGCGGGCCAGATGCGCCAATCGGCGGCAGCATAAAGCCACAGGAGAAATCAGCCATGTCGACGACGACCGGTATCGGCGCTCCCGTGAAGCGCCGCGAAGACTTCCGTTTCATCAAAGGCCTGGGCAAATACACCGACGATCTGAACCTGCCCGGCCAGCTTTATATGTATGTGCTGCGCTCAGCGGTCGCCCATGCCAGGATCAACGGCATCGATACAACGCAGGCCAAGGCCGCGCCCGGCGTGGCGGCCGTGTTCACCGGCGCTGATCTCGACGCCAGCGGCGCGGGCGGGCTGCCCTGCGGCTGGCTGGTGACCGACCGGCACGGTGCGCCCATGAAGGAGCCCAAGCATCCGATCCTGGCGACAGGCAAGGTGCGTCATGTCGGCGATCCCGTCGCTGCCGTCATCGCCGCCACCTACACCCAGGCGCGCGACGCCGCCGAGCTGATCGTGCTCGACCTCGAAGAGCTGCCGGCCGTCGTCGACATGAAGAAGGCGCTCGCGGCCGCTAGCGCGCTGCCGGTGCATGACGAGGCGCCTGACAATCTCTGCTTCGATTGGGAGCTGGGCGACAAGACCGCGACGGATGCCGCTTTCGCCAGCGCGGCGCATGTCACCAAGCTCGACCTGGTGAACAACCGGCTGGTGCCAAACGCCATGGAGCCGCGCGCCGCGATCGGCCATTACGATCTCGCGCGGGACGAATACACGCTCTACACCACCAGCCAGAACCCGCATGTGATCCGGCTGCTGATGGGTGCCTTCGTGCTGAACATCCCCGAGCACAAGCTGCGCGTGGTCGCGCCCGATGTGGGCGGCGGCTTCGGCTCCAAAATCTACCATTATGCCGAGGAAGCGCTTGTCACCTGGGTGTCCAAGCGGGTCAACGCGCCGGTGAAATGGGTGTCGGACCGCTCCGAGGCCTTCCTGTCGGACGCGCATGGCCGCGACCACATCACCCATGCCGAGATGGCCTTCGACGCGGACGGCAAAATCATCGGCCTGCGCGCCGATACGCTGGCCAATATGGGGGGTTATCTCTCTACCTTCGCGCCCTGCATCCCCACCTGGCTGCATGGCACGCTGCTCGCCGGCCAATACACCACGCCCGCGATCTACACCAACGTGCGGGCGGTGTTCACCAACACCGTGCCGGTGGATGCCTATCGCGGC
>Ga0307513_10010086_pt1 | contig 11893 bp, 19 predicted proteins | sample 15_EM_MG_FD_202174 | JGI IMG/M metagenome (GOLD analysis project Ga0307513, IMG submission 202174) | Populus trichocarpa ectomycorrhiza microbial communities from riparian zone in the Pacific Northwest, United States - 15_EM | ecosystem: Host-associated > Plants > Roots > Unclassified | place... | reverse complement strand
TGTGCCACATAAGGCACGGCAAGGGAGATCCGCACCTCAATGCTGAGTGAGTTTTGCCTGAGTGCCTTACAAGGTAGGCCACAAGGTGACCCACAATGTTTTCAGCGGGCCACTCAAAATCCATTATTTTGCCTCAGGTTCACGTTTTGGGCAATCAACTTGTGGGGATCGCGGGGTTCGTCCAGTATCTTATCTAGAAGAGTAACCTCCTCCTATGCTAGCAGAGGTGGCAGTTGTGCCGTGGAACCAACGCAGAAACTGCTCGAGTCCATGGTTGAAGGACTAAGGTGCAAAGAAAGGAAAATTATCAGCCACATTGGTTTGAAAGACACGTTTCGGGATGCACCTTCTTCACGCTTCTGGCCGTTTCAGAATGCTTTCAGGTCAGTATGTAAATAAATTTATCTTATCATTTGTGCAGCGATTCTATTTGCTTTTGGTGGTACAACAATAATTCCACGATGTCAACGATCGCCGGACCCCCTGATTGCAAACCCCTCGCTAGGGACAGAGCCAGTTCATCTGAGCTACAGTAGGATACTGCTGTACTGCACCTGCGTGCTCCTCGAGGCACTCTGGGTGGCAGCTGGACAAAGCCCTCCACATTTCGATTTCTTGCCATTTCGTCTTTTCGCCAGAAGCAAGCAAACATGCGGCTTTCGCTTCTGTTGGCCTTCTGGGCCACCTTACTTACTCTCGTTTTCGCGTCGTACGTGCATTCGTCATTTCCCTTGCCCAATGCTGTTGACATCGCTACTTTCATGGGGTGGTAGAGACTGGGACAAGGTATGCCGTGGCACGTACCCTGACAAACCGTGGGCCTGATATGGGAGTTCGGGTAGGAAGACTATGAGATATTCGATTTAGTGTCTGCAGTGGAAAAGTCTGAAGGTGTGTACGGTCACCGAGCTGGCCGTGACGGGCGCGGAGTGCTACGACATGGTGGTGACTCGTCAACCTCTTGCGTATAGGCAAAGGAGTGACATTCTATTCGTGGTTGGGTGTCGGAGATAAAGCCTCCAACGCAGAAATCACCAAGGCGTACAAGAAGAAGTCGCTTGAGCTGCAGTCCGTTTTCTTCACTTGCTCACAAAGATCCTTGTGCTAACGAAAGCTTTCGTGGCTCAGTCCTGATAAAAATGGAGGCACAAAGGCTGCGACGGAACGCTATGCACGCCTGACAACTATTGGCACGATTCTGAGGGGACCACAGCGCGATCGGTATGTGAGAAAAACTCTACCGAATACCTTGTATCGCTCACGGAAGCCTAGCTATGATTTTTGGAAAAAGAATGGTGTGCCTAAATGGCGAGGTGCGTTGTCGACCATCAGCCCGTTTGCGGAATATTCACCGTGCGCAGGAACGGGATACTATTTTAGTCGTTACCGCCCAGGAATTGGGGTACGCAGCAATTCTCTGTCTCCAAATTCGTGTGCTCACCGCGCCTGCCCGCAGACGGTCTTAATCTTCCTCGCGCTCCTCACCTCGCTCCTGCAAAGCGTTGTGCACCGAGTGAACCACAAAAGGGAGGTTGAGCGAGTCCAGAAGTTCATGTTGCTTGCCCGCAAGGCGGCATGGGGACCCAAGCTTGTGAAGAACGACGCACCGCGTAAAGTGCGAGTCAATATTGCCGGAAACCCGTACATCGATGGAGAAGAACAGGAGTATGTACAGGGGAGGATGATTGATATGCTCGTCCAGGGCGATGAAGTCTATCTGGTAAGCACCTCGCTGCCGAAACCTCCGATTGCTGCGCATCCTTCGGCCACGGATCAGGTGGCGGGTCACCGTGGTCATTTCAGGGGTGCATACTAAGTGGTTGTTGACAGATCGAAAAGGGTGGCAAGCACATCCTGAACGAAGACGTGCCCGAGAAGCCGAGCTGGAAGAGAACTTGGCCCGTTGTGTTGGGTCGATGGGTGCTGCGAGTTGCCACCGGGGATGGAAAAACCCGTGGAGAAGCCGGAATCCAGGGAGAACAGGAGTATGAGGTCGAGGACACGAGCGCAACGGCGACCGAGGTGGATGATGCCAGCAGTGGGGGTGGTGCAAGAGGTGTTGGTAAGCGTCGGCGGGTCAAAGGCAGGCGGTGGGATAAGACTACGTAATGTCCGTTATGTGGGGAGAAGCGATGGGTGCCGTTGGGTGCCGTTGACGTACTGATTTATTTGTGCCGCCATGCGTTTACATCATTGCACGCTCCTCCTAATAAACACACGGCTTAGTACCTTCCACTCCCACTGCGTTACCCTTGGACCACCTGTACCTATGAACAGATCGCTGCCGTTGACGCCGCCTGTGAAGCGTAATCGATCCTCCTCGGCATCGACGGCACTCCAGCCGCGCACCCAGCACCCAGGCGCAGTCGCCCTCTCCGTCCGCTCAATCTCCTCGACACTAGTTGTAAACCGAGAGCTTTCTGCATCGGTGGTGAAGTCGTCCCCGTCGTATTTACCAGAGCCACCGTGCACTCCAAAGGACGAGTCGCGGTGTAGTACACGGCGCACTCCATCCTCGGTCTGGTCCCAGCTCGTGAGCGTATGGCAGTCTGCACAACACCGTCTCTACCCGAGTAACAACGGCAGCGCTCCCAGTTCCCCGTCATCTACCGCGACCTCTCTCCCATCTCCTGTCCTCTCCTCGTCGCCCACAGGTCCCCTCTTCTCACCGCTCACGCACGTCGCCCAAGATTCTTCGTCGGAAACGCCCTTGACTTTAACAAGCGAGTTAGCGATATACTACCCAATTCTGCTCGTCATTCTCCTCTTCCCGATCTCCTCGGCCGCCACCCTTGCGACTCTTTCCACCCTCCCAACCCCAAACCACTTTCCAAAGACAATTGAGGATGTACGACAGCTAGGGCACACACTCCAAACCTATTCGGAGAGTGGCTGGACACCCCTGCTTCACGTCCTCGCCGCTCTATGCTTGACCGGGTTATGGAAGCACGCCTGGTCCATTCCGGGTGCCGCAGTCCTGGTGAGTGGTGCACATGTGGCTCCTCGTATCATTTTGTCTGACGGCTCTTGGCACAGAACATCCTCACCGGAATTCTGCTACCCCCCATTCCTGCCACCATTCTCCAGGCCACCATCACGACAGGCGGCTCCCTCCTTTCCTCACTTCTCGCCACACCTGTTGGTCCTCTTGTCGTTCGCTTCTTCCCCAGGGCTCTCACCCTCACGAAATCCGCCCTGCAAGGCCCGTCGCCCTCGACACCCGATATCAGCGGCGTTTCCAAACCAAGCACCCCTATCTGGGTCCGCCTCTCGATAATGCGCCTGGTGGGTGTCGTACCGTGGTCGGGTATCAATATCGCCTGCGGCGTGACGGGTGTGCGGATTTGGGACTGTGCAGTCGGCGGCTTCATTGGCACCCTCCCATGGACGGCGGTGACGTGCCAAGTGCGTTTTCGCTATACATAAATTCATAGTCGACTAACGTGCATATATTCACTGAGCAGATTGGCGATATCTTCCACACGGTTTCCGCCAACCTGGTCCCGAGCGCACACTCGCTCTCCACCATCCTATTCTCGCCAAATGTGATCCTCAAGCTTGTCTTCCTCACGCTCATCTCGCTCGCGCCTGTTCTGTACAGGGAAAAGCTGATACAGTTGCTTGGCAGTGGCACCGAGGAAAATGCCGTCGTAGTACCGACCGATCTCGCTTCACCCAGAAGCAGCACGTCCTCAACGAGGACACATAAGAGTCGGTTCTCCATCCAGTGGTGGCGTCGCAGCACCGACGAGGCCGAGGAAGAGGAGATGAGGGAAATTCGCCTCGGGATGGCGTAATGACAACCCCAACGTTTTTCATGAAGGTCGCATATTTACGAACGACACGTCCAGCCCAGACCCAGCCTACGTCGAGCAAAATTTGTTCGTCCCGCATTCGACCTACGTTTCGTATATCGATTCCAAAACGAAGGTCCCGAAGGCAGCGGGCTAGCTTACACTCTTCACTCTTCTTCACGCGTTTCCCTATCTGACCTCATACTGTGTCATGAGTTTCCGTCTCATTCACAAATTACCTGCGTAGCGTATGTGCCAACTCTACCTACGCCCACAGCCCACAGCATATGTCTATAGATATAACAATGCCACCTCCCCTGCGTCCCTCCTGTGTCTTCCTGACGATCTACCTCTCGCGCTTGCATTTTCCATATTCCGTGTCCGTCGTGTCTGACTGTTATTGTGGTCGCCCTCCATCTCTCTCCTCTATTATGTGCTCCGTGGTTAGTTGACTCTGATTATTCAGTCTTGGTCTGCTTCCATCGTTCGGCTCGACTCGATTTGCGGTTCATATGGTTGTACGTGTGGTTGGTTGAACAGAAGTAATTTGCGGATCCGAGTGTTTATATTCATTTATAGGTATATTAGGTTAAGGATGGGGATATTTGTCCAGGAGGTCGCTCTAAAGTGGGAAGAGAATATCCATGACGATGTTGTATTTGTCCTGGTTGACGTCCAGGTTACTGCGAAATGCAGGCTACATAAGCGGAGAGAACTTGTAAAACTGCAGCATAATGCTGCATACAAAGACTGTCATCCATCAATGGTAATAAAAAGGTGCTGAGGTTGCAGTAGGTGCAGGCAGAGGAAGAAGAATGCTATGAAGTCGAGCGATCCAAGATCTAAAGTGAAAACTATCAATAAATTCCAGGACTCGTCTACAAGAGGACTAGATACCTTCCCAAGTCTCAGCCTATGGTAACCTCCCTGCCCAAAGCTCGTACAACTCCTTGTCCTTAGGGTCGAAAGTGGACAGCATGTTAGGATCGACGCGGAACCTGATCTTGCCACCCGCCACCCTCCCAGGGATGGTGTTGGACCCTTGCACAGCTTGCGCGAGGGAATTGCGCAAGGGCGAAGGGGAGAACGGGGCAGTTATGACCGGTGTGGTGGCGCGGGGGGTGGCGAGAGTCGAGACGGAAGGTGCGAGCTAACGAAGATTAGAGTTCAGCGCGTCGGAAAGGGGGAGGAAGGAAGGAAGAGAAGAGGGAACGAGGCGCACACTATTTTGCCGCGAGATGGTGAAGATACTCCCTGAAACGAAAGCGTGTAAGAACGTGCCTCTGTGGATTAGGAATATTGATTGATACCGCCACGGATGGTCGCGTCTGCCCCCATTGTTGGGTCCGGAGGCGCGTTCTCGTCGTCCAACCGGAACGTAAACGTCGAACGGTTGGCGTTCGTGAAACCTGGAGTTGCGGAGTGGCTCCTGAGAGGTGCAAACGACTTGAGTGGTGAGTTCACTGAGTTCATCCTCGGCCTAACAAGCCAGAAGCAAGTGGTTAGGTTCCGAGCCCGCCAGCACGCCAGACCCAAATAGTAATCAAACAGCCAGCCTGGCAGCCAGCACAAACTTAAACTTGCTCTCGTACCAAAGACGACGTGCTGCATCTGAGACTACACTCGCCGTCTATGGAGAGAGCACAGATCAATAATTCAACCCCCCGTCTTATAATGCCCTCTCGGGATGCACGCGCTTAGCGGATGCCATCGTCCCATGCTGGGCTTCGCTGGCGTGGGACAGCGACTGCGTAAATACCACGTGTAGCTACTTACAATAATTGTAATAACACGTCAAACCGCTGTCAATCTCGCGAGGTTTTCGGAGCCTGCCCATTATACAACTTTGGGGGGAAAGGGGGGAAATGCGTCATGCACCGTAGCGCCCTTTGACGCCGTGTGTGGGACTCCAGGACGGCTTGCCTTTGGGTCATTTGCCCGTTGGACTTCCTGCCGTCCTGACCTACCCACTAAAAATCCATTATACAACTTGGAGTTGTCCACTCCTGCTCTTTGCTCATACTGCCCTTGATTCTGCAACACACTGTGCGTGCTTGTACTACCTATATATACCTTCTACCTCCTTATCCTCACCCTATCACCCTGTCACACCTGGCAGTCACCTCTCCATCATGCCCCCTCGTCCCCCTCCTGCAGCCGCTGGTCGCGGCCGCGGCCGCGGTGCTCCACCACCTAGAGGAGGTGCTCCCCGTGGGGGTGGTCCCGCTGGCGCCGCTCGCGGTGGTGGTCCCCCCCCTTTGAACATCGCCGATCACGTTCAAACAATTGGCGTCCGGAAACCCGGCTACGGTCGCGAAGGTCGTCCCTTCCAGGTCTCTACTAACCATTTCGCTACCTCGGTTACAGACCAAACCATCTCCCATTACGATGGTACGTCCCTCCTGAAGTGCCTGCCACATCCTGCGTCTTGCCCGAACTGATCGCTGAAACACCCTCTTTATTACCGCCGATCTAATGCAGTGGGTACGTGCCCTTATCATACAGCGATCGCGTTCATACGTCTCATTCCGCTTTGCAGTTATCGCCCCGTCGGAAAAGGCACTGCCAGCCCGCCTTAACTTCGAAATCATAACTGCCCTCCAAGTCAGTACATTCACTCCGCACGTGTTTTTCTAAAAAACCTGCCACCTATCGCCCAATCTACGTTTCAATATTCCCTTGAGCCGACGTTCCTAACTTTCTTTTCTTTTTCTGTAGGAAGAAGCTGCAAAAGAAATTTTCGATCCCAAAGCCGTCTATGATGGCCGCAAGAACCTATTCGCCGCACGTGAGCTTCAGTTCCCCAGCGGTAATCGCCAACACGAGGTGAACGACCCTTCCAACTCTCGCTATCTATTAGCACCTGATCCACATCTTTTGTAGTTTGAAGTCTACCTTGGTGGCCCTCCCCCCCCTGGGGCTGAGAATCCCAAGAAACCTTACAAGGTCCGCCTGACCAAAGTGGCCGAGATCAACCCCGAAGTTCTTCACCGCTTCCTCCGTGGTGACCAGTCGCACGATAATAGCGTCCTTACTGCGATCACTGCCTTGGTCCGTTGTGTTTCACCTCCCGGGGCTTGTCCAATTCTAACCCTCTTCCTTCTCGCAGAATGTTGTGGTCCGGATGGAACCGTCCCTGTAAGTTATTCAACTCGATCAGTTCATTCTGTTGCTGAACGATCACTGCAGGAAGTACCCCTTCAATGTCCGGTCCTTCTTCACAGATCGTGAGACAAAAGACATCGGTAACGGCATGGTCCTCTGGAGAGGCTATTTCCAGTAGGTCTCTTTTTACCACCTTTCTTGACGCCTTGAACTCAAAGTTCATTGCAGGTCAGTTCGTCCCGCCGTCGGACGAATGCTCATCAATATCGATATCTCCACCGGTGTTATGTACAAAGATGGTCCCCTCATCCGCCTTTGCTTAGAGTTCCTTGGCAAAGATGCTAAGCCGGAGAACTCTAACATACTCTCGCCCTCTCGTGGCTTTCCCCCGCGCGAACATCACCGCCTCAACCGGTTCATCTCTGGCGTTCGCGTCCTCACCAGTTCCAATCAACCAGCTACAGCTCCGCCACCGACTCCCCGCGTCATTAAGCGGCTCCTCATGCAAGGCGCGAAGGACCTCCGCTTCACGCTTCGTGAGGGCGGTACGCAGTCTGTCGCCGAGTACTTCCGACAGGCATACAATATCACCCTCCGCTACCCGGATGTACTCTGTGTAGAAGTTGGCAAGGGCGCTTATATCCCGATGGAACTTTGCCATGTCATCCCGGGTCAGATCATGCGCAAGCAGGTCCCGCCAGAGAAGACGAAGGATGTGCTCGAATTTGCCACCCAGAAACCAGAGGCACGTCTCACTTCGATCCGGAACGGCCTCGCAGTCCTCCAGTATGGCCAGTCTTCGTACCTCCGCTCCTTCGGGCTTGCTGTCGACTCTACCGCGCCCGTGACCATCAACGCCCGAGTACTGGCACCTCCGACTCTCGTCTACGGCGCTGGCAGCCGCCAGCAGACAATCGTACGCTATTCGTTTCTCACCTAGCCTTCGCCGCACCTCCCTGACTCACACTTCGCCCTAGACGCCTCGCAATGGCGAGTGGAATATGATCGAGAAGAAGGCCTACCGCAGTGCCACCATTCAACGATGGGTTGTTATCATCCTTGAGCGCCAGCAGCGCTTTTCGCAGAGCGCATGCGAGAACATGATACAAGGTCTCAGGCAATCCGCCGAAGCGATGGGTATGCCTTCAAACCTACCCTCTTTTATTCATAATTCACCAATTATATATCGTTCGCAGGTATCCAAGGCTTCCAGAGCCAGCCTCTAGTCTCTTGGGAGAACGCGCAAGCCGATATCATCCAGGTATAGGCTCGATCGGGTTTAAGACATTTCTGTGATATGTCTAACAATGTCGGCAGGCCCTTCGTCAGAAAGGGATGGAAATGAAGCAGAAATCGGGCAATGTGCCAGACATCTACGTCGTCGTCCTTCCCGAAGGTGCTACCGACCTCTACCAACAGGTCAAACAGTATGTTCTTGCCACGTATTCATATTTGTTTATTGACGAGTGTTCCCTCAAGCTTTTCCGATTGCCAGGTAGGCGTTGCTACCCAATGTCTCAAAGCCCAGAAGTGCTTCCGGGCAAAGGCCCAGTACTATGCAAATGTCATGCTCAAGTACGTACTGCCCCAGTCCTTCCCGCGGTCACCACTGACCTCACTCAGGGTCAACGTTAAGCTCGGAGGCGTCAACGCCGTTCCGGAGGCCCGTTCTGTCCCCATCCTGTCAGACCCACAGAACCCTGCCATTATCATCGGCGCCGATGTCATCCACCCCGCGCCTGGTGTGGAGAACAAGCCCAGCTTCACGTCCATGGTCGCCAACATCGACCCGATGTACAGTCGGTACATCGCCATCTCGAAGGTACAGAAAAGCAGACAAGAGATTATTGATGATACGGAGGAGATGGTGAAGGTGGGTGCATTGGTTTTATGTGTGCATCAATCTCGCTCACAGGGTCTCTAATGGCGAATGTATTGTGATTAGCACTGCATTCGAATGCACGTCAACTACAAACTCGAGACTGGCACAGACCGCAACCAGGCCTTCCCCAAGCGGGCTATCTTCTTCCGCGATGGTGTCTCTGAGGGACAATTCAAGCAAGTCATCGACGGGGAGATCCCTAAGATCAAAGGTACGTCCTTATCCTTGCTTTCAGTTATTCAAGGCCCGATTGTCATCTTTACAGCCGCCCTTGCCGACATGAAGCTTCCAACTATCCCAAAGCTCACTGTCGTTGTCGTTGGAAAACGTCATCATGGTAAATACCCTCCATTAAGCTGCTTCTCTTGACTTTGATTGGCGCTGCTTGCAGTTCGATTCTTCCCGCCTTCAGGACAAGGTGACCGCAGTGGTAATTGCCCCGCTGGTCTCGTCGTCGACACGGGTACGTGATACCTGCTATACATGGAGTTGATTAACACTTGAATTCGATGTCGCAGATGTTACATCCCCAGCCGAATTCGACTTCTATCTCCAGTCACACGCCGGTCTTCTTGGAACGTCGCGTCCCGCCCACTACAACGTCCTATACGATGAAAATAATTTCAAACCCGATGATTTGCAATCAATCGCATTTGCGCTTTGCCATGTATATGCCCGATCCACTCGCTCGGTCTCAATCCCGGCACCTGTTTACTGTATGTTTACGCCCTATATTCCCGAACACATACTAACAATGCATATAGATGCCGATATTGTCTGCGCCCGGGCGAAAAACCACTTTGACCCCCAGGCCGGCATTGAGCTTTCTGAGGACAACACACCTTCTGACCCTGATCGAAAGAAGGAGTCAGCGAAGACGCTTTCGTACTTCCAGAAAGCCTTCAAGCCACTTTTTGGGAATGCCCAGAAGCGAATGTACTTCTCATAGGTGTCCCAGTGCTGTCCGTTGCTTACTCTCCCGATGGTGGTGGCAGTGTTTTATCAACTGCACTTGTCGTTCTGGCCCATTCAATGAACTTGTTTGATCTTCTGAGACGTAGTTCAAACCCGATTTACAAGACAAGTCTTTGGTCTGGTGAACTCATGATGTTTTTCAAACTTGGACCCACTGGCCCCCACTATGAGTCTCACTCTATGTGACCTAGCAATATTCCAAGTACTTCCACTACAGGTATATTTCCTGGCCTCAACAGCACCATCACAAAGTATACACAGTATGGCATGATCAGCATAAAGAATACCTCAGCTTGGTTCCTTCATGGCAATTGCAAATCCTCCCTCAGACCCTTCCTCCACTCCCATCAGCACCTACCCAAAGCACCAGATTCAGAATTCAGATTCTGCATGTCCAGAAATATTTGGTTGGAATTCTGGATGAACCCATGGCAAGTGGGGCTATGTTGTCCCAAATTGTGAAAATGAGATTTTCTTTTCCTTCAAAATTCATAAAATTCTCTTATAAATATATTGAATGTGACCCTGCATCAGTTCAGGTATCTGAATCACTAGCAGACCCTTCAGCACTCCCCTACCATCTTTCCTTGGTTTCAGGCTCTCAAGGGGATTCCAATTTTATCAATATGACAAATAAGGAGTTGAGATTACCCCATGTGATCCCCATGACCTGCAGATACTGGTTTGGCTAAAAAAGGCATTCCATTGCAGTATCATTCAGAGAACTGGCTAAAGGTAGTGCACATTGGAAAGCTGAATTGAATCAACATCCTTTGTTAGGATTTGCACAATTCAGTGCAAACTCCAGACACCTCCGGAGTATTCGTAGTTAGGTCTTTGCATCCCTGCTTCCATTTCCCTTGTGTATCATTGAGTGCCCTTGCCCATTGGTAATTGTTGTCAGCCCCCTTAATATGTCTTGCTTAAACCATGTTCTTGCCTTCCACTAGTATCATTCCTATACTCCCAGACTGATGGTACTGTTTCCCTCATCTTGGACCTGATTCACAGACTATGTATATAAACTCCTGTACGGACTGCTACTCTTCCCTAGTTCAAGTATCAACTTGGTTAGACCTCTTGTTTGGCTCCGCCACAAAGTCCTGAGTGCTTGTCCTCCTGACTCTGGTTGAAGCTATTACACTATGCCGAACTCAGCCTTCATCTCCTTGCCCAAGCCACTCTTGCATCCATGGATCCCCTGCGGTAAACCCTGCTGGTACTACAATAACCTCTGGGATCTGACCAAGGTTCCGGAGTTTGTCAGAGCCTTCTGACCAAACTCATTCCTAACAGTATACTCGAACTGAAAATGCTAGATCAGCCAACACATGCCACCTCGCACCTGCAGCCACTGGATTAACAGCCCAAATCTCCCTGCTGCACCCCCAAACTCTCTGGTACAACCCTCCAACAACATGTTGAACAATGACGATGATGGTGAGCTCCCTTTTGCCATGGGATACCACTCAAACCCCTGAAGCTTGGCATCCGGTAATACGGTTCCAGATGGCCAGAGCCCCGATAGCATCCTCACAGACCCCCTGAGTGTCCTACCATCACCAGTACAACCCAGCACAGTGGAGACACTCATTGAAGTCCCTGGCAGCTCTCTTCACAGCTCACATCGCGGCTTGCATCTCACAATCCTCTCAGACCCCCTTGAGCTGGCTCTAGGTTTTCCCTGAACACCTCCCTCATCAGATCCCAGCTCCCCAACAGCTAGCCACAGCAGCTGGCTGTCATTCGTACCACCCTACAGGGACTGGGGAATGACCCCATCTGGCAGATCAGCACACCACTCACCATGCTGGTTCTTCGCCCCACCTCTGGGGCCCCCCTCCGAACCTAGCTGGCCCAGCTCATCCCCTCCATTGTCATTTACACCAAGATCCTTCTTGTCAGCATGCATCAGCCCGCAATCCTGGCATTCACCACCCTGTCGCTACGACCCACCCCTGGGGCCTCCACCATTTGGAGGACCCCAGGAGCTCCTGGTGGTGGCCCTCCTGGTGGTGGCCCTCCTGGTGGTGGCCCTCCTGGTGGTGGCCTGCCCAGTGGCGGCCCTCCCAGTGGTGGCTATCCCAGACCACCCAGCAAGCAGAACACACCCTCCACCAATTTCTCATCATTAATT
>Ga0307513_10010085_pt1 | contig 11893 bp, 8 predicted proteins | sample 15_EM_MG_FD_202174 | JGI IMG/M metagenome (GOLD analysis project Ga0307513, IMG submission 202174) | Populus trichocarpa ectomycorrhiza microbial communities from riparian zone in the Pacific Northwest, United States - 15_EM | ecosystem: Host-associated > Plants > Roots > Unclassified | place... | reverse complement strand
TTTTGGATATATAGAGTTTAAATTTGATCATATACAAATCACGTGGTATATTTTTATTAATTCTAGCATGAAATATTCTCGAAATAATAGATTGAAGACACAATATTTTTTTTAATGATAGATTAAATGTAGTTAAATATATGAAGATAGATTGGATATAACCTCTAGAATATGAGGACATATAAAGCCATCCGAGATTATATATATATTATTATCAAGAAAAAATGTTTTTTTTTATTATTATTATCAAGAAAAAAGGAAAAGAAAAAGAAGACGACGCATTGACAGTACCGTGGAGTGAAATCTCTCTTCATTGTAATTGTAAAAAGAAAATGTTTTTTATTATTATTATTATCAATTATCCTTATTTATAACTTCCTTAATTTCCATAATTACAAAATAATAATGTTTTATGTAGAATATGAAAAAAAAAATCTTAACATTTTGCATGTAGTATCCCTTGTAAATTAAATACAGAGAGTAGTCTCGAATTTATTAAAAACAGCCCTCCATATTAAAATAAGAAGGATTATCGAGAAACTATTTAAATCTCTTAATCTATATCGATTGTTCGTCCACGCAACACATCACTCAACCATTATCCCTCAAATTTTGAAGATTAGTCAATCTAACAATTATTAATATCAATTTAAAATAGATTTTGAGCTTCGACTCGTTATCATGTCTAAGAGCTTTTTGTTTTTTTTCTAGCAAGTAAAAAGTATTATTTTTTATGAGATTAATTTGGCAGTAAAAAATAATTTTCAATGATTTTATATATTAATTTCTAAAAAATAATAAATGATATTGAATACTAATTTTAAGATTTGAGCTTGAAACGTTAATGAATGGACATACTTTATTAACTACTAAACCAACCCTTAAAATTAAATTAAGCCAATATTACACCGATACTTGTAACACTCATTAGTCTAAAAAATAAAACAACATTTAAAACATGTTATTAAACTAGATTAAGAATAATTTAGGAGGGGAGATTATCAAGGCATTAATCCACGCAAGCACCACGAAACTACTTGTAGTTTGGAAAGTAATTTCTTCTTTTTTCATTAAACAAAGACTTGAGGGCAAAGGTTCGACCTGTCTGTGTGAGTGGTCAATTTTAGAACGTGAATTGTCATTTAATAGGATGGCGAGCTGCACGTGACATTCTTTATTTGACACCTGTGACATGAAGTTGGTGGCTGTAACTCTTGGCAATGACAGCTCCATCATGGCCTTACATTGCATTTGTCGACTATGATCAGATTTGGCAGTCGACGGTCAAGATTAATCTCTTGAGGTTAATTAACGCTAGTATAACTGAGTATATTTCCTGACAAGAAAATGATTATATAAAAAGAAGCTTAATTAAAAAACTAGAAAATGAAAAAGAAAATTACTAAGGAAAATGTGAAATCCGGAATTCTCCATTTCAAAGCCTCGATTTCCATGAGGATAGAATGGGCAAGTTTATTAATTTGTTACACCTCTAAAAAATATTTATTACATACATTAATGTCACACTACTTTTATGGTTAAGAGAAAAAGGGTGATTGCTAGGTGGGTGAGAAAGAGACAAAATATAAACATAGTATTCAGAGGTATTTTTGTACTTTCATATGAATTTTATGTAACTATTGAGTCGTGGAGGTATTTTGATATCTGCATCATTCAAATAGTGTTTGTGGCACAACTTGGTGGACATAACCGGATTCTACTGTCTTCATAGATGCGCCGTCATGTCCTCTTTCATTTGAAGTAGCGTGTGGCAGCTTACGGTGGTCGTTTGATTTTTTTTCTCCCTTATTTTCTCTCTCATGACAGGTAATGTATATCATTATCCTCTTTGCTCTTTTACTTTTTAATTTTATTCCTCGTTCTATTAATTTCTTATTCCATTCCATTTTCATTTATAATAGTTTTTATTTTTTAATTTAGTCTTTCAATTGCAATTTCTCATATATTTAATTTTTCATTTTGATTCTTATTTTTTAAAATTTTAATTATGTCATTGGCACTTTCATTGAAGTTTTTTTTTCCATTCAATATCATCCTTAAATTAAATTTTCTATTATTTTATTTTTTTAGTTTGACCCTCTTTCTTTTATTTTTTTTCCTTTTATTAAAGCTAATTTTCAATTCAATTAAACTCTTCAATTGAAAATTTGTATCCTTCTAATTAATGTTTTTTCTCACCCTCATTTTTTTTCGATCCTTTATGTAATTAATTTTTTTTTAATTTTATATTTCGACATTTAATTTGTTGAGAATTCAACTTTATACAATCTTATTACTCTGCGTTTGTTTTTTTTTAATATTGGTTTATCTTTTATTTATTTATTTTATTTATTTAAATAAATAAGTATAGTAAACGAAATCAGATACATATCTTATTTTATGTTAAGAAATATCTTAATTTTACTTGTATAAGTTTTTTAATATATATTTTGAATTTTTTATATAAAAAACAATTTAAAATAACCTACATATCCAGTATTTTTTTTTAAAAAAATTATAACCCGTGGTAAAACACGAATTAAATGAATAATACATTAGTAGTTGGTGTATCATATAAGAGTTGGGAGATACATATAAAACACTTTGTTTTTGTCGTTTGTTTCAGTTATTAGTTAGGGGTCCATATACAGGTTCTTGTCGTAAGATTGATTCTGCAAGATACGTTTTGTTGGAGTGATACACACTAGACGACATTAAATGAAAATCACCATTGCTGCACCAGATTAACTACAAACAAATATAGCTTTATTTGAAAAAAAAAATAAAAAAATAAAAAATAAAAAAATGTAGCTTTATTTGAAACGTTTTTTTATACCATTACTTTTTAAAAATTCTGAAGTATTGCTGAATCCACGACGAGACATGCAGTCTCTCTTTTTTTCCCAGGCAAAGGTGAAAAAAACACTTCAATTGAGGATAGTATTGATTTATACGTCCAACGAAGACCATTATCCTTATTTTTTTAAATATATATATTTTTTTACTAAATGGATTTCTCTTTTCGATTCCACCCTACAGTAAAATATATAATTTATTTTCTATTATGATTTTGATTAATATTCTTTTAATTACTATTTTTTATTTTGAATTCCTTTACATGGTTGATTTTTTTTTAATTTTATCATTTAATATTTGATTGATTGATAATTAAGCTTCATGTTTTTTTTAGATAAGATGCTTCGAGTCTAATGATCCAGGTCACATATTTGAATAGTTAACGTGGATTGATATTTTTTTTATACTAGATTATTCTAATATTATGATTTGGACCGTGGATTTAGCAGGATAACCCGAGTTGGCTTGGCCTTATTACTGAGTTTATAAGGTTGTCATGCTAACTTGGATGGACCAGGACCAATTGTTTTAGGTTTTTTTACCCCATTCCATCCTTACATATTTAATTGATTGAAAATTAACTTACATTATTTATCTCTATTTGGAGAAATTTTTTTATTTATAGACTATCTTGGTCACTTTTTTTTTAAGAACTTGGTCAATCCTAATGTTGTTGTCTATTTTTTTTTCACCTAATGAAAAAAATCAATTTATTTAACTTAATCATGTCTATAATTTAAGCCATGTTTTTTTTTCCTTTTTAAAACGCGTTTGCAGTACATAAACATTATTTTTTTACGAATAGTTAAGCCCTGCGGTAAAGTGTGGGTACCGAAACTAGTTATTTAACTAAATCACATATGATATAAATTATTTTTCTGCTCCAAGCTTTGAAACATATATAGGAGTACATATATCAATAAAAGTTTATCAAGAGAATATTTGTATACGCGCAGGATATATTAATGTTGTTCCGGGCAATGAACAGACCATCAATGTTTTCAGTTTTCAGCTTGGATCCTCTCATGATCAATCAAAATTTTAAATGCCAATTGAATTAGATCATAATTAAAAAAAAATGTAAATAAGAGGTTATTCAAAAACCTTTCCCCCCTCTTGTTTGTATAGGTTAAGTTTATCAAGCTTAAGATATTAGCCATGTAAAATAATTAAGAGGGAAGTTTCACAAATTACAAAGCAATATCTCTTCTTCTAGATTGTAACTCTGCAAAAATACATAGTGACAAACTATGAATAAAATGTGTCATATTAAGTTGTTAATATGATAGTCACTAAAGATTTATATAGTTATTAAATTCATGGTTTATAAAATTAGTCAAAGTACGCGTAAACTAATCCGGATATCCACGTTTATCAAAAAAAAAAAAAAAAAAAAGAAGAAGAAAGAAAGAAATTGCGCCTAGCATGCCGTTTTCATCCTTTACATCATCTTGGACAGAATCCAAAGTCGAATTAACAGGGTGAAGACACCCGTTATTATTTTGTTTTAGGCTGGCTGGCGGGACTGGCCCTGGCGGCACGTGTTTAATTACTAAAACGTGCATGCTGCTAAATGTACCCCCAAAACTTCTGGTTCAACAACCATTCGCAATGTGACACGTAATGCATATTTCCTAATTTTTTGAGATATAATTTCATGATTCTTCCAATTTGACTTCCCGTAATTCTCCAGGTCATGCGAGTTCAAAAATATTGTCTCCTTCATATTTTTTTATGGAGTTACTCTTGATGCATGCTTGGAAAGCTCCTTATTTATGATTCATTAAATTTTAAAGTTTATTTATTTTTTTATTTTAAAAAAAATTAAATCTTTTTTCTTTGTTTTAAATTAATTATTTTTGGGTGTTTTCAGATATTTTGATATGCTAATGTCAAAAATAATTTTTAAAAAATAAAAATAATTATTTTGATATATTTCCGAGCAAAAAGTACTTTAAAAACAACCGTCATCATACTCCTAAACACAATCCTAGTCAAAGAGTCTAACTTGTTTCTGTTCAGACTCCTGTTTTTCTGACTTTTAATTGATTATTCTTAAAGTAAAATAATTGAAAATGTTAAATAAGAGTTCAGGAAAGGATTTTAACATTACTTTCTTGGATTTTGAGAGTGGAAGATGTTTTTCACTTAAAAAAGCTAGGAATGTGATGGTTTCTTTTATGAAATGGTACTTGTTTCATTTAAATAATAAAAATGACTTTAAGAATATCAACAAGGCATAAATGGGTATTAATTAAATCATGTAGTATTTCGATTTAGAAAAAACTGCATATATAATATTTCTACTTGTATTATTTAAAATAGTTCATTTTACCAGTAAAAATATTTATATTTTCAAATAATTTATCTTGTTTTTCTTAAAAAAAACTTAATTTAACTGTGATCTCTAATTTAAACAGAACATAGATAAATTATATAGCTTGTCAAGTATTTTTATTAAGAGCACAAAACTATATTGTTTTCGTCAAACAATTTAATATATTTGATTTTACAAAATAGCAAGGGTCTCTTCTTGCTTCCTAGTCATGATCGAGACAGGAACAAAACCAGTGAGTGATACATCTCTAGCTAGCTAGTAGGTCCAGGTCTCCCCCTCCATTAATTATGACCGACTATATTCAAACCTTCCTGACTATTGTCCTTCTTGTGTAATAAGAACATCTTTTTTTCCTAACAAAAAACTAATATTTCATTCTGTGTGTAGTGATCCACTCACCGACAGAAGAAGAAGAAGAAGATGATGATGATGATTTGGCAAACCCTAGATTTTGACCTTGAATGTGGCCTTTGCTTCGAAGGAAAGAAAGAAAAATGTAATAAAATAAAAGCGTTGTATGTAAAAGAATACGATGAAATACAAAGAGATGAATCATAATAGTTTAGTACTGCACGCTACCAAAATATATATTAGCGAGAAATTAAAATAAAATAAAGTAACTGATGAAAAATATTTTGTTAATAATTTTTTATGAAAATAGTGATGAAATATTTTTAATAAAAATAATGATGGAATATTCCATTGATATTTAATAATTTTCTTGTTTAGCTGAAAAAAATAGATATCATTAATATACAGGAGGATAATCTTTCTTCCTAGTAAAATGGTTGCTGCTTAAGAAATATTTTTTTTTTATAATAGCTTAAGAAATTCTTAGTAAATCTAAATGACAATTATCAATAATTAAGTGCAAAATCTTGAGGGGTATAGCTCAATTGGTCAAGTTTTAGGTTTATTCCTTAGAAGTCACCAGTTAAAGTCCCACAAACTTCAGGGCCACTAGAGGCTTACATGATGATTAAATTCAGGGCCTATGAGATTAGTTAAGATGCGTGGAAGCTGGTCCGAACACCTACGTTTAATAAAAAAAATAATTAAGTGCAAAACTACCGACAGCAAAAGTACAAACAATTATCAATAATAATAAAGTAGTATTTGTTATTGTGGTAGCGGTTATTTTTTGAAGTGTTTTTTATTTGGAAATATATTAAAATAATATTTTTTTTATTTTTTAAAATTAATTTTTCATATTAGCATCTATATACATAGAATTTCAAATAAAAAAATTAAATATTTTTTAAAAATAATTTTTAAATGTATAAAAAATAAACACACTCTGAATTAGAAAAGCTGTCCCAGCTGATCTTAAAGTCTAGTTGTAAAACAAACAAGCTAAAATGGCTAATTAATTCTTAACAACCACACAATGATCTCTAATTTGACAGGCAAACAACCTTATAATGCATGCAATTAATGTCCTCTTTGATTTGCTGTCATTGTTTAAACTGACAGGTTTAATTTGTGGCCATTGTTATCATTTCCTTAATTACTACTACATGATTATCATTCAGCTTTCTGTCTCCAAATCCTCTAGCTGATTAAGTAATTATTATTAGATAAGGTTTTGGATAATCTTTTTGTACTGTGCAACAGTTGACGATAGAAAGTCGTGGAACAATCACCAATGTTCAGAGCTTTTATGAGAGTATGGTTGAAAACATGGTAAATATTATTTTTTAATAAAATATATTTTTTTTTATTTTTTATTTTTTTTAACATTAACAAATGAAAATAATCTAAAATTATTAAAAAAATAATTTAAAATAAAAAAATTTCAAAAGCAAACACCAAAAAAACACTCATCATGTAAAGAAAGAATACTGAAATATTGCTGATAGTTATCATACTTTACTACTTGCTGAAGAATAGGTAATATTAATTTTGAGGGGTGTAACTCAACTGATTATGTCTTAAATTTACTTATTAGAGATCATCAGTTCGAGTCTCACAAACTTTAGGGTCACTGGAGACTTACATGGTCATTAACTTCAAGACCCATGAAATTAATCGAGATACACGCAAGCTGACCTGAACACCGACGTTAATAAAAAAACATATAGGTAATATCATATCAACAACTAATGATCGCTACAAAATGCTTATTAATTAACTGTTTATGAAATAAAAAGTAGGCTTATAATTAATTTTAAGAGTTAATTACTTCCACCCCTCTCTATTTTGGATCTCATAACACTTTACACTCTCTGTCTTAAAAACCCTGTACTTTTCATCTTCTTTTATATTTAATCTTATTAATTAATTATGATTGCACTTCTGCCTCCCGTTAAAAACTTGTTAACTGGCCATAGAAATTGATTTTATTTTTAATAAAAATTCTATAAAAGAATCAAATAACCCCTAAAAATATAATGAATGCATAGAATATACAATTAAAATGTTTATTTATTATTAAAAAGGCTCATTAAGAAAAATCACTCACTTCACTCAACCTCGTTTCATTTTGGTATCAGCTGAAAAAATCAAGCAAAATGTGTTGGTTCCATTGGTAAACCAGCAAGTCCTTATTTTTATGGGTAATATTTTTCCAGTAACTCCAACCTTAGCAACGATTTTGCTAATATTTTTTTTAAATTATTATTCCTATTATTAGATTAAGACGAGAAAGAAATAGATTACTGGAAAAGGGCCAAAGACCAATACATAAGCCAAGGCTCCAAATACGCCTGCGGCTCACGATGTGAAGAATAAGCAAAACAAGACCAAAATATACAAAAATAAAAAATAAAGAAAATCAGATTTGCCATGACATCGGCCAATCTAGCTCGGATTCAAAACAAAAGATATCATGACAGAGGTAGCGTAGTGTTGATCATTCCAAAAATAGTTTATAATATGATTAAATAAACGATTAAATGGTATAATCATTCCGAACCAGCCAAGCATGATTTCACAATTGATCGAAACTATATATAAACGATATTGTCTCAATCATATTGTAGAAACTTTGATGTTCATCGTCCAATCCCAAAAAATGGTCGGGAAATTAATAACACGATACCTCTTTTTTTCCCCAGCATCCATTTATATATGTCTAATCCATCCAATAGCCAAAATTGGTCGGAAAAATGCCATTATAATTTGTTTTCCACGGCTCAATGATGATCCATTTATTGGCACCCACTTTTTACCACGTACTGTGATTAGTGGGCAAAAAAAAGAGTTATTTTCATGCTCTGCTTTTGACTTTTGGGGTGTACGTATTAGCCACTATATATCTAAGAGATTAATTAGAAGTTACTCAATCCACATTCCATATATCGCATGATTAAGGAAAAAAAATTATTATTTTTTTGTCAGAAAGGGATGTTCTACTTCGACATCTTTTAAGAAAGAAATGACTTAATTTGATCTCAGTTGAAGAAAATATTACCTTTGAAAGTATTGTTTTATATTTATATATGAAAATTTTGTTTGTTTTTCTTAAAGCTATATCTTTCCATTCTATCTTGAAAGTTATAGATAGCCATCCTGCCACCATGTTTTAAATGGGAACGGAAAATTCTATGATGTATAATGAATAATTAGTAATATTTTATTAATTATTATTTAAGATGAAATTCATTACTCATAAAAAATTAATAAGAATATTTTCATTTAGAATTTCTATCTCCTAATCATATCTAATAATTTTTGTAAAAAAAATAGATCTAAAAAGTAATTAATAAAATATAACTAGTTATTCTATGTGTATTATAAAATATCTCGGATGGGACCGAGATGCAACTGTTTTTATTTTATTTCTTTGAAAAGAAAAATAAGTGATCTTGGGAATCAGAAAGAAACTTGTCAAATTGTTTCAATTCTCCAACTGGATAAATTCTATGAACACAAAAACTGCAGTTTAAAATTATAAAAAACACACACACACACATATATATTCCATCATTTTACCAAAAAGTGTAACTGTTCCTTTTATCACTTAATTGATTCTACGGAACCAAATGCCAAATACCGGTTCCAAGGAGGCATAAATTGTGGTGGCTTGAAAAGGAAATAAAAATAGAAGAACACTTGTCCAAGTTGCCATGAAAGTGGATACGCATTCGAGTTTTAGAGAAAGAGATGTCCGATATATAGCATATAGCATAAGAATTCGTAAGTAGTTGCAGTAATGGTGGCAGAGAATAGATGAAAGAGGTCAAATTGCCACTCTTCCAAGTTCAATTCCATTCCACGAGAGGTCTGCTGGAACAAAGAATATGCAGTTCTTGATCAATCAGTCATCACTGCAATATATATATATATATATATTGACAAATCTCTTTCTTGGTTTACTTAATCACACATAATTAAGGTTCCCGCAGGCAGTTTTTCATCTTCATTTTTAATTTCTTCTTCACATTAACACTTGATAAAAGAAGGAGGAGGTAATTTGTTGCCTAATCTTCACGATCTCAATAATAATAAGTAACAATATTCAATCTAGAATCTCCTAGAATAATTTACCAAACAATCTTTTAAAAAATTATTTTTTACCAATCTATATATATATATATTCAATCTATATATAATTTAACAAACGCTATACAAAGGCGTTGAAACCATGGAAGGTTAAAGTGTTTTGCAGCAGTCGCTTCTGTCATGATTGCTGCGTAATGGTAATCCCGTTGGGACGACAATTACACTTTGCCACAATATGCAATTCCTCTCTTGGACGCTCCTTCCCTCTTTTCTTTTTTTTCTTCTAAAAAAACCCAACACTTAGTTTTCTTCAAGCAGTCGTCTCACCTTCGAGACTTGAGAATATTGCTCTTTATTTGTTTATTATATGATGATTCAAACTCATTTTTCTTCATATAAGTGAGATATAATAATTAATTTCTATATAATTAAGCTGTCTAAATTTGAGATTTTTAGAAGGTTTTCTTAATTTATTATCTAGATTTGAAAGACTATCATACATTCTTGGTATTGTCTATTATTATCCAAACATCGAGTTATAGTTTCTATTAATACATGAAATCAGTGATGTATCTATATCTTATTTAAAAATATAGACAAAAAAAAAACAATTGCACTTTAAAAATATTAATAAAATGGCTTTATTTTATTAATATTTTTGCAAGATATTAAAAAATATATCACATAAATTCCTATATTATATATATTTCAGAATTTTATAAGTAATTGTTTTTTACAATATTGGGCTTTATACTTGCAAGCTTTCCGTGAGTTAACTAAATTATTAAATCTTTATACATGCAGGAGTATTTGAATTTTAAAAAATTGCACGTGATATTTCACATAGAAGTAAGATTTATGAATAATTTTTATAGTGAATATGATATTTATACATGAATTTTACAACGAATCTCAAGAAGATGAAGAGCACAATTCCCAGGAAACTTAACAATAACGACGATAATAAATCATACAGGACGTCAGTGCCTGCAATATTAGTGCAAATATTTTTATATTCTATACAATAATGTAAGACATTGCATTCACATGACAGGCATAGGCACATATTCCCCCCGCGTTGCCGCATAATTAAACGCGTAAAGGTGGCCCATGCATTTGATATGGAGATGATGAAGATGCTGTTTTGTATTTATGATAGCCTCTCCTTTTCTTCTCTTTTTTCATGAGAGAAAATTCGTTTTTTTTTTTTTTGTTTTTTACTAAATTTTACGTAGAATTTTGTTTTAAATCTTAGTTTTATAGAAGTTAAGATAACATATTTTCAATTCTTGAAAATCTATTATTTATTTGTTTATTTTATATGCAAAAATCAATCTTATTTTAAATCTATTTTTTTAAAATCATAACTAAAAATATTTTTTATCTCAAAAACAGGAAGAAAAAAAAAAGAAGCAACGGTACGTATGGGTAGATAATTGACTAGAAGCAACGTTTCTGCGAACGTTTGTCAAGCCAAATCAGTCGTGGTAGATGATTGACATAATTCCGGCAAGATGTTAGAATATCCGGCTAGCATGATTTTCTTCTTCTTTGTGCGGTTAATTACGCTTAAAAAAAACATTAATTTCTTGATTACAAGTTAATTAAAATTGGACTTGATATCACCATCTTAGAATGTTGTTCATGAGCTTGAAAGACTTCCATCCTTCTTGCTTGTCCGAGCATGAGAAAGTGGATTGTGACTGTTACAAGCATCATTGATTCATCCTGATAATCTATTGATGATGTTGCATTTCATCATATGTAGAGAAATGTGAAAGGAATAATGATCATTTACCCACGACCTAGCTTGGTACAAAATTCAAAATGACCAACACGCACACATATATATTAACATGCATCGATCTAGATTCATGCATCTAGATCCTGAGCTAGCCTTCAAGTACTTGTTGAAATACATGATCTTGAATCCATGTCCCATAAGGTTCATGTGATTTTCGTTTATGGGGAATTAATGAACCCTAGGTAGTTAAGACCACACTTTTGAAAATTTTTGAGATTTTGTTTTAGTATCAAATTATTTTTTATGTGTTTTTTTTATCGTTTTGATGTGTTGATATCAAAGATGAATTTTTAAAAATAAAAAAAAATTATTTTGATGTATTTTAAAAAAAAAACATTTTGAAAAGCAACATATACCACACTTTCAAATAGATTCTTAGTTTGCCTCCCACCCCTGTTTATTATAACAACTTAAGCCTTAATTTCATTTGTGATGTTTTAGTATATTATTTA
>Ga0307513_10010084_pt1 | contig 11895 bp, 15 predicted proteins | sample 15_EM_MG_FD_202174 | JGI IMG/M metagenome (GOLD analysis project Ga0307513, IMG submission 202174) | Populus trichocarpa ectomycorrhiza microbial communities from riparian zone in the Pacific Northwest, United States - 15_EM | ecosystem: Host-associated > Plants > Roots > Unclassified | place... | reverse complement strand
CGGTGAGGAGTACGGCGCGCGGAGCACATGAGACGAGTTGAAGGCGTTCACGGGATCGCTCCAGGTGATCACCGCGACCGGGCCTGGCTGCGCCCCACCTCAGGCCGGCGGGCGCCCACGCGGGCGGGTGGACTTCGCGTCCTTGGGCAGCCGGCCGGCCTCGGCCAGCGCCTGGCGCAGGATGAAGTCGATCTGGGCGTTGGTGCTGCGCAGCTCGTCGGCCGCCCACCGCGCGAGTGCGTCGTGGACGGCCGGATCGAGCCGGAGCAGGAAGCTCTTCCGTTCGGTCATGATCTTCTCGGCTACGTGCTCAGTGGTAGAGCGAACCGGCGTTGACGATGGGCTGGGTCGCGCGATCACCGCACAGCACCACCAGCAGGTTCGACACCATCGCCGCCTTGCGCTCCTCGTCGAGATCGACGATCCCGCGCTCGGAGAGCTTGTCCAACGCCATCTCCACCATGCCGACCGCGCCCTCGACGATCCGCCCGCGGGCGGCCACGACGGCGCCGGCCTGCTGGCGCTGCAGCATCGCGCCGGCGATCTCGGGCGCGTAGGCGAGGTGGGTGAGCCGGGACTCGATGATCTGCACGCCGGCCGACGCGACCCGTGCGGAAATCTCGGCCGAGAGCTTCGAGGTGATCTCGTCGGCGTTGCCGCGCAGCGAGATGATGTCGTCGGTGTGCGCGTCGTAGGCGTAGCTGGTGGCGATGTGCCGGATCGCCGTCTCGGTCTGGGTGTGGACGAACGCGACGAACGAGTCGACCTCGAAGGACGCGCGGGCGGTGTCCTCGACCCGCCAGACGACCACGGCGGCGATCTCGATCGGGTTGCCGTCGAGGTCGTTGACCTTGAGCACGTCGCTCTCGTGGTTGCGGATCCGCGTGGAGATCCGCTTCTTGCTGGTGAACGGGTTGACCCAGTGCAGGCCGGGGCTGCGGACCGTGCCGACGTAGGTGCCGAAGAACTGGACGACCTTGGCCTCGCCGGGCGCCACCGTGAACAGGCCGGCCAGCGCGATGAGGCCCAGCGCGTCGAGGACGATGCCGACGACCGTGAGCACGGCGCCGCTGTCGGTGACGATCAGGACGATTCCGACGGCGATCAGGGCGAGTGCCCCGAGCAGGCCGAGGAAGCCGTTGGTGGAGGACGCCGCGCGTTCCTCGACGACGGGATCGGGCATGCGGACGGCGACATCTACTGCTGGTTGCTGGCTCATCGGTGATCCCCCTGGATGCGGCGCTGTCTGATGTCACGAGACTAGCAAAGTGATATCACTTTGTCGACGTGCGACCATTGAGTCACCCGCACCCAGAAGGATCGTCCTTGAGCTCGTTCGCCGATCAGACCTTCACCGACCCCGCGCAGATCCGGAACTTCTGCATCATCGCCCACATCGACCATGGCAAGTCGACGCTGGCGGACCGGATGCTGCAGCTCACGGGGGTCGTCGACGAGCGCATGATGCGCGCCCAGTACCTCGACCGCATGGACATCGAGCGCGAGCGCGGCATCACGATCAAGGCCCAGAACGTGCGCCTGCCGTGGGTGATGGACGGCAAGCAGTACGTCCTGCACATGATCGACACTCCGGGCCACGTCGACTTCACCTACGAGGTGAGCCGGGCTCTGGAGGCCTGCGAGGGCGCGATCCTGCTGGTCGACGCCGCGCAGGGGATCGAGGCGCAGACCCTGGCCAACCTCTACCTGGCCATGGAGAAGGACCTCACGATCATCCCGGTCCTCAACAAGATCGACCTGCCGGCCGCCGATCCCGACCGCTACGCCGCCGAGATCGCGCACATCGTCGGCTGCGAGCCGGGCGACGTGCTGCGCGTGAGCGCGAAGACCGGCATCGGTGTGGCCGACCTGCTGGACGAGGTCGTCGACCTGGTGCCGCCACCCGTCGGCGACGCCGACGCCCCGGCCCGGGCGATGATCTTCGACTCCGTGTACGACACCTACCGCGGCGTCATCACCTACATCCGCGTCGTCGACGGGAAGATCACCCCGCGCGAGCGGATCAAGATGATGTCCACGGGCACCACGCACGAGCTGCTCGAGGTGGGCATCGCCTCACCGGAGCCGAAGCCGTCGGTGGGTCTGGGCGTCGGTGAGGTCGGCTACCTCATCACCGGCGTCAAGGACGTCCGCATGTCGAAGGTCGGCGACACCGTCACGAGCCTGCGCCACGGCGCCACCGAGCCGCTCACCGGCTACCGCGAACCGCGGCCGATGGTCTACTCCGGCCTCTATCCCGTCGACGGCTCGCAGTACCCCGAACTGCGCGAGGCGCTCGACAAGCTGCAGCTCAACGACGCCGCCCTGGACTACGAGCCGGAGACGTCGGCGGCACTGGGCTTCGGGTTCCGCTGCGGGTTCCTCGGCCTGCTGCACCTGGAGATCACCCGCGACCGGCTGGAGCGGGAGTACAACCTCGACCTGATCTCCACCGCGCCCAACGTGGTCTACCGCGTGGTCAAGGACGACGGCACGGAGATGACCGTCACCAACCCGTCCGACTGGCCCACCGGCAAGGTCGCGAGCGTCTACGAGCCGGTCGTCAAGGTGTCGGTGCTCGCGCCGAGCGAGTTCATCGGCGCGATCATGGAGCTGTGCCAGGGGCGGCGCGGCCAGCTCGGCGGCATGGACTACCTCTCCGAGACCCGGGTCGAGCTGCGCTACACCATGCCGCTCGGCGAGATCATCTTCGACTTCTTCGACGCGCTGAAGTCGCGCACCCGCGGCTACGCCAGCCTCGACTACGAGGAGGCCGGCGAGCAGGAGGCCGATCTCGTCAAGGTCGACATCATGCTGCAGGGCGAGGCCGTCGACGCGTTCTCGGCCATCCGGCACAAGGACGACGCGTACAGCTACGGCACGTCGATGACCAACAAGCTGCGCAAGCTGATCCCGCGCCAGCAGTTCGAGGTGCCGATCCAGGCGGCCATCGGCTCGCGGATCATCGCGCGCGAGAACATCAGCGCGATCCGCAAGGACGTGCTCGCCAAGTGCTACGGCGGCGACATCACCCGCAAGCGCAAGCTGCTGGAGAAGCAGAAGGAGGGCAAGAAGCGGATGAAGACCATCGGTCGGGTCGAGGTCCCGCAGGAGGCCTTCGTCGCTGCCCTCTCCAGCGATGCCGAGGTCGACGCCGCGAAGGCCAAGAAATAACGGTGCCGGACGCGGTCTTCGCCGATCCGCGGCTGGTCGCGATCTACGATGCGGCCGACGATCCGCGGGCCGATCTCGACGCCTACCTCGCGCTCGTCGCGGAGTTCGGGGCCAGCTCGGTGCTGGATGTCGGCTGCGGCACCGGCGTGTTCGCCGTGGCCTTGGCCGCGCAGGGGATCGACGTCGTCGGGGTCGATCCGGCGCCCGCGTCGGTGGCGTACGCGCGTGCGCGTCCGGGCGGCGACCGGGTGCGTTGGTTCGACGGCGACGCCACCACCCTGCCGCCGATGGGCGTCGACCTGGTGACGATGACCGGCAACGTCGCGCAGGCCATCGTCGCGCAGGAGGCGTGGAACGCGACGCTGTTCGGCTGCTGGGCCGCGCTGCACGACGAGGGGCGACTGGTGTTCGAGACCCGCGATCCCGCCGCGCGGGGCTGGGAGGCGTGGACGCCCGCCACCACGCGCCGGACCGTCGGTGGGGTCACCACCTGGACCGAACTGACGGCGGTCGACCTGCCACTCGTCTCGTTCCGGGGCATCTGGCAGTTCCCGGACGGCACCGAGCTGACCTCGGACTCCACCCTGCGGTTCCGCGACCTCGACGAGCTGGACGCCGACCTGGAGGACGCCGGGTTCTCCATCGACGAAGTGCGCGAGGCGCCCGACCGGCCCGGCCTGGAGTTCGTGGTCATCGCCCGCCCGCAGCCCGACGAATGACGGAGCTTGATGCTCACGCACAGGTTCGTGTGCCGACGCACATGGTCGAACGTGTGCGTGGGCACGCGACGCTGTGCGTGAGCGGCCTGCTCGTGTCGTCTGCACGGATCAGGGCACCTTCCAGGGCACCACACCGGACTCCACGAAGTACGGATCGAGCCGACGGGAGAGCCGGGCCAGGTGGTGGCTGGGCACCTGCGGGTAGAGGTGGTGCTCCAGGTGGTAGGTCAGCTCCAGGAAGATCGCCGGGATGATCCGGCCACGCAGGGTGCGGGTCTGGGTGAGGGGATCGTCGCCGTAGTGGCGATGCGGCAGGTGCACGGTCAGCAGGGGATAGACCCAGCTGCCGACCACCGCCATCACCACGTAGGCGAGCACCGCGGGCGTCACCGGCCACAGCGCGATTCCCGCCGCGATCGCGACGAGCGGGACGGCGGCCTCGGTGGCGAGCCACCCGCGCTCGGCGGGACTACGCCGCCACGCCCACCACCACAGCCGCACGAGGAAGACCGGCCCGAACAGCAGCGCGCCGAGCGCCGTCAGGTTCGCCGGATGGCCCTCGGGGTCGTCCTCGTGCGGGAAGAGGCGATGGTGCTGCAGGTGCGTCGTCCGGTACGCGTGCCCGCTCTCCAGCAGTACGAGCCCCAGCACGAACAGCGCCCAGTTCGTCGCGCGCGGCGAGAGGCCGAGCGCGCGGTGCACGACGTCGTGCGTCGCCGTGACGATCGCGACGAAGATCCCGAACACGATCAACGGAGTGAGCCACCACCAGCCCGCCCACACCGCTGCCGCGTATGCCGCGATCCCGACGAACGGGCGGGCCAGCGCGACCCGGCGCCGGGCCGGGGTGGTCTCCAGCAGGTCCGCGCCGAGCTCGGCCAGCGACGGCTTCATGAGGCTGCCTGGACGCCGGCAGCGACGATGCGGCTGCCCAGCACGCACGCCACCGTGCCCAGCCCCGGCCAGGTCGAGTCGCCGACCAGCCAGAACCCGCGCTCGCCGAGCTGGTGTGGCACGGCGTGCTGGTTGCTGTTGCGCACGGTCTGGCGCACTCCACCGACGGCGCCACCGGGCCGGAACGCGAACCGCTCGTACGCCCGCGGCGTGCCGGTCTCGAACAGCACAGGCTGCTCGGCCAGCCGCGGATAGACCTGCCGGGCGAGCCCGACGAGCCGGTCGCCGAGCTCCTTGCGCCGGGCCGCGTGCCCGGCGTCGTCGAGTCCCGACCACGCGTCGAGCTCGGTGTGCGTGGACAGCATCACGGTTCGGTGCCCGGCCGGGGCGCTGTCGAGATCGCCGGGGGCCGAGACCGACACGAACATGTTGTTGCCCTCCCCGAGCGGGGTGCCGTAGCTCTCCAGGATCTGGTGGTGGGTGAGCTCCTGGCCGGCCACCTCGTGCTCGGGTACCCCGAGGCAGACGACGACGGCGCCGCCGAGCGATTCCGCGTCTCGGGCCAGGTAGGGCGCGAGCGCCTGCGCCGTGCGCGGCGGCGCGATCGCGGCCGTGGTGGCGGCCGGCAGCGCGCTGACGACCTGCCGCCCGCGGAACGTCCCGCGGTGCGTGTGGACGACGAACCCGCTCGGCTGCCGCTCGACGCTCAGTACCCGCTGATTGGTGCGCAGGTCACCACCGAGGTGGCGGTAGTGGGCCACGAGTGGCCGCCAGAAGCCGCGCATCCCGCCGGCCGCCCTTGTCAGGCCCGCGCCGCGGATCGTGATTCCGAGCGCGGAGTTGATCAGCGGCGCGTCGTCGACGGTGCTGTGCACGGTGTCCTCCACCAGCATGCCGAGCAGGCCGACGAGCGCGGCGTCCCCGCGCAGACCGTGGCGGCGCAGCGCGTCGCCGAGGGTGGTGCCGAGGAACCTGGCCGCCGGCAGGCCGCGCAGCCCGATCGCGCCGGCCGCCCGCACGACGTCGCGCGGGTTCCGCATCGGCAACGCAACACCGGCCCGGCTGGCCACCCAGAACGTGCCGGCCAGCCCGTCGAGCAGGCGCCAGAACCGGCGGTGCGCGGCGGTGTCGCCGAATGCCCGCAGCCGCTCGGCGTGCCACGCGGCCGGATCGCGGTGCAGGGTGACCGTCCGGTCGGGGAGCCACGCCCGGTATCCCGGCAGCGCCTCACCGGGCGGTGCCAGCATCCCGACGGCGTCGAGCAGCTCCGCGCCGACCCCACCCGGCTCGAAGTCGACCAGCGTGGTGGCGCCGACATCGAACGAGAACCCGCGGCGCCGGTAGTAGCCGGCGCAACCGCCGGCGTGCCCGTGGGCCTCCAGCACCGTGGTGGACAGCCCCGCGGCCTGCAGTCGCAGGGCCGTCGCCACCCCGGCCAACCCGCCGCCGAGCACGAGCACGTCCCGATCCATGCGCGAACGGTAGGCCGCAACGGGCGGGAAGGGTCCTGGCTCAGTAGTAGTGGGCGCGCACGGCCAGCAGCCACTCCTCGACGGCGGCGACGTCCGGCTCGTCGGGGAGCGCGGTCGGCTCCGACCGGAACAGCTCCTCGGCGTGCGCGAGCAGCGGCTCCGCGACCGACGGGTCCGCGGCGACCTGCTCGCCGAAGTCGAAGTAGGCCTGCGGATCGGCCACGCGCAGCTCGAGCTCGCCTGTGCGCCACACGTGCGTGCCTTGCATCAGCAGGCGACGCAGGTGCCGGGCGTGCTTCGCGATCCGCGAGCGCGGCACGTCCGGGAAGCGGCCGGCCACGGTGAGGCGCTTGAACTGCTGGGTGGCGTAGCCGAGGTAGGCGTCGCGGTAGCGCGCAGCGGACCGGAACGCGTACCGCAGCTCGACGAGCCGCTCGCCGAGCGGCGTGACCTGGTCCCACCGCCCGAGCCACAGCAGCTCCGTGACCGTGGGGTTGCCCGCCAGGCACAGCGCCGCGAACTTCCCGGCCTCGTGCAGGACGACGTCGGGCTCGTTGCGGGCGATGGTGGCTGCCTTGCCCATCGGCGGGTTCAGGCCGTGGAACGCGACGGTCGGTGCGGCGTAGACGCCGAGCCGGTCGATGTCGGAACCGGGCCGGTCCAGACCGTACGCGGTCGATCCGACCACGCCGCCCAGCAGCACCTCGCGAACCCTCTCGTCGGTCATCGTTCCCCTCCCGGAACCAGGATCCCCGGTTCGCCAGGGCGGACGAACTCATTTACCGATCATGGGAACCGTCCCGTCGCGGGTTCCGTCTATACCTCCCGACGGAAGGAGGGGACCATGGTGGGCATGACGCAGGTATCGCCGATCCCGACAGGTCGCCCGTTCACGGTGGCGGACCTGGAGGCGATGCCGGATGACGGCAATCGGTACGAGCTCATCGACGGCGTGCTCATCGTGAGCCCGGCACCGAGCTGGGAACACCAGACGATGGCGTTCGCCCTCGCCCGGCTCCTCGACGACGCCTGCCCGCCGGAGCACACGGTCGTCATCGCACCGTTCGCCGTCCAGACCGCGTACGACAGTGAGGTGCAGCCGGACGTCCTGGTCGCGCAGTACTCCGACATGCAGTCGAAGCATCTGCAGGTTGCGCCGCTGCTGGCCGTGGAAGCGCTCTCGCGCAGCACTGCGCTGATGGACCGCAACACGAAGAAGGCGCACTACGCTCGAATGGGAGTGCGGTCGTACTGGCTTCTGGACCCGATCGAGCCCGGGTCGCTCACCGTGTTCGCGCTGCGCGACGGCGAGTACGCCGAGATCGCTCACCTCGTGGGGGACGAGGAATTCTCCGCGGTCGAGCCGTTCCCTGTGACGGTCGTGCCGGCCCGGTTGCTGGACCGACTCCACCGCTGAATCGCCAGCGAACCACCGGCGCGTGGGCCACGATGGGGTGGTGAACGTCGACACGATCCTGCCGCCGATCGGTCCGACGTCGCCGGGCCAGACCACGTTGGCCGCCGTGGTGCTCCTGGTCGTGCTGGTGATCGGCTTCTTCACCGGTCGGGCGAAGAACCGGTTCGGGCTGCTGCTCGGTGGCCTGATCGCGCTGGTGGTGGCGGGGGTGGCGCTCACCGCGCTGGCCGGGGTGCGGATGGCGGACCGGGCCGCGTGGCTCGGTGCCCTGCTGCCGCTGACCGTGCCGTTGCTGGTCGCGTTCCTCGCGGGCTGGCTGGCGGCGCGGGCGGGTTGGTTCGCGCGGATCGCGATCCTGCTGGTGGCGGTGCTCGTGCTGGCCGCTTTCCCGTACGCGGCGGTCACCGCGGCGACGGCCCGGATGCTGGCGGGTGGCTGAACTCGCACGAAAAGCGTGGGCCCGGATGGCAGGCTGTCCAGCATGTTCGCGCAACCCGGCACGGTCGTGGCGGTCAATCTCGCGGTGGTCCGCACCGACCCGTTCACCAACGTGAAGAGCGGTCGCTCCGGCATCGACAAGCGCCCCGTGGAGCATCCGGTGCTGCTCGACACCCTCGGCGTCGAGGGCGACACGATCTGCGACACCCGCCACCACGGCGGGATCGACCGGGCCGTCTACGCCTACTCGATCGAGGATCTCGACTTCTGGGCGCGCGAGCTGGACCAGGTGGTCACGCCGGGCGGGGTCGGCGAGAACCTCACCCTCGACGGCATCGACTGCTCCGGCGCGGTGGTGGGGCAGCGGTGGCTCATCGGCGACGCCACGGACGGGCCGGTGCTGCAGGTGCGCGCACCCCGCACCCCCTGCCAGGTGCTCGCCGGGTTCCGCGCCACGCCCGACCTGATCAAGCGGTTCCTCGCGGCCGGACGCCCCGGCAGCTACCTGGCTGTCGAGCGCCCCGGCCGCGTGCGCGCCGGCGATCCCGTGACGGTGCTGGACACCCCGGCACACGGCACCACGGTCGCCGACGTGATGGCCATCAAGGCGGGGGACCGGGCGCGGCTCGACCGGATGGTCGCCGCTCGGGACGATCTCGGGCAGGAGCACCGGGAGTGGCTCGACAAGATCGTCGCCCGGATCTGACCCGGCCCTGACATGACGGGGCCGGCTGCCCACAAGGGGTCAGCCGGCCGTGGGAGTGCCCAGGGGTTCAGGTCCCGGGGGATCAGCTCGCGGTGGCGAGCACTTCGAGGAGTTCGGCGAGGTGCGCACGCTCGGTAGTGGCGGGGGCGCCGATGACGGCTCCGGCGTCGCGCTCGACGCGTCCGCAGACGCGCTCCACGACAGCTCGGCCGTCGGCAGCCAGGTGCACGAGCACCCGCCGCCGGTCGATGGGATCGGTACGACGGAACGCCAGCTGCGCGGCGACCAGGCGGTCGACGACGCGGGTGGCGGTGGGGGCAGGCAAGGCGGTGTGCGACGCGATCTCGCCCATGCTGCGACCGCCTCCTCGAGCGAGCATCAACAGCACGCGCCAACCGTCTCGACTCACCCCTTCCGCCCCGGTTGCGGGGGTCAACGCAGTAGCAACAGCACGGTCCAGACGGTCCAACAGGTCCACGAGACCTGCGACGCGTGGCGCCGGGATCTGGATGGCTCCCGACGCCATTCGACTAGGTGGCTCAGACACGGTCACACACTGTACGTCGTTCTCAGTCCGAAAAGGACCGCGAACTGGAACAAAACCGAGACGAACGGACGCTTGACAGCGCCGAGCGGTCTCATATCGGTGTCAAAGAGTGAGTACGATCTTGCCGGAAGTGTGACCTTCGACCATCGCGCGCACACCGTCGGCGGCCTTCTCCATCGGTAGCTCGAGCCCGATCTCGGGGGTGATACCGCTGGTAACGACGAATGCGAGCAGGTCGACGAGCTCGGCCCGCGTGCCCATCGTGGAGCCCACCACCCGCATCTGCTGGAAGAAGATCCGGGCGAGGTCCTCCTTCGGCCCGAAACCGCTCGTTGCGCCACACGTCACAACCACGCCACCCGGTTTGAGCGATTTCAGCGAGTGCGCCCACGTGGCCTCGCCCACACTGTCCATCACCGCGTCGACCCGCTCGGGTAGCCGCTCCCCGGACGCGAACGTGGCATGCGCGCCGAGCCGCTCCGCCAGCGCGCGCTTCTCGTCGCTACGCCCTGTGACCCACATCCGCAGCCCGGCCGCGCGGCCGAGCTGGACCAGCGCCGTCGCCACCCCGCCGGACGCGCCCTGCACGAGCACCGTCTGGCCGGGGCGCACGCCGGAGCGGGTGAACAGCATCCGGTACGCGGTGACCCACGCCGTGCCCATGACGGCGGCCTGCGTCGTGCTCAGCCCGTCGGGGATCGGGACGACGTTGCGTCGGGGGACCACGACGGTGGTGGCGAGCGTGCCCTGCAGCTTCTCGGTGAGGAGGGTGCGCTTCGGGTCCAACGTCTCGTCGCCGCGCCAGTCGGGGTCGCTGATCACCGGGTAGACCACCACCGGGGTGCCGTCCGGGAGCGTGCCGGCGGCATCCATGCCGAGGATCATCGGGAACTGCTCGGCCTTGATGCCGACGCCGCGCAGCGTGAACACGTCGTGCATGTTCAGGCTCGCGGCGGCGACGGTGACGGCGACGTGGCCGTCCGGGACCTCGGGATCGGGGCGCTCACCCACGACCAGCCCGTCGAGCGGAGCGTCCGGGTTCGGGGCACTGGCATAGACGGCGAACATGCTCGGAATCTAGCTCGTTCCGCCCCGGACTACTGTGTGAGCGTGATCAGGGCCCTCGTCGACTGGTGGGACTCGGTCGAGCTGTGGCTCACGCAGCTCGCGTTCCCGCTGCAGGTGTTGCTGGCGGCGGTGGTGCTGCTGCCACTGTGCTGGTTCGCCGCGGCCGGCGCCGACCGCCTGCTCGACGGGGTGACCGATCTGGTGCTGGACAAGGTGCGTGCCCGCAAGGCCCCTCCGGAAGGGGAGTCCTGATGCTCGGGACGACCGCCGTCCGCATCATCGCCGGGCTGCTCGCCCTCCTGCTGGTGCTCGCCGGTATCGCCTACCTGATCCAGCCCGCGGCCGGTGCGCCGGCGGCAGGGCCGGCGGCGCAGATCGCGGAGTGCGCGGTCCGCGCCGACGACGTTCCCGGCGCGGCCGAGTCGAGGCTGCCGGTACGGCCGCTGTGCGCCCTGCCGGCGGAGGCCGGCCACACATGGGAGCTGATCGCGGCCGGCGGCCCGTTCCCGTACGACCGGGACGGGATCGTGTTCAACAATCGCGAGCGGTTGCTGCCGCAGCATCCGAGTGGCTGGTACCACGAGTACACGGTGCCCACGCCCGGATCGGACGACCGCGGCGCCCGACGACTGATCACCGGCGGTTCGCGTGGCCCGGAGCAGCAGGTCTACTTCACCGACGACCACTACGAGAGCTTCGTGGTGGTCGATGTGACGGCGGTGGCGGCATGAGCCACGGCGTGGTCCGGTCGCCGTTGGCGGCAACCGCAGTGGCGGCCGAGGCGCGGTTGCGCGGCGCCAGCGTCGGGATCGTCGGGCCGGCGGACCGGCGCGCGGAGCTGCTCGGCGCGATCGGCCGGGCGCTGCGGTTCCCCGGCTACTACGGCCGCAACCTCGACGCGCTCGAGGAGTGCCTCCGCGACCTCTCGTGGCTGCCCGAGGGGGAGGTCGTGCTGGTCTGGGACGGCGATGACGAGCTGCGCCGTGCCGACCCGGCCGGCTACGCCGCCCTCATGGCGGTCCTCACCGCGGCCACCGACGGGCAGGCAGGCACCGCCCGTCCACTCCACGTGGTGCTACCGACGCGCCCGTAGGCCCCTGTACAGCTCCAGGTGGGCCGCTGCGGCTGCCTGCCACGTGTAGCGGCGGGCCAGGGCCCTGCCGGCCGCCTGACGGGCCGGGTCGGGGGCACTGACGGCGGCGTCGAGGGCGTCGGCGAGCGCCGCCGGACCGTCCGCGAACGCGACGGTGCCGTCGAACGTCTCGCGCAGCACGGGCAGGTCCGCCATCACGACGGGCACGTCGGCCGCGAGCGCCTCCAGCGCGGCCATCCCGAAGCCTTCCTTCGTCGACGGGAAGGCGAATGCGGAGGCGCCGGCGACCAGCGCGGGCAGTTCGGCCTCCGGCACGGGACCGAGCACTTCGGGCGTCACGCCGAGTTCGGTCGCGCGGGCGAGGAAG
>Ga0307513_10010083_pt1 | contig 11897 bp, 6 predicted proteins | sample 15_EM_MG_FD_202174 | JGI IMG/M metagenome (GOLD analysis project Ga0307513, IMG submission 202174) | Populus trichocarpa ectomycorrhiza microbial communities from riparian zone in the Pacific Northwest, United States - 15_EM | ecosystem: Host-associated > Plants > Roots > Unclassified | place... | reverse complement strand
CCATACAGTTTGGGCTATGAAAGTGCCAAGTATTTTTTGTACCAAAGGTTATACAACATAAATCTAGATTAACCATTTAACAAGTAAAATATTAAAAGTGAACAAGATAACAAATATAAAACATGCTAGTATCAAACATTAAGGTCTATGTTGAGTTTATATTATACTTATTCTTACACCATTAGTGTAACCTTTTCACCTTGACATAATAAACTTAGCTAAACATAATGAAAGAAAGAAACATAAATAAACAACATAAGAATATAAATAAGATAAAAGTTAACTAAGTAAAGGAAAGGAAATGAAAGGCATAAACAAGATATTAATGAAAACAAAACTTAAGCATTACAAAAATACAAAGAGAGAAAGCAAGAGCATGATCTTGATCTGAAAACCAAGATGCCTAAATGTATGGAAAATGCCTCTTTTTATAGGCCAAAATTTGGAACTATTGATTTGATGAATAATTGATGAGTGGGTGGCCACATCTTGATTTGGAGACAATCCTTATCTTCTTGTCTGAATAAAACATCATTGATAATGTCAGAATCTAAACCAACCTTACTCATGAAAGTTCTAGGAAATTGTCGTAGCTTTCCAAGAAAAAACATATGAGGTCATTTAGACTTCTAGAACTCCAAATATGGGCCAAACACTGAACAGTGTTTGAGCTGCAGGAAAGATTCAGACTTCTTTGTTGTTGCTACAATTTAGACTTGAAAATGGCCTTTTTAAATCTTGGACTCCTATGAAAGTTGTAGGTGTATGTCTTATCTTTCCATCCATATAAAATGGACCTAAATCCAAGATCTACAGCTTCAGATATGACCCAATTACCGAATAGTGTTCCAGTTTGGACTGCATCAACATCTCTTTTCTAAGTTTGGCCCTCTCTTTGTCTTTTCATTTTCAATACTTAAACTCATCCATCAATCCTTTCATTTATGTGATAGGCCTGCATTTAAGATGAACATTTATCATAAATTAAAGGTATCTTATATTATTAGTATGTTATTATAAAACATGGTTTATGTGAGTTATTGATACTTCAAGTACAAAATGATGATATAAAACCTTGAGAAAAATGCATTTTTAAGTATTAATCATAAAGTTTACTAATGTTGGCATGGTTACTCCTGGTTTAGTGAAAAAGATAAGTTGATTAACTATTTCAGGTCCAGAATAGTTAATGATATCAATGGGTTACATTGGTATCAGCAACCATTTCTAGCGTGATTAGCTCCTCCAAGTAAGGATGCTAATGATGTTAAGGGTTCTTGACAACGAAAACTTTGATGGTAAACCATATATGAATAAGATGTGATTAATTATTCTAGGGAATGAATAGATAATGATTCCAATCAACGAAATTGATATCAACTAGTGTATATAAATGATTAGTCTAACCCAATATTGAGAGACTAATAATACTAATGAGATTTATTAGCATCGACAATTACCTTCCAGAAAATAGGAGGAAATATTGATTACTTATTCTGAAAGAATGGGATAAGCTAATGATACCAAGAGAGGAATATCTTGGTATCAAGTGATAATTGATTTATAAGGAGATGACGTTCAAAAATCGTTGAGTTGTGTTGAAATTTCCAAGATGAAATTATTCTTGGCAAACGGGATAGGATATTAGACGAATATTGGTAATAGATGAAAAATGTATGTTATAAAAGAGGATTATGCCTAATTTTATGTATTAAAATAAATTTCATGGACATTATTACCTATCAATATTATTGTTTGTTACTACCTTTTGATATTTATGTGTACATGTTAATCTCTATTTTCAGGTCCATCAGGGTATGGACATAAAGGGAGACAAGAATTCCTTGTCTTTTATCTTTGTATGGACATAAAGAGAGACGCCACCTAGTAATTTGATCACTAGAAACCCTAACTGGTCTCAGAGATCGGGTACGGGGACTACATTGTTTAATTGTCCGATATATTCTAATGTATTGTTGTGCTCTTTTGTTTTTTTTTTTTTTTGTTTATGGTTCGAGAAAAGCTCTCCTCATTGAGGAGATTCTTATCTCGTATGTTAAAACCTAACCATTCTAATCATCATAAATATAAATTTTATTTAATATCAAGAATACGTCTTACATGTAAGTTTGTAATCCTAGATATTAAAAGCAAAAAAAAAATTGTTTTGAATTTTTTTGAAATATTAGCCTTGTTCTTACAACTTTAATAAACTTGTTATTAAAGCCGAAAATGCATGCTAAGAAATTTTTTTTGGAAATTTTCTATGTTGTGTGAAACTATGATATGATTTTTTGAGATACTTGGACGTATGCATGGAAACAAGACTTCATATATATATATATATATATATATATATATATATATATATATATATATATATATATATTTTTTGCAATGTTTCGATGAAAACCAGGTATTTTAACACCAAATTTGTATCTTATGGTATAAAAATACAAACAAAAAATAATAGAAAAAATACGGCTCATGTGGCGGGGCTGGACCCAACAGGCCGAGCCCGGTCACTGGCCCAAACCAGTGACCTAGCTAGCCAGCAGAGATCGCATGCGTGAATTACTCACACATACACTACACAGTGCGGAGGTAATTAAAATTACCTTCGCACAATGCCTACACCTAAATGAAAATGCAAAAATGGGGAGAGAAGAGCAACGTCTTTCCTGGTCTGCTGGAGATGGCGATCGTCTTCCTTAGCAAAAACCTTTGTGTTGTTTGTTCCTTGTGTTCGTTCCCCCTCTATTGAAGCTTCCATTCATCAGCCCTTTAGTGTTTGTTCGTTCCTATTTTTTAGCTTTTTCCTCTGGTTTTCTCAAGCCATAACTATAGTGGCTGCTCAAAAATGGAGCTTTTGGAGCTGCCACCGAAGAAGAAGTTGAGGGCGTCCCTTTTGTTTTTCACTAATATTCCTTCTTTCCCTCTCTTTTTTTTAATTCTCCCCCTTCTTTTTCCCTTGTTCTCTGTGTTTTTTTTCCTTCTCCCACCTGTGTTCGGTCCCTCCTTTGGCTTTTATAACCAGAGAATGCATGTGTTTTTTGTGATAATAAAGACATTCGGGACTCTTATTACAGGAGTAATGGTAACAGTTAGCGATGATAACAGCATGCAGAGGGATAGTAGCCGAGAAACGTTCCCCATAACTAAAGCAATTTACTACTTTTGCTGTTGAAACGGTTCCACTGCCTTTACTGCTGAAACGAGTTCTAAAGAAGGCAATGAATAGTGTTTCTGAAACGGCACCGTTTTTCAATTCAAATGGATATTTTTTATTTGGTCATTGGAGTTTTGCAATTTTGTAATCAAATCCCCGGGTAAATTGTAATTGGATCCCTTGATTTTAGCACTATTTACAAGACAGTCTTTGGTTTTTGATTTATGCGATTTGACCTTTAATTGAACAAGAAACTATCAATTTCTTCAATTTAGCCCCTGATTTGGTCAATTTCAGCCCCTCTATTTACGTGCCTTTTCTGAGTTTGAGCTTGACTTTGCATATGGTTTGAAGCTAGGCTAGTCCTTATATATAGAAATCATATGGTTTGGACACACGTTAATTTTCTGGTATCTTAGACCGAGGGGTTTCATCATGGACATAGCAGCATAGAAGTTCTCTTTTAGTCTGTTCCCTTCAGGTAAAATGCTTCTCGCTCATTCAACAATTCTGTCATAATCAGCTTCACTCAACCCATAATCTGACTTGATGGTGAACACTTGTGCAATGACCGATAATTTATTATGATTTGTGCAAACATCCTATAAAGGTTCATCAGAATCTTTCAACAGATCTAAAAACCTGGTCGCGTTGCATTACAATCTTCTTCCATAATTGGACACTGACTAGCATTACCTTGTTTCATTCTTATTGCATCCATAATCATATTCTTGTAAGGATTATTGTTGTCGTCTACAACTCCATGCACGTTGTAGCACTACAAGTTGACCAAGCCACAAATATTGATTTTAGTTTCCAGTTAAAAAGAATCACCAGATGGGATCTCAGGTTGACCAAGTCGCAAACACATATTATGGTTCTGGTTAAAGGGAATCACTAGATTGTGATTTCAGGTTCACCCAACCAAAGATAGAAATTTTAGTTCTGGATAAAAGGAATCCCTAGATAGGATTTCAGGTTGACCAAGTCGAAAACATATATTTTAGTTCTAGTTAAAAGGAATTGCTAGATTGGGATTTTAGATTAACATAACTGAAGAGAGAGATTTAGGGGATCACCAGATTAGAATGTCAAAATAACCAAGTTGTATATAGTTTTGATAATGTTTCTGGTAGAAGGGGATTGCTTTGAAAATTTTAGTCTTGAATAACAATTTGTTTGTCTTTAAAAACTTACTATGCAAAGCACTTAACAAATCTTTACTCCGTACGTATTGTAAAGAGGAGGCATTTATTGTTGCCTATTTTTAAGGATCACCACACAAAAAAGGGAATTTTTTTTGGAAGAAAACCAAAAATATATATCAGTGAAAAGGGAATACTAGAGCGCCTAGAAAATAGCCAAAGATTGGTTAAGGAGGTTTAAAAATACAAAGATTGAAATTTTACAATATATTTTTGACTGATGGAAGCTCTGTTGACAATGAAAAATTAATATAAAAAAGACAAAATTGGATGTTTAGGGAACCAATCGGATTTTGTTGAAAGTTTAATTGAATTTATTGAGGGTTTAATTGCAAGAAAACATATGTTTTTAAGTCAATTTGGGTTTTAATTGGAAAAAATTAAAGTTTAGGGGTCTAATGACAATTTGTAAGAGTTTACTTTGATCAAATCAAGGGCTTAATAGCATAAATATTTAAGTTTGATGGGCAATTAAGGACTTTATAAAAAAATCCAAAATCAAGGACCAGACTGTAAAAGGCACGTGAATACAGGGGCTGAAATTGACTGAATCAGGAGCCAAATTGATGAAATCGAACTTTTTGTTGATTAATTGAGGGTCAAAATGCATAAATTCAAAACCAATGACCAAAATGAAAAAGACAGCCAACTTTAGGGGTGGCATTTGAGTTTGGCAGGGATGCAATTGAATTGATTCTTAAAATCAATATCTCAATTCAGAACTTGATTGAATACATTAAAAATTGAGGATTGATTAGGAGATAGACTTCTTAGGTTATTTTGTCTCAACCCACTAAAATAGACAAGAAAAAAAATATAAATCTATACAAGTTTCAAACTCAACTTTTAGTTTATTATAATAACCAGATGATTTAATTTCAAGTGAGAATATCAAGCCACAAACAAAGTGTGTGTATATATAGATATGTATGTATGTATGTATGTATATGCATGTATGTATGTATGTATGTATGTATGTATATGCATGTATGTATGTATAGAGAGAGAACATGAAAATTAAGGAAAAGTGAAAGCTAAAAAGCTTATTATTTATTCAAGTTTTATTTATGCCCAACATATGATAGTAGGCATTCGAGATCCCGCATACAGGATTGCAGTAGATAATAGTTCTGGTTCAAACATGATAATAGGCAATCGACTTCCCTCAATATCATTCTGACACCATTTTATTCTCCATTTTATGTGCTCTCAATGCGCGCATCCGGTTTAAACCTAAAATCAGCATAGCTGACATTGGGAGCCAAGTACTTGTCACTGTTGGCGCCAACTGGGACGCATGGGCATTCACAGAAGGGTTCGGAGTTTGGACAATAAGAAAGCTGATAAAAACTACTATCACTTTCAAACTTGGTGATCTTAAACAGATTCAATCTATCAACACCTCCTGTGGTCACAATGTATCCTTTGGCTGTTGAATTGAATCCAATCTTCCACATGGGTGTCACGCCTGCCATCCCACATGTGCTTGCATCAAAGCTCACAGTAATCAAAGTTCCTTCGCGGATGACACCATCGGTGGAATTTATAACTGGTGAAAATGTTACTGGGAGGCCCTCGATCCCGGTGGAAAGTATAACATCTGAATTGCATATGGGGTTGATAGTCGCATTGACCACACGAAAATCTTCTTGATCGATTAAATAGCTTGCACCAGCTTGCACCTCACGACCGTAGAAATCGAGCACTGCTGCAGGATCTTCGGCATGAACGCCATCAGGAAATGAAGTTGCTGCGAAGGCAAAGAGAAGGAAGGAGAGCCCTAGAAATTTAGTGATCTTCATATTTGTTGAATATGAGTATTAGTTATCTCAATATTGTGTCTTGTTGATCTTGTGTTGAAACAACGCATGGAGAGCGTATATTTATATGGAGCAAGCATTTGGATTATTTGGAATACAAATTGGAGTGTTTTACTCGTGCTGATTTCCGACAAAACTAGAAATTATAGTCCTAGGGCGACGAGTTGTCATATAGGTTTTGAGCTCTTGCCGCTTCCACCACTTGCTTACTTGATTTATCCCACAAAAGTGTTTTAATTACTCGTGCTTAAAATTGATCTGATCAATGAAATTAAAATTTTAAATATCTTAAATTTAAATAAATAAACTATACTTTTTTGAAACGACTATCATTTTATTCATTTATCGTGTAATGATTGGTGAACTTGACAACTCAAAAATAAACACCATGTATAAAATTGAACAAAACCCACTCAAATAGTCTACTTTATAAATAAGTTCAATTAAAACTACTAATTACACCTTCAAATCAAATTTAAGCTGTCAAGCTCATAATCAGTCATTTAAAATGAGATTACACGTTCAAGTATTCTAAAAACGTTTTGGTCCATTTATTTGCTCTGGACACTTCGGGAGACCTGATTAATCAATAATATAGGTTAGTTTGCTTCAATAACTGGTTTTTCTTAGTTTTAATTCTAAAGTTTTGTTTTTGCACAGAAACTATTTTGACCAAATCATGGTTATTGAGAGATAATCATTGATGTTGGAAGCTTGATTATGATTTGGTGATTGATTCCCAACATGTTTAGGCCTTTGATTTCATTGTATCTTGTTAGAAATGAAATTCACATTTCATGGTTTACTTTGAAAGTTCTTCTTGTTCTTTAGTTTTCTGGGTCTTGATTTGTTTTCGACAAAAAAATTGTGTTTTTGTGTTTTTTGCAAGTTTAATCTGTTTTGAGTTTTGGTTTTGATTTGTTTTTTCGGGTCAAAGTAGTGACCTCCAATTCAATTTATGGTTGAACTAAAGATTGCGGGTCAACCCAATTTGGTCAAAATCAAGTTATGGGTGGTGTTATGGTGGCCATGGTGGTTATGGTTACGGTGGTTTAAGGTGAAGGGACACTGGTAGATAGCAAATGGGGTTCGCTAAATGAGGAGGTGAGGGGGTTTCGTGGTTTTGTTTGGATGAAAAATGGTAGGGCGGTGATGGTGGGGGCATTTTTTCAAATGAAGATGAGAATGAGTGAAACGTGAGGGAGGGAGACTGTAAAAATATATTTTTTATGTGTGTGTGGGGATCTCGTTTGAGAAGATGAGGGAGAGCACTACAATATTTAACAATTTGACCGATGAAGTTTTTCCATCGACGTGAGATTACTATTCCGTCGGTGAAAATTATACCGCCTAATTCACTAATAGAATGCGTTCGTTGGTATGCTGTTCGTCGGTAATTCCATATGTCGGTAGCAAAATTTAAAAACTGATAGTTTTACAAACAGAAAATGCACGCTAAAAAAATTACTTGTTGAAATTATATTGACAAAATTATTTCTTTGATGATAATGGCATATGCAGTAATTATTTTCCAATTCTCTGGAAAATACCGACGGAATGAGTCCGTCAATAATTCCGTCCGTGACAATTAAAAAATATTTTTAAAATTAAAATTGTATAGAATAATCAAAAAATTAAAATAACTAAAAAATTAAAATTGTATAAAATTGAAGTATGTAAAAATAAACTTTAATAATATAAAATCCAAATATTCATTACAAATTTATTTTTACAAATAAAAATTAAATTAGAACAATGACGGCGCTGGAGGAGAAGGAGGAGGCTAGTCATTCCTAGGACCATATGGCCAAAAAAGGATCGCACACATACCACCCATTTGTGATCTCATATCCACGACCATTTGGCGAAGTTGTTCATAATTTGCCAAGAGTTGCTCATATTGTTTGGTGAGATGAGCCATGTATTGTTGCAAGGCCACGACCTTCTGAGATTAGGGACTCAATACAGATTAAGAGCTCCCAACGGTTGAGACAATACGGTTCGCCCGCAAGTTCTTGACTATAGTGTTGGAGAATCCGTACATCTGATTTCTATCAGATCCACCTGATGATCCTGCCTCCATCCACAAATCCGGATCGAAATCCGGGCGGGGCGAAGGATCGTCCCCATATCTCTCCCTCAACCGATTGTTATATGTTGACTAAAAATAAAAACTAAAATTAGCAAGTTCAATTCAAGAAATAATAAATTACGAAAGAAAATGTTTAAATGAACATATCATGAAGTGTTGATCGCAGTTGTCGATAAAATGTTGCACCCCTTTTTGGCGGTCTTCACTCTGCAGTCTGTCTCCACAAAAAGCTCCATTAGGCTCGGCTCACGTCCACAAGTTGTAGCTTGTAAGAAAAAAAATGTTGCAAGTTAAATATATTTATAAATAACAATAAATTAATTCAATATTGTCATTAAAATTAATCGTACTATCTGCTTCGCATGTGCAATGAATGGAATAGAGTTGTTGGTGTGAGTGGTAATCGAACCATGAATTTGCCGATTCTGGTTCTCGGCACCGGACTGTGAGTATCGTGTGAACCGCTCAGACGTCATGTGCTGAATATATTATGCCATATATTCTGCAGGATGCATGGAGGCCTAAAATCCTTCCAAAGCACCAAGTCATTCTAGCCTAGTAGAGCGTCATCTATAGCATATTTTTTGGCTTTTTCACCTCATACCAAAAGTCACGCAACCTACATGATACAAATGTATTTTATATGAGTTAATGACAAATGAGATTTTAATATACACATTTTTAAAAAAACATATTGTATTATTTTCGATGTTACCTAGTTGCAGCACGATTCTCCCAGACCCTCCTCATAACATTATCATTTGCGCTATACCACATGAATTTGTTCTGTGTACAAAAAATAAATCAATACTTTCAATATAACATAAAAAATAGTTAAGATTTTAAGTTAACACTAACATCAAATCTTCTAAACCGTACATCGATATGAGGTTTCCAATCAGGAGGTTTGGAAACCTGGCTAATTAAAACAATAGAATTTTCATCGATGATTTAAACATCAATGTTATTATTCGGGTGGCCCTAATGTTTGTGAACCTTGAAATCAATAAAATTAATGAAATATTACTTGCTCACAAATTGTTAAATACGAACTAACTCAAATGTTCAACTTGCAAATATTCAAAATATATGCCACAAACCAGTTGATTTTATAATGTTTCTAATTATAAAATAGAGAAAAAAATTATCCCTATATATTCAATTAACATTTATACTACAAATTTAACAATAACAATTAAAATCTAACAAATCAATAAAACATTAAAGCAATATATACAATACAATTGAGATAAAACAATAAAAATTAATCCTATATATTCAATTAACATTTATAGTACAAATTTAACAATAACAATTAAAACTCAACAAAACAATCAATCATTAGTGCAATAAAAACAATAAAATAGGCAACATATTAATACTAAAACAACTATAGGCTTTAGGAATGAAAAATGCTTACCTAAATAGGGTGTTTACTTTTAAACTTTATCTATGTACAATATAAAAAAACAAAAATATATTGTTAATAAACCAAAGAAACGACAAAAAAAAAAAAAGAAGTCATCAAGTAAATTGAATCACAATACATACCTTTTAAATTGAAGATGAAGCTATAATTAGAGATTGGAGAGAATTTGAGCAAAGAGAGAGAGAATTGTGAAGTTTGCAAATGAGAGGAAAAAAAGAATTGAAGGCATTCTCGCTGGATTTTATACTACCTTTTTACTAATGGAATCACAGAAAAAATATTAAATAATATTATTTTTAATTAATCCATCGGTGATTCCCTTTGTAAATTCATATTGAAATTTTGTTTTCGCATTAAAATTTTCAAAAAAACCCTCCATAATTTTCACAGTCTGTCGGTAATTCCCTCACTAATTTAAAATAGTACACATGATCAGAAATGCAATGATTACCCGTGATTTGGGATATGCAATCTGTTGATAATTTCATCAGTAACCTGCAACTGACTCAAAGGACTTTAATTGACATCACTGACCGATATGGGTTGTGAACAGTTCCCTTTGCCTCTAAAATACACCAATGGATACAAACCGTTGGTGTTTCCATCGATGATGTGGGAACAATTCCCTTCAAGTCCATCCCTTAATACAAACACCATTGTTACGTCTTCTTCCATGCCCATATTCTTCAATATGAAACACATATCCATTGAGAAAATACCCGTTGTAGCACTTCACTTTTCTTTCGGGATCCAGACTTAGTAAAGATAATGAAGCACAAGTATTTCTTCCCCTTTGACAAACCTTGTACATCAAGTACACTAAAAAACAATAAACAAGAATTCTATAATGAAATTAAGTACCATGATAGATAATGAGTTTATGATAGTACTTGCATGTGTTTTGAACCATGTGATAAATTATTCATATTGTAATCGAAAGATTTGAGATTCGGTTAATTGTGAGTTATTAACAGTAAATATTGTCGATGTTGCTTACAAGGTTTTCAAAAATGTTTGAGTTTATGATATTACAATAGATAAATGATCCATTTATAACAAAGTTTAAGTAGTATATAAACTTATTGAATAAAAGGTCTTAGTTCATCGCAGTTAAATAACACATAATTATTTGCTTGTTTAAATTATATTTTAGACAAATATCTTCCCTTTATAACATTTTTAGGTGTGGGTCGTCCATGATTGGAGAATATTGACAACTTCCCACTCGAAGGCACTTTACCGGCATCATCATGTCGTGGAACGCAATTGATTCTCGTTCTTAAATGAGGCTCGAAATAGTATTAGATAAATGTTGAGATCTTCTCAATAATATAGATCTCATATATCAAAACCTCAACAAGTGCTTTGCTCTTAACTTTTTTCTTAAGATTGAACAAGTACATGCATGGAATTAAACAAATATTTTAAATTAAGAAAAACAGTGAAAATACATTAATAATCAAATTGCATCAAGGTTATGGCAGAGGTGATTGGTTTTCCAATATAGAAGCTCTTAGAAAATACTTTGCTTAATCTAGTTATGGGTCAAACCAAAACTAGAAAACTTCTGCTTACTGGATCGAAAACCAAACATAATATCACCGTATTCTGACACCACGTCATGCAATTCTTCATCAGAAAGCATGGAGGGTGTAACATCCTTTTCAACTCTGCCAACAAAAAAATCTTTTCTGTTTTTTCTGTATATATGATTTGTTATAAGGAACGTCAGTGGTAGTAAGAAAAAGATGTTTTACCCCTGTTTGTCAGCGTGAAGTCTTGTTGTTTTCGATGCAGTATGGACATGCTAGTTTTCCATGCGTGCTCCAACCAGAAACTATTCCATAAGGAAATTTTGTTTTCTCAATACATCATAAGTCAAAGCTTCGAAGGAGCACAACCGTGTCAACTCATCAATCAATGGTCGAAAACAAACATATATATTCCAACCCGAACTATTAGGACTGGGTATGACTGAAGATAAAAACATAAACTTCGGCCTCATGTATATCCTCGGTGGCAAATTGTAAACCGCGAGTATAACTGACCAATAAGAATAAGAAGAAACAAATGATCCGAATGGGTTGAGTCCGTTATACACAACCCAGGATTGATCAATAATAATAAAATGGGCTTGTTAGTAGCAGAACAAGTTGGAAACTTAATTGAGTTTTGAATTCTT
>Ga0307513_10010082_pt1 | contig 11898 bp, 10 predicted proteins | sample 15_EM_MG_FD_202174 | JGI IMG/M metagenome (GOLD analysis project Ga0307513, IMG submission 202174) | Populus trichocarpa ectomycorrhiza microbial communities from riparian zone in the Pacific Northwest, United States - 15_EM | ecosystem: Host-associated > Plants > Roots > Unclassified | place... | reverse complement strand
CGGGCTCGCGACCGCGGACACCGCGCTCGGCAAGTTCCTCACCGGCTACGCGGGCTACGCCTACGGCGCACTGCGCACCGCGGGGCGCCGCAACGCCGACGCCGCGAAGGAGCTGGCGTCCGCGCGGACCGAGATCACGAAGCTGACCACCCGGCTGCGCGACGAGGAGGCCGCGGCGGAGAAGGTCGAGGCGGAGGTCGGCACGCTCGAGGAGCGGGAGATCACGCTCGAGGGCCGCGTCGACGACCTCAAGTCCAGCCCGCTCTACGACAGCGTGCGCGATCTGGCCGACCGCAAGCGGGTGGTCGCCGCGGCACGCCAGGCCGCGGTTAGCGCGCTGCGGCAGCTGCGTACCCAGCGCGACCACACCGAGCAGCTCGTCGACTCCGTGCTCGGCGAGCTGGCCCGCTTCGCCGACGACGTCGGGCAGGCGAGCGAGCTGGCCACCACCATCGGCGACCGCATGCGCGAGGCCGGCCTCGACGCGTCCCTGGCGCCGGCCGTCCCCGGGGTGCCCGACCTCGTGGCCAGCGAGGAGCACGAGATCGGGCGCGCCACGCTCGACCCCGAGGCCGCGCCGGTCGAGCTGACCCGCCGGGTGCCGCCCGCGCTCGACCCGGACGCGTTGCGCGAGTCGCTGCGTGTGGCCGCCGAGCAGGCGTCGCGGGGCGCGAGCGCGCTCGGCGAGCGGTGCGCGGTCACGCTGTCGCTCGCGGAGCGCGCGCGGGAGCAGGAGGCGCAGGAGCAGGAGCTGACCCGCCGGCAGCAGGACGCGCGGGCCGCGCAGCTCGCCGCCACCGAGGCCGCGGGCCGGCGCAACGAGGCCCAGCAGCGGCTGGACGAGGTCGCGTACGGGTGGCACGACCGGGTCAGCCGGTGGGCGAAGGACATCGAGCCCGTCGCGGACCTGACGCCACCCGCGCACGCGTCGCTCGTGGCCGACCAGGACGCCGCGCGGGCGGCGACCGAGCGCGCGCACGCCTGGCTGCGCGGCCGGCTGCCCTCGCTGCACGCGGATGTCGGGCGCACCAAGCACCTCGTCGACGACCTGGACCGCCGGCTCGCCGAGGCCACCGACGAGCTCACCGCGCTGCGGTCCGGTGTGGTCACCCACCCCGGCCGGCCGGCGTTCGCCACCGCGGAACGGGATCCGGCCACCGGCGCGGCGCTCTACCGGCTCGTCGACTTCGCGTCCGATGTGGACGATGCGGCCCGGGCGGGCTGCGAGGCGGCGCTGGAGTCGTCCGGCCTGCTGACCGCGTGGGTCACCGCGGACGGCACGCTCACCGGCGCGCCCTCCCCCGACCTGACCGCGGCCGTGGACGGGCCCGCGCCCGAAGGCGACACGCTCGCGTCGGTGCTCGTGCCCGCCGTGCCGCCGGACTCGCCCGTGCCGCCGGAGGTCGTGGCGCGGCTGCTCGAGCGGGTCGCGCTGGACACCGGGCCCGGTCTAGCGATCGGCACCGACGGGCGCTGGCGGGCCGGTGTGCTGGCCGGCGCGATGACCAAGCCGGCCGCGGAGTTCGTCGGCGCCGGCGCGCGGGAGTCCGCCCGCGAGCGGCGGATCAGCGAGCTGGTCGCGACCGCCGGCAAGCTGACCGGTGAGCGCGACGAGGCCGACGCAGCGCTCACCGACGCCCGCGAGCAGGCCGCCGCGTGGGAGCGGCATATCGACGAGCACCCCGACGACCGGGCGCTGCTCGCCGCGCACGTGACGCTGCGCGGCGCCGCCCAGGCCGCCGACGAGGCCGCGAGCCGGGCCGTCGAGAGCCGCGAGGCGCACACCGCCGCCGCGGACCGGCACCGCTCGCGGCAGGACGCGCTGATCGCCGACGCGCGGGCGGCCGGTCTGGACGCCTCGGCCGGCTCGCTGCAGCGGGCCCGTATCTCGGCGCTCGACGCCCGCTCCGCCGCGGACGCGCTCGTCACCGCGCTGACCCGGCGCTGCGCGGGCGCGGTCGACACGCTGGCCAAGGCCGTCGCCAACCACGGCAAGGCCGCCGGCGAGCTGACCGAGGTGGCCACCGGCGCGGAACGCGCGTGCCTGGACTTCGCGAACGAGTCGGCGGGCTACGCGGACCGGGTGCGCTCGATCGGCGGTGCGGCCGAGCAGCTGGAACGCGACCTCGCCGCGGCCGAGGACGAGCGCGCCGGCGTGCGGCAGCGGCTGCCCGCCGCGCGGCAGCAGGCGACCGACGCGCGGGTGCGGGCCGGCAAGTCGCAGACGCAGATCGACACCCGCGAGGCGCGCCTCGACGAGCTCGTCGAGAAGGAAACCTATGCGCGGCAACGGTTCCGCGACGCACTCGCCGCGGACGGCGTGTGGCCGGCGGCGGTCGACGCGGCGCTGCCGGACGATCTCAACGAGGCGTACGCGGCACTCACGGCGACGTCGCGGGACGCGGTCGGCGAGGACGCCGTGCTGGGCAACCTCCAGTCGCTGCAGGCCGCGCTCGCCGGCAGCCACGACATCGTGGCGCAGCGGTCCGCGGACATCCTGACGGTGACGGTGACCGGCGCGCACGGGCCGCAGCCGGTGGCGGTCGCGGCGCGCGAGGTGGCCGAACGCCTTGCCACGCAACGGGAGCTGCTCTCCGAGGAGTACCAGTCGATCTTCGACGCGTTCATGCTGCGCGACCTCGCCGACAAGCTGGCCGCGCAGATCGCGGTCGCCGACGACCTGTGCCGCCGGATGAACGACACGCTCGACGTGGCGCGCTCGAGCCAGGGCGTGCACGTCCAGCTGGAGTGGCAGCCCGCACCCGACCTCGATGACGACATGCGCGCGGCGCTCGGGCTCATCCGCACCCCGTTCGCCAAGCGCGGGCCGGGCCAGGACGAGCGGCTGCGCACCGCGCTCACCGACCGCATCACCACCGAGCGGGACGGCTACTCCGGCGACTACGCGGAGGTGCTCGCCCGGGCGCTGGACTACCGGTCGTGGTACCGGTTCACCGTCCGGGTGCGCGACGAGGGCCCCGACGGGGCGCCGCGCACCCGGCGCATGCGCCAGCTGTCGTCGGGTGAGACGCGGCTGATCTCGTACGTGACGCTGTTCGCCGCGGCGTCTGCGTTCTACGACGCGGTCTCGACCGGCGCCGAACGCCCGCCGATGCGCCTGGTGCTGCTCGACGAGGCGTTCGAGCGGCTGGACGAGCCGACGATCGCGCGCATGCTCGGCCTGCTGGTGGACCTGGACATGGACTGGATCATCACGTGGCCGAGCGGGTGGGGCCTGTCGGAGAAGATCCCGCGGATGCACATCTACGACGTGCTGCGCCCCAAGGGCGGGCGGGGCATCGCCTGCACCCACGCGATCTGGACGGGCAACGCGCTGACGGAGGATCGTTAGGCGTAGCGCGCGGCCAGGGCGTGCGCGGCCTCGGACATGCGGCGCCGCAACGGTTCCGGGGACAGCACCTCGGCGTCCGCGCCCAGGCGCAGCAGCTCGCGGCACGCCTGCTCGGCGTCCTCGACCGGGATCGTGGCGCGGGTCCAGCCGTCGTCCTCGACCCGGCCGGTCTCGCCGACCGCGTGGACCACCCGCGCCTCGACGAGGTCCGGCAGGCGCGGCACGATCCCGGGCGCGAGGCGGACCGTGGCCCGGCCGGTGTGCCGGCGGCGGTCGAAGTCGTCCACATAGGACTGCCAGTGCGCGGCGAGGTCGAAACCGGCCGGCCGCGGGAAAGCGTCGTCGAGCACGGTCAGCGCCCGCAGCTGGGCCACCCGGTAGGTCCGCGGTCGCGGGCCGGCCACGAGGTACCAGCGGCCGGCCTTGAGCACCAGCCCGTACGGGTCGAGCACGCGGGTGACCTCCTGCGGCGCCGCCCACCGCCGGTACCGCACGCGGATCCGCCGCTCCCGCCACACGGCGTCGGCCGCGCCGGCGAGGAACGGGGTGTCGTCGGCGTCGGTGTACCAGCCGGCGGCGTCGAGGTGGAAACGCTCGCGCAGCACAGAGGCGCGGTCGCGCAGCGCGGGCGGCAGCGACGCGGTCAGCTTCAGCCACGCGCCCGCCACCTCCGCGCCAAGCCCGAGATCCCGCGCCGGGCCGGGCAGCGAGGTGAGGAACAGCGACTGCGCCTCCGGCGCCGTCAGCCCGGTCAGCCGCGTGCGGTAGCCGTCGACCAGCCGGTAGCCGCCGGCGTGCCCGGCCGAGCCGTACAGCGGGACGCCCGCCGCGTGCAGCGCCTCGACGTCGCGATACACGGTGCGCACGGACACCTCGAGCTCGGCCGCGAGCTCGGCGGCGGTCAGCCGCCCGCGGGCCTGCAGCAGCAATAGCAACGACACGATCCGGGCAGCGCGCACGCCGCCCAACTTAACTGACACGAGCTGTCAGCGAAGCCTCGTAGCGTCCGCGTCATGAACGACTTCGACTTCTTCATCGGCACCTGGCACGTCGCGAACCGCCGGCTCACCAAGCGGCTCGTCGGCAGCGACGACTGGGAGGAGTTCCCCGGCGAGTTGACGTGCATCCGGGTGTGGGACGGCGCGGCGAACTTCGACGAGATCACCTTTCCCACCAAGGGATACCGCGGCCTGACGCTGCGCCTCTACGACGCCGAGCGCGACGAGTGGTCGCTGTACTGGGCCAGCTCCCGCGACGGCCTGCTCGGCCTGCCGCCGGTCGTGGGGCAGTTCGCCGAGGACGGCACGGGCCGGTTCCACGCCGACGAGCTCCACGAGGGCCGCCCGGTGCGCGTGCGCTACCTGTGGGACAACATCACCGCGACGACGGCCCGCTGGGCCCAGGCCCTCTCCCTCGACGCCGGCGAGACCTGGGAGACCAACTGGGTCATGGACTACACCCGGACCGGCTAACGCGCCCGGCCGTTCGCCGCATCTCTAGACTCCGATCCCATGTGGCGCAACGTAAAGAGCCGGCTCGCCGGGAGTCTCGTCGTCATCCTGCTGGCCGCCGGGTGCGGCTCGGACGGCCCGGAGGGCGCGCTGGACGCCTTCGCGGACGCGATCAACGACCGCGACGACGATGCCGTGCGGAACCTGACCTGCGAGGCGTCGCATGAGGACATCGTCGCCACGCTGTCCGACCCGTTCAAGAACAACCCCATCGACGTCTACGAGGTCGAGCCGCGGCTGCGGGACCTGCGCTACCTGGCGGAGGGTGGCGACATCGTCGAGGAGAGCGACACCGCGGCGACCGGCAAGCTGGAGATCACGGTCGAGGGCGTGCCGGACGACATGCCCCAGGAGGCCCAGCAGGTGATGGACGGCGTGCAGATCGCGTTCCCGCTCACCCTGATCAACCAGAAGGACGACACGGTCAAGCTGATCAAGGAGGGCGACGCCTGGGTCGTGTGTGACTAGCGCTCCGGGCCCAGCACGGGCTTGACGTCGACGACTGGGGTGCCGTCGAGGGCCTCCAGGTTGCGCACCCGGACGCGCAGGCCGTCGATCTCGGCGAGCTCCACCAGGTGCAGGCCGATCGGGTTCGGGCGGTCCGGCGAGCGGGTGGAGAACACGCCCGTCAGGGGGCGGGCCGGGTCGTCGCGCGGGCGGGTCACCAGGACGTCGCGGTCGGCGCGGTCCAGCCAGGTCAGCACGAGCACGGCCGTCCCGGGCACGAGGTCGCGGACGCCGTCGGCGAACTCCGCGTCGAACACCAGCCACGCGTCCGGCGCGCCCTCGTCGCCCTGCCGGGGCGCGGCGGCCCGGTCCACCAGCGTCGACTCGACGCGCCCGATCGCGCGCAGGCTCATCCCGGCCGCGCGGCGTTCAGCCGTCTCGCGCGGGTCGTGGAGCGTGGTGACGCCGTCGGTGCCGTGCTCGGTGTGGTGCTCGTGGGTGTAGAAGCGGACCTCGTGGCCGTCCGGGTCGCGCACCAGCGGCAGGATCCAGCCGGCGGAGGCCTGGTGCACGCCCGCGTGTTTCTCGCCGAGGGCGGTCAACCGCGCGGCGAGCGCCTCGATCGCCGTGCGGTTCGGCACGCCGATCGCGAAGTAGTCGAAACCGGCCGCCGCCGCGGCCCGCTCGGGGTCCAGGCGCAGCGCCAGGCCGGGGCCGCCGCCCGGATGGTGCAGCCCCACGCCCATCAGCGTGCCGTGCTCGACGAACTCGAGCTGTAGCTCGTAGCCGAGCCGGCTCTCGTACCACGCGCGGGAGCGCTCGAGGTCCGACACGGGCAGCTTGAGGTGGTGGATGCCGGCCAGCCGCGGCGGTGCTTCGGTCATGACGAAGTTATACGCCGCGTAACGACTCTCCCGGTACCTACGACCCTGAAATAAACCCTGCGAGCAGGCCGTAGGAGGTGGTACATGCCCGAGATCTTCCAGATGGACCGCGTCGGCCGCATCGCGGACATCCTTTACGGCGTCGCCACCGGACGGGCCACGATCACTTACCGTAACCTCGCATTCCGGATCGGCACGCGGCCGGACTTCCTGGGCCGCCCGCTCGCACACCTGTCCCACCGGGCGGTCGAACGCGGCGAGCCGATGTGGAGCGCGCTCGTCGTCGCCACCGACACCGGTGTGCCCGGCCCCGGCTTCTACGCCATCGCGCGCCGGCTACGTCCGGAGCACCGGTGGCTGACCGACATCGAGCTCTGGGAGCACGAGCGCGACCGCTGCTACGACGCGGCGGCTGCTGCTAGGCCCGCATGACCGTCGCGATCGGGATCCGGGCCGCGCGCACGGCCGGGATCAGTCCGCCCAGCACGCCCGCCGCGAGGCCCGCGATCACGCCGGCAACGCCTGCCTGCCAAGGGAACTGAACGTCGGCGAGGAACGGTTCCTCGCCGGCGAGCAGCCACGATGCGCCCTTGAGCCCGACGATCCCGGCGCCGATCGCGAGCAACGCGGTCAGCAACCCGGTCAACAGCGTCTCCGCCAGCACGATGGCCGCGAGCAACAGCCGTGGCGTGCCGACCGCCCGTCTCAGCGCGAACTCCTCGATACGCTCGCCGACCGTCGCGAGACCCACGTTGAGGATCCCGGCCACGCCGATCAGCAGCACGAGCGCGGCCATGCCGAGGAAGATCCACCGCATCAGCGAGAGCTGGCCGGCCATCCGCTCGCGTGAGTCGATCGGCTGGATCGTCAGCTCGTCCATGTTCGCGCCCGCGGCGTCGAGCCGGCTGCGCAGGATCTGCTCGAGGTCGGAGGCGGCCGGGGACATCATCAGCTGGACGCCGCCGAAGTTGGGGTCGGCGATGGCCCCGACCGGCATCCAGTTGAGCAGCTCGTCGGTGCGCACGTAGGCGGTCGGCTGGTAGCCCCCGTCCTCGACGACGCCGACGATTCGCGGCGTCGGGTTCGCGAGCGCGCCGTTCACCCGCATCTCCGCGGGCACCTGGACCTGACGGAACGCCTCCGCCGCCTTGGTGTTGAGCACGATGCGCGGTGAGAGCGACGGCGCGGAGCCGAAGTCGAGCCACTCGCCGGACTGCTGGCGGAACGGGCGGAACTGCCGGAGGTCGCCGGAGAGGCCCTGCAGGTTCAGCTCGATCGCGTTGCCCTGCGGCAGTTGCGCGGCGTCCTGGTCCTCCTCGACCGTCCGGCAGACGCCGCTCGCGTCGCAGTAGCGCGACAGGCCGGTGGAGTACGCGCCGCTCCCGTCCTCGATCGGGCCGCCGCCCTCGTTGACCGGCCGCACGCCCGGCTCGCCGATGATCGCCTGCGTGCTCGTCAGCGCGACCGCGTCCGGGCGACCGCGCACGGTGTCCATCGCGATCGAGCCGGACTCCGGGGCGGTGGGCAGGTACACCTGCAGCGTGCCGTCCTTGCCGGTCGTCAGCTCGATGTCCGACAGCAGCGCCCGCTGGGCGATCACCGAGCCCGCCTGCACGGTGACCACCGCGAGGACGCCGAGGAACAGGCTCAGCATCGACAGGAACGTGCGCAGCTTGCGGGAACGGATGCCCTGCCCGCCGATGATCAGCGACGAGCGCAGCCCGCCGGAAAGGCGCGTCACGCGACCACCGCCGGGGCCGAGAGCACGCCGTCCGCCAGGTGCAGGACGCGGCTCATCCTCGCGGCGTGGTCCCGGTCGTGGGTGACGAGGATCAGCCCGCAGCCGCGGTCGGTGGTGGCGCGCAGCGCGTCGACCACGAGGTTGCCGGTGTCGGTGTCGAGCGCCCCGGTCGGCTCGTCGGCGAGCAGGATCCGCGGCTCACGTACGAGCGCGCGGGCGATCGCCACCCGTTGCTGCTCGCCGCCGGAGAGCCGTGGCGGCTTGTGCTTCGCGAGGTCCGCGATGCCGAGCTGGTCCAGGGCGGCCATGGCCCGCGCCCGGCGCTTGCGGCGCGGCAGCCAGCCCTGGCCGTTCACGAGCGCCATCGAGACGTTCTGCACGGCGGTGAGGTGCTTGAGCAGGAAGAAGCGCTGGAAGACGAAGCCGAACTCGGCACTGCGCAGCGCCGCCGCCCTGCGCTCCGGCAGCCGCGTGATGTCCTTGTCCCCCAACAGGTACCGGCCCCCGTCGGCACGGTCGAAGAGCCCGATCAGGCTGAGCAACGTGCTCTTGCCCGAGCCGGAGCGGCCGAGCACCGCGACGCTCTCGCCGGCGTGCAGCGTCAGGTCGACGCCGTCGAGGATCGTGCGGTCCCGCTCCTGGCCGGTGAGCGTCTTGGTGATGCCGGTCAGCTCGATCAGCGGCGTCATTTCGACCCCGACGGGTCGTCCTGCGGCGGCGGGCCCGGCGGCAGGTTCGGGCCGGGCACCGACAGCGTCTCGGACCCCTTCAGGCCGGAGCGAACCTGGATGACCTTGCCGTCGCTCAGCCCGAGCGTCACGTCGACGACGCGGCGGGCGCCACCATCCTCGACGACCTCGACCTTGCCCCGCCCCTGGGTGCCGGCGACCGCCTCGACGGGCACGACGAGCGCCTTCTTCGCCCGCGCGGTGACGACCTGGAGCGTGGCGGTGGCGCCGTTGATGAGCCGGACGCCGGGCGGGGCGGTGCAGACCAGGCGCAGGCCGGTCGACTCGGAGCCCTCGGGCGCCGCCTCCTCCGGGGCCGGCTGCTCGGTGGCGGTGTCCGGCGGGGGCTCCGGAGCACCCGAAGGCGGCACGGGCCCCGCCGGCTCGGCGGCGGGCGGCGGCTCGGGCACGGTGCCCTCCGGCAACGCGGCGATCGTGCCGAGCGCCTTGCACGGGAACGGGCCGGGCCCGCTGTCGATCTGGGCCCGGACCGAGGCGAGGTTGCCGGCGATCCGGTACGCCTGCTTGCCGTCGATCTCGGCGACGATGCCGTAGCCGGCGAGCTTCGCGGACGCGACCGGCATGCCGGCGGGCACCGTGGCCCGGTCGTCGGTGAGCCGGCCCGCGAACGTGGCACCGGCGGGCACCTCGACCGCGTGCGGCGTGCCGTCCCGCCACACCGAGCCCACCCGGGTCGGCACGGTCGGCGTCTGGCCGGGCGCCTTGACCGTGAGGTAGCGGACCTGCCCGGCCACCGGCGCCACGATCCCGAACACGGGGTTCATCGCGACCGTGCCGGTCAGGCTCACTGTGTCGGTGAGGTCCTGGCGGGAGGGCGTGGCAGTCGTCATCGCCGTGCCGCGCGGCGCCATCTCCGGGTTCGGCTCCGCCGGCGCCGCCGCGCTGCACGCGGTCGCCAGGACCCCCGCCATGACCACACCGCCCACCGTGGTCAGGACACGTTTCAACACCCTGGGCCTCCATCTGGTAGATCCCTGCCCTCAAGGATCTAGACGCCGTTCGGGTGCGCGGCGTTGCCCAGGTCAGTGTGCAGATCGATCAAGAAGGCCGTTCGCGCTGGTCAGGCGCCCAGCAGGTCGCGGGCCTGCGCGGCGGCGACCACGGCGAGCGGCAGCAGCACCATCCACGCCCGGACCACGTACAGGCGGGCCATCGAGTGCGGCGACTCCGGCACGGCGTCCTCCGGGTGGGAGAAACGCTCGCGCAGATATTGCCGGTTCATCTGCCGCAGCATGACCGGATAGGTGCTCACCCAGACCACGAAGATCACGAATCCGGCAATCAGCACGCCGTCGGCGAAAACTCCGCGGTACTGGCCGAGAAATACGGTGAACACCAACGACGAACCGATCGCCGCGCCGAAAAGGGCGGTCGAAATTCCCTCGAGTCCGCGCTCGCGCACGAGCACCACGAGAAGCAGCGGGATGCCGACCACGAACGAGCCGAAGATCGGGTCGGCGACGAGCAGAACCGCCGCGAGCACGGCGGTCGAGAGCCAGAACAGCGCGTAGACCAGCAGCCGCGGCCACGCGTCGTCGACCAGAACGGGAACCATCACCGATCGAATTCTTCGCGCCAGCACGGTCATGGCGGTGCCACCCCCAGGGTCCGGGTTCGTGCCGGACGGAGAATTCCCCGAAAGCCCGCCGCGACAATTCGCGTCACGGAGCGTACGTATATTCGGCTACCCAGCGCTACGTTGAACAGTTGACTGTTCTGGTTGACGAATTCCGCCGGTTATTGACGAACCCGATACGCTTCCCGTCGTCGTGGTGCCGCGTCACCGATGTGACCCGCTAGCGCCCGAGAGCCGGTTGCGCAAGGCCGCCCGGCCAACTTCCCACGCGATGTTCCGGAATGTGGACCCTGTTGGCGATGACAACGTCCGATCCGGAAGATGCTATGAGATCCGACCGACGGAATGGACGACGAGATGCGACAGCTGGTCCTGCTGGCCCTGGTGGGCTTAGGCGCCCAACTTGTCGACGGCAGCCTGGGCATGGCCTACGGCGTGACCTCAACCACCCTGCTTCTGGCGATCGGCACCAACCCCGCGGCGGCGTCCGCGACGGTGCACCTGGCGGAGATCGGCACGACGCTCGCCTCCGGCCTCTCCCACTGGCGCTTCGGCAACGTCGACTGGAAGGTCGTCACGAAGATAGGCATTCCCGGGGCGGTCGGCGCGTTCGCGGGCGCCACGTTCCTGTCGAGCCTGTCCACCGAGACCGCCGAGCCGGTGATGTCGGTGCTGCTGCTCGTGCTCGGCGTCTACATCCTGGTCCGCTTCACGACCATGGGCCTGCCGCGGCACAACCTCGGCAAGCCGCTGCGCAAGCGGTTCCTCGGCCCGCTCGGCCTGGTCGCCGGCTTCGTGGACGCGACCGGTGGCGGCGGCTGGGGCCCGGTCGGCACGCCGGCCATCCTCGCGAGCGGCCGCCTGGAGCCGCGCAAGACCATCGGCTCGATCGACACCAGCGAGTTCCTCGTGGCCGTCGCGGCGAGCCTCGGCTTCATCATCGGCATCGGCTCGCAGGGCGTGAACTTCTCATGGGTGCTCGCGCTGCTCGTCGGCGGCGTGATCGCGGCGCCGGTCGCCGCGTGGCTCGTCCGGCACATCCCGCCGCGGGTCCTCGGCTCGGCGGTCGGCGGCCTCATCATCCTGACCAACATCCGCACGCTGCTGAAGAGCGACTGGATCGACGCGAGCGACGCCGTGCGCTGGCCGGTCTACGCGGTCATCTACGTGGTGTGGGCGGCCGCGCTGGCCTACTCGATCCGCCAGTACCGCGCCAACCGCGCCGAGGACGAGCGGATCATCGCCGAGGCGGAGCACAAGGACGAGGAAGCCGACAAGACCGGCGAGAGCGAGACCGCCGCGACCTGATCCCGCGGATCCCCGCACGTCACAGGCCGCGGCCGCCCGGTTCCCAACCGAGCGGCCGCGGCTTTCTCGCGGGAGGCACACAGGGGCTCGTCATGCGCCGCCCCGGTGGGAACGCGCCACGCACGCCGGCCGCCACACCGCCGTTTCGCGGCGGCCGGGGATGACTCGTTCCCGGGCACATGATCACACCCCGCGAACCCGGCGTGGCTTACCGGCCCCTTACGAATGCCGGTTGCCACGCTGAGTGACCGGACACTGGCTCGCTGACACGTGGGCGAACACACCCGGGCCGCACGAGGCGAAATTGGTCACGACGCGGTAAACTCGCAG
>Ga0307513_10010081_pt1 | contig 11898 bp, 14 predicted proteins | sample 15_EM_MG_FD_202174 | JGI IMG/M metagenome (GOLD analysis project Ga0307513, IMG submission 202174) | Populus trichocarpa ectomycorrhiza microbial communities from riparian zone in the Pacific Northwest, United States - 15_EM | ecosystem: Host-associated > Plants > Roots > Unclassified | place... | reverse complement strand
GCGGCCGTATCCATAGGCTTAAGGTCTCGCAAGGCGGTATGGTGGTGAGAGGCTTCGGCATCGAACGCCTTTATTCGTCGAGCATCATATTGGGCATAATTCCTGAGGCGTTCGACGTCGTCCTCACCCAATCTCGGAAAGCCAAGCGAAAACAAGCTACAGTCTTCGGGGAAGACAGTTGTAGCAACTGTGACACGAATACTCTTTGGATAATGATACGCATCCCTCGATAAAAGAGGGGGTGTTGGAAAAACTGGGTATCGTGCGATAGGCGAGTCATGAAAGGTTCTGGAAGAAATGATAGGAACAAGAGTGCTGGCATCGTCTTGAGATAATGTGGCTGGACTGGGCCCAATGACTGACAGAGTCAACTGGTAGCGGCCACATCCGACGGGCCTGTGGGCGTCAAGCACCAAGCCCAGGTAGACCTTACTGTCCTCAGGCTCGAGCAGATTTTTGGTATAATGATCAGTCATAGGATCGCCCAGAACGGCGAGAGACGCGTAGGGATTAACCTTGAAGGCGACGTACGCCCCGGGTTTGATGTGTGCGGTCCCCAGTCGACGAGAGACGTGAGCGGCGCCACTGAGACGCGTCATAGAGTTCGTCGACATGGGTAACGCGTGGGAGGGATCGTGAGTGAGGGAGAAAGGATGGGGCACGGACGTGGGCAGGGAAGAGGGTGAGAACGACAACACAAACACAAACAAACAGCCTTGGTCACGAAGGACGAAAGTCAGCCACCGAACTCTGAACTCGAAGCCTCGCGTATTTTTCGGGCTAATTTTGCACATCTCTCCGTCTTTGCTCAACAGCACGTTGCTGCAGGCGCCGCGGCGGGAGCGAGGGAATTATCTCTCGATTTTTGCCTAGTTAGAAGCACAAATATGCAGCGGAATTTGACGAGCAGAGGTATTTCGTAATCTTACCATCTATTTCAGTATTTTTGCTCACTTAAATCGCGTCACTTTTGTAGCTTTCACTCGACTTCAGCCCACTTTTGCTCAACCCGTTTCCTGCTCACCGCGCGCCTCCTTCCATTCCTCAGCTTCAACATACGAATCCGCTCGTCAGCGGGTATCTCGTTTGCAGAAGAAAACCGCCCAGGCACGACGCGAGGCTTTGACAAGAGAACGGATAGGCAATGCACCTCATCCTTGCCTCGGTTATGGACCAGGCAATGAACAGCTATGGCTCCAGTCTGATTTGTGCAACATCACCCTGACAACCGAGAAGATTCAGACTAGTCCCCCTGCACGGGTTCGTGACCCGGACGTCGTGTTTCCCGCCAATTATCAGTATGGCATCGGACCACGTGAACAAAGGCTCCTGATGGAAGATCTACCAACTGTGCGAATGCAGCAACAGACATGCCAGCTCGATCCGCTGCGGCCAGACTATGAGGACGAGGCCAATAGGGCATTCCATTTGGAAACCAGGAGCAAGAGCCAGATGGCGAGACTCCTGGACCTGAAGAATGCTGATGCTGGAGGAATCGCGTTTGAAAACAGACGGAGAATAGTAGAGGCATTTGGAGAGCCAGGAAAAAAGAATGATACAGGACGCACTGAAGTCCAAGGCACGTCCCCCCTTGTGTCTCAGCCCACTAGTATTAACATACAAACTTTAGTTGCAATCCTAACCTATCGCATCCGCAACCTCTGGGCTCATGTTGATCACTTCCGTCGAGACATTCACAATCGTCGAAACCTCCAACTACTGCTTCACCAAAGGGCAGTTTTACTCAGGTATCTCAAGCGGACAGGTCGTGCGAGGTATAATGCACTGCTTCCCCGACTAGGCATCGAGTCGGAAGCGGTTGAAGGAGAGGTGAACCTTTTTAGGAGTCTCTTCTCTCGAATGGACGCAAATCCCAATAGTGGAAAAAAGGGCAGAAGAAAGCTCAAGTGATTGGACCTGGATATTCACAATCGTGTCAGTCTCTTGTATACATCGAGCCCTTCTTGGCAGGCTATGCGACTCTCTTCAGTAAGTACTCTGGCACGTCCCATGAAAAGCCCGTATCATTCCCGTCTCCAAGTTGACGAAGCCCAAATTACACCTCTCACACCTGTCGATCACCTCTATGCGTCACTGCTACATCGCCTTTTGGTTTGGTGTGTTTTCATTGCTAAGGCTTTGCGATATGTTAAATATAACCACGGCCCGAGAAGTATGGCAAACTTGCCAAGTCTCAACACTACAACTGAACTACTTGGGATATCTCACATCACCACGCAGACTGGAAGCGAGAAGGTTAGTGTGAGCAGTTTGCAGGACCTTCAGTGAACACAGACCTTGGCATGAAACGGGCTTCCTGGCGCTCCTTCCACCACTCAGTAGCTGTTGGTCAAAGAAAGACCTTGGAGGCCGAAGGGGTGGAGCCCTCTATAGGCGCCTTGACGAACCATCCACCTCTAAAGAAGTAAATACTCCGTTCTGGCGTTAAGGAGTACAAGGAATCAAAGACGCTTGGTGGTGAATTCTTAGGTATTGCTTTCCGAATGACTCGGCAACTTGTAGGGTCCCGAGCACTGTCCACTTTGTACCAGAGGTCAGAAAGTTTGATTGAAAGTAACTCAGGCGATCCAAGTTTGTTCACTTGTGCGAACGCTATGTTCCCGTCAATTGCGCGACCTCCAGAAAGGGTGTTGACCGTTGTAGGTCCCGAGAACGACCTAAATGGTATTTCTGATAATCACCGGATGTATCGGATGTGTCACACGTCATCATGACCTTCGATCATGACCTTCGACGCGACACAGTGTTTGTATGCCCAAATAGACGCGACTTAATCTGCGCCCGCAAGACGAGATGGATCAGCAACTAGCGAACCTCCTTCTCGCAACGCTCAACCCAGACACTACTACACGTGTACACGCAGAGCTTGCCCTCACAGAGACGCTTAAAAACCCGGGTTAGTGTTTTCTTCACCACAATCTTCCGCCGCAAACCGAGTACTGACCGATCTGCTCGCTGATTACAGAGGCTGGCGTGTCTTTGGCCAGTATCCTCACTGCGCAAGACGCGGATGTGGCGTTGAGACAGATAAGTACCAAACCCATGCATCCTGCTGTGCCGGCTGTTGACGATGGGGCTGATCGTCCCTTGTGGCGCTTACTCTGCAGGTTCTATTCTCAAGAAGTATGTGACTGAGTACTGGTCGCCACAGTCTCCGCATTTCAAAGGGATTGCTCCACCACAAGTGAGGCTGCCCAGGTGATTAGAAGCTGGGATAGTTAACGCGTTCTTAAGCAGGCCAAGGATAGGATTCGGGCTCAAGTGTTTTCTGGTCTCTCCGATCATAGTCGCAAAATCCGCACGAGCTGTGTAAGTGGTCACTGCTCGCGAGAGTATCCGATCCTTTCCTATACGGAAACAGGGCAGTATGAACTCTTCGTCTACTCCCTGAAGAGTAGATGAGGCGATTGCTAAAGGCATCTTGGACCTGCAGAGGTCTTGTTCCCTTTGAAGCAAGTGATGGTTGCTATCACTTCTGTGGAAACGAGCACCAATCCTCCCCAGGAGTGCCTAGTACTGACCTTGACGACTTTCTTAGGCCTTCGTCCTCTCCAACATTGCCAAATGGGACTGGCCAGAAGACTATCCTACTCTCCTCAATGATCTCATCGGGCTTCTTGGTTCAAACAATCCAAATTCCATCCACGGCTCGATGCATCTTCTCAGCGAATTCGTCCAAAACGAGCTCGCCGAAGATCAGATGCTCCCCGTCCTTCGCCAACTTCTCCCGACTCTCTTGAGCATCCTTGGCAACCCCACTGCTCACTCTTACTTGACACGAGCTCGTGCAATTGCAGTCTTCCGTCAATGCGTGACTGCTCTCAATATGGTTCGCAAGGAATACCCCGATGCCGTCAAGACGGCTCTTACCACTGTAATTCCTGAGTGGATTCAGGCCTTCCAGGTCCTCCTTACACAAGATCCTCTCGCCGATGTTGCCAATGCCTCCGATTGGGACCCACTTGCGGTTCGCATCCAAATCTTCAAAACTCTCGACATCATTCAGACCAACTTCTCAGCTGCTATTAAGCCCTTCGTTGAACAGCTCCTGACGTTAACCGCTCAGAACCTCACGACACTTATGCCCATCTTCAGGTCGTACTACCTGACGGGCAGCGGCAACCCTCCTCCCCCTCAAAGTGTAGATGATCCCGATATGACAGTATCTTTGCAGCACCTGGCTTGCCCTGCCCTCGACTTCATCTGCGAGGCGGCGAGAAAGCAGAAGAGTGTCGTTTGGGTCGGGGAGAACGTCGGAAGCATCATCAGTCTCGCCCTTTACTGGGCGCAAATGACTACTGAGGACGTAAGCCCTATAGCCTTATTGTACTAGCCGAACCTCAGACGATCTGACAGGAAGAAACTTGGGCGGACGATGCCAACGCCTTCATCCGCGATGAAGAGACCGACTTGGAAGCATATACCGCCCGAGTCGGCGCGCTTGATCTCATATCTGTATGTGATCTAATGAGGTTGGTACTGTGGAGCTGAATTCCTGCACCGTGCCAGGATCTTGTTGGCTTGGTCGGTCTCCCGGCTCTAGCACAGCTCTGGGCTGCGACCTTACAACAGGTCGAAGAGCTTGCTGCAGCGAAAGTGAGCCACCGATTAGATTGGTGGAGACCTCTCGAGGCGTGCCTTGCCGCGATCGACTGCGATGCCGTGACCAATGCGATTGAAGACGAAAAAGATGCCAATCGGCCCGCTCCCATTGACGTCGAACTGCTCTTGACCAAGATTATCCCTGGCTTGATCAACGATTCTTGTGAGCTCACGCAAATGTCCAACTCGATACCAATCTCTAACTGCATTGTACAGCCGCGCCGTTCCTCCAAGGCAGGTCTTTCATCGCTGCCAGCGAGTTTGCCAAGTTTTGCCCTGCCAGCTTGGTTAGCGAATATCTGAATGCGGCCGTCACGGTTTTGGAGTCAAGCAATGCTGCTGCTCCCGTAAAGGTGGCAGCTCTTAAGGCTGTGAGAAAGTGAGTCAATTCACGGCTTGACAGAAGACCGAATCTCTGACTAATACGCCTTAGCCTTTGTAGTGTGGACGACGACAAGGCCCTTGGACCCCTTGGGCCTCGAATCATCTCTGCATTGGCTCCCTTCGTCTCCACTGTAACCGAAGATGCACTTGCATTAGTCCTGGAGGGTTTGAGCGCTGTGATAGAAGTCGAAGACGGCAGCTGGCTCACCCCGGATCAGGTCGCAACGATTGTGCAGATGCTGCTCGTGACTTTTGAGAAGAACGTGAATGGTACGTCGAGTAAAATCTTCTCTGTAGTCGCTATGCCTAAATTCTGCAATATAGACCCCATCGCAATGGACATTCTCACAGAGTCCTTCACCTCACTGGCCTCCTCCGGCAATCCGGCCATTTACCAAGCTGCAATTATCAGCGCCGTACCTGCTCTCGTCCCAATGCTCTCTAAGGATGATCCTTGGATTGTCACATCTACTTTGCGCATTCTTCGCGCCTTGTTCAACGAGGCAAAACCCGGAGCCTTAGGTGATGGAGTGGTTGCCTTGGTCGGGCACAGTTTGTTCGCAGTTATGGAAGCAGCGAAGGATAGGGATCTCCTCTCCGTCTGTGGTCCTTCTCGGCTTCAGAGAGGCTGAACTAACACAAACACAGGATGGTGTCCAACTTGTCAGCACCATGGTACGAAAGGATACGGCACAGCTTCTCAATTGGGTGGACCCCGCCGACGGCAAATCCGGCCTTGATAAGGTCCTCAATGTGGTGAGCAAATTAGTCGAGCAAGACGAAGAAGAGTCTGGTGGTCTGGGTATCGGTGATCTCCTGGTCAGCCTATATAGGCGCGCTGGCGACGTGATAAACAACAACACGGCTTTGCTGCAGAGCCTGGTCAGGAGACTCAAATTCGCCAAAACTGCCACCTTTGCTCAGGTTGGTGCCAACGAATACCCCACTCTCCATCCATATTGATGGTATATTCCAGTCTCTGATTCTCCCGTTCGCGTTCTTGATCAATAATGGCCATCGGGAAACCATCCTTGAGTTGTTGGAGAATACTCCTGTACCCGACAGAGATGGGTCCTTCAAGGGGTGGAATGGGCTTGGTGTTTTGATTGAGTCCTGGTGCGAGAACGCAGAGACCTTCATTGGTACTTGGGCTTGGAAAACAGGGTATATTAAAGTTTCGAGATTCTTTCCAAATCGAATTCATATTAACTACACACTCCCCCAGATACTTGGCTCTTGAACAGTTGTTCCTCTCACCTCGCCCGTCCCTCCAGCAACTCCCTGTTACGGGTGATTTAATTATCAGCGCGGAAACTTCGAATGGTGAGTCTGGTATAACGCCATGCACAGACCTGCTTCTAACTCCTTCATAGTTATCGTCACGCGGTCCCGTGCAAAGAAAAGTAAGACAACTTTATGGCCTCCCAAAATTCTTGTCGCTAAACGTCTCGATAGCCCCTCATCAATTTACCACTATTACTTTTTCTCTTAAGGCTTTGAAGCTGATCATCAAGGCCCTTCAAGTTAACGGTGAATCGGCGACTCTAGCTGTGGCTAAGGACATCGTTGATGCTGGTGACGACGAAGTTGGTGTAACATTGATACTTACATCATTGGTGCAAGCTAACTGTGAGACTCATGAAAAGGATGACGAAGACTGGGATGACGAAGACGCAGTAGCAGAAGCGATTGCCCTCTCTGGTAGGTCAAATATTTTAATGTGTAAGCCAACGTCATGGCTGAATGTGGTGCATATCACAGAGGCTGTCAAGCTTGAAGAAGGTGGCGGGGACGAAGCTGCCAGTGGTTTGAATGAGGCTGACCTGGCCGAGGACCCCATCATGCAGATTAACTTTACTGTGAGTATGAGTCCTGAGATTCAAGCAACTCTTTAAGTAAAAGTTTTTCTGATTCGCTCCACCCTAGGCGCACACTGTGGAGTTCCTTCGCTCGTGCGCGGCGCAAAACGTCAATAATTTCTCAGCCCTTGCGGACCAGCTCTCTGCAGAGGAGCTCCTAGTTTTAAAGCAGGCCGTTCATGCCTAAAAAAACTTAACCCATGCCAGTCTTCGTCTATTCACCATGCTCATGGCAGATGTCTCAGGAAGCATCCTTCATAGTAGTTGGTTGCATTGGGATTGAAACCGTGGATCCGGTGGCACTGGATTCAAAGGTATAACCGGCGAAGCCCCGCCCCCACGGTTTCATGATATTGAACAAAATCTAATCGTGTATAGATTATAAGAGCTTCGTACTTGTTCTGGATCGATTTTTAAGCCCCCAGAAGAATTTTCTCGAGTCATTTTTATGACTTTCGCTCTTTCTCTCTTGACCTCAAATTGGAACGAATCGCGAGCACTTGGTGTTAGTTCTATAGCCTAGCTGAGGGCTGTGCACCGGATGAAGCACAAGTATATATAAGCCGACCCGTATTTTCCATGTATCCTTATATGTTTGTGGTGGATCCTAATGATCTCTCGACATCGCGTATGCCCACGGGTTGCGAAATTTTGATACAAAACTTTGAGAACGAGGCAAGTTCGGGGGGTTAAGTTACTATGATGGCCGTCTTACTTGGCCCCTTGGCCCCTATCCTTGACATCACCCTTGATAGACTGACCCAAAAGGGTGGTTCCAAAAGGAAGGTCACTATGATATAATCTTGCTGAGAACCTCACACCTCACTATCCATTTTGAAAGCAGGCTCGCGTAAATGTCAATTCCACATTGTTAGAGTACCAGACACAGCAATCGCCAAGATCTCGCACACATTCGACACGCTCCGCAGGACATTTACCTTCCCGGCTGGTCCGCTCGAGCGCAGCCCCATGGTCGGTGTGGCAACACTAAACAGATATATTATAAGAGAAACCAGCTAGATGGGAATACAACGGCATACTAGATACGGAAAATCCGATATTCAACCGCGAGATAACTGGACAATCGAGCTCATGTGCCAACGCACGGTTCGAAAGTTTACTCTATGGTTTTACAAGGTGTCAACACAAGGGAGTCTAGAGACTGTCCTGGCTTTGAGGAATCACTGTTTATCAGTGCTAGTGCCCTGAAATTCACGTCAGTCCCACGAACATGAATCTGATACAAAGTTCGGACCAGCAGCGCCATAGCTCGATTATATCCTTCTGACTGGCGAAAATGAAAAAGAATATGATTCCAAATGTCGAAAAACATAAGCTTGGTATCACCGTGACCGATCCTTTGATGTTGAGACACACGAGCCTTAGAGTGGGAAGATATTAGATGGCTGCCACATCTTGAGCACAAGAGATCGTACACGAGACCCCAAAACATGGATATACCATATACGATGACCCTCAGGGCGAGGGAAGTATCCATACCAGTCGCTATCACCTTGTGTCGGTTACGGCGAAGGTCGATAGCGATGAACACTATGGTGGTCATCAGACACGCTGAAAAGTTTTCCGATGTAATACAACATACCGTCCAGGACGCATGCAGAGATGCAACAGATAAGGGTGTATAGATTGAGGACTAACTTCAGACCCGCACGATCAACAGTGCAATAGAAGACCTTCCGAGACACCAAATTCGGGTCACGAAGACCAGTGGCCACCACCGCGACAATGGATATCGCCCACACAACATAGGGGAACACAACCATCTGGGAGAGAAGGACACGTAAGCCAATGTCCGCAGGTTCGTGATATAAAATCCAGTATACCAAGGAGAGTCTTATGGGCGCTCTTGCGGAGTTGGCTCGTGGGGCGCTCCAAATCTTGGGGATTCCTCTCAGGTGATTGCAGATACTCAGAACATTTCGACATACATTATACACCAAGGCAAAAGCACATGTAATATTTCTAGGGAGAAGCTATTAACGTCTCTGTAGCAAACACGATGTCAACTCACAGGAGTGGTTGGGCCATGCTTAGAGCAGAGCTGGCAAGGCAAACGGGGAAAGGCGGTGGGGGGCCAATGACATTGTTGGTAATATACCTGGAGATTTCTAGTTAGGGAAATGTCAGAAATTGCCAGTACTGCACATACTTACAGAAAGGTGAAACCGGGAAAGGACCCAATCACCCAGGAAAGAGTCGATGATATTAATACTGGGAAATGGACTGGTTAATGTATTGCTGGGCGGCGAGCATAGAAGTAGCCACCCGGAGTTCTGGTCGTCGGGAGGAGGGATTATGGTCAGCACGCCTGAAAGTGGTGAGAAAGTGTACACACTGTACCTCCGAATATGGGTTGCACCAAGAGATATGAGCAGCAAGATACACAAAACCGCACCAATAATATGCAAGGAGAAATAGGCGAGGAGTGCTGGATTGCCATCCAACCACATATTGGGTCGGTTAGAACCCTGCAGTATCCAGAGCGGTTTCTGTAAAGGCTGGCCTATAATAGCGAGCCGGGCGTGACGTCGTAGGGCCACTGGCCGTTGAGGAAAGAAAGGCGTCAACGCGTCCAGCAAAAGTCACCTGGTAAGATATTGCAGCTTGCTAGGAGCCGGTTGCACTTGCTAGGAGCCCGGTTGCCCTCGCGAGGGGGCCACTTGACATACGACATTGGACCCCCTCCTCATAGTTCGGCCCTGTTTGATCACGACACATGAAATATGCATATACACCGTAAGGATCATGTATATGCGTTATTACTCGTGCCTCCTGCTACGAAGTCATAACCGCCGTCGTTTTGCACAACCATTCACTCCAGGCAAAACTGATTTGCGTCCTTTGGGTGGGGCAATTCGGCTCAATTCATTGCACAGCTGAGCTGCTCTCACCAGATTTTACATGCATTAGAACGGACCACGAGTACTTGGCGCTTGTTCAGCCGAGGGCTGTGCTCCGGAGATAATCTTTACGCAACACACGAGTAATTTGCAAAACTGCACATTACGCTGGTCAAACAGATGGAATGATTGGCTGTGGTGCGCCACACCATAGTGCCGCTGAAATTGTCGCACTGCACTATCCAATGCCCACATACTGGACAATCGAACTAAGTCCCATCGCACAATTCAAAAAATTACTCACAGTTTCACAAGGTGTCAATACAAGTGGGTCTAAAGATCGCTCTGACTTGAGAGAATCAGTGTCAGTGCCCTGAAATTCACGTCAGTTTCCCCCTCCATAAATCTGATACAAAGTTCGGGTCAGCGGCTCCATAGCTCGGGATCTGTCCTTCTGACTGACGAAGGTGGAAAAGAATATGACAAAACCTAAGTACTCGAGTCTTTAATTGTAATACACGCCAGCCTAGAATGTGGAGGTATCAGGTGGCTGCCACAACTTGAGCACAGGATATCGTACATGAAACCCCCAAGAAGTGCTACACCAAACCCGGTAATCCTCAGAACGAGGAAATGTCCATACTTCCTGTCATCTTGTGTCGGTCACGGCGCAGACCACTACTGCGACTATGCATATCATCCACACAATGTAAGGGAGCACGACCAGCTGGGAGATAAGAACAGTACGTGAATATTGTTCAAATGCTAATAATATTGCATCCAATATACCAAGGAGACTCTGTTGAGTTGATGATTCCTCACCCAAAAACGGTCAAGTGGCTCAGTAAGCGCTGCTGCTGGATACCCAGAGACCTGGGTTCGATTCCCGGCTTGGTCATTCTTTTCTCTCTAACAGACTCTCGTGGGCCCTCCAGAGGGCTCCTTGGACTTGTCTTGCAGAACGCCCCAAACCTTATGAGCACAGATACTCACAAGAGTTGGTACATGTGATACACCAAAGTAATAGAGCAGGTAGCACCGCTAGGGAGTACTGTTAAACCTCCATCCTTTCACGAAGGCCATAGTCACAGCAAGATTTATGACAATAACCGGAGGAAGGGCAATCTCACGTAGATGAAACAAAGCGCCCAATTGCACGTGTTTGGATTACCCAAAAAAAAAACTCCATCTTGACGGTTATGGCGCAGTCCAAACAAAGAGGTTCAGCAGACGTGCGATAAACAGCGTTGAGCCAGAGTCGTCGCGGAAATCGCGCCTATATACTCGTTGTATCCTATATAACTACAAAACGAGGCATGAATGAGGACCATAGGCGAGTATTATACGATGTTTGCGATTATCCGAAAGGGCGAGGTCAGACAACATTTGCCACTCGACCGGCGCTAGTCGGCACATAGAAGGAGGAATCCTGACACTCCGAAGAAAGAAGAGTACCAGCGGTGTCGACTCACAGAGGCGTTCGGGCCATAATTAGAGCAGAACGGGAAAGACAGAGGGACCCTCGGCAAGGTCCAGTGATATTACTTTTGATATACCTGGCGGTGAGGAACACGTCCAGGTTCGACACCACGCCAGCTTTCAGAATCATGGAATGGGAAAGGACCCAACAGGAAACGGCCATGGAGAGCGGATCGCTATGCGCAGACTATAGATTTGAAGAAATGGCCTGATTATATGATGAAACCCAAGGGTGGTCGATCTAGCACACTGGGACGCGCAAACTAATGCAATGAGCCTGGGGTTATGGTATTGTCTGAATGGTGTTACACGTCAGGCTGGCCCGTTTCGCCACGCAAGGGTCTAGAACCAGCGTGTCAATGGAGAGAGACTCAGTGCTGTGTTTCCAGGTTACGATGGAGCCAAGGATCACCTCGGAGGTTACTGGCCGCAGCAAGAGATAGACTTCCACCGCGCGCCCCGGCAACGTTGTTGGATTTCGCTCCGTCGGGGACGGATCCAAATGCGGGATCAGATGCCCGGCCGGCATGCAGTAACCGTGCCAACGCCTGTCATCGGCCCAGCCGAGGTTATACCGTTGGAAATAAATCGCGCTCTCCCACTCCTTGCCATAACACGCTTGCTTCGATACGCCGACGAACCCACCAGCGAGTTGTCATTCTCGCCCGCATTACCGCAGGCGTTCAATTTTT
>Ga0307513_10010079_pt1 | contig 11901 bp, 15 predicted proteins | sample 15_EM_MG_FD_202174 | JGI IMG/M metagenome (GOLD analysis project Ga0307513, IMG submission 202174) | Populus trichocarpa ectomycorrhiza microbial communities from riparian zone in the Pacific Northwest, United States - 15_EM | ecosystem: Host-associated > Plants > Roots > Unclassified | place... | reverse complement strand
GTCAAGACCAGGAGGTAGGATAGGTGTTTGGAGGATTGGCGAACGTTGTAGTGGAGGGATTGAGTTGGAGAGCGTTTCTGGGGGTTCGGGGGTCCGGAGTCCAAGACCAGCCAAGTCGATATCTACAGCTTGATAATACAATACATATGCAGAGCCAGAATTAGAGTCGCCGAAATACTTGGGTATATCGCTCTCCGGTATTGAAGAAACATTATCGTCATCAAAGACAAGCCAAGTTCCGACGGTTTTTATTATAGCGATGTAATGACCATGATGGGGTCCACTGAAGGTGGCAATCAGCACTGTCATTGGAAGGTAAGGAGGAAATAACGCACTTTCCAATGTGAACTACAATAGCAAACAAATTATATAGACGATCGGCGTCATCCATATCGTCTACAGTATTAAACAAGCGAAGTTCGAAAGGGAAAGCGACTCGATACGCAAGCTTGATGTACCGGCCCACATCTTCCTGATATTTGAATCTTTTCAAGTGCAGCGCAAGTACGTTGGGAAGTTTCTTGATTTTCATCCTATACACATGGCGGTCATTGTTGACAATTGAGTGGCTGAATTGAGTATGAATGATGGACAAACCTTTTCTCCGCTTCCTGTAAGTCGCAACACGAGTCACAAAAAAACTTGTTCTTTTGGCAAAGCATTTCGCTCGCGCTAAATTGTCGGAGGCAAGCGGTAACACTGGAGTTTTGTTCTATATCAATGGATAGGTCGAGGAAGGATTCATCCCGGGAAGAAACCTAGGGACACCTGAGATTCCAGAAGGAGAGGGACATTATGTAAACTCACAGTTTCGCATGTCAAGCAACGCGTTTCACTTGTTAACACTCCTTCAAAAAGCTTATGCACGAGTGTTGCATCCCGCGGATGAGTCCCGGAGTTTGAGCTGGTGCCTGTGACCACGGTGGGCGGTGTCGACCCAAGGGTTGCAACAGAGTTTGATACTAATGTTACTAAATATGAAGATATGTAATTTTAGTTTGGGTTCTAAACAAAACTCACAATCTTCCCCGCTGACACCATTCTGTGTCTGTTTCCTCTCCTCCTCGATCTCCGTGACAATTTGATTCAACAAATAATTGAGGAATTCATGGGCGTCCTGGTGCATTGTAGACCGAAATATTTCATTGAGTTCCTTCAACTTGTCGATAAAAGCGCGCGGAGCCACAGTACCCTTTTCGCCAGGATTGGTAGAGATGTTTAGAAATAGGGATTGCAGAGCAGAGACGAGAGTCGGAGGTGATGAGGGGATGGGATGTGGGCTGCTTTGCGAAGGGGAAGAGTTGGAGGGCTCCGTTGTAGTTCCGGATGTCGAAGGTTTGCGCTCTGGCTTCCTCCTAACAGGGTGGAGGGGAGCCGCTTGTTTACCGGAAACCGGCGGACCAGCCAGGGTATTGGAGAGGCGTCGTTGCGAGTCGACATTCTGGATAAGAAGGTCACGGAACGGAGTGCAGGAATACAATGCTTGCAGAACTGAGTTGGCGTAACTGTCGCAGTAAACATGTCAGATATTGCATAAGAGCGGAGCCATGGTGGCTCACCAAGTATTCCCGAACTAGAAATTCAACAAAAAGTGGGGATATAGGTAAGGGCAAAAGAGTGACTGAAAAATCGCCTTGGATACGCACATTCTCGAGACCAAACTTCTTAGCGTCCGCCGACGTGGGTAGGGACAAGGCGGTAGGGGTTGCGGCTGCCTTGGCTGCTCGTTCTAACTGCTGTTGAGCGCCGAAGGATATCCATTTTGACCTCGCCATAACTGGTGAGGCTTTAGAGCCTGGATTATGCCCGGAGTGTATATACACTACAACGGAGATGTGGTGGTCGACGATAGATTGAGAGCATTCAATCAATTCTGAGTTCTCACCTTCCGGGGTATACACGTGATCATATAAGTACATCAACCATCCGCAAGTGTCCGATAAGGATCCTCAACCCGTTCAAAGTTATTCAAACAACTGTTCAAGCTTGGCCGCACTATTTGGATATCCCGACTTTTTCGGTCGCAGATAAGGCAAACAACAGATTCAGAGCTGGCTACATGGATGTAATTGATTCTCTAATTGTAGAGCGCCCCTCATGCTACCCATCACAACTCGCAAGGACCATGGCACTTAGATCATGATCATCTTCTTGACGTGCACCCAATCTCCAACTTTCACGGTCCCATTCCCATGTGGGACCGCATTACACCCCACACATGGCTTCATTTTATGAGTAGGGTCAAGCCCAATCCTAAACTTCATAAGGACCTTGTAGGGGACTGCTTTATCCCTTTCGCCTGTCTCGGGGTTTACATTAGGCAGCTGTAACGAAGTGTGTCAAGCCATTATTTTGCCTCTTAACTGAAAAACGGATGCTGACTAAACATCTTGTGCACTTGGACACCAGTGTTATGGGCGGAGAGTTATCGGAACCGATGCTTATTTCTTCCCAGCCATCTTCTGCGAATGGTCCTCCACCACGGAAAATTATATTAGGCCGGAACCTGAATATACACATTCATCGATTAGGCTTCCAATCCTTGTCAGGTGCACACAAACCTTTCTATTGGAACTTTGTCTGTCCTCCATCGCTCGTCTATACCTTGTGTCCCGATGCGACTTTGGAGCTCCTTTTCGATGGCTGCCGTGCTCTCTTCGGAGAGCACAAGCATCGGGTACATGTCCTGGTATTTCGCTGTGGCGTCCAGATCTGGGAAGGACGTCGTTGGGGCGATCTTGCGTGGCAGAGAACCTTTGTAGACAAGATGCACTGGTTGCTCGAAATATTTGGAGAGCATGGCAGAAGCTGTCCCTTTAGCTTCATTAATTGATTCACAAACATACCCATCCACAGGATTGTGTCCTGGCCACATTACAATCGTCGGGAAGCTAATTATTTAATATTTAATAATCCGGAACGAAGATGTATGCATCCTCACTTTGTCCATGACTTCACTGTATCTTCCGCGGGTTTGAGAGGTATCGAAAAATCTTTACAACCCGAATCCTTGGGGAACCTAATCTTCAAGGTCCCATCCGGTTCAATAGATGGCTTTATGAGAACCATCTAAAATAATTAGCATCAGTGGCACCGCTACACCGCGCCTGTAGTGTTCAGACCTTTGGTACCTCTCTTGCTGTAATGACCGTAAGCTTTTGAGCATCTATGATACACCAGATCCGATCATTCTTCGATAGTTGTGAACTCATTCAGCCTCGCAAACCAAATTTCAATATCGCCGAACACACCTCGATGCCCTCTGGAGTGTAGTCAGCACTTTGCACAGATATGCCTCGGCAACTCTAATGGAGGAAAAGTTGATTATGACACGCCTGCCATTCAGGTACTTTCGCAGCGATGTGATCACGCTTACCTTGATGGGGTGAATCAGGATCTTGGACACGGTCACACTCCCAGCTGGAGGTGCGGCTGTAGACGACAGCATATCAGATGACCGGTTGGCAGTGGGAACGGATCTAGATAGAGTAGCCTTTCGCTGCTTGTCTCGAATCCGATGGACGACAAAAACAAGAGGTAAGGACGATGCAATGATGGTGGTCAATTTAAAGGAGGTGCTGCCATTATCGAGTGCCTGAAACTGCACGAGAACCCGTTCAAGAAGACGCAAGGTCGAAGTCATGAGATCTTTGGATAACGTATAATTCGTCATCGATGGAAACTAAATTGAGATGCTCTCAAGGTTGATAACCAGGCAGGAATAGTATCCGGCGGCTGGAAGAAACCAGCTTTGATTCTCTGCCTCTTTTGTATGGGACCAGATTGTATTTAAGGCAGCAAGATGGGTGAGGGAGTTTTGAAAAAATGAGAGGATGCAACCCGAATGTCGAAGACCTTACACAGTTGAAGGCAGAAGGCAGCTGGAAATTTGCTGCGGACCACTGCCAGATCCGGTAACACAACAATCTTATCTTATCTATTGATTAACCGCCGTCGTGAAGGATACATTTGGTGGTACATGGAGATTGGAGAAAAGTTATCAACCAGTGCGCAGGACGAGATGGACACCACTGTCGGACGAAATCACGTCACTAATATTGCCAACCTCCAACCCATAAGCAGCATCTTCGAAAGGTTTCTGCATCTGCCCGTGGCCAAACCATCCAAGATCACCTCCATTCGAGTGTGACGAGCAGTCGGAATGTACCCTGGCAAGTCCAGCAAACTTTTCAGGCGATCCATCGATTTGAGCTTGATACCCTCTCAGGATCTCGATGGCCTCTTCCTTTGTACGTGTGATATTTTCCTATAGATCTTTAATAAATGATTGAGGAATCAGATCGAAGCTGATCAAACCTCTTTCCAACTTGAAGGACGTCGACTGCCTCGGTGCTTCACTAAGAGATGGCTCGCTCTCACTTGGGAGGGCTTTCCCGCGGGTGATTTTCCCAAATATTCCTTTGCTCCTGGGAGTTGCTGAACCTGCTCCTCCGAAAGATCAGGGGGTGCGTCCCAGGATGATTCCCTCGTCGCCGTGTTAAAGAAGTAAGGAAGACCCTTCGAGGATGACAATCGGACCTCCCATGCAGACTGGATACACAAAATTGAGTGTAGGTAAAGTAGAAGGCCAAAGGACGTTACCATCTTGGTGTTAGATTTGTACTAGTAAAGTAGGTTTCGGCAACAACGAACAGAACAGACGCTCAGGCTTCAGCCTTACGTAAGGTAGATTGCATCACTGGATCACAAGCCCTCGGCAGCGATGTTGTACAGCATTCAGCTTGTATTCAGCACTCAATTGTTCAGCCTCTGCCAACCTTATGTTTACCGTTAAATAAATGGCGAATTTTACGCAAGAGGATTGTCACAAAGGCTACCGACACCCCTTTTTGTTCGGTATTCATTTCCTTGGAGGAGTGGGAGGCAAGTAATTTGAACCCTGACCATCTTACATAGTTTAACCAGATTTGAATCACAGATACACCAAGAACCGTAAGGCTCGATCCACTCATTCGTAACTTGCTTGTTACATCTAGTTATCTCTGGGACTTAGCTCACAGATTTGGCAATGTCCCAATTCTCCGCCGAAATCCGACGTTCATTTCAATGGTGGAAGTTCTATAAAGAAGAAAGCAAGAGGAAATCCTGGTTTAATTTAGGTCTTAAACGCACCTGGGATGTACGGACGCCTTCGTCGTATGCGCAAGTCAAGCTCACTCAGAAACAAGTAAGCCATGAGTTACCCCTGGTGTACCATCGTCAATGACCCCGAAGAAAGGTTGACTTCGTCTTAGACGAGCTAGAAGGGTACGCAACCCTGAGAGATGATTCGTGGTGAGCAATAATATCACAAATTAAACGGTTTTGGGGTTCATCTTCCCCAGTCAAGCTTCCTGTTTTGACCGCATCTGGGAGTCTGATTCGCTCCTGGACTCCAGGGGACGGGACGAACTGAAAAACACCCTTTCCGCCCTGAGGCCTTCTGGAACAACAGCTGGTGATGATGTCACTGTCTATCTCATTGATCATATGTTATACAGCCTCGTCTATGACAAGACTCTGGTATCCCACCTCAATGGCAGGGTTTACCGGTCCATACCTGCTCCACCTTCTACAGACATTTACACAGTATCGCCCCATTTTATGCTCCTTCCTTCTGATGTTTATGTGTCTGCCGATGCCACCTCAGCCAAATTTCTATCTTATATCAACAACCTTCACCCAATCGACCACCTTGCGACCTACGCACAGCTGGAACATCTACTAGCGGGGTTTGTCCCACTATTTGAACGTACATTGACAGACCTTCACCGAAATAATCCACTCGTACAAAGAATCCCTGGGCGCTGTCATTATACCGTTTGGGACGAACCTGAGCCTCCGGAATACTCTGACGACGACGAGGGGTGGGTGACATATGAAAGTGAAATGCGGGAATGGTCATTAAACCGCCCTATAAATCTTCCTGATGTCCCAGACACAGGTTACTCGGGAGGACTCGAGAAAAGAAGACGTTCCGTCAGTTTGAGAGGCCGTACAGTTCAAATCATTGTGAGTGCGTCAGAGATTACTCTTGTGAGTGCCGAATATTTGTTATTTTTTTGAGTTTTCTCACCCGCTGGCGCTTTCAGCATCCACAGGGCGCAGCCTTCGCGGGCTCTCCCTGGCATGTGGAAGGAATGCGGAGCGAGCGTATCGTGGCCTGTGGTTTTCACTGTTTGTCAGCAGTGAGCTTCTATCCCACAATCTCTTAACATTGAGCCGAGCTGATGATACTCCAGGAGAACATCGTGGGACATGCGATAAAGTTTCGTATGGCTGTGACGTATCCTCGGGGGTTCTCTGCAGGTGATACTGGTGCTACTCTGCGAACTTGGGGCATGAGAGATGGTGCCTCTTGTCACCAGTACATTGGCGAAATTCTCATTCGCGAAGGCTTGAGTGTTGTGTTTCCCAACATTTATCAACACTCCCTGACACCGTTCACGCTCGCTGATCCAACCATGACTGGTCATCTTACGGCCATTTGGTTCTTTCTTATCGATCCAGAAATTAAACCTGTTATATCTACATCTGTCGTTGGTCCCCAGCAAAAGGAATGGATAGGCCAGGCACTGGACGATAACCTTGATACCCGCTTACCCAACGAACTGATACAACAGATTCTGGATAATGTGGAGGGTCTTATGTCGCAAGAAGAAGCTAGGGACTACAAAGAACGGTTCGTTCAGGAAACTGACCAATTTACGCAAGCGAACAATAGCTATCACTTTTGTATACCTTTTGATATATGGAATGGCCCCGAGATCTTGTAACGACAACCCCATTATGATACCTCGAAGTTTTTTTCCTTCCCAAAGATGAGAAGGCCATAATTTCTATTTCATTTTAGTCGGAGGGTCTCCTAGTCTAAACAGGAGATGAAATCATCGTTATAACTAGCTCAGGCAATGAGCCCAACTCATCGGCGTACCACGTGTAAGTCACGAAGGACCTTGGGGGGGGGGCGGTAAGCGCCCAGTATATACCGTAGCACATACATTGTGAGGAGCATGGCCCTTTTAGACACTAAAAACAAGAAAAAGCCACATTCACTCCTGGCGCTCTCCCATCTGCGGGCTCTGACCACCATATATAGAATAAAGTCTACAGTTTAGCAGCAACATTTTTCAGAAAATGGAAGTACAAATAAATCAAGATTGGAAAGTTGGATCTTTACAATGACAATAGTAGTTTGAAATCTAGGAAAGTAGTTCATCCCATGTCGCTCGATATAATTTCTAGACAGAACTTGTTTTTAAGATTATTGTTCACCATATCCAAGAGGATTCTTTGATTGCCAGTTCCATAAATCACGACACATGGTCTCAAGGTCCTCTGGGGCCGTGAATCCCAGCTCTTTCTCCGCTAGCGTCGGATCCGCCGTCAGATCAGGAACATCCCCGCGCCTGACAGAAGATGTCAAGTTATGTAAAGTGATGCAAGGATGGTGGCTTGCCTTCGGCCGATGATTTCGTATTTATAGTCAAACCCTGTTGCTTTTCGCATAGCCTCGACGATTTGGAGGACACTCATCCCTTTGCCTTTTCCTAGGTTGTAGGCTTTGAAGAAGGCGTCAGCATCTGGCTGGTAAATTTTCGACTCAGGCGCCAGTGCATCGAGGGCAAGGACGTGGCCAGATGCCAGATCCATGACATGGAGGTAATCACGAACGCATGTACCATCGCTATGAAAGAATCGGATTCAATTTCAGAACGAAAAGGGCTTGGACGTACGGAGTCGGGTAGTCATTTCCAAAAACTTTTAAAGTCGCATCCTTGACGCGTCCGACCGCCATATGTGCCAACAATGGAAGCAAATTTCCCGGACGACCTCGAGGGTCCTCGCCAATCAAGCCAGATGGATGAGCTCCAGCAGGGCTTCATTTGGTGGATGAGATTCGGAGGGAAGCAGGGACATGCAGAAACTCACTTGAAGTATCGCAAAGATATGGCCCGCCATGTTTTGTCCGCTAGCACCGGTATAAATGGGAGGATTCCAATGAAGACAAACTGAACCTACCATGGCAAAGGTCATCGATGATTGTTTCAGCCATCACCTTTGTCTTTCCATAGGGACTGTCTGCTTGCAGTCGCGTTGTTTCTGGGATCGGGATGATTGGAGGTGTACCATAAACAGTCGCGGAAGATGAGTAGACTATGCGGTTGCAACCATAGTCGGCCATAATTTGGAGAAGGGATACAGTGGCGCCAACATTATTAGCATAATAGGTGAGAGGGATTTCGGTCGACTCTCCGACTGCCTTGTACGCCTGTGACAGGGTTATCGATTGATCAATGAATTTACTCATCCGATATTAACTCCAACCAACTCACAGCAATATGAATTACCCCCCATAGACCACCCTTTCCATAAGATTCAAACACAGACCGGATTTGGTCGGGTTGAGTCAAATCGCAATTGCGAGAATCGATCTCGGTACTTTCGAGCTCGGAATCCGTTGGGTGAGCTGGCAGTTCACTTTTGGATAACTGGGATACCCGGTCGAGAGCTGCAGGATTGGAGTTGTGGTTGTTATCTAGTGAAATGACTTTGTACCGTCTCGTTTTCTGAAGGACGTAGATAACATGCGAGCCTAGGGAAAAGAACGTAAGCCAGAGGCGAATTGAAGAAATCGAAATATGAACCAATGTATCCCGAACCACCTGTCACGAGCACTCTCTTATCGGTCTAGTCAGGGAATATGTAAGAGCAAAAAACGCGTCAACATACCTTGAGAGAAGACGAAGTCATCAGTATTCAGACACGTTGAATAGGGAGAGAAGAAGTGGCAGTCGTGTTTGTCGCGTTATTTAACTTTCAGGGTGTTGAAGTTATATCGGATCAACATACTTTTTCTCGATCATACGAGTCTTATTTTGGTTACTCTCCAGGAGGCTCTACAAAGTAAATTAAATTTCGTCAGTTCCGACCGGAATGGGGCGACTTTAACGTTCAGGTGTTGAAGTTAGATTGAATCAACGTACTTTTTCTCGATGATGCGAGTCTTATTTAATTTCGATAAAGCCAGACCGCACTAGTTACGTAATTGTATAAACTTATCCATCCATCTTGACATCCCCGTCCACATTATTTAATTCGGAATTCTCAGTTGCCAGCACCGTTCCCGAAGACGGACTGCCGGACCCTTGTTCTTCCGCAGTCATCCCTTCGTCCTTCAGACTCTTTTCCTTTTCCTCCTTCTCTTTCTCAATTTCATAAGCGAGAGCTTCAATATCACCAGTCCCTATCTTTCCGAAATGTTGCAAGTACTGATCACGAGCTGCACGAAGCGCAAGCCACGCCCATCGCTGTTTATTCTGGGTGGGTAATCAGTATCGAACAACGATTGTGCAAACATAGAACCCACTTCTTCATATTTAGCGATCTCAGGATCGACAATAGCTGGGGCTGGTGCAGAAATCGATTGAGTAACAGGCTGTATGGCTGGCGTAGGCGTCACCGCGTCAGCGACACGTGGGCTAACTGTGGCATTCTTGAGAGGTTCTTGCGATGAAGATGTGAATTTCGATGGTGAGCCAGGCTTCGGCGGAAGAGACGGGTGAATGGGTGAATTGCCAACACTTGTGACGGGCCGGGGAGCCGCTAGGCTACCTAGTGCGGATTCAATGCGAAGTGTCGCACCTTCTGGCTTACTGGGAGCATTGTCCAAAGCAGTGAGAGTTGGTGGGGCAGTGGTTGCTTTCGCGGCGTCTGAGGCTCGAGCCTTCGCAAGAGCGGAAATCTTCTCCAACCTTTGTTTTTTCAGTGCAATTTTACCGTCTTCTAACTTGATTTTCTTGACGAAATCTTTGACATCGCCAGTCCTGCAAAATCCCAATATAAGGGTAGCTAATAAAGTATACAAAATTCCACTCACTGGAATGGGTTCTGTAAGTCATGTAGGCTGGTATAGCCCATCTCCCAAATTTCGGTCAGAGGCTCTGTACCCAACATCCATTTCCAATCTGAAGGTGGTTCTTGCATTTTTTCTCTAATACCCTTCGTTGCATCAAACATGTCAACTTTTTTACCGCTCACGACGGCAACCGATGGTTCTTTGTCGAATGGTGTACACAGCTCGTTTTTCCATTTGACCCAATTCCTCTCTCTCTCGAGAATCGTGCTGACAGTATCTGCGAATGTTCTCCCATTCGGCGTTGTTTGCCGCAATTCTTCAACAACTTTGGTTGAAGTTTCCTGCACCCATTGGGCATCGGATTCTTCAAGAGTAAAATCCATTTGAAGTGAACGATTACGCGGTGTGGTCCAAGCAGCCTTCGCAGTTTTCGTAAAACTGGAAAGGTGGTTCATCAAAATAAGAAGCTGGAGGAGGAATTGTCGGCGGAAATGTGTGTCGGCTATCTGCAAAGAAGAGTCAGACATAATTATGAATGTGAATGACAACTGCAGACCTCTAAGTCAAGGAGATCAGGACTTGTCAAGAACTTGGCGAAGAAATATTCGTTCGAATTATTTTCTTCATCTGGGTTCCTTTTACGCTTCAGAGAATTGGCAACTCCCACGCCAGTTCTAGAACCCATCATAGCCCTTTCTTTCGCAGTGGCTTCTTTAATGACAGGCAACACTTTATTTACCGCCTGCTTGAAGTTCCCAAACGTATCTGGTTTGGCAAATTGCGGGGGCTTGGAGAAGGGTAATTGCAGTGACCAGAAAGTGTTGTAGAAGTCTACCGAACTGGCTCATGAAGTCCGAAAATTCCTCGAGGGACGTCGAGACGTACCTTCCTTCTTTTCGGCAATGGTTTGTGCTCCACTGGGCTTGGGATCCAATTGCATTTTGTCATCTTGCTTCAGAGCGTTGTCCTTAGCATCGTCTTCGTCTGCCTTGGGAGTTGTTGCCTTATTGTCATGCTTTAGCCGATCCGAAAAGTGGACGCCTTCCCAAGTTGGGCCATATTCACCGCGAAGGTTCACCCCACTTCGCTCTCCAAGTGGAAATACGCCGCTCAAGAATGTTAATATTCGACCGCAAAATATAGTGGTGCTGCCCGTTTTCGAAAGGCGGCGCAAAAGGTCGTTCAGGGTCCGTAGAAGAATAAGTGCTTTTCCTTTCTGTGGTATCATGCCGTCCGTGAGCCTTGCGGCCTGAGACTCGATCCAGGAAAATATATGCGAGCAGGACGCAATAGTCTGGGTTTCAAGCAAATCTTGGAGAACGATAAAAGGGAAAGTCGGTTCACATGCATCTACAATGATATATTGGCTCAATTGTGGTTGGACCAACCGCGTCTCGTACCTTGCTCCGTGAATGTCAAAGCAAGGTCAAGTTTGACCGACATTTGTTCATAATAAGTTTTCTCGTCTGTTTTCACCGCAGTTCCTTCATTAGCCTATAACTCTTGTTTGTTAAAATTAAGAGTGTCTAGTTTCTTCACAACAGCGAAACGTACAGCAAGAAGGAAAATGTCATTTTTCAATAGGTATTCCCATTGAACTTTTCGATTCTCGGGAGATGATTTGTCTCTAGATTCATATATAGTACGAGCAACCAATTCGTCAAGTTTCTCCTTTTCGATGGGTGAAGGAGGGAGGGAATCCAACAGGGAAGCTAGAAGTGGTTGAAGGGAGGCCATGTTGTCGGGATTTGAATTTCGAGAGTACATCTCTTAATTATCATGACCTTGAACCCCACGACCCCAAACGATCCGGACCCAGTCAACAAAGAACTCCTCATATCTTCTGAACATGACTTGCTTGAGCTCGAAATAAATCTTACTCGGATATCACCTCTCTTGACTGAAAATCCCGACCTTCTGGGAGGCGAGGATGTTGCAGAACTACTTGAACGCCTAAACAACACCGACGAGATTGCACAAAGCATGGAAGACAAGCTTGATGTCGTTTTGCAAAACCTGGACAATATTTTGGCCGTATTAGA
>Ga0307513_10010078_pt1 | contig 11902 bp, 21 predicted proteins | sample 15_EM_MG_FD_202174 | JGI IMG/M metagenome (GOLD analysis project Ga0307513, IMG submission 202174) | Populus trichocarpa ectomycorrhiza microbial communities from riparian zone in the Pacific Northwest, United States - 15_EM | ecosystem: Host-associated > Plants > Roots > Unclassified | place... | reverse complement strand
ATTTTTTTACGGAGGCTCACGGTAGTGAGGAAGGTGGAGAAGGTCAAAGTTAGCCAAACACACATAAACAACTTGCTGAGCTGATATTTTCCCGAACCACAAGCATCTAAGCAGCTGTTGAAACACTGTTCCCAGGGTTTTTGGTTTGCTTTTTCGCATTCTCGAGTCGCGAGCACTCGGATCATTGACGCAACCGTTCTTCGAACACTTAGGTATAGATGCTCCTCTGAGCTCCTCTGAGCTCCTCTGGTGGGTACTGGACTGAGCCCATGAGCAGCTGAACCCCATTTCTGACAAGGCGACAAGGAGATAAATTGCTGGATTCTCAGAGGATACCAATCCACGATAATAGAGGAACAGGGAGTAAGTTGTGGCATATGTCATAGAGAAGGAGAGCCTAGAAGCAAATTGGTAGACAGAGCGAGTCCACGGAGATGAGAATGGGGGGACGGTAAATATCCCAGCAGCGGTCAGATAACGGACGTGTGTGCCAAAAAACAACAACTATACGTCCGATACATACAGCACGCGCTGCGTGGGGGAATCAGGCTGCTCGAGACCTCTAGGCGAGTGACGAGTGCGAAACTCGGATCGAAATACGGAAGATGACCTGTAGACAGACACCTTGGGGGGCGGTATCCCTAGTTGTGAGCCATGGGCAGTTCAAGGCTATTATCTGGGCGGATATGACCACAAATATGCCTGCAAGAGTAAACTTGAGCGTTATTGGGAAGAAGTGAGTATACACGACGTACGATGGTCCACAGTGGTACACGTTACGGCGCGAGCTGTTCACCACGAGCCAGGAGACGTACACCAGCTGCTGGCATAACAGGTGCGGGTGGTTTCTCAACAAGGGCGGTATTCCCTCCGCGCTTTTTATTAGAATGTCCAGTGTTGCGCGGGGGAGGGCGGGTGTTTTGTTTCGGAGGGCGTCCAGCAGTCTGCCAATTGGAAAGGACTGCATTATCGGAAAGAGCGCGTTCCGCGACCTTGATGACGGGGACCTTCAAACGGAAGGCCCAGCTGAGTATATTCTCCCCGTTAATCCTCTGCTCAAGCCGAATCTGGGCGTCTGTAGTAGCATCGTTTCCGCTCGCAGTCAAGTTGTCCATAACAGCCAAGACAACCTTTTTATCTGCGTACTCTTGGACCTCCCAGGCAACGGAGCCCAGGATCGACTGCACCCACTGAGGCGCATTCTCCTTGACCTGGACGACGTCCGTACTACCGGAGCCTTGTGTCTCACCCGCACACGCGGCCTCTCCGACTGCGGGTGTGGCGTTCGCAAGCGAGATGTGAAGATCCACCCAAGGAATATGTGCCCTATCCTCTTGGAGCTTAACATGTTGGTTGCTGCCGACCTGCTCCTCGAGGAAGCGGGAGGCGGCGCGCGCCCGGACGGCGAGCATAGAGGTACCCTTCTTCGCGAAATCGAGTATGCGAAGGGCTGATTGTAGATGGGACAGCGAGTCAGCATGAATGAATGGGAGTCGGGCGAGACTGGCGCTCACTTTCTAGAGGGATAATGACAGTGGTAGCTTCGCGGGACCACTTTCTCACCTGGTCAAGTGCGTGGATGAGCACACTTGTGTCAACGACGATGCGATCAAAGGCCCGGGTGGGCTTGGGCAAGTCAGGGCGCGAGGTGTCGACGATGACTCCATTCGGTTTCTGTATTTTTGCATCTGAGCCGATGAGAGCACGGCTGTAGATACCCCCTGGGGCTGCTCGTTTGCCAACCGGACGCGAGGCGGAGTTGGGTGTGGAGGAATTACGCGAGTGGACCTTGTGCTCCAGCTGTGACACCTGGTGGCTGAGAAATGCCTGCCCAAGCAGCTTTCCCATGGCATTATGGTCCTGCTGTTCCCCTTGTGAGGCTCCTTGTCGGCGCTGCGGGACCCAACGGGGACTTACTTGCGTTGTGCTCATGCTGGTTGGGGTCAAAGGAATGATTCAGATTCAAAACTCAAGCGACTGCAACACTCTATTTCCGAGGAGGCATAAAGACCGGAAATTGAAATATTATAAATCGGTACAACTCCTACACGGAAAAGAACGGCTGGTCGTTATGCGTAGCCTGTTGGGCAGCACCAGTCTGAGTGGTAGCGAATGCCCGCCCGGCTGATGTGTGTCCGTACCTACAGCCCCGTTAGTGTTATTAGACAGCTAACAAAAACCAGAGCGCACCGTAAGTTGCCAAAATTCCCAAAGGTGTCTGTTCCTCCCTCGCGGTTTGCGAACAGCGCCGCTAACGCCTCATTCTCCGGGTTGTTGCTCATTTTAACCGTGGGAAGTGAGGAGGTCATTGGAGGTGCTGATCGGCTCGGCGAAGGGACTTGAGAAAACGACGGCGCGGGCGTGGGCAGCTGCGGCACAGGTGGGGCCGCAGAGGCAGGAGATGAGAGAGCAAATGGGTTGTTGCTACCAAACCCAGTAGGTTGTGCAGCCAGTGGCGAAGTCTGCTGGGCTTGGAGCCAAGCGGTTTGCTGTTGCTGGAGCTGTTGCTGCTGTTGGAGACCCTGCATCTGTTGCAGTTGCTGCAATTGCATCTGTTGCATGGCCCAGTCATTCTGGGCCTGTAACTGGGCCTGAGCCTGAGCTTGAGCCTGAGCTTGGGCCTGCAGTTCGGCTTGCTGTCGTAGCCATTCCTGCTGTTGCCACTCTTGCTGCTGCTGTGCCCAGGCCAACTGTTGGGCTTCTTGCTGCTGCTGCGCAAGATAAGGGTTGAAGGATGTAATTTGAGGCTGGATAGTAAATTGGGGCTGGAGTGTGTACTGCGGTTGAAGAGCGCTTGCATCTACAAGTGGGAAAGGGTTCGTGTTCGCTGCAGGGCTGTAGGTGGAGGTATGAGAGGATTGGTCTCAGATTGGGGTACGACATACGCAGTCTGTGTAGGGCCGTCTTCAAATAGGGATTTAGAATTTGCATCCTCGACCGCCTTGGCGCGTTTTGCCTCTTCCTCCTCGGACAACTTGATAGCGCGTTGGAGATCACGGTCCCTGCAAAGATGGTGAAGAATAAGTGACGAGTTAGACTTGGGCATAGTGGATCGACACACTCGGTAGAAAGAGCGGACTTTTGAGCTTCGAGTTCGGCACTTTGTTTGCTTGCCTCAAGTGCCTTTTTGAGGTCGTCATCTTCGCGGTTACCTTCGCGGTTACCTTCACGGTTACCTTCACGGTTACGACGAGAACCCCCAGGTGTGCTCCGGCTCCTCCGTTGGGTGTTCTCATCGTCCGGGGTCTCCTCCCCTCCTGGACCACCTCCAACCATGCGGTCGCGCATATTCGCGCGGCTACGGCGTTCCTGGCGGAGACGGGACTCATCCTGGAGGAGATTTGTGATATCCTTTGCCTTTTGGCGGACGTTAGCGCCTTGGTCCTTGCCGTACTCGTCGAGAAATTGGAATTCCTTGAGCGTCTTAACGAGATAGACGTTGTCGCGGAAGTAGATGACGACGTTCTCAGAGCCAGCATGGAGACAGTAGTCGAGCAGCGTGAGCGCCTACAGGAGTCGCGGATCAGAGCGCTGGAAAGCTGCGGCGGAACATGACGTTACCTTGAAGACGTGCCGCCAGTTCTTGCCCTTGTCGTTAAGTCGCTTATCCAGCATTTCCATGATCTCCACAAAATCATTCCTAAATGAATTTGAGTTCGTCTGAGGGGGCGGAGAGGGTGAGGGGAACGGACTGGTTGTAGGTGAGTTGGGCAATTTCGTTCATCTGGGTGCCCGAGGGTCCCCACGGATCATTAGACGTCGCATCGCGGACCTTTGCTTGCACATCCGAGTAGCCTGGCGAGCGTGGTCAGCGGCGGTGGAGCGGACAAATCAATGGGTCCGTTTATCGCAATTAGGTAGCTACCTTTTGTGTAATTTTTTGCTACACGAAGTGCTCCCTTTCCTATGTGTTGAAACGACATCCTGGCTGCCCGAGCCGACTACCTACTGGGGATCGTTCAGTCCAAGTGTAAGACAAAGACGCCACCTTTACTCTCTTCCGCTTCGGGGGGATGATTGGAACCCCAATGCAGCAATCGACCTCACTCGCACTCTACGACGCTCTTCTCATACTCCTCGACGCTGCAGCCGCAGTCGCCAACCCCGCTGCCGTGGTATGTCCTTATTCAACTGCCTCCCATTCCACACATTCCCGTCTTTCTAACCAGCTTCGTAGTCGAACGAACGTCTGGAGCTAGCATATGCCACTGTCCACACCTCTATTTCTTCCGTCCCCAAGCCTCCAGTGCGTGACTGGTTCAAAGTGCGAGAAGACGTTGCACAGTGTCTCGCTATTATCTGTCAGCATAATCATGATTCATATGACACCCCAAGGTTCTGACACGTTTTGGACGTGTCTTCTAGTGTTTCCCACTACTCTAACGACTTTGCTCACCTATCGACAAGCACTCGCACTTCAAAGGCCGATCGACACCGCTAATCACGGAACGTTCTACTGCTGGGTTGATGTCTTACTAGCAGAAATGGTCTCCTCTGTGCTTTACAACCCGGTCTCGACAAGCACAACGCAGCCCGCCTGCCCAGCGTTGGAACGTCGTCTTCATGATGAACGCATCTCTTTGGCTTCCTGCCTACCCCGCAAGTCATGTAGAACTCATCTCCCGTCTCCTTTTTTCTGATGCTGTCTTTCCAGCGAATTGGGAATCTCTTTTAGCCGTACTCGGCCACCCTCACGCGTCACCCGGTCGTCGACGTTTCGTTATCAGCATACTATATCTCCAACTATGCTTGGTCCCCGAACATGCCTCACATGAACCGTAAGTCCATCCCTCACCTGAAGAATTCTCTTAGTCTCTGCAGCATCCCTACAACTCCTGCTCTCAAATCGCTTCAAAGCCACATAGAGTATCTATTGAACAAGGAATGGACGACCTATGATCTAAGAGATGCAGCAATGACCGTCGACCTCTTCTGCACTCTCGATCTCCGACTAGTCCGACGTAAAGAGAGCCCTTGCTCGCTGTTCCAGCCTTACACACACACCAATATCTTGGCCCTTCTCCGTCGTCTTGTCGAAGAACAGCACCCTGTCGCCGATTGTATACTCTTCGATTCCCATGCAGCGATTGCTTGGCTTTTTAGTATATGGAACCAATTGGAGGTGTCTGCATTACATGAAAAAGCAATTGTATCTCTGGTAGGTTGCCCACCTTTATATTCAAGAGCAGGCTGACTGCTGGTAGGTTACTGCCTGGCTGATATCTGCCGGTGAGAATAAAAGAGATGTATCGCAGCTATTCGAAGATGTTGGCGATCCTGAGCTACGTTTAAAGCCTTTGGTGGTAAGTTATTTCATCAATCTGAAGTTGTTGATATTATTCGCTTTCGCCCAGGCCGTCCTGAAAGGGGTTGACGCTATGGTATCGGCATCGATTCTCCTATGCGTTCTATCCAAGTGCTTTCAGCAAGTCTGGACCCCTTCATTGAGAGTCTCCCACGAAGAAATCTCCCTACGGCTCCTTCAATTGGCGTTTTCAAACACGGAGGACGACATATCGTCATGGGAAGGTCCTTTTGGCAATGGATCGTGCCGAGGCCCCGCTGATTTATTCTCCGTTAGCACGTATCGCAACACTCGAATATTTCGCCACTGTGAATCCTAACTTCAGACCTATCCAGCCCATATCAGAGTTGGTGACTAAGAAGTTCCTTTCGTCTCATCTTTCTACTGCAGTGCAGCGAGGTGAGCTTGTAGTCGAGTCCCTGTTTAATCTCACCATTCCACAGTAATTAAATATGCTGAACGGTGAGCACACTTTGGTCAGATGGCTCTTATAGTACATGGTACCATGTGGAGAACAGAATCACCGCATCAACCGTAGTCCTCTCTACGATCCAGCGAGTCAAAGTCTCCTTGGATTTTTTGCTCTTTGCTTGCCGTAGTCCCAAAGTGGTATCCGCACACAGGACGCGCTTGGAATGTCTGGTAAATCACCTCCTTGACTTCTTGTACTCCGACGAACATCGGGAAGAAGCCTGGAATCTCATCGCCGAAGGAACTCTGCTTCTACTCTCAACCTTGGAACGCTTGCGAGCATCCGAACGCTCAAAGGGTACTGCACAAAAATCATGGGCTGACTTAGAGGACGTACTTTTCGTGATCGAACGAACAACTAGTCTCGAAGTTTTGGGTTGGTCCTTCAGTCCTCTGAATCATTCATTAGGAAAGCTGACCTCTAAGGACAGCTGCCGCTATACAATACGTACGAAATTACATCATTACTGGGCAGGACGTGGATCTCTCCTCGGTTGCATCTCTTGCAATATTTTCACAAAGCTCAAAAGCCCTGCTTGCGATTTTACACGGTCATTACCACGGGAAAAAAGAACCTCTTGCGTGTATGCTGACCGGTGACCTGTGCTCGCTCCTTTCCGTCCTTCTGTGCAGTGTCCATCCTGATTTGTGTGAGCCGCAACAGTACCTTGTTACGGAAGTGCTGATATTTGCTGCAGTGGCGTCCTCTCCGTGGACTTTAGTACTGATACGGGCATTGAAAGACGTACAGGAAGGGCAATTGCCACCTCGGCTACTTGATGAAAGCAGAGTCGTGCTCGCAAGTCGAGTCGTGAAATATGGTACTCGCCTGACCAGTCAGGTACGCACTAAAATGTTTTTAGAGTGATTGATATAGACTGTATGCCCCATGAAGCTTGAACACCTGGTATGGACCGGGCAGAAGCTACCTGACGATGGAAATTCACTAAATGCTCAGACGCGAGTTTATCGAGCTGGATTGCATATGATTGAGATTTTCGATGAATAAAGGCTTTTTCTTGCAAGACCGCGCGCATTTGTTTGCAGGCTGCTTTGTTGTCGTTCTTTGTCCCTTGGAGGAAAGGTCGGGTGAGTGATTTAGGTTCAGTCTATGGAACACGGCGAGCAAACTTTATATCTTGAAACTTGATATCCGCCATGGCGGCCCTCTTGCCATTCCTACGTATGGCTGCCGCCATCGACGACCGCATCCCGTCTCATCATCCTCTTTGACCCGTCGCTGACCTCGACGGCGTGCGGCAGATTTGACCCCGGGAGATCGATGGCCAGCAAGTCACCGGAGCACTCTGGGAGCGAAGAGGAGGCGGAATCGAGCGCGTGTGAGCCACCATGGTCTGGCTGGATCGAAACGACCGGCGACGCCCTCCTCATCCTCGAGGCAGCCCGCCGCGGTCTTATCCCGCGCGTCACTCGCCGTCTCGTCGACTCGGAGCGCAAGATGATCACATCGGGTTCCGTCTTCGTATTTGATGAAGACGAGTCTGGCATCAAACGCTGGACAGACGGCTTTGTCTGGTCGCCTTCGCGTATTTTGGGCAATTTCTTGGTACATGACCATCTTCGTTCTACCGAACCCTTCGTTTACATATCCCGACTATAGATCTACAGAGAGACGAATAAACGTCCTACCCCTCGGGGCAAGCAGCAGCGGGCGCCCTCTCCTCCAACGCAAGATGAGATGCCCGAGCAGACTGCCGAGGATTCTGAAGAACTTAAGGGCAAATTTAACCCATTTCAGGCCCTTTCCCAAGGAATAGACAAGACTCGCGAACGATTACTCCTTGGGAGCCTCACCAATAGCCGCAAATACAAGGTCGATGGGATGGTAAAGAAGGTAGAGCCAATATATAGTCACAGCAATCCTAGATCTCACATCCCTCTTTCTAGACCTTCTCCATCACAATTGGTGGAGTTTCCCAGCACCTCATTTCATACTATAAAGTCGCTGACGTCGAAAACCGCCGACTGCGAGCACCGTCCACTCTTCCTGAGCTTGCGACTTTAGTGATCAGCCCGGAGTATCTCGACAAGACCCATTTCCGACAAGTTCCCAAAATCGAAGTTGGTCCGGATGGTATTCCTCGCTATCGCGGCGAAGCAGAGGAGTTGGGACCAGTATCTCAATCACGCGCTGCATCTTCGTCTTCCAAGGGTGCTCACCGCTACGATCCCTACGCCGGTGCACCAAGCTCGGCCAAGAAACCCGCGAATAATGGCCGCAGACCGAAGCCTCCCGCCACGCGACAGTCGAGCACCGGCGTCACCCCAACGCCACCCGTGTCTTATGACCCTTATGCTCCTTATTACGGGATGGGCTTTGGATATTACGGAGAAGGGGCATATCCAAATTACCACTCTTACATGTCGTATTATCACGGGGTGTACGGACACCAGGGAATACCACAACCCAATTTACAGAACGCACAGGAAGCGTCAGCACCTACTGAAGAGGGAACTGCGACAGCAGCAGAACCAACGCCAGTCGGAGAGGCGGAGGAACAGGATGAAAAGAACGATGATTAAACGCCCCAAGTCGTGACCGAGCCGCACTTGGTATCCGCTGTATTTGGCCCTAGTTTCTCTGGTTGTTCGCTTGTTCGTCGTGCTGTCCAAGTGTGTTGTTCCAAATTCCCCTAAGCCCGTGCCACTTGTCCCCGATCTACAATGAACCGGACGCAGACGACCATAATCCCTCATACTCAAGAGCCGTACGTCACGCGTACATATCCATCCCCCGATGAGCTTGGTGCTGCGATCGAAGCATCTGCGAAAGCACAGCTGGAATGGGCCAAAGTCCCTCTCGCGGAGCGAATCGCAATTAGTAGACGTTTTATAGAGGAGTTTGAGAAGATGAGCAATGATATGGCGAAGGAATTGACGATCCAGATGGGCAGGTACAGTCTCTTGTCCTCACTGGCGCGTCGCTCTGACTGAAGCCGAGCCGGAAACCAGACCAATTAAGCAGACACCTGGGGAGATCAGGGGTATGCTCGGTCGAGCTGGTCATCTCCTCTCTATCGCACCGGATGCTCTCAAGGACGCTGCGCTCACCGAAACCGATAAACCTGGCTTCCGTCGATTTATTCGGCGTACGCCCATCGGCGTTACTCTTGTCATTGCGCCATGGAAGTGAGCATATAGCGTAAACTTATACCAAGATGCTCATCACACGCAGCTACCCTTACCTTACTATGATAAATGTCCTGCTACCCTCTTTATTGGCCGGAAATTCCGTGCTTCTCAAGCCTTCTCCCCAAACACCAGTACGCCCCTCATTTCTGCCCCGAACCTCTCTCATCCTTCGTTCAGCTCACAGCCGAGCGACTGGCTGAAGCCTTTACTAAAGCGGGCCTCCCAAAGGATGTTGTACAAGTGCTTCACCTACCTCCTAACCTGGTCAAACACGCTATCCAGCACCCAAAGGTCAACTATATCTCGTTCACTGGCAGCGTCGCTGGTGGACGCGATGTGGACAAGGCAGCAGCTGAAACTGGTGATTTCAAGACAGTAGCTTTGGAGGTGGGTCTCCAAGGGCGTCCAGTGAAATTCATACCTGATTTCCTTCATAGCTTGGAGGCAAAGACCCTGCGTACGTTCGCCCGGATGCCGATCTCGATTTTACTGTAGCGGAGCTTGTCGATGGAGCTCTATTCAACTCAGGTCAAAGTTGCTGCGCCATCGAGGTAAATACTATGTGACTCCTCTGCAAGCTTGCTCCAAATCATTTCTAGCGTATCTACGTGCACGAGTCTCTCTACGACGGGTTCGTAGAGAAGTTTGTGGAAGCTGTCAAGGTATGTCCTTCTCGCAGACTCGGTACCTATGACCTGAAAGCTACGGATGCAGGCATACAAACTCGGCGATCCGCTTCACGAGGAGACAAACTTGGGACCAGTCGTTAGCGTGGCCAGTGCGGAACGTATCAGGAAGCAAGTTGCTGATGCAGGCTAGTCTGCAGGCCATATTATAGATCTGATACTCACTCCCGCTGCAGTCGCGGCCGGTGCGAAAGCTCTGATACCGGAGGACCACTTCCCTGCTGCCAAAAGGTAATCATATCTATGAAGATATTCCCATGAAATATATCTGACAAGCTCCTCAATAGAGGAACCGCCTACGTCGCTCCGCAAGTACTTGTGGACGTCGACCACAGTTTGTCCTCCGAGTTCCCGACTGTCTCTCTTACCCACACGCCACTTAGCAATGGATGTAGTAATGGAGGAAACCTTTGGCCCTGTCGCACCCATCATTAAGGTCCTCTCCCTCGGCTTATCCCAGTTATAAGGCCGGTCTAATTTCTGCTCCCAGGTCTCAAGTGATGAAGAAGCGATAAACCTAATGAATGACTCCCCCTATGGTCTAACTGCCTCAGTCTGGACGAAAGACGAGAAGGTCTTCGAAGGGCTAGTGAACGACATCGAAGCAGGGACGGTTTTCCAGAACCGATGCGATTTTTTGGACCCCTCTCTTGCGTGGACAGGCCTGAAGAAGAGTGGAAGGGGTATCAGCTTGAGCAAATATGGTGCGGTTGTACTTCAGAGCCTGCTCCTTCCACAGCACTAATAAGTATTGCAGGTTTTGACCAACTCACAAAGGCCAAGAGTGTGCATATTAAGACGATACCTTGATTCCATGTTTATAGCGACAATCGGGAAATATGAGTCATACACCGCGAAGGATTCTGATATAAGGGAGTGATGGAAGAATTGACCCAGATAACTGGTAAAATGGGTGAGGTCGGTGTTGTACAAGGAGTGTCGATAGGTATTAAACTGCAGAAAGCGAATCGTCCGAGAGAAACAAGTATAATCAGGTAAAGGCAAGTCCCGCCCACACCACCAAGCCACCAACGGCAGCGCACGCAAGCGAATTGGTGACAGTGGCCACTCTACTGCGTTTAGTGGGAGGGAGGTCTTCGTTCACCGAGTCATCGTCATCGTCATCCCTCTTGCGCTTCCCGAACTGTGTTTTTGTCAGAATAATAGGGTTATCAATGGAGGTTACGGCTACCTTCTCATCAACTCTGGCAAGCTCCTGAGCTTCCACGAGCTGATCACGGCGAATTACATGCAATTCTACAACTCGTTAGGAATAAGTAGAGTGTCAAAAGGAGTACTTACCCTCGGCAATTGCTCCCAGTGCACCCCTGAGGCTCTCCATATCAGCTCGGGTGGTGGAGAGCAACGTCTCAACCTGTTCGTGGAGTGTTGCAACATCGGTCTCCTTCTCGAGTAGGTTTTTCAGATCCTATGATATGGTTAGTCGGTTCCAGCAGTCTTCATAAAATTGCGCCTACAACCGAGATACTGTCAATACGGGTGCTGAGGACGTTGACTTTCGAAGTTAAGGTGCTGCCTTGAGAAGCCTTGTTCCGTCTCTTGAAGAGGTAGCTTGCCTTGAGTTTAGATACTTCTTTCTAGATGACAGGACCGTTCAAACCGGTGTTCGATTTGGATCGAAGGGCACTTACATCGACGCGGCTGATATCATTCTGCAATTTCTTCATGTCGTCATGCAGGGTGGGGTCCTCCTTCTGAACTGGAGGGCCTTCGTACACCTTGATATCGACCGAGGTCGTATCTTCGTCCTCGTCCATATTCGAGTCAATCTCCTCATAATGGGCCGGGGACAACGATATCGCCCAATGCTCGACCACCTCCGCGTCATCATCAGAGATGAGACCATACCGACCGCTATGAACAAAGAGTATCATTCGTGTGATCGGAGTTGGGTATGGAGGACGTCACTTACCTCGCCTTGTAGGTGCTGCTAGGGAGGTCGGCTGCGGTGAGGAGCTTGACTCGTACTTGAAGTGGTTCGTGCTGCTGACCTGCCTTTGTGACTGCTTTACCGAACTGGATGATGTCTCCATCCTGGAGAACGTGGGGAGTGGCTGGCGCGAGCCTTGTCGTGGGACCTCCAGGACAGGTGATCCAAGTGCCATGATGGCTTCCACAGTCGATAACCACGACCTGAGTCATAGAGAGAGAAATCAGCCAAAGCCCAGAGGCAGACTGAGACAGGGAGGGATTAGACGACGAGTACGCACTGCGGCGACTGTAAACTTGAGCTGAGCGTGGGAGCGGGAGACAACCGGGCACGATG
>Ga0307513_10010077_pt1 | contig 11902 bp, 7 predicted proteins | sample 15_EM_MG_FD_202174 | JGI IMG/M metagenome (GOLD analysis project Ga0307513, IMG submission 202174) | Populus trichocarpa ectomycorrhiza microbial communities from riparian zone in the Pacific Northwest, United States - 15_EM | ecosystem: Host-associated > Plants > Roots > Unclassified | place... | reverse complement strand
CCGTTCGGAGGGATGATAGTCGGGTCTCCCTCGTCCAATTACGCGGATTCTCGCCCAACCTCAAATCCTTCCGCCTGTCCCATTCCTCCATCCCACTCTCAGAGGTTTTCAACTTCGTCTGTTCCTTCCCCCTTCTCGAGGACCTCCACATTATCTCAAGAAGCGACACCGACGGAGGGGATGAATGGGATATTCCTTCGGCTTCACCCAAACTCACCGGGTCTCTGGAGATAAGAGGGAAGGGCACCCGTTCTACTGTGCGTCGATTGTGTGACCTCCCTGGTGGTCTCCGCTTCTCCAATGTCACGGTGTCGTGTTACAAAGAAGATGTCCAATTGATAACGGATTTGGTGTCGAGATGTTCTGACACCCTGGAATCGTTCACCGTTTCCTACGGCGGACCATCGGGTGCGTTCGCCTCGGCCTCTATGCTTGGCCAAGATCTCACCACTGCTCGTAAAATAGGCACATCTAGGACTCCGCTTGACCTTTCCAAAGCCACAAAACTAAAAGGCATAGATTTGTCGTGCAGCGAGTCGGACGCCCAGTGGGTCAACATGGCGGTCCAAACTGCCACATCCGAAAGCCTTCAGCAGATCAATGTCACCTTGCGTGCTGACCCAAGCCACATTGGGGGAATGACTCATCGGGAATGGCAAGACCTCGACTGTCTGTTGATCCAACTCTGGACCTCACGTTCGATTCGCCCGAAGGTCACATACGAGATGGGATATGGAGAGTCTTCCGATGCCATACTGTATTGGTTACCAGGACTGCGTAAGGGGGGCTTCGTTAAAGTGGTCGAGCATGATTGGGTATACTATGATTGACAATAAGAACGATGATGTTGTAGTGTTTGCTGGGGCGAGAGAATGTATATGTACCTGCTGCGCCCCATTTCTATGGTGTCTGAAATCTGAAACGACACACCCCTGCAAGCTAATTTGGGGTGCTCTCATATAGAAGCCAACTAACAGGCACTGTAATGCATCAATGTTGATCCGCATATAATATGAGTTTGAGCACTGCACTTATCAGCCAATGAGATATTCAGTATATTGAACTCAAACACAAGCACAGAGAATACATGTCCTATGGATTTCTACTGGATAAACACATGGCTAAAGTCAAGAACCAATACCTCTTTTGACCTCAAATGAGCAACCAGACACTGGCCACTGTACTGTACATGGAGTGGCTTTCCAAACCTCTCAGGTAGCTGAAAAACCACCTTCCCAGTGGCTATATCCTTCATCCTGGACATGTCAATTTCCCATAGCTTGGTATCATTGAGGTGTAGCATGTCTGGAAGCTCATTTGACAACTTGACAGGGGGCCAGTCTGGAATCCCAAAGTCCCATCCATGAACACCCATAAATGCTCCAGCATTAATCCAGACTTTTGAGGCATCTGTTGCAACAATTGCTGGGCTACTACTGTACCAGAGCCTTTTGCTTTTGTTGCCCTGGAACTCTCCCTTACCCACAGCCTCTCTTGTCCAGATATCCCATGCTTGAATGGATTCCTCATACAAGCAGAAAACCTTAGACCCATCCCCTGACACCCTGAGGTCCTCAACACAACCTCCAGGTACATCTATTGTATTGAGGAGTTCCCCTTGCCTAGCATCCCAGATGTTGATTTTCCCATCTGTATACCAAACAAAGATTAATGCACTGTCAATCAGCAAGATGTTGCTCTGGTGGGAGTCTTTATCTGGGATTTGCAGGGACCCCTTGTAGGGACTGGTTGAGACACCCCAGGTTTTCATCACCCCATCTGGTAAATCAAGTGGGATAATGGGACCATTTTTTGTAGATTTAGTTGAGGGTAGGGTGAAGGGTGTGGACTTTGGATTGGTCACAACTTGGTTCATTAGAGAGGTACCAATCTGCCAGAACTTGACTGATTTGTCATCAGATGCTGAAATGAGAGAAATGGGGGAAGAAAATGCAATGGAGGTAATACTGGTAGCATGGCCAGTGAAGGTTTCAATGAGATAAAGCTCTGGGCCAGAGATGTGCAAAACACAGATATCTGTATTGTTATCAATAACAGCCATAAATGTCCCATCAGGGGAGAAACAACAGCAACTGGAGTGATAACTGCTGGCCATGTCAAATTGAGTCACAATCACTCCAGAATCAATGTTTTGCACTGTAACACACTCTTCGTCACGTAGCATGATCTGGGCACCATCTGGAGAGAGAGCAATGTTATAACCATCAAGGGAAACAGCAATTTGATGACCATCATGTATGGATCCAATATTGTGCCCATCAACATTCCACTGTATAATAAACCCATCAGATGAACATATAAGGGCTTGAGGGTTTTTGGGAGAGAATTTGACACAGTTTGACCCCTCCTCTAGCTCTATGATTTGATGGCATGCCCCTGTCTGAATGTTCCACAGACGAATTGTTGTGTCTGAAGATGCTGAAGCAATTGTGGTATTGTCTGCTGAGATGGAAACAGAATCAACCCAGCCAGTATGACCAGAGAAGGTCTTGACAACACCTCCAGTCTGTACATCCCAGAGCTTGATAGTATTGTCATGACTTCCAGAAACAAGTGATGTCCCATCTAACAAGAAGCTGAGACATCCCACTGCATCTGTGTGCCCAGGGAAAATTGCTGTCTGACTGCCTGTGATTGCATCAAGGATGAGGATGTCCCTGTGTTCAGATCCAACTGCAACTTTATTGTTCCAGTATGAGAGGGCTGTTGGTGTATTGTTCAACAAAACTGTACGCAAACATCCCCCCCATTCTGTTGGGAGACCCTTGACCACCCTAACCTCCTGTGCAAGCTCTGCAATGTAGCACTCATAGAGACAAGATGAAGATGGAGAAAGTGGGAGAGCAGAGTGGTACACATGGGAAGGGGAGTTGTGGATCACATCAAAATGTTCCAAAAGGAACCGCTGACTGTCATTTGCCCATATGTATGAAACACCTGCCTAAGAGAGGACATCAACACAAGTCTCATTGAATAGTCTGCATAGCACTCACCAAAGCACACCACTGCCCAACATCATTCATGGCATGAACTCCAACACCAAGGCTCCCTGTGAGAGCAAGGACCTCAATCCAATGCAGCAAATGTGTTTTGAAGAACTTTTCAACTGCTTTCTGCACCTCCTCAGCATGAGGGCTGTTGATAGGGATCTGCAGGAGGTGCTTTGTCCAGAACTGACATGCATATTCTAGAGCATCTCCAATGTACTCCTTCTTGTAAGAAGTGAGATCTTTGACCTCACTGAGAACAGCATAGTCATCCAGGTTGCAGATATTCCTTTTCAGCCTTTCCCCCGTAAGCCTGAGGCATGAAAGTAGAATTTCTGTGTGATGAACTGCAGGGTCCACAAAGAAGCGTTGGTCCTTGCATCGAGATGAATCCATGAGGAAGTCAGGAAATGACTTGTGGAAGGCTTGAACAGGGTCTTCTGTGCTCTCAGGGACAAGGAGGAGAGAATGGAGAAAACGGAGGGTGGAGAGGGTGGAAACTTTGAGGAGGTCTGAGAGTGCCTTTGAAGAGAGAGGGTTATGGACAAGCAATGCTGCTCCAACCACAGTCTTGAAATGGGAATGGACTTCTTCAGCATCTACATCAACTTCATCAACTGCTTGCTCTAGGACCTGGGTGTATAGGAGGTCAATCCCAGAGCTTCCTTCATGAGTAGTATTTTGTGGAAGAGAGATAATCTGGTCCAATTGTTCAGCAGGTGTGTGGTACTTTGATGTGACAAATTTGACAACTGTTGAAGCATAGATGAAGAATCCTGCTGCTTTCTTGCAGAGAATGTTGGTGTCAGATGGGCTTGGCCAATCTTGGGTGAAATTGCAATGGCTTCGGGTTCTCATGATCTCGGTCAACCGAGTCCTAAAGAACAGTTTGATATCGCTATCCACCGAGGAACGTTTGACGTCGTGCAGCCTGAGCACCTCTGTGATGGGTCGGAGTGACTCGAGGCGAAATCCGGATCTGATCCGAGGCTCCGGACGACCTGTGATAAAGAACTTGACATTCGGGATCTCGTCCACGTAGCGAGAGAGCACGGAAAGGATGGCGGAAGCCGGTTCTTCGTCCTTGCATTCGTCGAGAGCGTCAATGATCATGAGTGTCCGAATGCGAGCGGCCTTCAATGGACCAACGATAATCCTCTCCATTTGGGAACAAAGAGATTCTCGTCCAACGTCAGGATTGACCCTCAAGACTTGGACCAACTGTTCTCGGAACGGGAGGCACCAATAAGCCAGCTGAAAGGCGAGGGTCGGGAATATTGCTTGAAGGTTACTTCTATCCTCGAAGTCTCGCGAGCAAAAGAAGCTCGCACCGAGCTTCCCATCCGCGAAGCTGATCTCGGCAAACGTCTGAGCAATCGTCGATTTTCCGGTCCCCGCAAGGCCGTTCAGCCAGAACACGCGGTGGTCCTGTTCGTCCTTCAGCCAGCGTTCGAGTTGCAGGAGGACGTCTGCCCTAGTTCCCTTCAGACACCCCTGCCTGTTCCCGGAACGGTACCCTGCGCCGGCGGTGTGATGCATCTCTTTCAGAAGGTTGCGATCCACATCTCCCTATTTGCGAGTTACTACAAAGGGTGGGGCTGTGAGGGAGTGAGACTCACAATCTGCCGACAGCCCTCGTTGTAGATATCCCACCGTAAAGAAGTCTGAGCATACGTCAGCTACGGCGAGAGCAAGACTTTTGGGTGAACAAACCTGATAGTCCATCAAGGCACAGCGAATATCTTCTACCAGACTGTTAAGCTTGTGCGCGTTCTCAGGCGTTTTGAGGAAAAGCGCGAGATCCTTCCGGCTCGTCATCGTCTCCATAGCTTGGCCAACGTCTTTCAATTTCCTGGTAATCCCCGTGCGTTAGGTTCGGTTCTCGATCTTGGAGAACGTGTGCTCACCGTTCCAGCTTCTTTGCCCTCTCCTCCTCATTGACATCACCCGGAGAGATTGGTTCGGAGAGCGATTCGGAAAGGGTTTTGACCCTGGGTGCCAATGATTCTATGGCATATTCATTCACCTCCGTTCGCTAGGGTGGTCCGTGAGTATCGCGAATCGAACGCGCAGGGAGATCGTACCTCGTAATTGTCGAGAACAAAACAGAGAGATCTCGCGATAGATTCGAGTGGACCGAAGGCACTTGGGGAGTCTCTTACCCCACGGAGCAATTCAACCGTGGCAAATGCAGTAGACTTGCAGGTCGATTCCTCATCATCAGCGGCGGTACCTGGTCTGAGGGACTTATCTGGACGAACAGCTTCTGGCCTGCAATCAGAGGTGTCTATAATGCCAGAAGGAAGAATCAGAGACAGCGACTGAAAGCCACTATGCCCACGTACTTTCGGGTTCCCGATCGCGCAGGCTCAGTGAAGCAGTAGATCCAGCGAGAGAGAACCATTCGATTTCTTGATTGGATCCGCTTCCCACCCCAGACTCACTGTCTGAGTGCAAATGCGGATGCCTCTGGTTAGCTTCCCCTCCATCGATGTCAGCCTCTCCCCCTTCTTGACCGCTATCGCCTCCACACGCTGGTGCGGATTCTGGCTGAGGAGGTCGATCCGCCGAAGAAACCCGCTCTCCAGCTGTGTCGGTTCTATCCCCTTCTCGGTTGTAACTTTCGTCCGCTATGGAGTGGGGCTCTTGTTGCGGAAGCGAACTCGTTGAATCGGCCCTCTCTGAGTCCCCTTCAGGATTGGCCCCCGTTCCGTCCGGTTTGCGTTTTCTTCCAGGTAGTCGGCGTTCGAGCTTCTTCTTCATTTTGGAGAGTGAACCTCTTATGTCTTCCATGTCAGTGTTGGACGAATCGGTGTAGATGGTGGTGCGGTAGTGAATGATTGGCCTCGTGGCTTCGATCCGATTCCACATCAGCGCTCAGCGCGGCTGGCGAAGCGCGAGAAGTTTGCGTCGCGCCATCCGTTCCCCTCACATGTCAGTTTGTCACATCAGCCCTTTCAACGGTTTGGGGCTGAGTACCCTGGACCGGTATCAGCGCCGGTGCCCCTGTGATTCGAAGTCCAACTTGCGAGCCTTCGAATATAACCTCAGCTACGTGGTTACATGGCCATGCTTTTGTCCGGGAAAAACTTGACATGGCCGGCAGTGGACGTTAGAACATTTTCATATGGTATTCCCAGGGGATATATGATGCTCACTCGGGCCGCCCGCGGAGGCCGCGTTTTTTCCCCTGTGGTATTACGGGAGCTTATAGGTACCCAGTGTTTCTCTTTTGTTATCGTATCGCGGTCGTTTCTGTACCACTGACACTGCCAGTCGAGTCGGCTATTCTGCTGCACGCCGAGGCAAAGCCCAGCAGAGCCTGCACCGGGCTCAGCGAATGCGGTATGTCCGCTCCGCCCCATCAACTCGCCCAGGAAACGTCGGGAAGGTGCCTCTCGGCACTCGATGTTCGTGCACACCAGCCGCTACTCCTCAGCTGTCTCGAGAGCCGAGATCTCTGTTCCCCCGCATCACATCGCGGTCATGGCCAGTTGCCATCGCAACCGCTGCTTGATAGTTGACAACGTTAAGGGGTTATTCGAATGTCCAATGCGCGTGTTTCGACTTCTTGTTTCACGTATTATGTTGATTCTTTATGGGCCTATTACTTATCCGACAGGCCGTATAGCTGACCCAATGCCAAACCCCAATAACCCCCCGACGCGGTGTCACCGGCATCCCCAAGCAAACCCTCCGCGTGCGCTTCCTCAGGCCTCAACGTTGTCAATCTCGGCGCCTCCCTCGTTCCTTGACAGTGTGGGATCTTCCCCATTCCAGATTAATGATCACTCTGACGAAAAGACGACCAGGCTCGCGTTCAAGAAAGAACAGACTCGGATATTAACTGATTCACGTTTATGAACTATCTCTGGTGGTTGCTACTTACATTTCCCACGTCACCACTACCCTCTACGAGCAGTGGGGTCGCTTAATTGATTTCTAACCAATCATGCACTCAAGCGGCACAACGTGACAGCAAAGGTGTAATACTCTCAGCCATAAAACAGTCTATCGAACCGCAAGCAACTGGGGGTTCCGTGACGCTACGGACAGGCGTTGTAGTCTTGCGATCATGCTCTGGCGTTGGCTGGAATCCAGCCTCGAATTCAGAGAAGGTATCGTCTCTGGGGAAGTTCAGGGGAGGGGGGTGCACCCTAGGAAATATTTATGTGGGACGGGAGCACCGTGGGTTGCCACAACGGCCATATTTCTCGGTTACGCCGATACTGCCTTCACCCATCGTGGTTAGCACAACGGTAATTTAGCATAATAGGTAGGTACAACGTGCGTCGTTCTTGTATATCGAGTAGCACAAACATAGAAACGGAGTGATTCTAACGGTAGTACAATTGGCCTAGGACAACAACTCGCAACGCCCAGGACTTTAACGAACACGTTGAGCTCTATCTTCCTAACCTACTCTCGAAACCCTCGTCAGGACAATGATCGTGGCAACCATCACAAGTGACGCCTGTTTCCTGACCCTTGCCGCGCCCTCAGTCATCCCGAAGTCGAAGTGGTTGACGTGTTTGACGAGGAATGCCTACATCACCAGGCTAGTAAAATGACGCGAGTTTTGTGCCTAGAGAAGATGTGTGAAATAAGCACGCGAATTTATATCCAGTGTATACACGAGGTCCGCCACTGAAGCTTAACCTGATTGGAGATAACACGCCGTGGAGTATGAAGAAACAAGCGATATCTCACTTGTTCCTGTGGACTCCGGCGTTCGGTCCCTTCCCCGTTTGCTCCTTCAACCACCTCTCATGCTTAAACTCGCCCGCATCTTCATCCCACTGACTTGTCGCTATAAAAACCGAGACGGCGTTCCGGCATCAAGGGGAGGGAAGTATGCGCTGAGGCCTACCGGTTGCAAGCGGCGGTGGAAATGACCAATTTCGTGTCCTTAGGAATCGCCACTTCGGTGGGAACCTTTCCAGAAACCGTGGTGATAGGGGTGGAAAGTAGCAACGTCGTCCTTGATGCGTGGCAGTCTACCTGAAGTTGCTGTACGAAACCGTTTTGAGCCTCTTGGTCTCAACTTTGGCTCGACCAAATCCCTTGTAGCCTGGGCGGGGACTCTCCCATTCTAGTGAGACCCTCACCAGGGTGGGAATCGTACATCATATCGAGGACCCAGTGAGGGAGGAACGGGGGCGTGGTGGTGACGGAAAGTTTAAATTTGTTTGAAACACCAAAGGTGTTTGCCACTGGGGGAATAACCAAGGAGGACCAGTCGCGGATCACGATAGGTAGTGGGGATGGTGGTACCGAGGTTATGGTAAGTCCAGACGAAGGCACTCTCAGCGTTGACCAAGGCTCCTAGTGTCAAAGCCCGCCGTGGAGCCGAAGTGAGTGAGCAGCCCGGAATCGTTATGGGTATCTATTCTCACCTTCATCAATATCAAGGCCAGCACGAGTCAACTAGTCGATAGCATTACAAGAGTCAGTAGCTTCAGTCAATACATCCCTAATTTAGACGTAACCTAGAGCGTATTCAGTATGTTTACAGGACACGAGGGGTGGGGAGATACTAACGCGTTCGATGCGGTCTCTGAAGATGAGCAGCAGAGCCCTGGCCTGATGCCTGTGGGTTACATCCAGGGGTCTGTTAAATATCGTCCGATTAGGTGCTAGAAACGATGTTACTTGCCGTCTGGTCACCGGATCCCTCGACCGCCGACCGACCTAGTAATGTCAAGCTCCCTGGAAAAGTTGTATCCAGATACTTGATGGGTTTAGTCCGAAGCCTTGATATCCATCACCGCATGAGCGATCCCCCTAAAAACACACGTGTATCAGGTTCATGTGATAGAGACGCCAGATAAACGAAACGAACCCCGAATGGACCCTTAAGACGCCTGATCCCACCGAACTGCTCCAGCCACTGAAGGTCGACTCTCTGACTTTGCTTTGGTAAACTTGACGCGTTTTACCTATCAGAAGAGCCTGTGAGTGAGCGACTAGGTGGGGGAGGGGGGTAGAAGGTCGGCGGACCTGGAGAACAGAATTCCGATGTACTGAACCCGACGCGACATGTGTCAGTGACGAGAAAGGAGGAGTTGGTATGGATTCGTAGGCTTGCAACGGACTGGGCGAACTACGTGTTGCTCTCTACCCTGGATGGCGGCGGTCCTCGACAAAAGTGCGGCGGAGCTCTGGAACTCGGACCAGAGTGGCTCGGTGCTCGTTGTAAGATTCGATCGACAGGCCATCAGCTGGAAGTTACCGGTGTGAGTCGGTCTGTAGGATGCAACGCCGAATGGCAGCAGAGCCGGGCTGCCTTGTCAGACTCCTCTCCGTGGCAGCCGAATCGGCGAGAACCATCCGTTTTTGTCGCACCTGGCACAGTAACATCGCGGATCTCGGGGCAGTTAATCAAAGTCCTCCATTGTCGCTCATGAACATCGGTCTTCAGCGAGCCCGAACCTTAGGGCTCGACAAGACAGCGACTAACTGGTTCTCGAGTGGATCTTAGCGCCAATTGTTGATTTTTGCCCTTCAAAATCCGCCATCCGGCGGACGGATTGGCGGTTGCTCTTGGACAACTTCAGGGGGAAACTTCAATAACACGAAGTGGTCTTTTTGGCGAGAGGGAGCAAAAACCCATAGGAGAAGGCGAAAAGGATTTTATGTCCGTGATCTCGAACGATCATCACAGATCAACCAACTCATCATGCCCCTATCCTAGCTTCGATCTCATTCCCCGCTCCAGGATTTTCGCTTTTAGCCTCCACCTAGGAGTCCTGATCGCATAGAGGATCTAGACTCCATTCCAAAGACACCCAGACCCTCACATCCCCATCGCCAAACCCCAGTGGCAAGAACCCTCGGGTCATAATCCCATGCCAACCAGCCGATAAGGGATTTTCGCACGGCTTCGGATCCTGGGGAGTATATCAGATCCTCAGCAGTCTCATTCACCTAGCTGACATACATACGAGGTTTACAATTGATGATCGATGAACGTTGAACGACCAGTCACGAGGGACTCACAAAGGGACCGGGGGATGATCAATAGGATGAGCCTGTAGTCCTCACATACAGCTGAACACCGTCACGCTCAAGGCTTTCTTTAACAAAGAATAACACCAATGAAACCAAAGATCACGTCACGTATGGTTGATGGTTTGCGACCATTCAAAGGAGGACGAGGTCCCCACTCGTTTCGATGGACGCGTTTTTAGGGAGTGTTGTCGCGGTCAGACAGTTCCAGTTCCCTCGCACGGCGCAGCGTGTAACGATTGGCTACGAGAAAGTAAAGTGAAAGTTTGTCAGTGTTTCTAGGTCTGACCCACCAACGGTGATTCAGATCTGTAGGGCATGCCAGGTACAAGGGGAAGAACTTCCATGAATCCGTTCGGCGCACCACAACGCGATTCGCTCAGAGACTTGTGGTACCACCCGGCGATATGGTGACACGCTCGAAGCCTTGAAAACCTTCAATACGGCGTTCTACGCACTTCCCAACGATGGATTATAGTCAGCGGTGGCTCCTGCGCGAACGGTCGGATACGTCGAGATAGTCACCGGTAGTCGAATACCAATGGCCGTTTGGTATTTACGAGACACAGGGCGTGGGAGGGATTACGGTACAAGGGTGGCGATAAGTTTTTCGCCTCGAAGCCAGCGCCTAGCACTTGTGGTCCGAACCACGATGTCGTCCATTCTCCCGCCAGAGATCCTCGATCTCATCGTCGACCATCTAATCTACGAACCAACCACCCTCAAAGCCTGTTGCGTCGTCTCCAAATCATGGATTCCGCGCGCACGAAAGCACCTGTTCGCTCATATCCGGTTCAGCGCCGAAAAATCTCACATCAAACGGTGGAGGAAGGCCTTTCCGGATCCTTCCACCTCTCCCGCCCACTACACTCGCAATCTCTCCTTTCATGGCCTTCCGGCCTCCGTGGCCGTCGACGCGAATACCGGTAGCTGGATTCGCACCTTTCGTCGTGTTATGCACTTACGTGTAAACACCCTTGCGTGGGATGATAGTCGGGTCTCCCTCGTCCAATTACACGGATTATCGCCCACTCTCAAATCCCTCACCCTGACTTACACCTCTGTCCCATCCTCAGAGGTCCTCGGTCTTGTGTGTTCCTTCCCCCTTCTCGAGGATCTGTGGTTGGTTTCTGTTACTTCCGAAAACGACACCGATCGGTGGAGCATTCCCTCAACCTCACCCAAACTCACCGGTTCCCTGGGGATAATGGGGAGCATCCGCTCTGCCGCACGTCGATTATGTGACCTCCCAGGTGGTCTCCGCTTCTCCAAGGTCACGGTGTCGTGTTCCAAAGAGGACGTCGACTCAATAATGCATTTGGTGTCAAAATGCTCTGACACCCTGGAATCGTTCGCCGTTTCTTATCCCTCAGGTGCGTCTACTTCGGCCTCTGTGATTGGCCAAGGTCTCACCACTGTTCATGAACATAGGTGTGTCTAGAACACCTTCACTTGACCTCTCCAAGGCCATAAAACTAAAAGACATGGTCTTTTCGTGCAGTGAGTCGGACGCCCGGTGGATCACCGCGACGGTCCGAACAGTCACATCCAATAACCTTCAGCGGATCACTGTCAACTTGTGTCCTGGCCCTCTAACCCAGACTGGAGTAACAGTTCATCGGGAATGGGAAGACCTTGACTGTCTGTTGGTACGACTCTGGAACACACATTCAATTCGTCCAAAGGTCAGGTATGAGATGAGGAAGGGAGAATATGATATGAGAGATCTTGCACTAACTTGCACTGGGGGCAAGGGGTAGTGTCCTGGGCTGGTACATCACAAGTCCATCACAAGGACATGGACAAAGTACCAGGCAAAAACCCACCTGGTACATCTCAAGTCCATTCAGAATTTTCCCAGCCAGTTTCCCTGCAGTGTTCCTGGG
>Ga0307513_10010076_pt1 | contig 11904 bp, 10 predicted proteins | sample 15_EM_MG_FD_202174 | JGI IMG/M metagenome (GOLD analysis project Ga0307513, IMG submission 202174) | Populus trichocarpa ectomycorrhiza microbial communities from riparian zone in the Pacific Northwest, United States - 15_EM | ecosystem: Host-associated > Plants > Roots > Unclassified | place... | reverse complement strand
TCCCCGGACGAATCTAGGCCGTCGGGCTCCCAGAATCTGGCAGGTCTACTCGAGAGACCCCCGGGCGAGAAGAGACTGAAGGTGGGTGTTCGGACGGAATCAGGCCGTGACAAGTGCGCCGGGTGGTCAGGACGGGAACAAGGGTGCTGGGAGGCACCAGGCGCAGGAGGTGCAATCCTAGGACGCCCGGACGTTCAGGACGTTCAGGACGCACAGGACGCAAAGGCGGACGTTTAGGATGTACGGAACGAATGGGGCGGACGCACGCCATCCGGACACGGGCCCTATCCGTCTGGAGTAAACCTTTTTTTTGCTGATGTACCTCCACGTGTTTTCCTCCGACAATGTTCCCGCCCACCACTCCCGCCTCCTCCCCACCCTTCCCTCTCTCTCCCCCCAACCCGCCGCGCCCCGTGTTCCGAGTGTTTTCCTTGGCCGAGGCTTAGTAGTGTAATGAGTTGAGGTTTTCTTTCCTGTTGCTTATGTAGGCTTTCCATTCGTATAAGTTGTATGACTTTTCTTTCCTCACTCTTAGACTGGCCTTAGGCCCCGCGGAGGAGAACCCCCCGTGAGTGTGGATATTTACCAGTGCCGTAACTTTCCTTTGTTATTTGTTTGGATTTATAGGTTTTGTTTTCTCCATAGCTCGCGCTGTATGAGGCTTTTTGTACCTAAAACAATGAACGCATGATTACAAAAAAAAAAAAACGATCAAGAGATAACTCACGAACCATGTCTCCTCCACCTCCGGCGATTGAAATCTCAACACCACGGGAAATCATCGTCACTTTCCCATACCCACCTCTCTTCTCCCACAATGGCTACTGCCTAGGAGTTGACGTTAAGCCATCTTCCCTCCTCTCCTGGGGCCATTTGGCCTCCCCTCCTTGGGGGTCTTGTTCCCGTTCGTCGTTGACATGCTCATGATGTTCTGTTCTCCCCCTTACTCCGCACTTGCTTCGCATCTCGCTTAGCATTTTGCACAGTCGGAAAGCTTCTTGCTTCGTTCACGGTCGGCGTTACGGTATCGGACTCTCGGTCGAAGTAGGCCTTAGCTTGCTGCATCAGCAAAAAAACTCGATTTTCCATCCACACGCATCTGAACGCACCCTGTAGTGGAGTTTGCATCTGGTCAGCATCCTGTGCATCCCCTGAATCTAGTTTTAAACTTCAGAAGCCAAAATGGACATGTAAATGTTGTCTGTTAGGGCTGAAAATTCATCATTGTCTACGTAATTGTTAGATTAATCTTAAAATGAAACGGGTTTTTTGATTACATAACTTCAAAAAAATTGTCCCACAGAACGCAGCCAGAAGATGGAGGGTGCGCTGAAATGCAAATAACGCAAACTGATTTTTTTTGCTGATGTGGGCTTGTACCTCTGGTAGGGAAAGCCGCGGTTAGTAACATCACGGTCTCGTGCCGGTCTCGTTGTAGTCCCAAAAACCCTTGCTATGGCCCGTTTGTCGGTTGTGGCTAGCCCGCTCGCGATCCTTCCTCCACCCCTATCCCTGTTCCGTCCGCTGGCACCGTACTGCCCCTTTAGCTGGCACCTTACTGCTAAAACTCCCCGCCGGCTGGCACGCCACTGCTCCCCACCGGCTCATCAGCAAAAAGGTGGCCTGCGTCAGATACTGTAGTATAGTATCCTGACTGTCCTAGCCTGGACTCTGCATCCTGTGCGTCCTGTGTGTCCTGTATCCACGCGCCACATCTGGTTGCGTCTGGTGCGTCTTGAGACACTAGCCTACACTGGGTTCTGTCCGGACACATGCAACTAAGCAACCCTGCCTCCCATGCATCCTGACTTAAACCTCAACACCATCGCACATCAGGATTCACTACTACCCCTGATTCTCCTTTCAGCCTTCTTTGTTTTCCAGCCCGGATGTGAGCAAGGAGTATTTCTTGGCGAAGAAAATATACTTAGGCTGGCACCTGGTGAGAAAGCCATCATACCCTTAATCTTAAATTTGTGCTAAAGACCCCGGGCCAAGTTATACTGATACTCAGAGTTCTATTTTCAGAACACCATCTGTGAATGAGCGAAAATGCCAGCTCACTCCATTCTGCAAGCGAGTGATAGCCTGGAGTGTCTCTAGTCTAGCACAGTTGATTGTAGTTTCTCGGCGCTTAGCCTCAAACGTGACGCGATACACTAGCACTCATCACAACACTCAACATTCACACCCCCTGGCACCAGCTGCAAGACTCTACCACAACCACTCCATACATCCTGGGTCTGACACCAGGAGGTTGCTGAACTCGACGCCAGCTACACACTAGTAACAGATTCATCTTTACTGGACTGTTATCCATCAAGTTACAAGGCTGGCGATCTCAGAACCCAATGGCAGATCCCTCCACACCCGCACCACCGATTCTGGATCTGATTCCGGGAGGATGTTGGACTTGACGCCAGCTACGCAACGGTATAAGATACACCCCCCCACGATCTTTATTCATGAAGTTACAATACTGAATAGTATGCTAGTGATCCCAGAGCTGGATTGTAGATTCCTCCACAACCGATGGGCCGATCCTGGATCTCATTGCGGGAGACTGTTGGGCTTGGCGCCAGCTTTCCAACGGTATAAGGTACGTCTCTGTCGCATCAAAACTCAGGAATTCGCTCTCTTCTGTCGAGGGTGTATCAGGTATCCAGCTGGCGATATTTTACTCGACAGCGAATAGCTCCACAGCCGCAGGACGGACTTTGATGCTCTTTGCAGGAGGTTGTTGGGCTTGACGCCAGCTACGCAACGGGATAAGGTACGTCTCTGTCGCATCAATACTCAGGAATTCACTATCTTCTGTGGAGGGAGTATCAGGTATCATGCTGGCGATATTTTACTCGACAGCAGATAGCTCCACAACCGCTAGATGGATCTTGATGCTCTTGGCGGGAGGTTGTTGGGCTCGACGCCAGCTACACAACGGTATAAGGTACGTCTCTGTCGCATCAATACTCAGGAATTCGCTGTCTGCTGTGGAGGGAGTATTTGGTATCATGCTGGCGATAACTTACTCAACAGCGGATTACTCCACAACCAGTAGACGGATTTCGATTCTGTTTACAGGAGGTTGTTGGGCTCGACGCCAGCTTCCCAACGATATAAAGCTTATCCCTCCGCGAACTTTATTCATGAAGTTACATGGCTAAATAGAGTGCTGGCGCTCCTAGAACTCGATAGCAGATTCCTCCACAACCACTGCTCCGATCCTGGATCTGATTGCACAGGATTGTTGGGCTCGACGCCAGCAACGCGCCGGTATAAGGTATGTCCTGAGGCGCCAATTCCCCATTAAGCTATAGGGTCCCGAGAAGGGGGGGAAGGAGGCAAGGGGAGGCCGGGCGCACGCTTGGGTGTGAACTTGAATTTGCATGTTTATTAGAACGATAGAAGCCTACTTGTAGTAAATTTAATAGTTTGACCAAATGAACTTGAAATCTATTGTGACCTGGGTGACCAAGGTCAGAAACAGGTAAAGGGGGGACCCTTCGGTTATGTCAGGAAGATGTGCTCTGGCGTCAGGTAGCGCCCTGAGTATCTGGTGCTGCGTCAGGTGGCGTCCTGAGTATTAGGTGCTGCATCCGGTGCATCCTGAATGTTGTGTGGTAGGGTCGTTGCATCCTGAGTTGCGATTAGCCTTCCAGCGTCAGGTGTGTCAGACGCACAGAACGCACAGAATGCAGGGTAATATTTTTGCTGATGGACTGAGTCAACTGCAGCCGCTCAGCCCATCCGCTTACACATGCGCCAGACTACTTGAAAGAGAAACACCACACACGATGACCTCAAAGACAACAAAGTGTCCTTATTCCAGGCGACGTTATCAACAAGCCGCTGCATACGAAAACACCTTCAGACAATGCATCTTGATATCGTTCTTTCCCTCAGCGCGATTGCGGACGCGGCTTCCATTGGACCTACTTTTGTTCGTGATGAACTTGAAAACCTGACCGACTCAGACTACGAATCTCATTGCAGGCTCGAGATCCCAGATTTCCATACAGTGAGTGGTGAGATAGATGATATGCAGAACGATTCAGAAATGGAAGACGTTTCCCACCCACCCGTCTGCGTGCGCCCTTCGGGTCAAGAAACTATTCCCGGTACCAGCAGACGACTCGGCGAAGTTGCTAGCTATACAGAGCTCAACAAGGCCATGACCGATGACTCTTGGAGCCCTTTCTCATCTGAAAACGACTTTAATTTGGCGAGCTGGTTTGTCCGGAGCAAGGTAGCCAAGTCGCAGATTGACACGTACTTTGCGGAAGGTTTAGGCGGTACGGATAGCAGATCATTCCGGTCCCCCTATACCTTGCGACAATCTCTCGACCTACTGGACCCATTTCGTGAATACTTGGTGTGGGCGGAAGCCTGTATTGATGATGGTCGACATGCAACAACTTTCTATTATCGAAATATTATTGACTGTGTCCGCTACCTGATCCGTCAGGTCACGTATAGCGCAGATATGGTTTACGCACCTATTCGAGAATATGATTCAAGTGGGGAGCGATTATATTCAGAGATGCATACGGCGGACTGGTGGTGGGATATGCATGTATGAGATAGGTCCTGACAAGTTCTTGGAGTGGTGTTTCCAGTGCTAACAGCCCATTCCATTCCTTGGTAGAAAGCTTTGCCCGCCGGGTCCACAGTGGTGCCCATTATCGGATTCTCTAACCAGACACACCTTACCAATTCCTCCGGAGATAAGAAAGCCTGGCCGGTATACATGAAGATCGGCAATATCCTTTCGAGGATAAGAAGCAGCCCTGCCAAGATGCCAATCCTGCTTCTGGCATTGCTTCCAGTACCGCCAAAGTTCACTGGCGAATCAGCCCGTGCCAACGAAGTCCAGCGGCAGAACAACGCGCATGTCCTGTGCGCTGTCTTCGATCTTGCCCTGACACCATTAACAGCAGGTTGCCCGAGAAGGAACGGTAATGGATTGTGCTGACGGCAAAATACGCCTTTGTTTTCCCATTTTGTCGGCCTGAATTGCAGATCATGCTGAGCATGCAGCCTTGCAAGGAATAGGCAACAAGTCATGCCCAAAGTGTGAGGTTCTGTGCGAGGAGCCTGGTGGGGATCCAAGGCAGATGTATGAGACCCGCGACTACATGCTCTATAGAGAGAAAGCCTTGAGGCATGAACCGGCAGAAGCGGCCGGCATTGCAGAATACTTTCAGCGGTTTGGCGTGAAAATAGGAAATAATGTATTCACCAGACTTGACCAAGTAAGGCCCGCGGACCTACACAAGCCGGACCTCTTGGACAACATCTACCTTGGCTTATTCAAACATATGATGCAATGGGTGGAAGGTTTCCTGAAAAAGCATAAACGGCAGCAGGTGTTCGACGATGCTCGGAAAGAAATTCCTCCTTACCCCACATTCAGCGTACCGAAAAAGGCCTATCGCGAAATCCTGCAATGGCAAGGAAAGGAGATACGCAATCTCGGCGGTTGTATTTCAGCCGTATTGGCGTCCGCATTGCGAAATCCGGACAGTTCTCAGTATCAGGATTTCAAGAGCGCTTTGAAGTGTGTTAGCGCGCAGGTGGACTTCACTCTTATGACTCAATATCGCAGTCATACGCCAGACAGACTTTCCTACATGGAAAGCTACCTGCAGACATTCCATTGGACAAAGGACATTTTTCTTGGGTTCCGTACCTCGAAGGCTACCCGCGCTCAAGCAAATCGCCAGGATCCGGAGCTAAGGGAACTAATGGCAGATCAGCATGGTAAAGATGTCTGCCATAGAACCGTCACTAATCGCCGTCGGCTGGCTGATCAAGAGAGGGTTGAAAGGTCTGATCGGCGGGCACATTTGATACGGCGTGAGAACCACTTCAACTTCATCAAGATGCACTACCTGACTCACTTTGCCTCCCACGTACTGCGTTTTGGATCCATATCAATGTATTCAATCGAGATCGGTGAACTAGCACATAAGGATCAGATTAAAGATGGCTACTGCAGGTCAAACAAGAAAGCAGCCGCCCGACAGATCTTGTCGCACTATGGCCGCCAGCACGCCCTTGGAATAAGGTTGCAGATAATAGAAGCACTTTTGAAAGTTGAAGGTGTGATCCTGGTAGAAGATAGTGGGATGGAAATGCTGACTGTTCCAAGTCGCAGCACACCTCACCTGGTGCTTAAAGGCCGTATGAAGAACACCAGCACGCTGACCGAATTATGCACAGCCCTCGATATCCATTATTCCAACATAATGGAGGAGATACTGCATTTTATCAGGCAGACTGCTGCGGATGACCGGCGGTTGCCTGCGGACCCGGCCGAACTCGGGTTACTTCCTGTTGAAGGATTTGCTCAGCTTGAAATCCCAGTGCCTGACTTTCAGGAAACTGACAGGTTCCAGATCCAGCGGGCCCGCTGCACTGGAACAAAGGCATTCCGCAACAGTGGCTCTAGAAACGATTGGGTGTGGGTCCAGACTGGTGGGGAAGCGAACTATGGAGATTTGCGGGGACGCGTGGTGGCTCGGTTGCTAGCACTTTTCAAGATAAGAAATATTCTAAGTGAGGCAGCAGCTGTCCATCGCCTGGCATTAGTTCGCATACTCGATCCGATCAATGGTGATAGATTTCACATTCCGAGCGGACATATTCGAGTCGGCAACCGGATCAACGGTCGAGACATGCGAATAGTCAGTATAAGGGCAGTGATTGGACAGGCGCAGGTAATTCCTAGCGGTGAGAAGCAATGGATAGTGAATCACAGGATTGATCTGAGGACGTTTAATGAAATATATTAAACTATTCTATCCAATTATGTACAGTATTTATTCGGCCGAGTTGAAACTAGGCACTTAAGGTGGCAGTTCGCATATTGAGTGTCAGGCTTCAACTTGGCCGGGGGAGTACTACACAATCCGCGGGCATTTAAGGGAATGTTTTAAATAGGTTGAATTGTTGTGCATGAATATACGGCCAGGTTGAAGCCGTACGCTTAAGGTGGCAGTGCCCATATTCAGTGTCCGGCTTCAACTCGGCCGGGGGAGTACTACACGATCCGTGGGGGTTTGAGGCAATGTTTTCAATAGGTTGAATTGTTCCACACGAATATCCGGCCGGGTTGAAGCTGGACACTTAAGGTGGCAGTTCCCATATTGAGTCTCCGGCTTCAACTCCACCGCGGGAGTCATACATGATTCGCGGGTATTGAAGGGAATGCTTTAAATAGGATGAATTGTTCCGTATGAATATACGGCCAAGTTGAAGCCGTACACTTATGGTCGCAGTGCCCATATTGAGTGTCCAGCTTCCACTCGGCCAGAGGAGTACTACATGATCCGTGGGCGTTTAAGGGAATGTTTTAAATAAATTGAATTGAATAGGTGGCCAAGTTGAAGCCGGAGACTTAAGGGAGAGATTCCCGTAGAAAGTGTCCGGCTTTAACTCGGCTGCCTGAGTTTTGCGGATGATTAATGCGAAACTATGCTCTCCTGTGGGAAGGGAAGCCAACCAAAGTAGGGGGTCTGCATGGCGGCCGCGCCGCGCATCTTGTGAACAGTAAGGGAATTATGGAAGTGAAAGTAGGGTGCAGACTAAGACAAAAGCGACGTAGGATGGCAGCGGACGGAAGCGGATGGAAGCAGACAGATCTAGGTCGCTAGAGGTATGAGGGTAGCAGAGATGGTCGCCAGACGCGCGCAACCGCAAGGAGTAGGCAGAAGGCCAGTAGACGAGAGAATAAGGGGGCGGATACAAGGGGGAGGCACGAGGAGGGGGTGGGGCGGCAACAAGCTCGCCGGATGCGGTGGTGGGAGAGTGGGGCGTCCGGGTGGACCAGACGCAAGAAATGAAAGGCAAAGAAGGCACGGGAGAGCCGGGAGGACCGGACTCGGACGCAAAAGAACGGACGCTATTCGTCCCGAAGCCGGCTCTGTCCATCCGGAGAAAAAGGTTTTTTTGCTGATGTATCTAATTTTTAATATTATACTCTTTATTTTTATTGAGCATTATTCATGTTTTAAGTATGTTAAACCTATCATAGTCTAGTTCTGAAAGAGCAGATATAAACTAGAAAACTTGTTTATGAGCATTGGCTTAATATGTTTTTTCTTTGCAATGCGAAGAATATTAAGAAGTATAAGTAGAAAATAAAAAAGAGGCAACCAAACTTCATATTTTTAATGTTAGGTTAATAATTTGATATTCTTAATTTATGAAGCCAAGTTGTAATAAAATAACTTAGCAAAAGTGTTGATAATTTTCCCAGTTTCATACTAAAAATAGGCAGATGATAAATTTTTTAACTACTATTATCTTATTAGATATTTATTTGTCTTTTTCTAAATTCATGATTCAATCCTATTCCACTCATATAATATCCTATTATTAATTTCAAGTACGCTGATTACTACCTGCAAGTCTCATAGGCCTGTAAAGTTCCAACTCATCAAGATAATTGTATCAGCAACTGCTTACCAACAATCATTCAATATTTGATCAGCTATAACATAATAACTGAGTACCAGGGGACTGGGTAAATTGCTGAAGAGTAATCTTAATATATAAAATAACTACTATATATTTTTTGGAAAGTTTTCCATACTGGTTTAATAGAGAAGCTCTGTTAAAAACAAAAAAACAAAAAGGTCAATTTTTGGTAGTAAAAGTGTGCAATTGCTAGGATTTTTTCTTAGTGACTTTAGGATATAAGGATCATGGTGGCTATTATGTTCAGAATTGCTACACTTTTTTGGTCAAAAATAGGTTTATGATTGGTTTTCTAGAAGTATAGGTAGAAATCTCTTAACTCTTTGCTTATTGTGTAACTGTAACGGGGTCTTGGCACTGGACGTTAGTCCAAGGCACACCACGACAGGAAGGTCCTAAACGATAACACTCGTTTAGCGTGAGGGTTCGGAGATGACAATCTCAGGTCATGGCTGATCGTGTAACGATAGATCAGGGTCAGGGTTCGTGGGTTCTTGGCGTGGAACTTGGATATCAGAATAGAAGATGTTATATTCTGAAGTACAAGAGTCGTGAAAGAAATACCAGGTAGCGTAAAGAACTAAGGAAATAGGGGGCTTTTTTTTTTTCTTTTTTTTTTTTTTTTTTTTTTTTTTTTATATCATATATTCATTGTTAAGGTACAAGAAATCGCATGGAGCGCTAGCTATGGCGAAAACAAAACCCACAAGCAATCCAACGACCCGCTTCACCTCGTCATGGGACAAACCAAATACCCCCCGCCCGTAGGCAGGCAATCAAACATGAAGACCGAAACCGTACCCCCAAGACCCTATGGTATGGGCCTAACCGCACACCAGCCACCAGCCTAAACTAATGGGGAGGAAAGCATAGGAAAGCCAAACACGAAGAAAACCAACATAAAGACGTACAGGAGCAAGGAAACCCTTCAGCAGGCCCCCCAAAACAAAAGAAAAGAATCTTACGGCCCAGGGCCGACGGAGCGGAAGGATAAAACTACTGTTGCCGGAGTGCCTAAGGCAATTCCCCTAGCCGGCTGGGCTGCGGGGCAAGGCGGTGACACGGGCGGAGAGCCCGTTAATCGGCTCGCGCCAGACTTTAGGAACATCCAAGGAGACAGTGCAATACCATGGAATTACCGTAACCAGCACGAGGTGCGACCGTAGAGTAAATCGCGGAGCGGGTGAAGAAGGCGAGGGGAGCCACCCGGCGAGGAGAGCCACTCAGCAGAGGGGATGCCAGCCACAACGGATAGACCTAGGGCCGACCGGACGATATTACCGCGTCTCTCACGTGGTCCTTTGTTATAAGAGAGAGAGCGTCACTACCGGAAAGGATCCCGGACGAGGGGGAGACCCACGGAGGAGGAAGAAGGGTAGGGGAGGGGCAGTGAGGTGCCAGCTAGCTGTAGCAGTACGGTGCCAGCGGATCTAACGCGTGGGAAGCGGGAGAGGGAGGGTTCGCCGAGGACCAAGAAGTACGAACACGGAGGACCGAAGCGAGGTCACGATTTTTCGAACACCGACCGTACCGACCGAGCAACTCAGGAGAGAGTGCAATACCAGAGAGCAGGGCCACCAGGGCTACTACTTCACCGATGACTCGAGACTGCGACCGTGTGTTGACGATGGAAGGAGGCTAGCCGACCGTGCAAATCGCTAAGCGAGACGCGTCGCGAAGTGCGGGGTAAGAGGGAGAAACACCAACGCGAGCAAGCCCAACGAAGACAGAATCAAGAACCCCGTGGGAGGGGAGGCCAAAGACCCCAGAGAGAGGAAGGGGAAAGACGGGTGCGTAACACTCCTAGGCAGAAGCCATCAGGGGAAGTCAGAGGCGGAGGACACTCTCACGATGATTTCTCATGGTGTTGAGATTTCAATCGCTGGAGGTGGAGCGGACGAGAAAGATGGAAGGAAATAGGGGGTTTTTTTTTTTTTTTTTTTCTTTTTTTTTTTTTTTTTTTTTTTTTAATCATGTATTCGTTGTTTTAAGGTACAAGAAACAGTATGGAGCGCTAGCTATGACCGAAACAAAACCACAAAACAATCCAACGGCCCGCTTCACCTCGTCATGGGACAAACAAATACCCCCCACCCGTAGGCAAGAAATCAAACATGAAGACCAAAACCGTACTCCCAAGACCCTGTGGTACGGGCCTAACCGCACGCCAGCCGCCAGCCTAAACTAACGGGGAGGAAAGCATAGGAAAGCCAAACACGAAGAAAACCAACATAAAGATGTACAGGAGCAAAGAAACCCTTCTGCAGGCCCCCCAAAACAAAAGAAAAGAATCTTAGATCCTCACGGCCCGAGGCCGATGGAGAGGAAAGGTAGGTTAAAACTACTATTGCCGGGTGCCTAAGGGATTCCCCGAACCTATCGGCTTAGGGGCAAGGCCTCGCCCGGGCGGGGCTGCCCGGGATGTCGGCGACGCGTAAGCGAGGTTTGCGACCGTAGAGTAAATCGCGGGAGCGGGAAGAGGACGAGGGGAGTCACCCGGCGAGGAGAGCCACTCAGCAGTGGAGGTGCCAGCTATCGTGAGGGGCAGTAGGGTGCCAGCCGCGGAGGCAGTAAGGTGCCAGCTAAGGAAGGACGTAGCAGTACGGTGCAAGCGGATCTAACGCGTGGGAAGCGGGAGAGGGAAGGCTCGCCAGAGACCGAGAAGTACGAACGCGGAGGACCGAAACAGGGTCACGATTTTTCGAAAGCCGACCGTACCGACCGAGCAACTCAGGAGAGAGTGCAATACCAGAGAGCAGGGCCACCAGGGCAACTACTTCACCGATAGCCCGAGACTAGCGACCGCGTGTAGACGAGGAAAAGAGGGTTGCCGACCATGCAAATCGCTAAGCGAGACGCGTCGCGAAGTGCGGGGTAAAGGGTAGGGACATCAACGCGAGCGAAGACGAACGGAACCAGAAAGGAATCCATAACCCCCGGGAGGGGAGGCCAGAGGCCCCAGAGGAAGTAAAGAGATGAAGGCGTGATAAACCCCCGAGCAGTTGCCACGGACAGGGTAGATCAGAGGCGGAGGACACTCCCACGATGATTTCTCATGGTGTTGAGATTTCAATCGCTGGAGGTGGAGCGGACGAGAAAGATGTAGGAAATAGGGGGCGAAGCCCCCTTATATAGAAGGAAATCCTAGCACAGCCTTTGCCGCCCGACTCATACCCCAGTATGAGTCGCATATCCGCGTAACCAAGGAAACAATACAATTTGTCGTAAACCTTCCAAAGGAAATCCCTCATAGCAACCGTGTAACAAAAGAAAGAACACCAAAGTTATCCCAACATGTATCTCATCAGGGGACCGTGAGAGCAGGGCCCTCCCCAGGGCCGAAGTCCCCTGAGGCCTATTCCGGATCCTCCGGTAATGGTCCAGGCTTAAGTGGGTACCGTTCGTGGAACTCGTCAACTGTTC
>Ga0307513_10010075_pt1 | contig 11904 bp, 10 predicted proteins | sample 15_EM_MG_FD_202174 | JGI IMG/M metagenome (GOLD analysis project Ga0307513, IMG submission 202174) | Populus trichocarpa ectomycorrhiza microbial communities from riparian zone in the Pacific Northwest, United States - 15_EM | ecosystem: Host-associated > Plants > Roots > Unclassified | place... | reverse complement strand
GCGATGATCTTCTCGATGGTGCGTTCGGCCAGGGCCGTGATTGTGACGAACGGGTTCACCCCGGTGCTGCCCGGGACCAGGGAGCCGTCCATCACGTACAGCCCTGGATAGCCGGCGAGCCGGCCATAGTTGTCGGTGGCCTGGTTGAGCACGCAGCCGCCGAGCGGGTGGTACGTGAGGTCGTCACCCCAGGTCTTGTAGACACCGAAGAGATCGGTGCGGTAGATGGTGGCCTGCTTGGTGTTGATGGTGTCGAACACCCGCTTGGCCGCGTCGATCGCCGGCTGGTTCTGCGCGGTCTGCCAGTTCAGGTCGACCTTGCCCGTGCTGGTGTTGTAGACGAACTGGGCCCGGTTCGGGTTCTTCGTGATGGCCAGGTACAGGCTGATCCACAATTCCGTGCCGGCCGGGAACGGCGCGATCTCGGCGAACACCGGCCCGGCCGAATCCGACCAGTTGTCGATGCCCATGGCCGGCATGCCGGACTGCAGGGCGCCCGTCGTGTTCCAGATGTGGTTGGCCCGGCCCACCATCACGTTGCCGTTGTTGCCCCAGCGCTGCCCCACCGCGCCGGCCAAGTTGGGCAGCTTGCCCTGGGCCTTCATGGCTACCAGCAGCTTGCTGGTGCCGACGCTGCCGGCGGCGAAGAACACCCGGTCGGCCGTGACGGTCTTGTAGGCGACCACGTCGCCGGCGGTGTTGATCTGGGTCAGGGCGACCGTGTAGCCGCCGCCCGTCGCCGGGCTCACCGCGGTGACGGTATGCAGAGTGGTGATGGTCAGCCGGCCGGTCGCCGCCGCCGCCGCGAGATAGGTCTTGTCGAGCGACCGCTTGCCGTAGTTGTTGCCGTAGATGACCTCGCTGGCCAGCGCGGAGCGCGGCACCGTGCTGGCCTGCTCCTGCCCCATGTAGTCGAAGTCGTAGACATTGGGCACGAACGTGGTGGTGTAGCCGGACGCCTGTGCCTGGTCGCGACTCAGCCGGGCGTACTGGTAGCAGGATGCCGTCTCGAACCAGGCGGGGTCGACGTTGTTCACCCCGAGCGCGGTGTTGGCGCGCGGGAAATACTTTGTGTACATCTCGTCGGAGTCGACCGAGGGCAGGATCTCCTCGAAGTAGCTGCGCTTCGGCGTCACCGCCATGCCGCCGTTGACCAGCGACCCACCGCCGACGCCTCGGCCCTGATAGACCCGGATGCCGGCGAAGGCTTCGGAGTCGAGCACCCCGGTGTAGCGGGGAATCGTCTTGTTGACGGAGAAACCAAGCATGTATCCGACCGGCTGATCGGTCTGCGTGCGCAACCAGTACGAGCGTCCGTCCGGATTGAGCATGTTGCAGAAGATCTTGCCGTCCGAGCCGGGGGTGGTCCAGGCCATCCCCATCTCGACCACGTGGGTGGTGATGCCGGCTTTGGTGAGCCGCAGCGCGGTAACGGCGCCGCCGTAGCCGCTACCGATGATCAGGGCGGGCACGTGGTCGCCCGAGGAGAGCGCGGCGGACGCGCGGGACGCGCCCAGCGTCGAGGACACGGCGAGCGCGGCGGCCGTGGCCGCCCCGCCCTTCAGCAGGTTGCGGCGGGACAGGCCGCCGCCATGGCGCGCACTGTCCGAATTGGACAGTGCGGGGAGTCTGGTCACGAGATCTTCCTTCGCCTCGAGGGGGTGAAAACTCGCGTAGCGGAGTGGTTCAGAGCCTGCTTCAGACGTCGTTGGCGGCGATGTACCCGAATGTCATCGCGGGGCCGATGGTGGAGCCCGCGCCGGCGTAGCTGTGCCCCATCACCGCGGCACTGGCGTTGCCGGCCGCGTAGAGGCCGGAAATGACCGTGCCGTCGGCGCGCAGCACCCGGGCACGCGCATCGGTGCGCAGCCCGCCCTTGGTGCCCAGGTCACCGGGGACGATCTTGAACGCGTAGAACGGCGCCAGCCACAACGGCGCCAGGCACGAGTTCGGGATGACCGCCGGGTCGGTGTAGTAGTGGTCGTAGGCGCTGTCGCCGCGGTGGAAGTCGCTGTCCGTACCGGTGGCGGCGAACCCGTTGAACCGGGACACGGTCGCCGACAGCGCGGCCGTGGGGACGCCGATCTTCGCGGCGAGACCGGTGATGCTCCAGTCTTTGAACACCGCACCCGCGGCATACCACTCGTCGGGGAACGGCAGCGTCGGTGCGACGTCCCGGAACAGGTAGCGATTGCGGTAGTTCTGGTCGACGATCAACCAGGCCGGGATGTCCGGCGTGATGACGTTTTTTTCGTACATGACATGCACGACGTCGCTGTAGGGGGCCGCTTCGTTGACGAACCGCTTGCCGGCGCTGTTGACCAGAATGCTGCCCGGCAGCGTCCGCTCGGCCAGGCAGAAGTACGGCTCCCCGGGCAGCGGGATCGCCGGTCCCCACCACGCGTCCTCGAGGAAGTCCGTCGCGGCGCCCGCGCTCAGCCCGGCCCGGATGCCGTCGCCGGTGTTCTCCTTCGCACCGACTGTCCAATCAGTACCGATCGGCTGCTGCTGGTAGGCCAGCCGCATGGCCAGATTGTGCTCGAAGCCGCCGGAGCAGACGATCACGCCCCGGGTTGCCGTGAGCACAGTGGAGCCACCGGAGCCGCCGACGACGACGCCGGTCGCTCGACCGCCGGCGTCGAACTGGAGGCTTTCGAGCGGCGTGTTGAGGCGTACCGGCACCCCGGCGCTCGCCAGTCCGGCGCGCAACGCCCCGGCCAGTGCCTGCCCCATGGTGAGCGGGACCTTGCCCTGCAGCACGGCGGTGGTGTAGCGGGTGACGGTCTCGGTGGCCACGGCCAGACCGTGCAGATTGACCAGCGAGAGCACCAGCCACTTGTAGTCGCTGCTGAACACCGTGACGCCGGCGGGCGTCGGCAGGTACGCCGGGTTGAGGTTCGCCAGTTCCGAGCCCAGCAGGTTGCCGTCGAACAGATCGGGCTCGATCGAGCGACCCTGCGCGATGCCGCCGGGCAGCTCTGGGTAGTAGTCGGAGTAGCCGGACATGTAGCGGAACCGCAGCGGGCTGTTGGCCTGCACGAACGAGATCATGGCCGGGCCGTTGCCGAGGAAGGCCGCCTGCTTGGCGGTCGGTACGTCGCTCTTCACGACGGCGGCGAGATAGGTCGCCGCCTTCGCCGGGGTGTCCGGCACCCCGGCCGCCAGGATCACTTCGTTGTTGGGAATCCAGATCCCGGCGCCGGAGCGGGCGGCGGAGCCACCGAACGTGGGGGCCTTCTCCACGACCACCACGCTGAGACCACGTTTGGCGGCCCGGAGCGCCGCGGTCATCCCGGCGGCACCGGCGCCGACGACGATGACATCGAACTGTTGGGTAGCGGCCCGGGCGGCGCCGGGCAGGGCGGAACCGAGAATCGCACCGGCACCGGCGGTCGCGGCACCTGCGAGAACCTGGCGTCGACTCAGAGATGGGGGCATGGCGGGGTCCTTACCTGGGGGACAAGGAGTTGACGGGCCCAGGCCGCGGTCAGGTCCGAGACCGATCGGGGTCGCGTGGACGCGGCTACCTGCCATGCGGGCGAATGCCGCCGCGATCGCCGGCAGAGCGACCGCATGGACTGTAACGTGTTCTACTATTAACCCGTTAAGACTTTGTGTCAAAGGTTTCTAGAAGTAGAACGTGATTCAGTTCTGTGGTAGCTACAAGTGCTCGGTCAGCGAGCGCAGCGTTTCCAGGGCCGCAAGCCGCTTCTGCGGGGTCGGCGCCAGCGGCGCGGCGAGCAGCGTGGTGACCCCGGCCGCCGCGTAAGCCGCCAGCCGCTTCTCGATGTAGTCGAGCGGGCCCACCAGCGCGGTGTCGCGGACCAGCGCGGCCGGCACCGCGGCGGCGGCCTCGGCCCGGCGCCCGCCGAGATAGAGGTCCTGGATCAGGGCCGCCTCGCGCTCGTAGCCGTACCGGCGCACCAGGTCGTTGCTGAAGTTGCGGCCCCGGGCGCCCATCCCGCCGATGTAGAGCGCGAGCATGCCGCGGTGCTGCTCGAGCAGCGGCTCGGGGTCGTCGGTGATGGCGAACGGCACACTGACCAGCACGTCCAGCGTTCCGAGCTGCGGGTCACGCAGGGCCGCGCCGGCCGCGAGCGCCGCACCCCAGACCTGGCGGGCCAGTTCGGGCACGAAGAACAGCGGCTGCCAGCCCTCGGCGATCTCCGCGGCGAGGGCGACGTTGCGCGGGCCGATCGCCGCGACGAGCACCGGCACCCGCGGGCGCACCGGATGGTTGATCATCTTCAACGGCTTGCCCAGCCCGGTGCCCAGACCCTCGGGCAACGGAAGGCGGTAGTGCTTTCCGTCGTACACCGAAGGCTCGCGGCGCCAGACCAGCCGGCAGATCTCCACCACCTCGCGCATCCGGGCGATCGGCGCGTCGTAGGGCACGCCGTGGAAACCCTCGATCACCTGCGGCCCGGACGCGCCGAGGCCGAGCGAGAAGCGGCCGCCGGAGACATAGTCCAGGCCCGCGGCGGTCATCGCGAGCAGGCTCGGCGTACGCGTGTAGAGCTGGATGATCCCGGAGGCGAGCTGGATCCGGCTGGTCCGCGCCGCGACGAAGCCCAACTGGCTGACCGCGTCGAAGCTGTACGCCTCCGGCACCACCACCAGGTCCAGCCCGGCCGCCTCGGCGGCCACCACCTCCTCGACCGCCTGGATGAACCCGCCGCTGTAGCCCAGCATCATTCCGAGCCGCACGTGCGTACCCCCATCTCGGTCGGTAGGGCGCGCGGGCCCGGGCCTACTCAGTTGTCGTGGATGATGACCTGACGGATCACGTCGCCCCGGCCGAGCGCGCCGAGCGCTTCGTCGATCTCGTCGAGCCGCAGCCGGTGGCTGATCATGCCGGTCAGATCCAGTCGCCCGGTCCGCCAGAGATCCAGCAGCCGCGGGTAGTCGCGGCGGGCGTTGGCCGAGCCGTACATCGAGCTGAGGATCCGCTTGCCCTCGAAGAGCAGCTCGAACGGGCTGAACTCGACCTGCTGGTCGGCCCGGCCGGCGCCGACGACCACGACGGCACCGCCGCGCCGGGCCGCCGTCCAGGCCAACCGGAGCGTCTGCGGCACGGCCACGACATCGAACGCGTAGTCGAAGCCCGCGCCGCCGGTGACTTCGGTGGACAGCTCGCTGAGCCCGTTGGGGGTGACCGCGTGGGTCGCGCCGAACCGCAGGGCGGTCGCGTGCTTGGACTCCACCGTGTCGACGGCGACGATGGTCGTGGCACCGGACAGCCGGGCGCCCTGGATCGCGGCGATGCCCACTCCCCCGCAGCCGATGACGACGACCGCGTCGCCGGGCTCGACCCGCGCGGTGTTGATCACCGAGCCGACACCGGTCATCACTCCACAGCCGACCAGAGCGGCTATTTCGTACGGCACGTCGTCGGCGATCGGCACGGCGGCGATCGCGGACACCACCAGTTCCTCGGCGAACGCGCCGAGACCGGCCATGCCGAACGCGGGCGTATCGCCGACCATGAAGCGCGGCTGGATGTAGCCCAGCATCACGTACGCGACGCAGAGGTAGGGCTCGCCGCGCAGGCAGGAAGCGCAGGTGCCGCAGGACGGCAGCCAGTTGGCGATCACCCGGTCGCCGACCGCGAGATCGGTGACACCCTCGCCCACCTCGATGATGTCGCCGGCCGCCTCGTGGCCGAGCACCGCCGGAACGGTCTGCGGGAGCCCACCGTCGCGGGCCGAGAGGTCGGAGTGGCAGACGCCCGCGGCGCGAACCCGGATCCGGACCTCGCCCGGGGCCGGTCCGATCACCGTCACGTCCGAACGGATCTCAAGTTTGTCGTCACCGATCGCATGGAGTACCGCGGCCCGCACAATGCCACCTCCAGAATTGAAACTTGTTCTACTTTAGGGGAGGAGCAGCGTACCAAGCAAGCGATTGGGCAACACCCTGGCCGCTCAGCCATAATGGGCCGGTGACCATCGCCAAGAAGGCCGCCGACCGACCCGCCGCCGCGCTCGCCTCCGCCCGCCGGGCCGACCTCGTCCGGCTGGCCGGCGAGCTCTTCGCCGAGAAGGGGTTCCGGGCCACCACGGTGCGCGAGATCGCCGACGCGGCCGGGATCCTCTCCGGCAGCCTCTACCACCACTTCGACTCGAAGGAGTCGATCGGCGACGAGATCCTGGCCGGCTTCCTCAACGACGTGCTCGGCGGATACCGGGCGGCGGTCGCCGCCGAGAGTGACCCGCGCGCCACCATCGAGCGCATCGTGCACTCGAGCGCCACGGCGCTCACCGAGCACCGGGCCGCGCTCACCATGTTGCAGAACGACTGGAACCACTTCAGTGGGCAGCCGCGCTTCGCCTATCTGCGCGCGGCGATGCGCGAGATCGAGCAGATCTGGGTCACCCAGCTGGAGGCCGGCAAGGCGGCCGGCCTCTTCCGCGCCGACCTGGACGCCCCGCTCACCTACCGGCTGCTGCGCGACATGCTGTGGATCCCGATCCACCACCGGCCCGGCGGCGACCGGGGCCGGGGCCCCGACCAGGTGACCGAGGCGTTTCTGCGACTGCTCTTCGACGGGATCACCGCCGCGGCGCCGGCCAGGAAGGCGCGCCGGCGTACGGCGTAATCGCCTCGATCGGTCTCGGCCGGAACCTGTTACGCTCCCCACCAAGCAAGCGTTTGGTTTGCGGCACTCCTGGCTCGAGGGGGCGGCGATGGGGCGGCTTGACGGCAAGGTGGCGCTGATCACCGGCGGCGCCCGGGGCATGGGAAAGTCACACGCGCGGCACTTCGTCGCCGAGGGCGCCCGCGTGGTCATCGGCGACGTGCGCGACGAGCAGGGTGCGGCGGTCGCCGCCGGGCTGGGCCCGGACGCCTGCCGGTACGTGCCTCACGACGTCACTAGCGAGAGCGACTGGGCCGCGGCCGTGGCGGCCACGGTGGACGCCTTCGGGCGCCTCGACGTCCTGGTCAACAACGCCGGGATCCTGCAGCACGCGAGCATCGACGAGATGACGCTGGCCGACTTCCGCCGGGTGCTGGAGGTCAACCTGGTGGGCTGCTGGCTGGGGATCAAGCACGCCATCGCGCCGATGACGGCCGCCGGCGGCGGCTCCATCGTCAACATCTCCTCGATCGAGGGCTTCGCCGGGGCCGCCGGCCTCTCGGCGTACAGCGCGAGCAAGTTCGGCGTCCGCGGGCTGACCCGCACGGCCGCGCAGGAGCTCGCCCGGCACGGCATCCGGGTCAACTCCGTGCACCCGGGCGGGGTGATGACCTCGATGGCGATCACCGCCGCCCAGGGGTTCGCCGATGTCGATCCGGCCGCCCTGTTCAAGACGATGCCCATTCCCCGGCTCGGCGAGCCGATCGAGATCTCCCGGCTGGTGGCGTTCCTCGCCTCCGACGATTCCTCGTATTCGACCGGCGCCGAGTTCGTCGCCGACGGTGGCCTGCTCAGCGGGCCCGGCTACTGATCCGGAGGTTGCACAGTGTCCGATGGGCTGCGGTTGGACGGCAAGGTGGCCGTCGTGACCGGTGCGGGGGCCGGGCTGGGGCGCGCGGAGGCGCTCGCGCTGGCCGCCGCCGGTGCCCGGGTCGTGCTCAACGACCTGGCCGGGCCGGCGCTGCACGAGGTGGCCGACGAGATCACCGCGGCCGGCGGCGAGGCGGTGGTCTGCGCCGGCGACGTCGGCGAGTGGTCCACCGGGCCGGCCCTGCTGGCGAGCGCGGTCGACACCTTCGGCGCGCTGGACATCCTGGTCAACAACGCCGGCGTGCTGCGCGACCGGATGGTCTTCACGATGTCGGAGCAGGAGTGGGATCTGGTCCTGCGGGTGCATCTGCGCGGGCATTTCATCACCACCCGGTTCGCCACCGCTTACTGGCGCGACCGCAGCAAGGCGACCGGCGTTCCCGCGTACGCCCGGATCGTCAACACCTCCTCGGAGGCGTTCCTGCTCGGCTCCGCGGGGCAGCCCAACTACGCCGCCGCGAAGGCCGGCATCGTGGCCCTCACCCTCGCCACCGCCCGCAGTTGCGCCCGCTACGGCGTCCGGGCGAACGCGATCTGCCCCCGGGCCCGGACGGCGATGACGGCCGGCCTGATGGGCGCGGTGCCCGACGACGCCCCGGATCCACTCTCCCCCAGCCACGTCGCACCGCTGGTGGTGTATCTGGCCGGCCCCGCGGCGGCGCGCATCACGGGCGAGGTCTTCGTGGTGCACGGCGACATGGCCGCCGTGCTCGCGCCGCCGACGGTGCGCCTTGCGGTCCACTCCGGCGACGGTGGGAGTTGGTCGGTGGACGGCCTGCACGAGGCGTTCGGGCCGCTGTTTCCCGATCCGGAGCCCCGGCCCGGCTTCGTCTGCGAGGCCACCCTCCCGCTCGCCTCGGCCACCCTGGGCGAGGGCTAGCAGGACGCGTTCTATGGTTTCGCCGGATCCGCCAGGCCCGCGGAGAGCTCCTGATATCCGGAGCGCTCGCCGCCGCCGTGCACGGTCAGCGTCGCCCCGGTGATGTAGCCGGCCAGCGGCGAGGAGAGGAACAGGCACGCGCCCGCGACGTCGGCGGGCTCGGCCATCCGGCCCATCGGGACGGCCCCGGCCATCGCGGCCTGAGCGGCCACGTCGCCGTAGTGCGCGGCGTCGCCGGTCGCCGCCAGGCCGACCACCACCGTGTTCACCCGCACCCGCGGCGCCCACTCCATCGCCAGGCTGGTCGCCAGGTGGTGCAGGCCGGCCTTGGCGGCGCCGTACGCGGCGGTGCCCGCGGACGGGCGGACCCCGCTGACGCTGCCGATCATCACGATCGAACCGCCCTCGCGCTGGCGCTGCATGACCCGGTTGGCGGCCTGCGCGACGTGCAGCGGCGCCACCAGATTCAACTCGATGATCTTCGCGTGCAGCCGCGGGGACGCGGTCGCCGCGGCGGCGGGCGGGCCGCCGCCGGCATTGTTCACCACCACGTCGAGGCGCCCGAACGCCGCCAGCCCGGCGTTGATGAACCGCCAGGCCTGATCCGGGTCGCGCACGTCGGCCCGCACGAACCGGGCGCTGCGTCCGTCCACAGTGGGCAGCTCGGCCGGCTCGTTGCGGCCGCAGACCAGCACGCCGGCCCCCGCGGCCAGGAACGCCCGGGCGATGCCGGCGCCGATGCCCCTGGTCCCGCCCGTGATGACGACACCGCGTCCGGAACAGTCGAGGGGGTCCATCAACCCATGATAATCTCCGGCCAAGCAAGCGCTAGGTTTTGTGCAGTGCTACCTTCGCGGCGGACCAAAGGCGGCGCCGAAATGGGCATCCAGCTTCACACCGACGGCGGGATCGCCGAGATCCGCCTCGACTACCCACCGGTCAACGCCTTGCCCGTGCAAGGCTGGTTCGACCTGGCCGAGGTCCTGACCAAGATCGGCGCCGACGACGGGGTGCGGGCGGTGGTGCTGGCCGCCGAGGGCCGCGGATTCTGCGCCGGCGTCGACATCAAGGAGATGCAGCGCACCGCCGGGCACGACGCGCTGATCGGGGCCAACCGGGGCTGCTTCGCCGCTTTCGCGGCCGTCTACGACTGCCCGGTGCCGGTGATCGCCGCCGTGCACGGCTTCTGCCTCGGCGGCGGCGTCGGCCTGGTCGGCAACGCCGACATCGTGATCGCCGCCGAGGACGCCACCTTCGGCCTGCCCGAGGTGGACCGCGGCGCCCTCGGCGCGGCGACGCATCTGGCCCGGCTGGTGCCGCAACACCTGATGCGCGCGATGGTCTACACCTGCCGCACGGTCACCGCCGCCCAGCTGCACGCCTTCGGCTCGGTGCTCGAGGTGGTGCCGCGCGCCGATCTCACCCGGGCGGCCCGCGCGGTGGCCGGCGAGATCGCGGCCAAGGACCCGACGATCATCGCTCGGGCCAAGGAGTCGCTCAACGGCATCGACCCGGTCGACGTGAAGCGGTCGTACCGCTTCGAGCAGGGCTTCACCTTCGAGCTGAATCTCGACGGCGTCGCCGACCGGGCCCGGCAACGGTTCACCGACAGGGAGTGAGTGCGCCGCATGGCGGACAAGGTGATGAGCATCGACGAGGTCATCGGCGAGCTGCGCTCCGGGATGACCATCGGGATCGGCGGCTGGGGCTCGCGCCGCAAGCCGATGGCGCTGGTCCGGGCGATCCTGCGCAGCGGCCTGAGCGACCTGACGATCGTCTCGTACGGCGGGCCGGATGTCGGGTTGCTGGCGTCCGGCGGGCAGGCCCGGCGGGTGGTGACCGGCTTCGTGTCGCTGGACAGCATCGCGCTGGAGCCGCACTACCGGCAGGCCCGCCAGCAGGGCACGATCGAGCTGACCGAGCTGGACGAGGGGATGCTGCACTGGGGCCTGCTCGCCGCCGCGCACCGGCTGCCGTTCCTGCCGATCCGGGCCGGCCTCGGCTCCGACGTGCCCCGGGTCAACCCGCAGCTGCGCACGGTCCGCTCCCCGTACGCGGATGGCGAGGAATTCATCGCGATGCCGGCGCTCACCCTGGATGTCGCGCTGGTGCATCTCAATCGCGCCGACCGGCAGGGCAACGGGCAGTATCTGGGGCCGGATCCGTACTTCGACGACCTGTTCTGCCTGGCCGCCGCGCGCAGCTTCGTCTCCTGCGAGCAACTGGTCCCGACCGCCGACCTGCTGGCCGGCGGGCCGCCGCAGAGCCTGCTGGTGAACCGGATGATGGTCGACGGGGTGGTGCCGACGCCGCACGGCGCGCATTTCACCAGCTGCGTGCCGGACTACGACCGCGACGAGACCTTCCAGCGCGCGTACGCGCAATCGGCCGCGAGCCCGCAGGACTGGCAACGGTTCCGGGAGACGTATCTCAGCGGCGACGAGGCCCACTATCAGGAGGCCGTCTCGTGAGCGAGTCAGCACCGACCCGCGCGGAGATCTGCGTGCTCGCCTGCGCCGAGGCGTGGCGCGGCGACGGTGAGATCCTGGCCAGCCCGATGGGGATCATCCCCCGACTGGGCGCCCAACTGGCCCGGCTCACCTTCGCGCCCGACCTCGTGCTCAGCGACGGCGAGGCGTATCTGCTGGCCGGCGAGACCGTCGAGGGCTGGCTGCCGTACCGCGACGTCTTCCGGCTGGTCGCCCGGGGCCGCCGGCACGTCATGATGGGCGCGAGCCAACTGGACCGGCACGGCAACCAGAACATCTCCTGCGTCGGCGACTGGGCCCGGCCGACGAGGCAGTTGCTAGGCGTACGAGGCGCGCCCGGCAACACCGTCAACCACACCACCAGCTACTGGATCCCGCGCCACTCCACCCGCGTGCTGGTCGAGCGGGTCGACATGGTCAGCGGCATCGGCTACGACCGGGCCGCCGCGCTCGGGCCGCCCGGCAACCGGTTCCACGAGATCCGCCGGGTGGTCACGAACCTCGCGGTGCTGGACTTCCCGGCGCCCGAGCACACCATGCGGGTCCGGTCCGTGCATCCCGGGGTGTCGCTCGACGAGGTGGTCGCCGCGACCGGCTTCCCGCTGAACGTTCCGGACGAGGTGCCGCGGACCGCGTTGCCCTCGGCCGAGGAGCTCAAGCTCATCCGCGACCGGCTGGACCCGGGCGCGCTGCGGGACCGGGAGGTGCCGTGAGCCCGCTACGGACCCCGCTCACCGAGCTGGTCGGCGTCACGCACCCGATCGTGCAGACCGGCATGGGCTACGTGGCGGGCGCCCGCCTCACCGCCGCCACGTCGGCCGCCGGCGGGCTCGGCATCATCGCCTCCGCCACGATGAGCCTCGAGCAGTTGCGCACCGCGATCCGCGAGGTGCGCTCCCGCACCGACGCGCCGTTCGGGGTCAACCTGCGGGCCGACGCCGGGGACGCGGTGGACCGGGTGGAGCTGATCATCGCCGAGCGGGTGCGGGTCGCCTCGTTCGCGCTCGCGCCGAGCCGGGACATGATCT
>Ga0307513_10010074_pt1 | contig 11905 bp, 12 predicted proteins | sample 15_EM_MG_FD_202174 | JGI IMG/M metagenome (GOLD analysis project Ga0307513, IMG submission 202174) | Populus trichocarpa ectomycorrhiza microbial communities from riparian zone in the Pacific Northwest, United States - 15_EM | ecosystem: Host-associated > Plants > Roots > Unclassified | place... | reverse complement strand
TGGGGGGGCCTTCCGGGGCGGGGCGTACGGATCACAGGTTGGTGTGGAGCCCGAATCGCAAGGGCTGAGCTGAGGGGAGGGGGGGGAGGCCGAAGCCAGGGACGGAAGCGGGTGCGGGTATCCGGCCCTGGTGCACCGGGGTCTGTTCACCGGACCTGTTTGCTGTCATGCGCCTCCGCCGCCCCGACCACGGCCCCGAGACCGTCAAGGTCGTCTGCCCCACATGCCGAAAGAACGTCACTGTCCGCGTCCTGGACGCCGGGGAGACGCTACGCCGTCAGTAGTTCTTTCGCGGGCTGGCCTGGATCTTCGCCGTGGCCAACGATCCCCTTCGCGGCCATGACCGTCTACGGGTTCGCCACGGACTCCGAGGGCGCGTCAAACGGCGGCTTCCTGCTGACGGTCCTCAGCGCGGTGATCACCGCGAATCTGGTCTACCGGGTGCGGAACACCGGGGTGTCGGCGGTGGGGTTGGGGTTTCACTACACCCGGGTGATCCATCCCCGGGGGGACGGCTCGCAGGGCTGGGCGCGCGTACGGGCCTGGGTACGGGCGGTCAGAGGCGGCGGCCGGGACCGCTGATGGGCGGGGCGGGGGCCGGGGAAGCTGAGTCGCCCGAGCCGCAGGCGCCGACGGAACAACCCTTCACGGCCGACGGCCGACGACGAGCCGGCCGTCAACCACCAACGTTCCAGAAGGCCAGCGCCTTCTCGATCAGCTCCTTGGCATCGTCTCCGTAAGAGGCGGCGTCGCTGAGAAGGCCGAAGGCCTTGTTGTGCAGGGCGAGTTCGGCCGGGTCGATGATGTCGACGCCGGTGGAGACGAGTTCGTAGCGGGCTCGGTTGTCGTCGAACATGTTGAAGCCGTGCGCGGGGACCATACCGACGTCGGCGGAGGCGGGGAGGATGCCGAGGGTAAGGGAGGGGAGGTCGATCTCGCGGAGAAGACGTTCGAGCTGCCCGCGCATCACCTCGGGCCCACCGACGTGCGTGTACAGGGCCTGTTCGCCGAGGATCACGTCGTAGCGATGCTCACCGTCGTACAGCACCTGCTGCCGCTCCATGCGCTTGGCGACGCCCGCCGGCACATCGTCCGGGACGTCGAGAAAGTCGACGACCTGGCGGAGAATCACGGTCGCGTAGGCCTCGGTCTGGAGGGTCCCCCAGATCATGGCGGGGACGTAGGCCTTGCTGTGCCGCGTCCGCTGGTAGAGGCTGACGACCTCGTTCTGGATGTCTTCCGTGCCGGTGGACAGGCGTTGCTGCCACGGGATCGAACTGGTCACCGTGTTCCCCCTATTACTTGTTGATGGACTGCCGCTCGAGATCGAGGACGGCGTAGACGATGCTGTCCCGCCAGCGGCCCCCGCGCTGAATGTGTTCCCGGATCCGCCCTTCCACGACCATTCCGGCCCGCTCCATGGTGCGGGCCGAGGCTTCGTTGGCGGGCGAGCGTGCGCCCCAGACCCGATGCACTCCGAGATCGTCGAAGGCGACGGCCAGGAGCAGCCGGACGGTCTCCACTCCGTAGCCGCGCCCCCAACTCGACGCCCTGAGGGCGAATCCCATCGTCGCGGCCCTCGGCTGGTGCGGATCGAGCGCCAGACGCCCAAAGCCGACAAGATCTCCCCCGGCCTGCTCGACAACGGCCAAGGCGTACTCATGGCGCTCGTCCGCGCGAGCGGCCTCGATGGAGCGGGCGACGATCTGCTCGACCTGGTCCCGGCTACGCGGATCGAAGGAGAGGTGTTCCGTGGCTCTCGGGTCGCCGTAGATCGCGTGTACGGCGTCCACGTCGGCGGGGGCGAGTTCGCGTAGGAGGAAGGCGGTCGCCGAGACGCTGCGCCTGATGCATGGCGGGACCTTATTGGGGCGGTGGAGAGCCGCGCAGGTGAAGCGGTTTCCCGTTCCCTCAACCGTGATCGCAAGACGTCAACTCGGCCTACACATAGGCCCATTGACCTGCATGACTACCCGTCGTTATGTTTATCCGCCGGATAAGACAGCCGTTCGGGGGACCTGGTGCGCATCCTGTCGTTCAAGCCTGGGCATGACGGGACCGTCGCCCTCGTCGAGGACGGGCGCCTCGTTTTCTCGCACGAGAGCGAGAAGGACTCCTTCCCTCGCTATACCGACCTGACCCCATCCGCCTTACTGGACGCCGCCGAGCGGCTGGACGGGTCGCCGGACGTGGTGTGTCTCAGCGGGTGGACCAAGGGTTTCCACTCCGTCGATCCGCCGCTCGGCGCGGGGTACTTCGGGTACGACGAGGGCGGCATCCTCACTGGCGAGAGCCGCTTCTTCGGCAGTCCCGTCCGCACCTTCAGCTCGACTCACGAGCGGTCCCATCTGCTGAGCGCGTACGGGATGTCGGAGTTGGAGCCCGGGCACCCCTGCTACGCGCTGGTCTGGGAAGGCAACATCGGGTCGTTCTACGCCTTCACGCCAGACCTCAAGGTCAGGCGCCTGTCCACCGTCCTGGAGGACCCGGGCAACAAGTACCAGCACATTTTCGCCCTCGCGGACCCTTCGACCTCACGGGAAAACGGGGGATTCCGCTTCTCCAACGCCGGCAAGCTCATGGCGCTGACCGGCTTCGCGCGCAGCTCCGCCACGTCGCAGGCGGAGCGGGATCTGATCGAATACATCCTCGACCAGCCGTCGATCCTGCTCACTACCCCGAAGGAGAAACTGGCCTGGTCGCCCTTCCACGACATAGGAGTGGAGAGCCAGGAGTTCAAGGATCTCGCCGCGAAACACTCCCAGGCCATTTTCGACCGCTTCCTCGCAGTGGCCGAACGGGAGCTCACAGAGGGCTTCCCGCTTCTCATCGCCGGTGGGTGCGGCCTCAACTGCGACTGGAACCAACAGTGGCGCGACTGTGGCCTCTTCCCCGAGGTCTTCGTGCCGCCGTGCCCGAACGACTCCGGCTCAGCCATCGGCACGGCGGTCGACGCACAGCGTCACTTCACCGGCCAGGCGAAGATCACCTGGGATGTCTACAGCGGGCAGGATTTCGTCCACGACCGGAGCCCGGAGCAGATCGCCGAGGATTTCACGGACGAGCCCCTGGACCTGTCCCGGGTCGCCGGACTGCTGGCCCAAGGCCAGGTTCTCGCCTGGGTCCAGGGGCGATGCGAGATCGGGCCGCGTGCACTCGGGAACCGGTCGCTCCTGGCCGCTCCGTTCGAGGACCGGACACGCGACCGGCTCAACCAGATCAAGCAGCGGGAGTCCTACCGGCCCATCGCCCCTGTGTGTCTGGAAGACGACGTGAGCGTGCACTTCGACTGGTCCGGACCCAGTCCTCACATGCTCTACTTCCAGAACGTCCGTGACCCGTCCCTGCGCGCGGTCACCCATGTCGACGGCACGGCACGGGCCCAGACTGTCAACTCGGTACAGAATCCTCAACTGCACGGTCTGCTAGGCGCTTTCAAGCAGGTCACCGGAGCAGGCGTCCTCTGCAACACGTCGCTCAACCTCCCGGGCCGAGGCTTCATCAACAGGACCACAGACCTGATCGAGCACGTCCTCGACCGTGGCATCGACGGCTTCGTCCTGGACGATCGGCTTCACCTGGTCCGCAGGTCGACCGCCGACGCAACGCAGGAGGCGAGGTAATGACCGGTGACCACCGGATACTGGCGCTCGCCGGGTTAGCCAAGGGCTGCCTGGAACCCCTGACGGCCGGAGAGGTCCTTGCCATCCGCATCCCCGGCTTCACGGACCCGGCAGAGGCACGCGGCATGGCCCGCCGCCTCGCTGCCCACTCCAGCCTGTCCGCCTACCGCAACACCCCCGAACTGGTCCGCGTCGGTGAGAGCCACTACGAAACCCATGACGCGGACGGCAGCACCAACGGCCACGCGCTCGCGGAGTACCTGCGGAACGCGGATCCGCTCATGGAACAGATCCGAGCCTGCTGTGCGCCGCACCCCTCTCCGCTGGATGTGCTGTGGCGGAACCTCGACGCTTTCTACGGCCTGGAGCGCGCCCGCATCGACGACCGGCCGATGTTCGCCGGGGTGTGCCGAGTCTTTCCCGAGGGCAGTGAGCTCCTCCCGCACAACGACCGGCTCAGCCGCGATGCTCCCGGGCTGGCCCTCGGTCGTGAACTGGACGCGCAGCTCACGGCCAACATCTACTTGCAGGTGCCCCAGAGAGGCGGCGAACTGCAGTTGTGGGACCTCAGGCCGGACGAAGTGCAACTGAACACATGGAGCGCCTCCGACAGCGAGTACGGGACCGACCGGGCTCTCGTGCCGCCGCCCTCGTGTGTCCTGCCGGTCAGCGCTGGTGACCTGGTGCTGATCGACGCCACGAAGCTGCATGCCGTGTCCCGGCAGGAGCAGGGTGCCCGGATCGGCCTGTCCTGCTTCCTCGGCGTTCGCCACGGCCGCCCTCTCGTCTGCTGGAGTTGATCCCCCTGACCCCCCGTTCCACGCCCCGCTCCCGGGCCTCCGGTCCCGTGCCCGGACATATCGGCGGCCACCTGCGGAGGCTGCGTCTGGCCGGCGGCCTCTCCCAGCTGGAGCTCGCCAGCCGGATGGGGTTTCCCGGGCAGATCGTCACCGAGGTCGAACGCGGCGAACAGGCGCCCACGGAGCGCTACTTGGAGAAGTACGTGGCGGCCGTCGGCCTGTCCCCGCAGCAGATCGTCGTCCTGTGGGAGGAGTTCCGGCGCACCCCGTCCGGTGCCACCGTGCCGGGTACGAGCAGGGACCGCGGCGACTGTCCCTATCGCGGTCTGTACGCCTTCCGGGAGCAGGACGCCCCTCTCTACCACGGCCGCTCCACCGTGGTCCGCCGCCTGGCTCGCACGATCGGGCACGCCTCACTCGCCGGTGTGGTGGGCGCCTCGGGCAGCGGCAAGTCGTCCCTCGTCCACGCCGGCCTGATCCCCGCGCTGCGACGCCAGGAGCACTGGGCGGTCGCCGCCTTCCGGCCCGGCTCGCATCCGTACACGGCACTGGCCGGTGCGTTGGTCGAGTTGGCGCATCCCGAGGCCACCGTGGAGCAGAACGCCGTTGCCGCCGCCAGCATGGCCGACCGCATGCGAAACGCTGGCATCAGCTCGTCCATCGAGCAGATCGTGCGTCGTCTCGACCGGCCGCTCCTCGTCTTCGCCGACCAGTTCGAGGAACTGTTCACGCACTGTCGTGACAGGCAGGAGATCGAGCGGTTCCTCGACCACCTCGCCGACTTCGCTCAGGAACATCCCGGTGGTACGTCCCGGGCGAAGGCCGTCCTCACGCTTCGAGGCGATTTCTACGGCCGGGCCGTCGCGCACCGGCGGTTCTCCGACGCGCTCCAGGATCACGTCGTCAATCTGCCTCCGATGAACCGGCTCGAACTGCGCAGCGCCATCGTGGAGCCCGCGCGGGCACGGCAGTTGGACCTTGAGGACGGCCTGGTCGACCGGATCCTCGACGACGTGGGCAGCGAACCCGGCCACCTTCCGCTCCTCGAGTTCGCCCTCACCCTGCTGTGGGATCGCCAGTCCTCGGGCAAGCTCACGCACACGGCGTACGAGGCTGTCGGCGAGGTCGTCGGCGCGATAGCCACCCGGGCCGAGGAGATGTACTCGGCTCTCTCGCCTCAACAGCAGGACACTGCACGGCAGTTGCTGACCCGGCTCGTAAAGGTCGCCCCCATCGGCGAGGAGGGCGAGGACGCAAGGCGTCGCACCCCGGTCGCCGAACTCGAGGGACTCGCCCGCGTCGACGAGGTCATAGCCGCGCTCACCGACGCCCGCCTCCTGGTGACCGACTCCGACGAACATGCCAGGCCGACGGTCGAGGTCTCCCACGAGGCGGTGATCCGCAGCTGGGGCAGGCTACGGTCCTGGCTCGACGGCGACCGGCAGTTCCTGTTGTGGCAGCAGCGCACCCGCCGCCGTTACGAGGACTGGCGTGCCGTCCCCGACGACGCCTCGACCGTCCTGCACGGCCGGCTCCTCACCGAGGCCGAAGGGTGGCTCCAGTCACAGGGCAGCGACGCCGTGGCCGCCGACCTCCAGGAGTTCATCCGGCACAGTGCGGATATCCACCGTGCCGAGCAACACCAGCAGGCCCTGGCACAGGTCGAGCGGCTGCTGACGGTGAAGACCGACGAACTCCTGGCCGTCGTGACCCAACTGGCCCTTCACCGTACGGTCGTTGACGAGCGGGTCCGTCAGATCCTGCGCGGCGAGGTGGCGCTTCGGGCAGGCACGGATGCCGACCTCGGGCATGAGGACATCTGGCGGCTGCGGCTCTTCCTCGCCGGGGCGGACCCGGTCGAGGCAGCGTGGATCGGCCGTAACCTGCGTGGCATCGCGCCGGGTGAGCTTGCGGTGGCCCGGCAGGTCCTGTCGCCGATCGGCGAGGACCTGCCGGGGCAGCTCTGGGAGACACTCCTCGATACCGAAGCCGCCGGGCCCACCGCGCGCCTGCACGCCGCGGTACTCCTTGCGGAAACGGCGACCGCTCCCGATGACGGTCGCTGGAGCGGCGCCGCACAGCGGCTCACCGCCGATCTCCTCGAACAGGACCAGCTCCACCTGCCCGCGTGGCTGGCAGCGCTGGGGCCGGTCGTCGAGTATCTGCTGGAGTCGCTGACAGCGACCGCGGTGGACACCTCCGTACGGGAGACGGTGCGTGAGACCGCCGTGTCGGTCCTCCAGGAGGTCGCGGCCGACCGCGGCGACCTGTTGGCGCGGCTGGCGAGCGGCGGTCCCGAGCACGCGTACGCGGAGGTCGTCAGACGCCTGGCGCAGAGCCCGACTCCAGCGGTCCATGAGGCTGCACAGACCGAACTCAGATCAACCCTCCAGCTCCCGACGCCACCAACTCTCACTGAAACAGAGAGAGTTGAACTCGGCCGTCGCCGCGTCGCCGCCGCTTGCACACTGCTGCGGTTCTCCCACACGGACGGCATTCTGGAGCGGCTGGTGACGGTCCCGGATCCCGAGTTCGCCACCCAGTTCGCTCACCAGGCGGCACAGCGCGAGGTTCCGGCGGACACCCTCGCGGGACTGCTCACTGAGGCCCCGGACGCCCAGGCCCGCTACTACCTGATGATGGCGCTCGGCCAGTACAGGCCCGAGGCGTTCTCCACCACGGCGCAGTTCGACAGCACCGAACGCCTCGTACTGGACCTCCACCGCGGCGATCCTTCCGCCGGTGTGCACAGCGCCGCCCGCTGGCTCGACCGCCGCTGGAACCACCGTATCGACAGTACGGAGTCCACTGCGCCGTACGATCCCACCGGTCGCCGCACCTGGTTCACGTGCGCCCCGCCGTTCGGCCCCCGGCTCACCTTCAGCGTGTTCCGCCCCGGAACCCTGCTCATCGGCTCCCCGGAGGACGAGTCGGAACGCAGCAGCTACGAGGGTCCAAGGCGTCCCACTGCTCTCACCCGGTCGTTCGCCCTGTGCGACGCGCAGGTCACCCGCGGCGAGTTCGAGAGGTTCATGGCACAGACCGGGCGGCAGGGCCTGCCGGACATCAGCGAGTGGAGCGACAAGCCGTCCGAGCCGGTGGTCGCACCCACCTGGTACGAAGCGGCGGACTTCGGTGCCTGGCTCACCACTCGGACGGTCCCCGGCTCCGCCCCGGTCGAGTTCGGTGCCGACATCGACGACCACCCGGTGACCCGGCCCGGCTGGGCGGGCTTCCGGCTGCCCACGGAGGCCGAATGGGAGTACGCCTGCCGCGCGGGCACCACCACGGCGTACAGCTTCGGCTCCGACCGCCGACTGATCGACGAATACGCGTGGACCGGCGCCAACTCAGGCCTGAAGACCCACGAGGCGGGCATCCTCCGGCCCAACCCGGCCGGTCTCTTCGACATCCATGGCCAGTGCTGGGAGTGGTGCTCCGACTGGTACGCCCTCTACGGTTCCGCCGCGGAGTCGGACCCTCGCGGCCCCGAAGCCGGCGACAGGCGGGTCCTGCGCGGAGGCTGCTGGAACCTCGGCGCGCGCTACGCCCGATCCGCGTGCCGCAACGCTCACATCCCCTCGAATCGCAACTACTACATCACCTTCCGACTGGCCCTGACCGTTCCTGAGCCCGACCCCGCATGGGCGGGCGGCCTCAACCCCCTCCTTTGGAGCGGCTGATGTCCAGTCACCGCGGTCCTCTTTCCCCACTCGCCATCGGCGCTCTGCTCATGACTACCGGGCTGGTAGGCATCGTCGTCGGCCATGTCTCAGCCAAGGGATGGACCTGGTCGGGCCTGGTCAGCGATGTCGGCACCTCGGTGGGCGCGGAACTCATCGCTGTCGCGGTCACCGTGCTGATGATCGACCGCCTGGCCGAACGGCGTGAATCCGCCCGGCTGCGCCAACAGCTCGTACGCGAAGCGAGCAGCACGGACCACGGACTCGCCCTCCGCGCGGTCCTCGAACTGGACGTCCGTGGCTGGCTCGCCGAAGGTGCTCTGGTGGAAGCCCGTCTGCGGGACGCGAACCTCCACGACATCGTGCTGGAGGGCCAGGACCTCCACGGAGCCGACCTGGTCGGCGCGAACCTCCGCAAGGCCAACCTCTCTCGCGCCAACCTGACGGACTGCGACTTCAACAACGCCGACCTGTCCGAGGCCGTGATCGAGATGACCGACTTCACCGGGGCACGGCTTCAGGACGCCCAGCTGAATCACGCGGACATGGCCCAGGCGATACTCCGGTCCGCCGACCTGGCCGGGGCCAACCTGGCCCACAGCGACCTCACCGAGGCGGACCTGCGAGGAGCGGTGCTGCGCGGCGCGGATCTGACCGGCTGTCTGCTGGACAACATCCGTATGGACTCATCCACCACCTGGGACGAGACGACACGCTGGCCCGCCGGTTTCTCACCGCAGGCGGTCGTCGGCGCGGCGACCTGAGCGTGCCGGCCTCCGACCATCACCATTTGCCCGACCGACAACAACAACTTACGGAGAACCTCATGCAGTTCATGCTCCTCGCCTACGACGGCACGGACGAAGGCGCCCTGGACCGCCGCCTGGCTGCACGTGAAGCGCACATCGCCCTGGGCGACAGACTGGTCGCCGAGGGCCACATGCTCTTCGGTACCGCCATCCTCGACGAGAACGACCGGATGACCGGGTCCATGATCGTCCTCGAATACCCGTCGAGGGCCGAGCTGGACGCCTGGCTCAAGATCGAGCCGTATGTCGTTCAGGACGTGTGGAAGACGATCGAGGTGAAGACCGTACGCGTCGGACCGTCCTTCGTCGGGCTGCACAAGTAGCCGGCTCGCGGCAAGCAGAGGATGCCGGGATGCCTGGCCGTCACTGCTTGTCGGCGATCACGAGGTACCGGCCGCGCGTCCCGGACAGCCCGGGCGCGACGGTCGCGTCCGACCAGCGGCCGTAGTCCGCGTCCGGATCGCCGTACGCGGACACGTGAATCTCCCAGCCGAGCGGTGCGAAGAGCTCCTCGGGCCGGTCACTGCCCGACTTCCAAGGATGTCCTTGATCAGCCATGCGTTCGCGCCAGGCGGCCATCCCCGGGCTGTCCAGGATGGCCTGGCCGACATAGTCCGCGAGGAGCTGGCTCTTGGCGGCCGACAGGTCGGTGAGCCGGCGCAACAGCACGTCGCGCTCGTGCGGTTCGAGGAAGTACAGCAGTCCCTCCACCAGCCAGCAGGTGGGCTGCCGAGGATCGAATCCGGACGCGAGCAGAGGGCCCGTCCAGTCGCCCAGCAGGTCTACTCCCAGCGGGACCCGGGCGGCCGTGGCCGGCGCGTGGAGATCGCGTACGAGATCTTCCTTGAAGCTGAGCAGAGCAGGACGGTCGAGTTCGTAGACCAGCGCGCCGGGGGACCACTCAAGGCGAAAGGCCCGCGAGTCCATACCGACGGCGACGAAGACGAACTGCCGTACCCCGGCGGCATCGAGCCGCAGCAACTGATCGTCCAGGAACCGGGTCCGCACCGCGAGCGCCGGGTCCTCCACACCGGACTGCACCTGCCCCTCGAACTGCGACATGATCCGCGGCCCCTCGTCACCGGCGAAGGCCTCCGCCAACGGGTCCGAGAACAACCGGTCGGCCCGCCGGTGCTCGCGGGCCCTCATCGACGCGGTCCACAGGGCGGTCTTGGCGAGGGGGTCCAGCGGCTGGGATAGGTCCATTACTGCACGCCCTTCTCGAGAACGCCCTGGATCGGTCGTGCGTGATTCGCATCGAACGGGTCATATCCTTCCCCGGGATTGCGGGCCAGACGCGTCAGGCTTCGCCGTTACGGGGGACTGCGGGGCGCGCTCTGAGGCGGCTGCCCAACTGGGGGCGTCAACTGGTCGGTGTGGGCACGGTTCATCAGGCATCACGAGTACGGGCTCTCGTGGCTGTCAGCCCTCCATTTTTCCCTGGCCCAGAGATCGCACAAAGGTCTGCCAGGCCTGGCTTCGAATAACGATCACGGACCCTGGGTTCCCCTTGGAGTCGCGCACTAGGGCGCCGTCACCGGAATGCGCACACTCGACACACTCGCCTCCAGCGCCATTGCTGTACGACGACGTGTGCCACGTCGGGAGGTTGTCGACGGGGAGTCCGTCGCTGTTGGAGCCTGCGATGCTCATCCTGCGTATTCCTTCATGACGGACTTGATCAGCTGACCGGAACGCTGCGGACTCAGAGCTGCTGCCCTGAGCCCGTCGAAAGCCCGGGTGTACTCACGGACATGATGCTCACCCTCAAGATAGACGGCGTCGGTGATGCCATCCCGGTACACGATGTCCGGATCCGCCTGATCGGGGAAGCCGAGCATCGTGAACGAGCCGGTCGCAGGGTAGGTGCCTGAGTCGAAGGCGAGGACCTGCAAGGTCACGCTCGGCAACTCGGAGGCGTCCAGGACGCGTTCAAGCTGCTCCCGCATCAACGCACGGTCACCGATGACATTGCGCAGGGCGCCCTCGTTCACGATGAACCACGCGTCGGGGGCGCCGGGCTGCGTCAGCATGGCCTGGCGCTCCATGCGGACTCGCACCGCACGGTCGATGTCTTCGGCGGACATGTGCGCGCCAGTCTTGTGGAGTTCGGCCGTGTAGGTCGGGGTCTGCATCAGACCCGGCAGCAACTCGCACTGGTACTGGCGGAGCGTGGAGGCGTCCTGTTCCAGGCCGATGTAGATGTTGAACCACTCCGGAACGCCGGCGCCGTGCACCTGCCACCAACCGCGCGTCTTGGCCTGTCGGGCCAGGGACATGAGGAATTCGCGCAGTTCGTCACTGATGCCGTAGAAGCGGCATAGGGCATCGATGTCAGACGGCTGGACCCTGCCGCTGCCCGTCTCCATCCGGTTGACCTTGGAGCCGCTCCAGTCCAGTGCTTCGCCGACCTGGGCGCAGGTGAGCGCGCTCTTCTCGCGGAGCTTCTTCAGCTCGATCGAGAGACGGCGACGGCGCGCCGTCGGTGAACCGGCCACTTCAACCTTCTTTCGGATAGCGGGCGTTCAGTCTTGCGCCAAGGGGTTGGCTTGCCAATCACTCGGAAGTGGGAATCCCGCCGTGCACATTGCATGAAGGGATACGCCCAGTCCATCCTTCCAGTGACGCAACTCGCTGTGAGTGCGTGCAACGCTCCGCTGATCATGTGGGGTCAGGGGAGACGGCATGCTACGAGAGGGGTCTTCGTGATCCATGAAGCGTGTATGTCACGGAAGCCGTGGGACCTTCACTTCTTGGCGGAGCCGGAGGAAGTGGCGGGCCTACGGCGCATACTTCGGATCCACCTCGGACTCTGGGGCTTGGACGAGCTCGTCGACGCGGCCCAACTCTGCGTCAGCGAACTCGTCTCCAACGTGATCACGCACGTCGGTCCCGGCACCCCCACCACCCTTGCTGTCTCCATGAAGGACACCCGCCTTCGGATCGAGGTCTACGACCCCGACACCCGCGCTCTGCCCACGCTCCTCAAC
>Ga0307513_10010073_pt1 | contig 11905 bp, 5 predicted proteins | sample 15_EM_MG_FD_202174 | JGI IMG/M metagenome (GOLD analysis project Ga0307513, IMG submission 202174) | Populus trichocarpa ectomycorrhiza microbial communities from riparian zone in the Pacific Northwest, United States - 15_EM | ecosystem: Host-associated > Plants > Roots > Unclassified | place... | reverse complement strand
AATTGCGTCAGGTTTAGTTAAGGGAAAATATTGTCAATCTGACGAGAGTTTTTAACAGAAATGTGGAAAATGAAGTTGTTGAACAGTATTTACAGGACCAAGGAAGTTGACAGTTACCGTTGCAGACAGCAGAGTTGACAAATTATAATCTGCACAGAACAATCAGTAAACACCTGTTAATGGATCAAACAAATGCCAAGATATTCTCAAGTGGCAAAGTAGAAAAGTTTACCTATTAGATAACTTATAATCCACACCTGTAATCAGGAAACTGCATGTGCTGACTGCTAGTGTTGACATATTTCAAATGAAATAAATGTAATATTTTGTGAAGGCAGCCACGATATCATTTCTGCTAGTGACCATATTTTCCATTTCTTGTTCAAGTTCTATCTAGCAAGCCAAAATATGGACCTGCTTAGTCTAATATATTACAGTTCCTTTTCTACATCAACTAATTATCAAGAAGAGTGGAAGAACAAACACTTGTTTTTGCCCAACATAATCAAAATTGACCGCAGAAATGGTCACTACTGGTTAGCAGATGAAATTTCATCAACGTAGAGAAATCATTCAAAGAATGCTATTTCTTCGTGTCAAGAAATCGAGAGTAAATGTATGGAAAAAAGACCACATAAATTTGAACTGAAGAGAGTGGAACTAAATCAATCATGGATACCAAGAAATCACTCCTGATCTTTTTTCTTATAGTCTTCTTGCCATTATGTGATTCCATATATATATATATATACCATAACCGTTAATCAATCCCTTACAGCTAGCAATGTTCTGATTTCAAAAGAAAGAACTTTTGCATTTGGATCTTTTAGCCCTGGTAAGTCAAGGTATAAATATCATGGCATCTGGTATCATAAGATAACAAGACAAACTCTTGTGTGGGTAGTAAACAAAAATGATCCCATTAGTGGTCCCTCAGGGGTCCTCGTGGTAAACCCTGAGATGGAAAACGTGTTCTGACATGAAGTTTCCTCCGTGGTCCACTATAAGATCATCAAGTGCTGGTGCAGCTCAGTTCCTGGATTCTGGAAATCTTGTTTCGGTCAAAAATGAAAGTAAAAGAATTGTTTGGCAAATATTTGATTATCCTACTGATACGATGCTTCCAGTGATGAAGATCACGTTGGACGGCGAGTTGGTCTTGATCGGTTCTTAACACTGTGGAGATCAATGATGACCCAGGTAGTGGGGACTACACATGCAAGCTCAGCCCTGCTGGGTCTCCACAGGTCTTTTTGTACAAGGGTTCTGTGAGGCCCGTAGTAACTTTTTTTTTTTATAAAAAAAGTCTTAGCCTAAATGGTTTTGTTTCCTTTGCTAGCCCATCTTTGCTAGCCCATGTTAGTCCAATTTTTGCGGCCCAAAAAGTGTGTGTGTGTGTGTCCAGCTGAGACCTAGACACGCACGTTTTCTTACTCTCCCGTTTCTCTACCCTTTTGCTGCAAATTCCTTTCTCTTCAAGCACGAAGTTAATTAATTAAGCAAGTTACTGTAAGTTTCCTTTTTTTTTTTTAATTATTTCTATTTGTTTCATTGTATTATTTTGGGTTTATTTTTTTATAATTAGTTCCTTAGAATGTTAGAGTTTATGATAATTTAAGAGTTTGTTTGATTAATTTATGTATGTGTATACCATATATATGTGAGCATGTATTTAAGTTGTATTAAGAATAATTAGCATGTGATTTTGATTAATAGATATATTTTGGGTAAAACCTAAAGAATTTGAATGCTTGAAAGAAATAGGGAATTGTTGCAGAATTATATAGAAAAATCATGTTAAAATTATGAAAAATCTGTTTCTAGGTTGAAAATGGTGAAATTTCTATTTGGTCATTGAGTTTTGGTAAATTATGATTTTGCTCCTAGATTTTGAAAAATTACAATTTAATCCCTGTGCTTAAATAATAGTTTTAAGATAGATTTTGATAGAAAATTAAGTTTTATTGATGGTTTATTATAAAAAAAATAGGTTTATTTTGAATTAAAATTTAATGTTATTTTACAATAAAATATGTTTAAGTACTTTAGAAGTCTCGCATAGAATAAAACATATTTGTACAATGACCAAACTAAAACTATAAAAAATTGCACAAGTAAAACTCAATTTTCTATCCAAATTTATCTTAAAAACTGTTATTTATGTCTAGAAACTAAACTGTAATTTTTCAAAAACTAGAGGCAAAATCATAATGTTTCAAAACTCAAGGACCAAACTAAAACTTTGCCACCTTCAACCTCTAAACATGATTATTTCTATATAATTCTACAATAATTCCCTATTTTCTTTGAGCATTCAAATTCTTTAGGTTTTACCCTATATATATATATATATATATCAAAATCAGATACTAATTATTCTTAATACATGTTTATAAGCATATATTGCTACACATATTCAAATCAATTCAATAAACCCCTAAATTATAATAAACCCTAACATTCCAACTAACTAATTATAAAAGAATAAACCCAAAATAATACGATGAAAAAAATAGAAAAGGATAAAGGAAACTTGTAATTTGCTTAATTAATTAGCTTATTGCTTGAAGAGAAAGGAATTTGCAGCAAAAGGAAAGAGAAACGGGACAGTAGCTCTCGGCCGAAGAAGAAAAAAACAAAAAGAGTAAGCTGGGCATGTGTGTGTGTGTGTGTATAGACACTTTTTGGGCCAAAGAAATTGGACTAACATGGGCTAGTGAAGGAAACAAAACCATTTGGGCTACCATTTTTTTTCACAGATGGAGTGTGAGCAGCTGTGCTTGAGGAATTGTTCATGTTCGGCGTTTGCAAGCTTAGGTTTTGAAAGGAATGGAGTTGGCTGCTTGACATGGTATGGAAAATTAATGGAAATAACAGAGTTTGAAGATGGACGTGAAATGTATGTTCGAGTGGATGCAATTGAGCTAGGTATTCTTGTTCTTGCCTTGCCCTGCTACCAGTCTTGAATGGAACCATGCCGCATGCTAATGGTCAGGGTTAACTTGGCATTATGGTATGAAGGCCTCAGCATATATAGTTTTAACAGCCAGGTCCATGGCGGGTGGAAGTAACTGGGTCTATTCATCACAACAGTGGAAATCACAGTTCATGTCGAGGTCGACGAACTGCCAAACACCCTGCATACTAGATGGTAAAGCATTTCTATAGTTTATAGAATTTGCTGATCATAATTTCTTTATTGACGTGAACTCTTTTTATAAGGTAACGTACAAGGTGCATGTAATATAAATACAATGACTAAAAGTTTGTTTCAGCTGAAGTTGTATGTTGACAAGGAGTTTTAAGAGGATAGGTATACAACACACGTGAGTTTATTTATCTGCAGTGGATGATTATTGTTTGTGTTGTAGATAATCCTTAACATAGTTCTCTTGAAGTCCATAATTTGATTTCAAACCATTCTGAAAATACAGCAGCTGACATTATATACATGACTATTAAGAAATTGCTTATGTTAATGTATCCTACTTAGTAGTAGTGTGTCTGAGTCAAGAGCAAGAACAGCCAGCTGAAAAACTGTCCTGTTTTTGCTCTCGCTTTCAATTTCTCTTTGCGACTTGCATGTTTTAGCTCATCGCTATAGAAGAATCTGATAACCAAAAACTCTTTCTTGTAATCACAAAGATGAAAGATTTCTTCTTTATTTCAGTCTGTAAAGGAAAGAAATCATTGAAAGATACTAAATTGTAAAGACAAAAGGAGATGGCTAACAAACCGTGCATCAGAGGTTTGAACTTTGAATCTGGGTGTTGCCAGCATGCATGGCAGCAGTTCAGACCAGGCTAGGTGTTTCCCTTCCTATTTCTATCTGCATCTCCTTTTCATTTATGCCTAGGCTAAATTATCATCCCTGTTAGTTACGAGTTTCACCAATCATAATTAAGAACATTCTTTGATCATAGCTACAATTTTTTTTAGTTACCTCGAACCAAGTTAATAGTGCAGTGTACGATCAGTTAATGATTCTGAGAGAAACATCTTCAGGGAGTTGCAACCCAGGAATGGTCAGCCGTGTTTATTTATAGCTAATTCTACTCCACCACCACCACCACCATCATCTTCTTGTACCTCAATTAGGGTATGAGGCTTACTGCAAATTTCTCTAAAAATGAATGCAGGTTCTTTTGGAGAAGGAATTGCTGCTTCAGAACTACTCAACATGAAAACAACAGCTAACATGGAGGGTCTGTCCATAGCATTTTCTTGCACACACAAGAGCCCGATTTGAATGCATTTCAAGACTTCTTGAGGGTGATATAACTCCTGCAATGATGAATCAACTATCTCCAACGCTCTCTCTTCTCTCCATAGCTCCCACACCTGTGTGGTTCATAGCATTAACAAACAAGAGGAGATGATAGTCAACATCAAATTGTATCTATTGTAGTCAGTACTGCTAGAAGTCTCTTACATGCCCAATCAAGGTCAAGGAAGAATCCTGTAGATTATATCTGTTGTTCCTCTTGCCACTTACAATCTCTAATAACATAACCCCGAAACTAAACACATCTGATTTCACCGAAATTTTGCCAAACGCAGCATACTCTGGTGACATGTATCCACTGCAAAGGAAAAATAGGCAGATAGTCCTTGATGTTAACTAAATTTTATACTCATCATTCATGAATATTATGTCAATCTCTCTTTTCAGATGTGCTGCTGTACTTACAATGTTCCCATAACTCTACGTGTCTCGTCTTGTATTTGGTCCCTTCCAAATATTCTAGCCATTCCAAAATCTGAGATTTTTGGGGTCATCTCTGCATCTAATAGAATGTTGCTACATTTCAAGTCCCTGTGAATGATTCTCAACCTTGAGTCCTGGTGAAGATATAGAATCCCACGAGCGATGCCAACTATAATGACAAACCGTGTGCTCCAATCCAGGAACAGTTCTCTTGTTTCATCTGTAAAAGAAGTTTCAAGTTTTTCATTTGAACAAGCGTTAAGATGTAGTCAATATGAAAAGGCTTACCAAAAAGAAATGAGTCTAAGCTTTTGTTTGGCAAGTATTCGTAAATTAGCATCGGTTCTCCTCCCTGAATGCAACAGCCTACAAGTTTCACAAGATTCCTGTGTTGAAGCTTCCCAATTACCTTGACTTCATTTGTAAATTCTTCTATTCCTTGTCCTGAATTTTTTGAGAGTCTTTTGACAGCAATCTCCTCCCCATTAGGTAGCTGACCCTAACATCACTCTGGCTAATCAATCCAAAGTTCAAACACAATTGAAGAGAGAATCAACAACTAATTTCTGAGATGTTTCATAAAGAACTACCTTGTAAACTGAACCAAAACCACCTTCCCCAAGTTTGTTATCTGGGGAGAAGTTTTTTGTGGCAGCAGATAGTGTGCTGAGCTTGAAGAAATCCAAGTCTACATCATTGCCACTTCTCCGGAGCTCGTTTGCCACCCAAGTCTCTTAATTAGTAGAATTTTCAATGACGGGAAACAGTAAGTGAATGCCTTCCTCAAAACAATTCTTAGAACAAAAAGTGTTTAAAGCGGCTGAAAACAATAGGACAAATATAAGCAGAACTGCTAAAATCTCCAAGGTATTCGTTCTGTCGATTGTCAAAGAAGATACACTAACAGCATCACCATATGAAATACTATTGGGGTGGAGCTTATCAGCTATTATTTTTATGGATGGTTGCTTTATCAGTTTATCTTCCTTGTGTTGCGAGGATTGCTTTGTCTTACCTTTTTCTCCTCTCTTCCTGAGCCACAAATAACCAAGCACGCTAATGATCAACGATGTTGATAAAACAGCTGGAATAAGAACGGTCAGCAACCCCTTTTCATGAGAACCTTTTGATTTCCTTGCATTCTCAGCTGCATGAGAGTGAGAAGAGTACAGAGAACTTGAAATTTTTGTTACGAATGGTAACCGAATAGATGGTAACTGAAACAGAACCAAAACAATTCTTCGCCTACTGATATTATTGTTTATGAGAAATGTTTCAGGAAAGTATTGCTTTTTATTTGAAAATTTAGAGCAAAGCAAGAAGTACCTAATTCAAGCGCATCAACACGAACATACAGATCATATCTGTCATTCCTATCATATGTTGTGTCCATTAATTCTCCATGCCATGTAATGCAGCCCCTTGCTATTCCTGGAGCATCTACAATTGCATACGCAGAGCATGAGCAATTCATCTTGCATTGCTTTTCGCAGTTTGCACGACTCATACTTGTGTTCACCCAAACTGCAAATGAAGAATCAGGAAGTAATACTTTGTCCACCTTCACAAACCCTTCTCCAGGATCGCACACTGAGGAGGATTCTAGTCCCTTGCTGACACAACCACCAGACCCATCTCTCAGATACCAGTTCCTTGCATCCTTGAGTTCATATCCAGGCAAACAAGCGCACTCATACCTGGTAATGTCAACAGGTTCACACGTGCTATAAGCACCACATTTTCCATACCAATCACATTGGTGCTTAGGTGCTGCCCAGAACTCCTTCCATTTGTGGTCACTTACATGCCATGTTACAACCTTCAAAAACCCTGTATGATCCACCATTATTCTAAGGATAATGGAATCATCAATAGGTGTGTAGACAAAGTATACTTCATCTTGAATGTTTACGAAGCTTTCCTTGTACAATTGCCACTGGCCTCTCCATGGCCACGAGGCTGTTCGCCAATAACGTTTTGTACCCCTGTAGAGAAAGAATTGTGGTAAGCTACTGGGATAGAGCTTAAACGAGAAGTCCCCGGTTGCAGGGTCATCTGCTGATCTCCATGATGTCAGAAACAGTTCCTGACCTGTTTTCCTATTTAAACCAAGTTTCATTCCTGCTAGCATGGTATCAGTAGGATAATCAAAACTTTGCCACACAACTCCCTTACTTGTAGTCTGGACCAGAACCAGATTTCCTGAATCCAAAAGCTGAGCTTCACAAGTATATCCAACAGAACAATTTGCAGACCATACTGGAACCGTTCGGTCAGAGTCACCATAGAGGACGAGGTTTCCATATTGGTTGATGGAGAGAAACCCTGAGGAGCCATTGATTGGATGCCCTCTATTTGCCACCCACACAACAGTTTGTTCAGGTACCTTATGATACCAAATTCCAAGGTATCTAAAGCTTGAATTACCAAGGCTAAAAAATCCTAATGCAAAATTGTTTTCTTTGGAGATTACAAGGCTTCCATCTTTAACTGTCTGGTTTGTCTTTATGGCGTCCATGTAAGTACATGAAGTGAATTGGAGGGTTAGAAGAAACATAGAATGTAGAAAACGTTTTTTGGCAATCATTCCCTCACCTAAGTGGTGGAAATGTGAACAGAGTATGATAAATCTAATTTTGTGTGACTTCTGGGACTTCAGAATCTGGGGCAAGGTCACCTTGCGTGTTTCTTGGTGTTGACTTTGCTAACGAGCAATAAATATATAATGAAAATGATGCTTGGAGGAACTTAGATTGTAAAAGGGAACTCTGGCTTGTGTGGATGCATGTGTAGAAATAATCTAATTACAAAGTTTGCTTTCCACGTTCATATTCTTGACTTCACCTTAGCAGCCACTCAAGACAACCATTATACAAATGTGTTCAAGAGTTGTCTGTATCTCTCTGACATGGAAATTTCTTTTAAAAATCGTTAGCAGCCATTTTTTAAGTTATAATGCATCCTGCAAATATCTGTAAACCCCAAGTGATGAAGATCAAAATTTCCCTAGGCTGTATTCTATTTCAATGACTTTTAAAAGTTGACTTTGCGTACATGCATTTGATGACTTAAACATATAACCTTTTTATGTTGAAAATTGTCACAGCTCGATTCCCCTTCAAGTTCCTTACCTATGTGAACCTAAACATACACACCAACCTTTTCTTTTAATTTAATCAGAGTTCTTTGCAGCATTTTATGTCATAATTAATTTCATAACATGAATTAATTATTTTAATATGATCCTTAATACAACTCAATAAATGTGAAGCAATAACTAGACATAACTTAATAATATTAATTACAATAAAAAAGGGAGGTTTTGAAAGTCCAACAAAAACAACATGCTAACTAAGCTATAAGCTTGAAAAAAATAATAATAAGAGGATGAATTTGATAACTCAATGAGTAAATAACATTTAATATACATCCATAATGTAATATAGCAATGAAGAATATATACAAGTTTGACTTCATGCTTTTACAGGTGAGTTTCACATGCAGACTATAACAAGAAATATCACAAGGTAAAACTTGTCAGAAAATCAATATGCAGTGAGCATGACGCTTCAGAATGTGGGATGATTAGTCACCATAGGTTAGTAACTCCCCCAACTAACTAGGGTTTAGAATAATACTGTGTATAAAGGCTAACACTACTATATTAGTATGGGTATATAGATTGACATACCACAAGGTCATAATCAAACAGAACATAATCATTTCTTAAAAGCTCAGTTCATACAATCAATCAAATGAGGAGCTATCAATTTAGATATGCATAGTATCTCATATCAAGAAATCAGTTTCAATAAGTGATCATGATTCATCATAAACAAAGATAATGAGCAATATATATTTTACTAAGAAGCATGGTCTAAATCATATTAACAATTCAAATATCTATACCATGTCAAAGAACCAACTCAACCTAAAAGTTTAAGTTGTTAGGTAAGACCCCGAGATATGATTTACATAATTCTTTAACACACTATCTTAAGTAAAAACGCTTTGGGCTTGAAACTTGCACATGTTCACACTACATTCTGTTTAATTATCAAATAAAATAAAAGTTGTGAGATTCGAACTCGTAACCACTTGTCCAACAATGCTTTGATACCATGTCAAAGAACCAACTCAACCTAAAAGCTTAAGCTATAAGGTGATGTAAACCCCATATTCTTATCCCATCATACCCAAGCCCAAAGTTCATCCCAAACCCAACCCTACTAACCTAGGTATTTAAAGAAATGTTGATAAAGAATTATTTTTTTCTTTCTTTTCCTCTTTTCTTCTCTCTACCATAACTTCCACCCATATATACCAAGGATTTCAGTTTTAGCTTAAGTTTTGATTCAAGAAAGTTTGAAGAAACAATTAAGTGATTCCTTTTTTTGTTATTCTTGATTAAGAGATTGATTATGGAAGGATGTAAGAATTGTTTAGGGTTTTTAAATTGTTTAGATGATTAAAGGATTTAAGGATTTTAATTGATGTATTAGGATGTTAGTTGGCTTAAAACGAACTGATTTGATGTCTAGAATTATGAGTTGTTAATAAACAAATTATTATATTGTGGAAACTGCAGAATTGAATATTGGCAGATTAGGATTCTGGAAATCCCAATCAACCGGTTGACTGATTTTTGCTGGTCGAGCGGTTGGCTGAACCGGCTGACCAGTTGGTTTATACTGACCGACTAGTTGGCCTGTGATAGTGATTGACTAGTTGGTCATTTTGGTCGACTGATTGACCCAACATTAAAGTTTTATCGGGTTTGTTAGGTTTGATCAATTTGGGTTATGTTCGGGATCGATTGGGTGAAACAATTCGGCCTTATATTTACGTTTTGGTCTCTAAACTTAGAGTTTTTAATCTTTTATGTTACTTTTCTTCGAGTCGTTTCTGAGTTTTTTTTGTATCCGTTATAGGTTCTGCTGACGTCTCTCCTAATGATCTTTAGTAATATTCGATTCTACATTCATTTGTCTTTTGCTTTTGTTTTCCAGGTGAAAAATATAACTTTAATATGCATGTAATATAAATTTATATGTATATTGATTATATGATGAGTACAACTAGTTAATTTCTTAAATATTTATATATGTTGTTTTATTTTTTGAGTACTCATCCATTCTTGAATATGCACTCATATTTTATATAACTAAATTCTATTCAATATAATATACATTACTTTGATAATTATGCAAGTTTATATTATATCTTGATATCAGTATACTTGTCAGTAACTTCTTGCTAATGGAGAGTAGTTAGTCCATGTGCACATGATATTCTACATAACTAGCTGGTGAGAGAGGCATCAGCTTGTGATGACTGATCCTCCCACAATGGTCACCTTCAAGTGTCATATGATTACATTCGAGTGTTATCTGATCTCTGACATGTATTCCATTACTTTATATTAATATGCTTAACATATATATTTATATCAAGATATATCAAGTTGCACACTATTAATATCTAAAATGTATGTTAAATGTTATTCTCTCACCGAGTTGGTTGAACTCACCCCTTTTTTTTTTAATATTATTTCAGAGTTTTAGTTTCTGTTAGCAGGTGGACTTTGTTGAGTGTTCCTGTTTCTTTAGTTTTGGCCGGTATGTCTTGCTTGTTTCACAAGACTTTCCTATTATTTTTTGATTTGATGTCTTAAACGCTCCACTATTATATTGTTTTAATTATGTTTGGATTTTGATAATGTAATAAGTATTATGGATTATTGTTTTGCGTTATCTGACAATGAGAATTATTTTGAAGTGTTATTTGATTTATTTGGTTTTGAAGATAATAATATTTTGAAAAATAAAATATTACGAAATCTTCATATAATTTGTTTTATGATATGTACGTTCTAAGACTTAGCGTAGGTGGGGGTGTCTTTACGATACCACTCCTACGTTGCTGGTCATGGATTCGAGATTCAGGTCGTGATAAGTGAGATTCTAAGATATGATTTATGGAATATTATTTACTGACCTGTCTCAAAAATAGAAGAAACACATAAGCAGATATTGAATGAATCCTACTTATGCTCAACAAGTGGAATATCAGGAGTATCTGAATAAAAAAAAAAAGCATACTCAAAACAACTTGAAGCAGATAACATAAGAGATTACAACTCTAAGATTAAAGACCATAACGTATTTATAAAACTAAAACAGATCCACTTAATAGATATCAAACATTTTCTAAATTGATTAAATCTAAAAAAATCAATCAACCCGTACTACTCAGTCAACCGGTTGACCGAAACCATTAGGCCAACTAGTTTATCATGATTTTAGAATCTCAATATGCCAGCTCTCCAAAACTATAGATTCTTAAAATTTCAACTTATAACTCAAAAACTCATTACAATTAATCCATCAACTAAACTAAAAATTAAAACACAAACTTCAAATTTTTAAAATCTCAACAAATTCAAAATCATAGTTAATAACAACAATCATACACATGGAAGTACAAATTTTACCTTAAAACCTATATTCTCCTACTCCTCTTTCTTGTATCTTTCCCTCTTTTCTCATATTTTTCCTTTTCTTTTTCTCCCTTTCACTATGCTCTCTTTTAATTTCTGGTCTTTTTTTTTCCTATTAAATTTATGCAATTACCAAAGTATCTCTTACTCATAACTATTGTTTACTCCTTCAAAGGAGTTGTTGCCCTTTCCTATTTATTATTTTTTTAAAAAAAATATTACAAAAATAGTGATGATTCAATGTGAAATTATGATGAATATCAACCACATAAATACACTATAATGTTAGTTCTATCTCCTGAACTCCCTTGTTCAATTTTTTTATTTTTTTTTGGTCTCAATGTAGGATTCATTTGGTCACCATTTTGTGATTTCTGTTAGCGGTCTTTTTTGTCTACTGTTGTTAGTCTCGGTACTTGAGGTCTAGGGACGTTTCTGTTCTGTTTTTGGAATTCTCTGTCACTTCTTGTATGCTGTCTTTTCTGTCTACTGTTGCTAGTCTCGGTGCTTGTTGTTAATGGTCTTGCTTTGGCTGAAAATTGTGGATAATTCTTGCTTTGTGGAGGTCAATCTTTAAACAAGATAATCGACCCTCGTTTCTCTGGCTGATAGTCACGCCTCCACTCTCCAGGATTCTTCCAAATTATGCCGTAAGCCATACACCAAGAATAAACAAATTCATGTCTACCTCCAACTAT
>Ga0307513_10010072_pt1 | contig 11905 bp, 12 predicted proteins | sample 15_EM_MG_FD_202174 | JGI IMG/M metagenome (GOLD analysis project Ga0307513, IMG submission 202174) | Populus trichocarpa ectomycorrhiza microbial communities from riparian zone in the Pacific Northwest, United States - 15_EM | ecosystem: Host-associated > Plants > Roots > Unclassified | place... | reverse complement strand
CAATTTTTTGGGCGATGGCGGACTTCCCTGCTCCGGCGGGGCCATAGAACCAGAGAATAACTGCGTTTTGATCGTCCGCTCCCAGCCCAAGGATCCAATGCATGATTTTGTCGGTGACTGCGGTTCGAGTGTTGGGATGGCACGTTGGGGGGTCAAACCTCTCCCCAGAGTTGTGGAATGCGGCATGTGCGACGGCTTGCTGGAGCTGTTCGAAACCGCCTGAATCCATCGATACTTGTTAGATATTGCCTTTCTTCGATGCTACTCGTACCTATCGCAGTCCGATGCACATGAAAGCTACGGTCAACTCGAACTTGTGTAAACGTTCCTCCATTAATCAGGGTATTGCTCGAGAACATAAGGTCGTTGTTGTGGTTGGAGTTGATACGAGATGGGTAGATGGTTTTCAACCGTGGAAATTTCGTCTTGGCGCACATCTTATCTTATCGCATTGGATCGTACTTAGTCAACGAAAAATACGAGTTATTCACAGCTTGATATGGACGTTACTTAGTCTGTTTTATCAAAGGAAAAGGAAAACAGTCACCTTCCAGTAGAAAACACGAAATGCGCCTGCCCAGCTTTCTCCTGCAGCCACTAGAATGCCGAATTCATACCCAACTAAGTATCTCCACTAGCAATCGCCACTCATTGGCAACTTCCTTCAGCTTCTTCTCCACCTTTGCCTTCCCACTCCCTTTCCCGTGAAACGTGTGCAAAAATGCCTTGAATGCCTCCTTGCGCGTCATCGGCCGCTCAAACTCATCGTACTCTGGAATAGCTTGTAGTCCTGGAACACACCCCATTGGTCCTTTGCTTCCTGTTCTCGCACACGATTTTCGTACTCTCAGGTGGCTTGATCCATATTCTGCCCGTTTCCAAAGCGCTTCTTTACCAAGCGCCGCGCAAGGTTCACGCGTTGATCGGCAAGCCACAGATCGTGCTGAAGTTGCTTCCGTTCAATCTCGACCTGGTCGGCACTTGGGGTGGGCCGAACACCCTGCTGGTAGTGGTGGAGTATGCTGAGGGTAGAGGCCATGCTGGATCCATGCTGCAGCTGCTGAAAAGAGGTGCGATTTCCATGGTCATTTTCACTATCGGATTCGGATTCCTCACCAACTTTGATATGGTCTTCATCTTCATCCATTTCGACCACGATTTCGCCGACTTCGATTTCTTCAGCAGGTATTCCTGCAGGTATCATTGAAATATCGTGTGGCCGCCGCTTGACGGGCGACGAAGCGGTCATTGCAATGATTGCATGGAATTCCACTGCAGTGGGGTTACACTGGATAAGTGTGATGAATTCGGACGTGTCGTCAAAGATCAAGGGCCTCAGATGCTTCTTCACCTTCATCTTCTTGCGCTATTTTGGCTTCATCCAGTATGCGTTCAGCGGCCACTTTCATTGCAATGCTTCTACGCGTGTGCGTCGTGATGGTCGTTTCTTCTGGGTCTGAAATGAAAAATTAGTTAGCTGGAAAATAACAACGGAGTGGGTGCACTGCACCGTAATCTTCTTGAATTCAAAGTCTCCTTGAACACAGTCAACAAGAGCGAGATTCTCTGCAGAACTATTCTCAATACAGGTCTGTTGTAGTGAAAGGAGGGCACTTACTGCCATAGTCCATCAACAGAGGCAACCTGTTCGGGGCGATACCACTCTCGAGATTCGGGCGGGCAGCTTCTCTCACCCACCACCCAGGCGAAATACAGTCCCTTGAACAGCCTCATCATATTTATCTAGGGCGGCTCGTGCAGTTCCGGGTGCAAGAAACTCTTCGTCGTCGTATCCTGTATACACGCCTGACTATACACTCCTGACTTTGCCTTGGGATTGTGTCTCTTTTTCATCTGTTGATTTTCGACCATTTCGATGTTCTGCAGATGATCCTCTTATTTTTTCATTAGACAACGAAGAATAAAGTAGGTCATAAGTGTATCCTTACCTTCGTCATTGAGAATTTGGTTAGGGTTATTTATTGTAGAGCTTTAGGTGAAGATAATAAGTAGTAGAGCACAACGAAGATGATCACTCCGTCGTCCACGATCGGCACCGTTCGGGCCGCATATGTTGTCGCGGTCACGCGGAAGCTTTCTCAGCTTGTTCTTCCGGATTTCTACCACTTCGGCTGACCATTGGAACGGTGTTGCCCCCTTTTCGGAAGGGATATCACCCCCAAAACTTCCAGCGTCTAATCCTGGCTGTAGTGGAGAAGATTTTTGCGGAGCAGATTTTTTTCTAAAGCTGTAAGCCTTGTGCAAATCTAGCTATCGCCTCATGCACTCATTTCTGTCCTTCTCTAGGTTTTCCAATGAATTGGCAGCATTGATTCACATTTTCCACCATTATACTACCCTTTTGTTTCAGTCAAATAAGGCAACATGGTGCAGCTGGACAAACGACTTCTCTGGCATCCTCGACATGATAACAAGTTCGTGGTGGGCGGAAACTCACAGATCACCCTGTATGAATGGGCACCTGAATATCCGGAGATACGACATGTAACATCTCAGCATGACTTGCATTTTATGAAGGTAAGTTTTCTTTCGGGGCTTGGGCTTTGTTTGAGAAATGGCTTGCGTTCCTCGAAAGCCCATGTTATATATATATATAATTAACCATTTTGACTCTTAGTGCTTTTCCTGGTCTCCAGACCCAGCTTTCGACGACCTTATCGCTGTCGGCCTCAGCACTGGGAAAGTGGATCTCATCCGTCTCGAAGCTAGTAAACAAGCACAGCGGAAGAACGCCCTCTCCAGCGGGCCCTCTATCACCCTGCCAGTACGCAACTCCCGCTCATGCAATGCCCTGGCATTCAGCACTGCAGACCCCAATTATCTCGCCGTAGGACTCGATAAAGTTCGAGGCGACTCCAGCCTCGTCATCTGGGACATCAGCTCCTTTGTACCCACACTTTCTCTGCCACTGAATTGGCTCCATGATGCGACTCCTCCTCCTCCCACCACCATTGCAGCCCCTCTCCGACCCCGTCCGCATCCACAAATTCCTCGACTGGAGAACCAGGCGAGAGTAGACCAGCGGATTCTCCAACAACATGCACCGACGGAAGTTGTATCTTCCCTTGCTTTCCTACCAGCATCTACGCACCTCCTCCTAGCAGGAATATCCCATAGATGGCTCCGTCTCTTCGACCTTCGCTCGCCTGCAATCGCCCCTTTTAACGTTGCATCAAAGGTGCAAGGAATAGCCACAGATCCGTTTGATCCTCACAGAATAGCCTGTGTTGGGGATGCCGCTATCACAATCTGGGATGCGCGCCGGCTTAGTCAACCTTTGCTCATATTTTCCGAACGAGACGCTATAGCCGACGGTGCGAGGATCAAACCGGGATCGACATACGCCAATATTGAGTTTTCGAGTACGAGGAGGGGGTGTTTGGCGACGTTGGAGAGAGACTCAACGTACGTCCGGTTTTGGGATTTGACAGAGTCGAGAATGTATATTCCGGATCCCAGCGTTAGGGGTGGTGGGTCGTCGGATGGAGAAACGAGGAGTTCGAAGGAATCGAATCGCGCCACGAGGAGGTCATGGGCGGCGAACTTGCCTTGGCCAACAGCGAGTGGCCAGTCGCAGCCATCGCCGAGGGACAGTCTGTCGAACTCTTTAGAGTTACCTCCTTCCCAACCTTCCTTCGTACTCGCGGATACCCGCAGAAGTAGGTTCTTTTTGCTTCAGAGCATGATCAATCGTTATTCGTTGCTAATGCCTATTTTTCTAGCGAAATACTTTCCTCGGTCTCTAGCCTCTTTTGCTCTCGTTCCCAACTCAGAGTCATCGCAGCGCTCATTGACGTCCAACGTCATGGTTGTCAACAAGGATGGAGACCTTGAATTATACGCCGTCCACGACACGCCCAAACAAATCACTTGGAGCTCACAAGGCGCTCTAGCACTCGGCGCTGGATTCGGAATGAAGGTCCTCGAAGGATACCAGGACCCAGAAGAAGACGACGGGTTCAGTTCGGATTTCAACCCCCATCCACAGACCCAAGGATCCCTACAAGGCCGGAGTGCAGACATCGAGCCATCAAGGTCTCGTTCTGGGCCACACACAGGACCTGCGACGAAAGATCCGTCGAGAGTGCGTGGGCGGAGCTCTGGCAAGTCATCGACCCAACGTGGTGGTCCTGGTGTTGGTACCAGTGGAACACACATCCTACCCTCCGTTCCCAGTGCAATCGCGCCATTCTTTGGGAGGGGCGATGACGATAATTTTCCAGCCCTCTCGAGTCCAAGAGCCAAGCCTACGGGTTTGTCCGCGACCCGGCCTGGGAAGCCACGCACGTACAGTCCAACATCTGTGCGGAAATATCGTAGCACAGAGCGCCGTGAGCCGACTGCGCTGGGCCGCAGGAGGTCTTTGTCACGGACGGACACTCTCCCCGCTGACGAGGAGCCAATAGCGAAGAGTGGCTTTAGGCGGACAGCACCACCAGTGGGTGCGGAAAGGAAGGTTGGGCAGAGGGTGCTGTCGAGGACAAGGGAGGCGAGGAAACAGGGGCTGATGCATATTGTGCAAAATGATATTTCAATGGTTATTAGACGAAGGGCGAAGGCTGCGTATGGATTGACTCAGGTAAGTTTTTTTTTCTGATTTTTTTTAAAAACCATTTCTTGGGTTGTTAATTTCTTTGAAGCCGCACCGCAATGCTGCCGTAACCCATGAGGATCACGAACTATCAGATGGCACCATACAAAGTCTGTCGGAGCTATGGTCTTGGCTTCATCGTAAGCTGTCCTATTTCCTCCATTACTCTTTCAATTACACAAATTATCCTAGACGCACAAGACGTCCTCTGCCTTCCGACATCCCACTTACACGGATACGACTTTTCATATCAAGGTGTTCTGGGCATTTGGGAGGGTCTAAAACTATCCAACACGACCTCTGCACAGCCACTCGCTGTCGTCGATGATACCCCCGTTGCACATCAACGCTCGCTCTTGCTCGACATCCCACCTCTTGGTGCGCCACATCACGCACATACATCCAGTAGTGGCAGTGGGACAGGCCACCACTCGCATCGCAGCCATTCGCCCGCGGATGACTTCCACGGAGATTGGTCTGGTGCGCTGTCGGCGTTGGCCGCGAGGAGGGGCGTGATTCGGACGAGTTGGAAGCCGCTCGTGAAGACGGATAAGTTGATAGAAAGGCAAATTTCGTTGGAGCTTTGTGGATGGAGTTTGAGGGAGGAAGAGGTTGCGCGGTCCATCAAACGGTTTGTTTCTTGTTAGACACTGGTATTGGTGCTGATTTTATTTTTCTGAATGTAGTTGGGAAAAAGATGGCAAACTTTCAAAAGCTGCTTGTTGGTTGGTTTTTACTGGCCAATACAGCAAGGCTGCTGATCTTCTGATGAGGAGCGACGGTAACAGTCTTCCAACTTAGGTCACGGCATTCTGAACTAATACATTTGACAGACGAAACCCACCAAATGATGTCAGGTACCATCGCTGTGCTCGCACCTTCCACTTCAAACTCAAGCTCAGCGCGCGGAGTCGAGCTCAGAGAACACTATGGACGGCTTATCATCCGGCTTCACGACCCGTATTTCCGCGCCATGCTCGCACACCTTGTATTGGGCGACTGGAATGATGTTCTGGACGAAGAAGTCATACCCTTCCGCGAGCGACTCTCCATTGCCTTCCAATTCCTCGACGACAGGGCCCTTGCTACGTATCTCCGGCGTACGGTCGACCACGCATGTGCACATGGTGACATCGATGCGCTCATCGTTACTGGCCTCACTCCTGCTGGGATGAAAGTTTTGCAGGCGTATGTCGACCGCACTGGCGACGTACAAACTGCGGCGATATTGAGCTCCTACGTGTGTCCACAGAGGTTCAAGGACCGCAGGGCCGAACGGTGGTTGAACGCGTACAGAGATCTACTGGATGGGTTCAAGCTATATCGACAACGTGTCAGCCTGGATATTGAGAGAGGACAAATATTACATGGGGCGATGCAAAATGGTGATATGGTGCCGGAGGATTGGGTACCAAGACAGATTCTTATTCGGTGTCATTACTGTAACAAGCCAGTCAGCAACCCCTCCACGTCGCTTGATCCGCAGCAGATGGGTCGGGTACGTGTTTTTTTGACTTCTCATGTAGTGTTTGCCGACTCATGTTGTGCGAATAGCCTATTTCCTGCCAGAACTGTGGTCGCGAGCTGCCGAGGTGTTCAGTGTGCTTGATGACTCTTTCAATTGTGCACGACGCCGCACGCGAAGTCGATCTTGGGTATACTCACGATAGGGGTCAGCATTCCTCGTTTTTCTGTATCTTTTGTATCTGATACGATATGCTTATTTTCCAGATACTTTTAATGATGCAATCGTAATATGCCAGACCTGTCGCCACGGCGGCCACGCAGAACACGTCTTGGAATGGTTTTTTGGTGAAGATAGTGGGAGAACGAGGAGTGTTTGTGCTGTTGCCGATTGTAATTGTCGGTGTGCGGAAGAGTTTTAACTTTTTTATAATATAGGTGATCTTGGTTTTCTTTCCTTTGGTTGTATCTTCTAGCTCTTCGAGCCTCTTGTTTGTCATAGTATCAGTATTGTAATAATCATATTTTCTAGTTCGATGACCAATTCCACGGCCAGAATTATGTAAATCACGAGGTTATGATGACCCTTGGAAAAATTATATGAGTCAGTTACCAACTTACCACACCTTCTAGATTTTCAACCATGTCTTTCATTAACAGCTACAAGCCACCAAGTTGGAAGAGTGTCGATATTTCGCTCAAGGAACCGTTCGATGTCAACTGCGTTATTCCGACCCCCTCAGTACTCGAAACAGAACGCGTCCAAATTACTCCACTGATACCCGCCATCCACGGAAAGAAGTTCTACGAGGCATACAACGAAGATCCAAGCCTCGGACAATATTTGCCCATAGCATGGCAAAATTTCGAGGACTTTCTCACATTCCACGAGGTCTACATCCGCGAAAGCGTCAACTCTGTCTTGTTCGTTATCATCGATAAAACAAAACCTAGCGACGATCCCCGCATCCCTGGCCAAATCGCTGGCGTGCTCGGGTTCATCAACATCTCCGTTCAAAACCTCTCACTCGAGATCGGGCCTTTGATCATCCTTCCCAAGTTCCAAAGAACATTTGTATCAGCCAATGCTGCGGGGTTGGCGCTACGCTATGCACTTGATCTTCCATCTGAAGGAGGATTGGGCTTTCGACGCGTCGCGTGGACTGCTAATCCGTTTAACGAAGCCAGCGTCACGGCTGCGGAGAAGCTCGGGTTCAAGCGGGAAGGTTTGATGAGATGGACTTGGGTGCTTCCGAAACACTTGAAGGGATACGTTGTGGATGGTGCAAGAGGAGATGGACCCGGACGAGATAGTGTGATGCTTTCGATGACCTGGGATGATTGGGTATCTGGAAAACGGGATGATTTAACGAAAAGGATGGAACGTGTCTAAATAAATAGAGTCTAGATATCATAAATACCCCACTACGCCGAAATCGCCTTCCCTACCTAAGGAGAGGATCAGTATATATATTTTCCGTTTAGAAAATTCGAAACACACCGAAGATCTCCGGATTGATACTACACTCTCCGCTCTGCTCCATAAATCGGGTCCTCCCTGCCTAATTTCTTCCCAATATTCCGACTGCGGAACGTCGCCGCTGAATGATTGCTGAACCACTGTCCTAGGATCATCTCTGACCTCGGATATCGCATTCTGAAAGCGTATGTCGCGTGTTTCAAGAATCAATATTTGAAGTCGCGGGCAGCGTTTGAGCATGTCCTCGAAGAATGGGATGAGGTATAGGTGCTCGTCTTCCCAAAGGTCGCCAAATGCGAGGTGTGTAAGAGATGGGAGTGAGTAAAGACCACCTAAATCGTCGAGATAGTGGGAAAACAAGCACTCAAACGGCGGTGGGTTGACGATTTCGAGATGGGATAAATTTGGGAATAGCTTGTCGGAAAATCTCCCGTCGACTGCCCCAGCGGCCCATAATGCATCCAGTTTAATAGAAAGTCGCTGAAGGCGTTTCGTTGGAAGAATGTCAACGAGGTTTCCCTTGTCATTAAACAGGTCTTGGCTGGCCCAACATGTCACATCGATGACACCGGTACAGGCAGAGAGAAGATCCTGTGCCTCCTGGTAGGTCATGCTATTGAGTATGTATAATCGTTTGACATGGCTCGCGAAGAAACCTGTGGGCCGCTCGTGGAAGGTACGCAAGAAGAGTCGTTTGGTCTCAAAAGGAAGTTCGACAACGACTGTTTCATAAATCAGCGCTTCCATCCTAGAGAAAAAACTGCGTTAGAGCACAGAAAATGGAAACTTGTTTGAAAACGCACCATTTTTGCACATATTTACATAAAGTGGAGAGTGTCACAGCAAAACCTGGAAAAGCCCTGGCAGTGAGCTCGAGAATTTCGCGTTCCAATTCGTATGGTAAAACCAGAGTGCGCTTCACTCTGCCCATGTTGACCGTTCAGCGTTGGTTCAGCGAAAAGCTGGTTGACCCGCCTAGGTCGGGTTCCACATCGCGTCCGACATCGGAGGCACCGTTGGCCCCGGCCGGCAATAATTTTGCAGAACCAAGGTAATTCCTTCCAGGGTCGACTCGGAAATACGAAGGGTTTAAGATCTTTTAATGTCAAGATGGAGGTTAAGAACAAAGAGCAAGGTGCTTTCTCGGACCGGCCGCACGCACGCATGTCTATCCGGAATTGGTCCATTGGTTTAAAGCGGCTCAACTCGTCTTCTGGCAACCATCATCTTCACAGGAAGCTGAACGTTTCACCTCTCCTCCAAGGTTCTCAGCAGGTTTTTTTTTCTCTTTAGATTCGAACGCTCACTGACCCTACACACGTCCAGCTTAAATAATAACCTCAAACCACCCTCTAACATGTCCGTCATCACGGTAGGAATCGACTTCGGGGCACAATCTTGCAAGGTGGCGTAAACCTATCACTAAATTTCTTCCCTCGGCTCATAGAACTGGATACCCCCTCTTTCCAACAGGTTGCAGCTTCTGTGTGCTGTGAACATACTGGAGAAATCAAAGATTCCATAGATATTGGTGGTCCAGGGTGAGCCACAGTTCATCCTCAGTGTTAAAGCTTGTGCTCAGCATCATATTTGTAGCCAAGAAGTTTTTCTCTTTACTTCCGTTGTTGCATACAAGGATTTCAACTTCAACCTCTTCAAATATTTCATTGGAAAGGACATTGGTGATTTCCTTCCTGGAGAGTATGAAAAGGAAAAGAAATTCTTTGGTCCCTCTACCTCTCTGTTGGCTGTTAACAAGATCAGCAAGGAATTTTCCTTGGAGGTCAGTTAAAATGCTCCTACCCTATTACTGGACCTTACTAACATATAATAGCTATCTTCTAAAGAAAACAAAAGCAAGATATTTGTCTCTGGGACCCATATCCTTGCTCTTTTATTCCGCAATATCCTGAACACAGTTTCTGACTATTTTTCTAATGTCTTTATCAATTCTTTCCAGGCTGTGGTCACTTTTCCAATCCAATTTACAGATGTTCAACAGGAAATTGTTTTGAATGCAGCTTCTTTTGCAGGTTTCACATCAGTTGGCCTGTTGCCTAAGCACCTTGCTGCTGTGGCATTTTACAAGGCCCTTTATCCTGTTCTTGCAGAAAAAAAGACTGCAATAACTCAGCAGCATATTTTTGTTCTAGATATGAGCTGGTCCATTATGACTGCTACTGTCATTCTTAATGTTTCTGGAGATATGGTTATTCAAGCTATGGCCTATGAGTCAAATGCTGGTGCCAGAGACATTGATCTTGCTCTTGTGGATTTTGTGAACCAAGATATTTTTTCTAGATATAAGCAGGACATTTCTGGCATGCCATATATCCAGGCTATTTTGTTGAAGCTCTGCCAAGGTGTCAAAATGACACTTTTATACTTTTCAGAAACCACCCTCAAGTTTTTTGTTCCTGAAGTTAATCTTGCATATGAACTGGTCATTTCATGGGAGCTATTGCAGTCAATTATGATAAAGCTCATAACCAAAATTTCTGCATTGATTCAGAGAGCACTGGCTTTATCAGGAATGGAGGAAGACAATATTGCTATTGTTCTTTTCAAAGGAACAAATATGCCACTTCACAAGGCCAAAATTATTCCCCATTTTCCAAAGGCTATTTTTCACAGCATTAGTGACCAGTTTTCTGGAGCACAAGCTGCTGTCATGTCTGGTTTTTTGAAACTTGAAAATTTACCCCTGAGGACAGGAAATAAATTCTGGATAGCCCATGCATCTTCTACTCTAGATGTCTTATGGAATTCTTGGTCAAAAAGCCAACATTTGACTTTGCATCACCAAAATGTACAAAATCAGTTAACAGAGTTTGAACAGGACATCAATGAATTGAAGGCTGCTTTGAAGAATACATCAGAATCTAGTGACAGATATCTTGATTTGTATAATGATCTTTGTGCAACATATTTGGAAAAATACAAGACAACAGGAAACATATATGATCTGAATGAAGGAATAGTTGCAGAGGCCAAAGTACTAAAAGATGTTAATGTTCGAACTTCAGCAAAGCCAGAATATCTTGCAAATTTTGTTACTTGTCTAGAAGGACTGTATTCAAATTCTGGAGATATCAATATTTTGAATATGGCAATTTTATACCAGAGCTATGCAATAAATTCTCTATCAAGTGATAATCCAAATATTGCAAACATGTATACCAATTATGGCACTCTCCTTAGAGAAAGAGGAGAGCATATTAATGATGTTCAAGATATTATGGATGCAGCCAAGAATATCCAAAAGGCTATTGGAATTTTTACAAAAACAAAAGTTGTTCATGATGTGCCTGGACTTCTTGTTGCTTTAAAAAATTTAGGAAACACATACCTAAACATGTATAAATTAACTGGAAAACTTGATGATATTCATAAGATGATCACATGTTATGAAACAGCTCTGGATCTTACACAAGACCAGGATATCCAAAGAGCATCAAATCTACATGGCTGTGCAAATGCTTTGTTACTGCATTATGACCATCTTGGTGATCTTGAGGATCTGAATAAAGCTTTTCAATACTCAACTGAAGCTATCAAGTACACACCTGATACTCATCCTTCGAAATCCATTTATCTGTCAGTTTTTGTCAGTGTTCTTCAAGCATTATATGATCATTCCAAGGATTTAAACACTCTTGATAAAGCAATTGAAACACAACAAAAAATATTGACTCTGAGTAATCATCAGTCAGATCAATCTACTGTGAGAACCAAGCTTGGAAATCTATTCAACACAAAGTTCAGCACCAGTATTAAAAAAAATTTAAAAGATCTAAATATGGCTCTTCAAAATTATGAGTTTGCAGTGCATTTAACAAAGGAGCATGAATCTCTGAAAAGATTTGTGTGTTTGAGCAATTATGGAACAGCTCTCCAAACAAAGTTTGAAGTTAGCTCTGACATACAAGACCTGGATAAAGGAATTACAGTACTTGAGCAAGCTATTGAATGTATTAATGATGGACCAGATAAAACAAAGGCCTATTGCAATTTAGCAGATATGCATTTGAAATATTATGAACATGTCAAGAATGAAAAACACAGATCAAAAGCTATGGAATTATGCAGGAATGTTACTTCTTCTGAATCTTCAGCTCCTTTGTTAATAAAGTTTAAAGCAAGTCAAACTTGGATAACTGCTGCAGCCTGGAGCAATGATGGACCCATGATGCAAGCTGCAGTTACAACAATGGTTGATCTCCTTTCTCAATTAGCTTGGCCAGGACAAAGTCTTGCATCTCAAATCAATGTTCTCAAAAGGGCCAGACAATGTGCATGTGATGCTGCTGCAATTGCTATAAATTTCAAAGATATTGACAGTGCTCTGG
>Ga0307513_10010071_pt1 | contig 11906 bp, 13 predicted proteins | sample 15_EM_MG_FD_202174 | JGI IMG/M metagenome (GOLD analysis project Ga0307513, IMG submission 202174) | Populus trichocarpa ectomycorrhiza microbial communities from riparian zone in the Pacific Northwest, United States - 15_EM | ecosystem: Host-associated > Plants > Roots > Unclassified | place... | reverse complement strand
TCTCGCAAAAGATCGCGATGTTCGAATCGCGGCTTTCTGCTGCTTCGTCGTAATGGCATTCCTCCCAACCCCAATTACGATCCTGGTTCTTGTCCTCAAAGCCGCACAGGACAAGGGTATAGCACATCCTAGTCCAGTTATGGTCGATGAAGACCCGGAGGAGAGAGGGGGGGAGGCATCACGTGAGGCAAGGACCGAAAAGGGAACAGGGCGATCGCGAATCAAAGGAGAGCCGGCAACTGGATTTGGTCCCACGCCAGTATCTGAGAGAGGGATACTAGAGACGGCGTTTTCCATCGTTGCGCCGTCCTTGCTATTGACTTGGGAGCAAGGCATTCGGACTGCACAAGCATTCTACCGTCCTGTCCCCGGCCAACTTCAGCCTTGGGTGAGCCCTCCATGTTCCCACTCTTTTGGTTGGATTGCATGTTGACCACGTCCTCCAGTACATGTCCAAGGCGACCTTTTGGGTTTCAATATTTGCGGTCGAGTGGATTGCAGTCCTTATTCTTGGTTTTGCAGTCCTCCCTCGTCGATTCAGCCACTTAACGCTCATTTAATCGTTACTCTGCTCGATGCCTTCATGAACATTTTCGTTTCACGATTTCACGACTCAATTCAATCCAAAGCGCGGGAGAGAAGCTTATGTTTTATGCATGTAAAATACCTGTAAAATACTTGTACTAAACTTCGGGGCCTGGAGGGCTATGCGAAAAACGTCAAAAGCTTTCTACGTACGGAAAATGTATAAGTGAACCCTAATGAAATTCGGCTTCAGGCACCAAGTGCCATGCTGCTCGTCCCGTTGACTAGGCTAAGGTGCGCACGGTGGCCTTGGGCCTTCTGCATTCAGCCACAGCAGGACTTCGGGCGATTGAAGCGCCTCAAGCACCTCCTGCAAAGCCTCCCTGAACCAACTCCCAGTCGATACCTCCTGTTCCTGCCACATGAGCAAAAATCTTGGGACTTGATGGTGTGCACTGCGTACATACTTAATACATTTAGCTTCATGGCACACACCAAATGAGATGAGACAATTAACCTGTAAGGCTCAGGCGCAGGGGTATGTGCTGTTGGCAAAATTGTTGAGATATTCCCTGAGTCTGAGTCGTTCCATTTGATTGAAGACGTACCTACTGTCACTTTATGAATTAGAATAATGTCTTCGAGTATTATTACTGTTGGCTAGCAACTGTCAAAGATCAGATACAACTCTAACCCCCAGTTAACTCCGCGCATTCGAGCCTCCGGTAGTTGGCTCCATGCCTCAGTGGATCATGATTTGTCAATGAGGGAACAAGGAGAACCCTAGATCTGTTCGAGACCCCTCCCACGATTGTAGGCTGGACGTTTGCAGTACATTCCATTCGCGTTAGGGAGAGCGGGCTCATCTTTGGCACCTCCTTACCACACCTTCACTACTTCACTACTATAACTTACACTACTGATAGTGGTAATAACCACCTCTCTCGATGAGCCAGTTATTGTCTGGGGGCCACTCCATCCCGTTTGAGCCCACCCAAAGTCACGGGATTATACTGCACTACTTTCTCATGGAGAGTCACATTCAAATATCCAGTGACTCGTTGAACGAGAGCTGTTTTGTTTCTCCTCTGATACCTATTCTCAGGTCGCCCTCGGGGTTTGCTCTCCACAGAGCACCCACAAGCTGCTCAGCGCCGATCCTCAGTACCATATTTGAGAGTCAGAATTTTAGTACCCGTTAAGAGCTCAGGAATTCCACAGCGTCTTAGTGGAAATGACCTTGTCCTTTGTTGGCAACTATTTACCTTCTGTACCACCATGCACATTTCTTGCAGCCGTTCTTGGCTATAGCCACGATCGTAGTCCTGAATGGCCCCTATAATATTGACAGGTGCCACGCTATCATCGGGCCGGATGTTCCTGAACGTGCGCGAAGAGGCAGCGGTTGTGTGAAGGAAGGTTGCTGGAAGACTGTTAAATGGGCAGCTAGAAGTAACGCCGAATATGTATGCGTGCACCGAATTCATTTCAATCTTTGATCCTGCCAAAACCTGAGCCTTCCGCAGGCTCCTGTCTATGGACCTTGAACTCAACAGACTTGCATCAGGACTACGTAGAGCAGGATATCAGAAACTCAGCGGCGACGGCTCAATGTCGTCGAGCCGACTCGCCAGTTCGTCACGAGCCTATTTGAAGAAGGGCAAGCGAAAGGCGGTTGGAAATCGATATGGAGAAGATGAGGACGTCCCGGAAGATGAAGTCGATCTGCTGAGAGATGAGCGTGAGCCTGGAGGGTTTGTGGACGATGAGGATGAGGCGGAGCGTGGAGTTGGACTCTCAGCACCGCAGGAAATGACCCCCCCTCGAAGACCAGTATGTCACTGTGCCCTAGATAACCGGACTGACATAGCTTACCGTATTGTACCAGGCTCCACCGCCACGAAGTTCCACCATTGGCAAAGACAAGTCGCGTACCATACCGTTTAGACCTCCAGGTACATTGCGCTACATTCCTCACGGCTCTCTATGTCTTTGTGAGCCACTCTCACTTACCATTCTTTTCAGAGAAGTTACAAAACCGTTTCGTGGCGAACGTGGTCCGCAACCAGAAATACAACGTCATCACCTTCCTCCCCATCGTGTTCTACGAACAATTCAAGTTCTTCTTCAACCTGTACTTTCTCCTCGTCGCTCTCTCGCAGTTCATTCCTGCTCTCAAGATCGGTTTTATCCTCACATACATTGCCCCGCTTGCATTCGTATTAGCAGTGACGATGGGAAAAGAGGCATACGATGATTATCAACGAAACCTCCGCGATCGTGAGGCCAACTCAGCGAAGTACCTCATACTTGACCCCGCATCCGCCTCCTCTTCGGGCGACTACAACCCTACACGAGCAGTGCCGTCTTCGAAGTTACGCGTAGGAGACTTGGTACTCCTGGAGAAGAACCAGCGAGTACCTGCGGACATGGTGCTACTCCGGACAAGCGAAAGTAGCGGGACCTGCTTCATCCGAACGGACCAGTTGGACGGCGAGACGGATTGGAAATTGCGCGTTGCAGTTCCTTTCTGTCAGAACCTTGGAAGTGACAGGGACTTACTGGGGCTGGATGCAGAAATCTATGGTATTACCGTTGAATCGCGAGCTCGTCGAATTGGGCTGACCCTCACGCAGCCGATGCGCCGATCAAGGATATTCATTCCTTCATTGGTACCTTCTCCATCAACGCGTCTAAGGCTACAGGAGATGATGTTCCATTGGTGCCGAAGGTCGAGCCATTAACGGCAGAAAATGTTTTGTGGGCGAACACTGTGTTGGCGGCGGGGTCCGCAGTCGGTCTCATCGTCTATACTGGAGCTGATACGCGTGCGGTGATGAACACGAGTCACCCAAAGACGAAGATTGGATTATTGGACTTAGAGATTAATCGACTGGCCAAGGTGTGCGGATCAATCGGCCCCAAGCTACCTATCTGATGCCTATACAGATCCTTTGTGCCGTGACCTTCGCTCTTTCTTTCGTCCTCGTGGCTCTTAACGGCTTCCGAGGGACGTGGTATGTCTACGTCTTTCGTTTCCTCATCCTCTTCTCTTCCATTATTCCGATAAGGTGTGCTGTTCCTCTCCAACACTTTATGCACACCCCTTAACGAACTCTCAGTCTCCGGGTCAATCTCGACATGGGCAAAACGGTGTATGGGTACCAGATCGAACATGACCGAGAAATTCCGGACACTATTGTGCGGACGAGCACTCTTCCTGAAGAACTTGGTCGTATCGAGTATCTGTTGAGTGACAAGACTGGCACTCTTACTCAAAACGGTATGGTAGCTGCCGGTCGAGGACTCGGATTGCTGACAGAGGTGCAGAGATGGAACTGAAAAAGTTACATATGGGGACGATGTCGTACGGGTTCGACTCGATGGATGAAGTATCACATCAACTTGCTCTTGCATTTGGGGTCAACGCGGATCAACGTGAGTTGCTACCCCGCTTTTCTTTCATTTCCTTACGGCTCTTTAGTGGCTCACAGGATAGTTACTGGTGCGCAGCTCGCCTCTCGAGGTCGACGAGATATGTCTTCTCGGGTTCGAGATGTGGTCGTTAGCTTGGGGCTCTGTCACAACGTCAGTGCCGACTGCCGACTGTATCAGAGTCGCTGACATACCCCACAGGTTACTCCTGTCTCCAATGATGACGGGACGGTCACCTACCAAGCGTCCTCCCCAGATGAAGTGGCCATCGTCAAGTGGACGGAATCTGTCGGTCTCCGTCTGACTTTCCGAGACCGAACTAGGATCACCCTCCGAACGCCTCAAAATACGGATATCTCATTCGATGTCCTCGAGTTATTCCCCTTCACATCAGAATCAAAGCGTATGGGCATCGTCGTGCGGGACTGTCAGTCTGGGGAGATCACCTTCCTTCAAAAAGGTGCCGATGTCGTAATGGCGAAGATCGTACAAAGGAACGATTGGCTGGAAGAAGAGTGTGCAAATATGGCACGGGAAGGACTGCGTACCCTTGTCATGGCTCGGAAGAAGCTTAGCGAAGAGGCATGGATGACGTTCAAGGACCGGTACCATGAAGCTTCTATTCGAGTTGACGGTCGTAATGAAGCTATGTCTGATGTCGTTGCGAAAGAGCTGGAAAAAGACTTGGAGCTACTCGGGTTGACTGGGGTGGAAGATAAGCTCCAAGATGGGGTCAAGAATACATTGGAGTTGCTAAGGAATGCTGGGATCAAGATCTGGATGTTGACCGGGGACAAGATCGAAACTGCAACTTGCATCGCAATCTCGACAAAACTCGTGGCAAGAAACCAGTACATAAACCAAGTGGCCAAACGTACGTTCGTTAGGACCTGTTTTTCTGGTTCGCTCATGAAACCCCCCAGTCAAGACGCACGAGGAGGCTCGAAGTCAACTTGAGTTCCTGCAGTCGAAGCCTGATTGCTGCCTGGTAATAGATGGTGAATCGTTGCAGGTATGCCCCACCTGCGCTTGTTGGCCCTGCGATTATTAACATGACTCTACTACGTAGCTCTGTCTCAATACATTCCGGAACGAATTCATCGAAATCGCTACCAAGCTCTCAGCAGTTGTCGCTTGTAGATGCTCTCCTACTCAGAAAGCGGACGTTGCGCGGCTGATTCGTGAGTTCACTAAGAAGCGGGTATGTTGTATCGGCGATGGTGGTAATGACGTGAGCATGATTCAAGCGGCGGATGTTGGTGAGTCAGGGATTGTACACCTTATCCCAGTGTGGTACCCACATTCATTACAGGAGTCGGTATCGTTGGAAAGGAAGGAAAGCAGGCATCCCTTGCTGCCGACTTTTCGGTAACCCAGTTCAGTCACCTCACCAAATTGCTCATGTGGCACGGTCGCAATTCCTATCGACGATCCGCAAAGCTCGCTCAATTTGTCATCCACCGTGGTCTAATCATCTCCGTCATCCAAGCTGTGTTCTCCGCGATCTTCTACTTAGCCCCCATTGCCGTCTATCAGGGGTGGCTTATGATGGGATACGCGACAGTATATACTATGGCGCCTGTATTCTCCCTTGTACTCGATCGAGACGTCAGTGAAGATTTAGCGCTGCTGTATCCTGAGCTTTACAAGGACTTGACCAAGGTTGGTTCGTCAGAAACGCACCAGCGTCCCTGCTGAGTTTCTTCCTTTACAGGGTCGTCAACTCTCCTATCAGACCTTCTTCACCTGGCTCTTGATTAGTGTATACCAAGGTTCGTGTGACTTGGCTTATCCCCAACCCCAGACTGCTAATAGAATCCCTCCAGGCGGTGCTATCATGATCATGTCTCTCGTGCTTTTCGAAAACGAGTTTCTCAACATCGTCTCGATTTCATTCACAGCCCTCATCCTCAATGAACTTATCATGGTCGCGTTGGAGATTACCACTTGGTCCGTACTCTCGACCAAGAAACGAATTTATGGCCCTGATAGCTTTACTGTATAGGCACATATACATGGTCATCTCCGAAATTGTCACCCTCTTCATCTACGCAATCAGCATGGTCTTCCTTCCAGAATACTTTGGTCAGTTTCATATGCATTGCGTACCATAGGAACTGCACTCACCTCTTCCTTCGTAGACCTGGCTTTTGTACTTTCTATCCGCTTCGCATGGAAAGTGGCAGTCATTGTCGCGATCAGCTCCTTACCCCTCTATGTCATCAAACTCATCAAGAGTCGCATTTCTCCTGCTGTATACAGTAAACTCATGTAATTTTTTTGTCATGTCTCACTATTTTTTTGTTTTTTGTTTTGTTTTTTTGAATTCGGGACCTTTCATTCGATCAAAGCAAGAACATCTGTCTGCCACTTATGACGACCTCTGACCAAAAAGATGTTGTGCTTTCTGTATTTTCACGATCGGGGTTGACTCAAAAATGCCTATGAGGAAACAATACTAGAGGCAGGAGCGAATTGGTCTAAAGCTCATATAAATATAGTTCTTATCCTCAGAAAGGAATCACATACCATGGTTTACTTAGAAATTCTCTGGCCCCTTCATGTACGATACGTTCCGATGGTGATCCGGCGTTATCAGTTCATTGGTGTACATCGCTCGAATATGGAAAGAGGTAACGATCTCGCAATACACAATCTGGCTCTTCTGACAGTGCAAATCTCCTGCTAAAGCATTGAGTCATATACAAAATCCTTCTGGTTGCCTCTCATCCGCTCCCGCATGTGAGATTGGTTGCTACTCGTCTCCTGTCGTTTCCCTGGACTCACATCTCTCCGTCCCGCCATGCTCTCACTCCTAACCCGGCACACCACAAGCAAACCGTGGGGTTCATACGTTCTTGTCAGTCGTACTGGCACAATGGGGGGACCAGCACATTTTCCTCGCAAACCCATAATTTTTGGGAGCCCTCATTGGTTGACTCCACTCCTTCCTTTCTAAATCCATAAGACCGAGGCTCGCTATACGGTGCCCACAAGCAAATCGCCTGGAGAGACGGAGGAGAAATCATTTGCACGTCATTGACGAATTTCATGGCGGGGCTTGCTAGAGCCGCGCTTGGGACGCTCCTTGTGTGAAGAGAAACGAAGCAGACTTCACGTAGGAAATGGAGTTGTTGGATCGCATGGAGAAGGTGCCCATTCGTATCCAGAGCGGCCTCGTCGCCGGATGACTTGACACGAGGTAGATCCTGAATATGGGTGATTAGTAGTGAGGTAGGCACTAACAAGAACCTTACAAGATCGCCAGGTATGGACCCCGGTTGGGACATGATCAAAAACCAGGCGACGTATCGCAGGTTAGGGAACAAAGAGGGGATTAGTGATGGTGGTAAATAGGCGTCCCGAATCAACATAGTATCAGGACTTTTGGTCACAGAGAGTGAACAGTGTAAGTGGAGGAGTTGCTGGCCGACAAGCCCACCAAGCCTCTGAAGCAGGGTAGATGGAATTTCCGTAGTACATGTCAGATGATAGAGTGGCGTACTGTTGTGGAGATAGTTAAGGGGGTAAGATGGGCCCCCATATGTCTGCAAACGGTTCACCCATGTGGCAGCTGCCAATCCGCCTGGATCAACGGCCTTGATCATTTCTTCCTTCAGACCGGGCACCCATATTTCGACCAGGTTTGTGCAGGTAGGGAGTATATCTAAGAGAAGGTGATAAAATTTGGGGCCGGTGGACCAACGCCATGTGAAGCACCGGAGGCGGCGCAGCTGCAATTTCGTGTTGTCGTCAAGCACGGCAAGGGGAAGGTGGTCGTCCATAGATAGTACCAATTCCTCCCACTGTGTGGTGGTCTCCATTATTCGTCGTAACACCTCGACCGGACGTTTTGAATGCCTTACGTCGCGCGCATCGAGCACTCTGACAGCGGATGAGAGCATGGCGTTATTCTGGAGGCATGCTATTAGATCTCCCATGCCCTGCTCCTGCTTACCCCAGGGACAGGGGCGAATGCGACGGAACAGCATGGGCAGGACAAAGTAGCGGTATTCGGATGAGATAAGACCAATATCTTTGAGCTCATTCGTAGACATATAGCCCAGGATTTGGGTGATTAGTTCTGTCGGAAGGCGTTCCATGGCCATGGTGATGGTGGGGACCAAGTTGTGTCATGTTTCAAAATACTTCCGTTGCATCCCGGACATAGTCGTGGGCTGCCTAATAACTTTCCATATGGAGACAGCACTTCTTATAAAGTATTGCAGAAACATCACTGTAGTAGCAAAGGTTAACGGAAAGGCATAATTCCTCGTCGAGTCTCACCCTCTCCGAGCAGATAGGTTAGGTTATTACTCGTTTCCAGTCCTTGACCTCCACTTCACGTCTCTGCGTTGGCGCCGACCCCCCAAATCCCAGCCATGTCGATTATGCTTGGTTTTTCAACGCCTCAATCGCGATACTCCGCCGGTACTAATATCTTCTACCCAACTGTGCGCATGTCTGGGCCACATGGACAAGCCCTTAACATTTTGCACGCTCAATGGCAGAATGGGGGGACTAGCACATTTGTCTCGCAAGACCATAATTTTTGAGTCCCCTCATTGGTTGACTCCACTCCTTTCTCTCTAAATGTATAAGACCAAGGCTTGCTATTCGGTGCCCACAGGCAAATCGCCTGGAGAGACGGAGGAGACATCTTTTGCACGTCATCCACGAATTTCAAGGCGGGCTTTGCTAGAACCTTGTTTGTGTGGTGAGAAATGAAGCAGACTTGACGTAGGAAATGGAGTCGTTGTATCGCATCGAGGAGGATCCCGTTCGTATCCAGAGAGGCCTCGTCGCCGGATGACTTGACATGAGGCAGATCCTGAATATGGGTGATTAGTAGTGAGGTGGGTGCTAACAAGAACCTTACAAGATCGCCAAGTATAGACCCCGGTTGGGGAATGATCAAAAACCAGGCGACGTGTCGCAGGTTAGGAAACAAGGAGGGGATTAGAGATGGTGGTAAATAGGTGTTCCGAATCAACCTGATATCAGGTTTTTCGGTCACATAGAGTGGAAAATGTAAGTGGAGGAGTTGCTGGCCGACAAGCCCACCAAGCATCTGAAGCAGAGGAGACGGAATTCCCGTAGTACATGTCAGATGACAGAGTGGTGTACTGTTGTGGAGATAGTTAAGGGGGTGAGGTGGACCTCCATATTTCTCCAAACGGTTCACCCATGTGGCAGCTGCCAATCCGGCAGGATCAATGGCCTTGATCCTTTCGTCTTCAAGATCGGGCATCCATATCTCGACCAGGTTCGTGCAGGTAGGGAGTATATCTAAAATAAGGTGATAAAAATTGGGGTTGGTCCATGTGAAGCACCGGAGGCGGCGCAGCTGCAATTTCGTGTTGTCATCAAGCACAGAAATGGGAAGGTGATCGTCCATAGATAGGACCAATTCCTCCCACCGTGTGGTGGTCTCCATTATTCGTCGTAACACCTCGACTGGGCGATTTGAATTCCTTATGAGTTGCATATCGAGCACTCTGACTGCGGACGAGAGTACGGTGTTGTTCCGAAAGCATCTTATTAGATTCTCGATGCCCTGCTCCCCCCAAGAATGGGGACGAATGCGACGGAACAGCGTGGGCAAGACTAAGTAGCGGTATTCGGATGAGACAAAGCCAATGACTTTGAGCTCCTTCGTGGACATATAGCTCAGAATTTGGATGACTAGTTCGGTTGGGAGGCGTTCCATGGTGATGGTGGGGATCAAACTGCGTCGAGGTGTCGTGTTTACAGATACGTTCGTGACGCCCTGGATATGGCCATGAGCTCGCTATTAACATCCCATTTGGGTAAACAGTCTTTTACGAAATATTTCAGTAACACGGCCACGTCCCACTCCAACAACAAAGGCTAAAGAATTTCGGTCATCGCTTCTCGCAGGTAAATTAGCTTGCTACTCGTCTCCCACCCTTAACCTTAACCTCGTATCTCTCCCTGCCCGCTATGCCCTAACCCCAAGCTAGGAGGTGAATGCGTCAACCATTTCATCGCCCACGCCTTCGCTGATACGAACAATGTTCTACCCTAGAGATGTAGAAATCGTGTGAACGCTCTGGTATCCTGCACAAGCCTTTGACATTCGCGAGTTCAATCGAGAAACCGGCGGACCATCATATTTGTCTCGCAAGCCCATTTTGTATGGCGTCCACCATTGACCGACTCCCCCGACTCCTTGCTAGGCGTATGCGACGAATTGTCGCTATTCGGCGTACAAATGGCGTGGAGACATGGAGGAGACGCCTTCTGCATGTCTTGGACAAGTGTCGAGACGGGTTCTGGAAGAATGTCCCCGCATGGTAGAATTCGAACCAGATGTGATGTAGGTGGTAGAGTTGTCGTATCGAAAAGGGTCCCATTCAAATTAGAGTCGTTGCCGGATGACTTAGTTTGAGGCAGATCCTGAATATGAATGATCAATAGTGGTGTGGGAGTTAAACGGTTTTTACAATATTGACAGGTACAGACTTCGATTCAGGCTCGATAAACAACCAACACCGTCTCGAAGGTTAGGAAATAATGACGGGATTAGTGACGATGGCAGATTGGTTTTCCGATATCTGACCACAGAGGTGGACACGTAGAGCGAGGAGTTGTTGGCCGAAGAGCCGGTCAAGCCTGGTTCAAGGCCTTTGATCCAGCCGGAATAGTAGCTGCCACATGGGTGAATCGTTTGGAAAAAAAATAGCAGCCCACCGTACCCCTTTAACCATCTTTAGATTGGCACGCGACTCTATCACCTGGAGAGCACAACAGAAGTCCCGTCGCCTAGAGTCTTGTCGTATATGAGGTATTTGTAAATCGACCAAGTTGATGCAGGTAGGGAGTATATCCAGGAGGGAGCGGTGGAACATAAGACCCACAGTCCCTCCGATGCATCGAAGACGGCGCAGCTGTAATTGGAAATTACTATAAAACAGTACAAGCGGGAGATCATCACCTGTAGGTATGATCAATTCCTCCTATCATTCGATGAACTCCATTATTCGTTGTAAATCCGCGGCTGGATGCTGGTTAATCCTTATGATTGCCGCATCGAGCACTCCGACAGCAGAAGAGACACGAAAGTTGTTCTGGAGGCATGATATTGAACCGGAGATATCCTGGCTCCTGGCTCCGAACGACCAGGGACGAATACGACGGAACAGCAAGGGCGGAACCCAAGAGCAGTATTCGGATGAGACAAGACCAATGACTTTGAGCTCCTTCGTGGACATATAGCCCTGAATTTGGATGACTAGTTCAGTCGGAAGACGTGCCATAGTGATGGTGGGGAACAAGTTGTGCAGATACGTCCGTCGCATCGCAGATGTGGTCGCGAGCCGGCCAATAACTTCCCATCTGGCGACAGCACCCCTTAATAAAGATTGCAGCAACATAACTATAGTAGCAAAGGTTAAAGGAAAGACAAAAATTCCTCGTCGAGTCTCACCCTCTCCAAGCAGATAGGTTAGGTTATTACTCGTCCCCAGTCCTTGACCTCCACTTCACGTCTCTACGTCGGCGCCAACCCCACATCCCAGCCATGTCGATTACGCTTGGTCTTTCATTCACTCAATCGCGATACTCCGCCGGTACTAATACCTTCTACCCAATTGTGCGCATGTCCGGGCCACATGCACAAGCCCTAAACATTTTGCGCGCTCAATGGCAGAATGGGGAGACTGGCACATTTGTCTCGCAAGACCATAATTTTTGAGTCCCCTCATTGGTTGACTCCACTCCTTTCTCTCTAAATGTATAAGACCAAGGCTTGCTATTCGGTGCCCACAAGCAAATCGCCTGGAGAGACGGAGGAGACTTCTTTTGCACATCATCGACGAATTTCAAGGCGGGCTTTGCTAGAACCCTGCTTCCGTGGTAAGAAATGAAGCAGACTTGACGTAGGGAATGGAGTCGTTGTATCGCATCGAGGAGGATCCCGTTCG
>Ga0307513_10010070_pt1 | contig 11906 bp, 1 predicted proteins | sample 15_EM_MG_FD_202174 | JGI IMG/M metagenome (GOLD analysis project Ga0307513, IMG submission 202174) | Populus trichocarpa ectomycorrhiza microbial communities from riparian zone in the Pacific Northwest, United States - 15_EM | ecosystem: Host-associated > Plants > Roots > Unclassified | place... | reverse complement strand
TATATATATATATATATATATATACACTTTATTATGAAACATTAATATCTTACACCTCTATATTCATTCCATTAAATTCCAATCTTAGCCGTTTCACGGGGTATTGCTCCCTCATTAGAGACACTAATTTATCCGCTTAATTACCGGTACTAGTTCATCCGTCCAATTATCGGTACTAATTCATCCGCTTAATTACCGGTACTAGTTCATCCGCCCAATTACCGGGCATTAATTCACTCTCAATTACCGGGCATTAATTCATCCGCTCAATTACCGGTACTAATTTATCCGTCCAATTACCGGGCATTAATTCACTCTCAATTACCAGGCATTAATTCACTCTCAATTACCGGTACTAATTTATCCGCCCAATTACCGGGCATTAATTCACTCTCAATTACCAGGCATTAATTCACTCTCAATTACCGGTACTAATTCATCCGCCCAATTGCCGGTACTAGTTCATTCGTCAAATTGTCAGTACTAATTCATCCGCTAAATTACCGGTACTAGTTCATCCGCTGAATTACCGGTACTAGTTCATCCGTCCAATTACCAGTACTAATTCATCCGCCCAATTACCGGGCATTAATTCATCCGCCTAATTACCGGTACTAATTCATTCGCCCAATTACCATGCATTAATTCACACTCAATTACCGGGCATTAATTCATCCGTCCAATTACCGGTACTAATTCATCCGCCCAATTAGTACCGGTACTAATTTATCCGCCCAATTACCGGGCATTCATTCATCCGTTAACATCAAACATAAATTACAGAATTTCTAATTAAAATTAACACAAGTTTTTCAATTAATCTTTCTATAAAAATTCAAGATGTCGGATACCTACCTACTAGTGATGCTTGACTAGTAACTCCCTGCTGCTGTCTGGAGCCTCCAACCTCTCCCTTAAGGAATGAAGAATCAAAAGCCAAAACAAGTTAGAATCAAGTTTTTTCCTTCACACTTCCCTTTAAGCTCAATTTTTTTTTCTTTCTCTAAAAGCACTCTTAAAATCTTCAAACTCCTTGTAGTCTCCTTAATGTATCAACCCTCTCTTTAATTACTTAACACTCTTTCTATCTTACACTTTGTTTTTTATTTTTCAAGCAATTTCCATGAAAAATGACACAAACCCTCTTTTTCCCATTTTTCTTCTCTTGGCCGGTTGCACACTCCCTCTTTTCTTTTCTTTTTTAATTGCTGGCAGCTTGTAAAGAGGATTGTTTTGGGCAAAGTCTCAATTTGGTCCCTAAGAAATTTCTAGACAATCATTTGTGCTATTTGTTTTTTTATCTGAAAAAAATTCTTATCATACTCCAAAAATTTTGAAATTTTAACCTGGGTTAAAATAATATTTTATAAGACTCCATGCAAAATTTCAACTTAATCTGATGACCAGATTAAAAGTTATGTGCTATAACGTAAAATTAGCCGGTTTGTAATTTTTCGTCAAAAATTCAAATTTTTATATTTTATTCTTGCAAAAGTCACATCAATTAATTAACTCAATTCTCAAGATTTTTTTTTCATATATATATATATATATTTATTATTTTTTTATTTTTACCGGGGTTTACAGTTACGGTCTGATACACTGAAAACACATGAATTGTCACCTCGACGTGAATGAAAGTTGTAATCTGTTTAAAAAACTGAAAGTGTGTGTATCTATATACATGGAAATTTCTTATCCAGGTGCAATCGTCATGTCTGCTTAATGATTTCTATAAAAGGAGAGGGTTCTAAAGATGGGAATTTTGAGAGGAGAAGGGCTTACAAGGATAGAAAGAAAGAGTAAAGCACTGGAATAGTAGACCCCCAGAGAAATCGTCCAACCTCCCACCATGTAAGTGTGACATTACAGGAGCTTCAAAATATACTGGGGCTCAATTAAATTCAACATTTATAGGTGGCTTGATCTTAAATGAGGGGTGGATTGGATGGTGATGAAGTTTCTAAAAAATTTCAGATTGATTTGGGCTCTTTTCAGCCAATAATGGGTTTTCTGATGAAGACAAGCTGGTGTCACCTGTAAAATAAATTCTCTGATTCTTAAATCAGTTTTACAGCTAATAATGGGCTTGCTGATGGAGACAAGCCGGTGTCAGCTGTAAAGTAAAGTCTCTGATTCTTAAGGGAGTTTGACGAGAGAGGATTGAAACAAGAAAATAGAAAGTATAAGCATGGGTTTTAGTATCTTTGATGGGTTGAGTAATTAAGTATACGTAGATTAGTTTTTTTTTTTTTATATATATAATTCGGGGTGTCCGGGCTAGTTTACGCGTACCACAACTAATTCTAAGGTCCACTGAACACCCTGCAAGTCCAGTGGATAGGTAAAGTACCGAGGGGGTGACAAGTATGCACAGAAAGAATCGAACCCGGGTACAGAGAAAGAGAACAAGTCCCTTCCCCCGCTAACCCACGACCTTTTCATACCTGATTATGCTTGCTAATCCAGGAGAGAAGGGTGTTTGTTATGTATGGTGGCAGGCAAACCTATTACTTGAAATGGTGTTGAATATTTTCCACGAGTTCACAATGTTAGGTGTCTTCTTTTATTGTTAATCACCGCAAAATTAACCTCTAATGTACAAGTCAGAGGCATGCGCCTACTGCAAATGACAGCACTCTCGTCAAGAAATAACATTTTTTCTCAAGTCTTTTGGATATTCATTAATGCCCAAGAAATTTCATCAACAAGCTCAGCAAATTCTCCTTTGTATCCTATCTTTTTTCTCCAGCCCATCTTATTGGTAGCATAATTTTAAAACCCGCTCCGGCTTGACAGGTCGACTCGGTTTATAAAAAAAAAATGATTAAAAACTATATTAAAAAGATAAAAAATTAACCATCTCACACACATCTATTATATTATGATGGATAGAGAAAAGATTAAGCTTGTTATTTAAGTAGCATAGGCATGCTCAACTTTTTAATTATAGGCAAGCGCATCGGCCCACACTTCTAGCAAGTATGCTTCGCTTTTTCTTACAAAAAATAACCCTTAATTTTTTTTTTCATTTTATAAAAAGATTCTTTTTAAATAAATTTATTAAAATTATATTTTAATAATTATCCAAATATCTCATAGTTTTTAAATAATAGTAGAGTTTTTTATGGTAATATTAAATTACTTTATAAATAATTATATATGCTCCTGATATGTAGAATTGTTTTTATAAAATTTGCACATGAATATTCAATGCAAATGAAATACCTATTTTTATATTTTCTTTATTGTAAATTTTCTATTTAATTTTTTTATATTTTTTATATATTCATGTCAAAATTATCAATTCATGTTTTTTTTATTAAGTTTTTATTTAAAAAACAATAATGTTGATAAAAAAAAGTCATGTTTTTGTAAGAAAAAAAAGCTCATAATTTTTTTTATTAAAGACATGTATTTTTTCTCTCATTTTTTCAAATCATTAGATTTTTTTTGAAAATTTCTTTTAATTGTTTTTAGTTTTTATTCAATAAACCATGCTACTAATAAAACATATTTTTGTAAAAAAATACATTGATAAGAAAATATAATTTATAATAAAAATTATATTTTTTTTATAGAATTTAAATCAATAATGTTTTTTTTAATATCTATTGTGATTTTTATATAATTAAATAAAAAATATTCAAAAAGTACTTGATGGCAAAAAAAAAGTTATTTACATTTGTATCTATTTTTTTTTATCTATTATAAGAAAGATTAAATTTTAATATAGTTTTTAATTAGTGTTAATAATTATTTTTTATAATTTACTAATTTAAATATTTTTTATTGTGTGTGTGTGTATATATATATTATTTTCTTATTTGTTAATAAAAAATCTTTATGAGACTAGAGAAAGCATTTAGCAAAAGCTTTCTTCTCTCGCATTAAAAATTAATTTTAAGGAGTACCTCTAGTGTCGCGCCGGTACCCTCACTAATTTTAGGCTTTTTGCCCAAGATCAATGCAGAAAATGGCCAACCGAGCCGAGGATGATGATCCATCCATCATACAGGTTTGTAAGAGAAGAAGATTTCCCTCCATGTTTGTTTAATATGAATAAGGTAAACCATTGGTTTCGTCGCGGTTTCTGCTGTGTCTGTGCAGAAGCAAAAACACAAACATCAGCACCAATAGAAGCAGACACATGCACATCACTCATCAAGCAATGCGGCACGTCCCTCCTTTCCCTCAAAACTTTCCATGCCTCCATGCTCAAATCCCACCTCCACCGCAACCTCCACTTCCTCACCAACCTCATTGCCCAATACGCCTCTTTGGGCTCCGTTTCTTACGCCTACTCCCTCTTCTCTTCTACCCCATCCGCCGATCTCTTCCTCTGGAATGTCATGATTCGTGGCCTTGTAGATAATTCACATTACCATCATGCCATTCTTCTGTACAAGCAAATGCTGAGATTGGGCATTCAGCCCGACAATTTTACCTTCCCTTTTATTATCAAGGCCTGCAGCTGTCTCCGCCACTTTGAATTTGGTATTCGGGTTCATCAAGATGTTGTTAAATTTGGGTACCAGTCTCAAGTTTTTATTTCCAATTCTCTCATTACCATGTATGGTAAATGTGACAAGTATGAGCTTTCTCGCCAAGTGTTTGATGAAATGCCTGACAAAAATGCTGTTTCGTGGAGTGCTATAATCGGTGCTTGCTTGCAGGATGACCGTTGTAAAGAAGGTTTTTCATTGTTTCGGCAGATGCTAAGTGAGGGATCTAGACCCAGCAGGGGTGCTATTTTGAATGCGATGGCCTGTGTTCGTAGTCATGAGGAAGCTGATGATGTTTATAGAGTAGTTGTAGAAAATGGACTTGATTTAGATCAGTCTGTCCAGAGTGCAGCCGCGGGAATGTTCGCTCGATGTGGGAGAGTGGAAGTTGCAAGAAAGTTGTTTGATGGCATTATGAGTAAGGATTTGGTGACATGGGCAACAACGATCGAGGCTTATGTCAAGGCTGATATGCCTCTTGAAGCTTTAGGCCTTTTAAAACAAATGATGTTGCAAGGGATATTCCCTGATGCTATCACCCTTCTTGGTGTGATCCGAGCTTGTTCTACTCTAGCATCTTTCCAGCTCGCTCATATAGTTCATGGGATCATAACTACTGGGTTCTTCTACAATCAATTACTAGCAGTAGAAACTGCCCTGATTGATCTTTATGTGAAATGTGGAAGCTTAACTTATGCTAGAAAAGTTTTTGATGGGATGCAGGAGAGAAATATCATCACATGGAGTGCCATGATTTCAGGCTATGGGATGCATGGCTGGGGAAGAGAAGCTCTCAATCTCTTTGATCAAATGAAGGCTTCTGTAAAGCCAGATCATATAACATTTGTATCAATATTGTCAGCATGTAGTCATTCAGGTTTAGTTGCTGAAGGATGGGAGTGCTTCAATTCCATGGCTAGAGATTTTGGAGTCACACCAAGACCCGAACACTATGCATGTATGGTTGATATTCTAGGCCGAGCTGGAAAGCTAGATGAAGCTTGCGATTTTATTGAGAGAATGCCAGTAAGGCCTAATGCAGCTGTCTGGGGGGCACTTCTTGGGGCATGTAGAATACATTTAAATGTAGACCTTGCTGAAATGGTAGCAAGAGCATTATTTGATTTGGATCCTTATAACGCTGGGAGATATGTCATCTTGTATAACATTTACACATTGACTGGCAAAAGAAAAGAAGCTGATTCAATTAGAACACTTATGAAGAACAGAGGGGTGAAAAAAATTGCTGGGTACTCAGTTATAGAGATTAAAAACAAGCTCTATGCATTCGTAGCTGGGGATAGGTCACACCCACAAACAGATCTAATTTATTCAGAGTTAGAAAGATTGATGGACAGGATTCGTCAAGAAGGGTACACACCAGATATTAACTTTGTATTGCATGATGTGGATGAAGAGACAAAGGAGAGCATGCTTTACTTGCATAGTGAGAAGTTGGCCATTGTGTTTGGCCTCTTAAATTTGGGGCCCGGGAGTGTAATCAGGATTAGGAAAAATCTTAGGGTATGTGGGGATTGCCATACTGCTACCAAGTTCATCTCTAAGGTTACTGGAAGGGAGATTGTTGTGAGAGATGCTCATAGATTCCACCATTTCAAGAATGGAGCATGCTCTTGCAGGGATTATTGGTGAAATGTGTCTGTATGATATCAGTGCCGGTAGATGATGAATATATGACTGGTTGCTAGTCACTATTTCCATCAAATTCAAAGGGCTTTTGAACTTAAGATCCGGTCAGTGTGGGGTGGCAAGTTCAAAGGAATTTGTTAGTGGCATCCATTCTCCTAAGCTGCAAAATAACATGTGAAGTCCACCTCAAATTTTGTTTTGTGTCTAACTATACAGGCCATTAGTGCCATTACTCGATAGCTTTTGCGAGGTTAGTATATGATACAATACAGGTGACAATTCACACTTCACTTCACAAGATCAGTTTGTTAGCTCTGTCAATTTTTATATCTAGAACAGGGAACTAGGGAGTTAACCAAAATCACAGGCTGATTTTCACTGAACTAAAACATTCCACATTAGACATTAATTTGGAATATTCTCCTTGTGGATATGTCCCTGAAATTAATTGGATAATTTAATTAATTGATTATGTACTAATTCATATTATTTCTCTTCATGTGACATGAATTCATTAATATTATTTCTCTTTAGCCTTTTACAATAAGTTGAAGCAATTTATCTTAAAAAGGGATGATGTGGCCCGATTCCAGTGATTAAGGAGATCCTCTTTTCACTATAAATATCAATCTCTCCGAGCTCCCCCATTCTCACATTAGACAACCATTAAAGCTCAACCATCTGTTTGGTTTGTTCACTGCACGCTTGTTTGCTCTTACATTTTGCTAGAAGTGCTTGCTCTTCCTTCTATATGTCTCTCTCTGCTAATATTCTTGATTGGTGGAGCATTGTTTCTACAAATCACAACAATAACTCTTGGTATATCACCGATCTGCTAACCATTTGTTTGATCCGTGGCCAAGAACTCTCACACACTTTAAATCCTCGAACTAACATTTTTATTCACTAATTGAAATAGTTAAAATCCTTACGCATTACATTTGCTAAGTAAAATGGACTCAATTATAAAATGCTAAAACAATGAGTAAGATATTCTTTAAGCTTAACCCCACGTAAGCTCGTTCTAATAATTGTGTACTTAGTAAATAGCCTTTTTATTGAAATAGTTAAGTTTTAGCAATTACTAGAATATGCAAGCAGCAATCACTACTAACATGTTCTTGGCAGCAAGACAACTTTATGGTATATATCACACGTAAGTGTCGCGGCAATTATTTTTCTGTATCAGGATTTTGGTATGAGAGAAAAGAACAAGAAAGTCTTGTTCTTTATAAGTTACCAAGATTTAGAGTCGTCACCTAATATCTTAGTCATTAGAAATTTTAACCGGTCTTCAGAGTATAAATAAGAGAACTAGTTGTGTATATGGATGACAATATCATCTCTACTATTTCCTGTCTAAGGTAAGTTATATTTTTTTTATTTGTCTGATTATTACTATGATATTGTTGTGTTTTTCTAACCATTGATCAATCTATTGATTAAAATAGGTCTACCTGAGTAAAGTGAACCATGGGTTTACAGGTTAAGCTTAGACATTCTAGAGCTGAAATATATTTTTTGTATTTTATTTCTTTCAATACCAGGAATACATCTTACTTATAAGTTCATACTTTTTGATATTGAAAATAAACAAATAAATTTTTTGATGTTTTTGAAATTTAGGTCAAGTCTCCATTAGCTTTAATAAACTTGTTATTAAACCTATGATGCATGCAAAATATATATATATATATATATATATATATATATATATATATATATATATTTTTTTTTTTAAAGAAATTTTAAATCATGCAATGTATTTTATTTCTTTTATGTTCTTTTATATTTTTGTATTATAAATGAGAACAAGATTTTTTTTCTAGAAACTTGGTCATATGTAATTCAAAACATAAATATATTTTTGTTAAAAGAAAGTTTTTTTTTTATTGTTGTTTTTGTATTTTTTTTTTAAACAAAAACTAGTTTATTTAATACTGGAAAACACCTTACAAATAAGTTCACAAGCCCAAATATTACATATGAAAGGGTAAAAAGATGTAAGAAATCAAAAATTAATTGCAAAATAGTCTCATAACAATTTGAAATTTAATTGGGAATTGATTAAGGCAGCGTTTAGCAAAAAAATAAAATAAAAATTAGAAATACAAGGCTTTTAAACAATGTTAAGACGTGTTTGACAAACACACTCTTGGCTAAAAATCACAGCCTTTAAAATTTCTTTAAAGGCATGTTTGCCAAATATACCTTAAGAACAAAAAAAACATTTTTTTTTTGAAAATTCTTGGCACACCAAACATGCCCTTAAGTTTTAGCAGTCTCAACCCAACCACATGGACTGGACTTCCCAACCAAAAACCACAGCCCAACCTCACAAACAAAAAAAATGAAGATAAAAAAGGAGTTTTTGTTTGAATCTGTTTCAATAACAAAATGAACACTCACATGAACCCAAAAACCAAATCAAATTTTCAGGCTGAATTGCATCAAATCAGAGGCAGAGATAGATAGAACATCAAAAATCAAAGTATAATGAGGCATAAAATAGGAAAAGTAGGCTATAAAATGAATGAATTGATCTTGATAACCTTTAACCTAAACCTAGGCATTCAAAATTGATTCGGATTGAGCTCATAAAAAAAGCTAGAAAATCAATTAATGAGAAATAAAATAAAATCAAATCTTAGGAACATTCAAAGAAAAACCCAGAAACTCAATAAAAAAACCCAGAAAACAATATAAACCCAAAAATGACAAGATCTAGAATGGTGATCTAAACCTTGCATCCACAGCTCAAACATGCTTATTACAACTTGCTTGAAGCATAGAAAACCCAAGAAAAAAAATGAAAGGAAACAATGCGACCAATTAAATCAACTTTAACATATTACGTCAAATGCATATTCTTGAACTGACTAAAATTGTTTCTAATTAAACCAAACATGAACATTGCTTATTGAAGAACCAACAATTTACCTAGAAAATCAATTAATAATAACCATCATACAATTAAAATCAAATCCAAAAACCAAATTGAACTTCCAAACATTATTGTTAATATCACAACAATTGTAATAACATCAAACTTGCATTCAAGACACCTCAAACTTACTTTCCAATTAACCCCACTTTAAATTTTTATTCCAATTAACTCATAAAACTAACCTTCCTCTTTTTTTTTTATTTATTCCCCTTTTTTTTTTAATTACCGTGGAATATTTTCAACATTATTATCATTTTTTTTTTGGGATTACACAACTTGTAGGGATGAAAATAGGATTCTCATTGATGATGGGTTTGTGTAGCTTATGCTACAATTTGAAAATGGAAAGAAGAAGATTCTGCTTTGAAAAGAGAAGAGCAATTTTCATTCAGCAACAGCAATCACTGCCGCTATGGCTTTGGCAGAACTGTCTTAATTTAAGAGCTACTTGGACAATGATCCAAGGCTCTCTCACTTAACAAAAAAAAAACTTTAATTAATATATTATAAAATAAAAATTATCTCCACTTCACAAAATATTTCAAGTAAGAAATGAAGATTGCACAAGGCTTTACTTGTTAAATATACATAAAAAGTAATAAAAAGATATTTGTTAGATATTTTAAAAAAATTTATTTATAATTTTACCAAGATCATATTTACTTTAAATCGGCTCGAGGCTTTGAGGGGATTCGCCTTCTTTCCTTTGTTGGGTACGACATGTCTTTCTACTATTTATAATCTTTTGAATTTGGGGTAAAATAGGTAATAGGACCACAAGTGACAAACCCTAAACCACATTTTAGGTTAAAAAAACCCAGCCTTCCTACCTAATCAATTTCATTTAGTTCAATGTGAAATCCTGTACCATACTCACTTCAATCAGGCTAAATCTGAGGCTTATATTTGTTCAGCTCTTCATATAATCTTACAACCATCACTTCCTAAATATATGAGAATGGTATGAAAGGATACATGCTTTTGATATTGTTTAAGAAAGGAATATAATCTCAATTAACTCAAAATTATTTCAAAATTAAAATTTTATATATATATATATATATATATATATATATATAGAGAGAGAGAGAGAGAGAGAGAGAGAGAGAGAATAATATAATTTTAATTGTGGAGTCACTAATTTTAACTATTTTGTTTTCCCAAAGCTTTTAAGAATTAAAACTTTTTACTAATTAAGAAGGAAACTTCTCAATATACTAAATGAAATTTACTTTTAAAAACTAAATATAATTTATTTAAAAATAACTAAAGCCTAGATCACATTCAATTTTTATTAAGAATTTGATGAGAACTTTAAAATCTAAAAGAAATATGCTTAATAAAAGTAATATATATATAACCTCTACGTTTAGTTTCTAACTAGATCATTGATCTGCACTACACTGCGGGTTGGGTCAAAGTTTTCTTAAACGTAAAAAAAAATATTCAAATGTTGCTAATATTTTTTTAAGTGGAAAAAAATGAAACCGTATAGGGATTGACTTGATGTGACTCGAATGACTTTGCTGGTCCAAAAACAATATGGATGACACGTAAAGACATAGTTTGACTCAAAACGATTTTCAAGATGACATCTTTTTTTTTTTCATATTAGGATAACAACATATTGGATTGACTTGCGTCAATCTAGGTTAACATGTTAAATTCGTGACCCGGGTTATAAAACTATAATAACCCTATAGAAAACAAATTATAAAACTTAATTTCCAATCAACCCAATATTGAAGGAATAAATTAAGAAAATCAATTAAAAAAAGCATTATTCATGAGTTATAAGATCAGGATAACCTCATGAAAAACAAACTAAATAAATCATGAAGTTTAATTCTCAATCAAACACAATATTAAATGATAAAATTGGAAAAAAAATCAATTAAAAAAAACTGAGTCAAATGGGTTAACCTGTCAAACTCGCGACCCGAGTCATAAGACGGGGACAATGCGATAAAAAGAAAATCAAAACAAATTATGATGTTGAAGGACCGGTAACTCTAGTCATGAGACCGAAATAACCTCTCAAAAAGAAATTTTCTTTTTTTAAAAAATGACATGATTTAACCGGGGTTAAAATGCCAAAACTTGCGACCCTGATCATGAGACAATATTCCCCTATATAAAGCAAATTAAAACAGATTATGATGTTCAATTCCCAACCGACCTAATGTTGAATGATGAAATTAAAAAAAAAATCAATTAAAAAAAGACACAAAAAACTACCCAAGTTAACTTGGGTTAACCCATTAAGCATTATTCTCAAATCATGAGATCAGAATAACTTACTAAAAAACAAATAAAATAATCACGCAACTTAATTCTCAATTAATCCAATTCACTACAAGATTTCACAGTTTTACCGACGGACCAATTCCGTCGGTGTGTGATAGGAAGTTCGTCGGTGATTTTTTTACCGACGTCATCACCGACGGATTACGTCCGTCGGCTTTCCCTTCGTCGGTGATTCCCCCTTCCATCGCTATATCCGTCGGAAAAACAAAAAACCATTTGCCGATGGTTTTACAGACGGAATTTGCGCACCAAAAAAAAAAGATTCCCGCTTGAAATATACCGACGGATTTTCATTCCGTCGGTTATATTGTGATTGACCGACGGAAAATATCCGTCGGTAAATCCGTCGGTGAGTGTATGAAATACCGACCGAATATATCCGTCTGTAAATTCGTCGGTACTGTTGGCAGCTACTGTTAAATGCCGACGGATTAATTCTGTCGGTAAGTCTGTCGGTGAGGTTTAAAATACCGACCGAATTCATCCGTCGGTAATAT